>Ga0207780_1000031_pt1 | contig 28512 bp, 24 predicted proteins | sample LuqExpMetageno45_FD_187803 | JGI IMG/M metagenome (GOLD analysis project Ga0207780, IMG submission 187803) | Tropical forest soil microbial communities from Luquillo Experimental Forest, Puerto Rico - Sample 45 (SPAdes) | ecosystem: Environmental > Terrestrial > Soil > Tropical forest ...
GCTTCCTCGGTGCAACCCGCAAACGCGCTGAAGGGCGGCGAAAACCCTCATGCCCGGCACAGACTCATGTCCATCCTCGCCGCGATGCAAGTCGCGTTCTGCATTCTCGTCGTTTACGTTGCAGGGCTCTTCACCGCGACCTTTGAGCGCCTATCGCATCGCCCGACAGGATTCTCGACCGAACGAATTCTCACGCTGGACGCGGTCACAAAAGCGAAAGCAACTCCGGAGGCCTGGGAACAAGTCCGGCAACAAGTATCCGCAGTGCCTGGAGTAGAAAAAGTCGCGCTGGCGGGCTGGCCATTGCTGAACGAGTGGAGTTGGAACGACGGCATCTCTGTCAACGGCGCTCCGCCAAGCGATGCGCTGGCGTATTTCCTAAACGTCTCTCCCGGCTGGACCGATACCATGAAGGTCGAGCTGCTGGATGGCGCGGACTTTCGCCCCACCGATACGTACCCCGGCGCGGTCATCGTCAATCAAGCTTTCGCGAAACTGTTTTTTAGCGGCGAAAATCCAGTCGGAAAATCATTTGAAGAAGTGGACGACTCCGGACCGCGAACGCCGTTCTACATTGTCGGGCTCGCGCGCGATGCGTGTTACCGCGATCTGCGCGAGTGCGTGCTTCCCACCGTTTACGTGCCGTTCCGTCGCTCCGAGGATCGCGGCAGCTTCATCCTGCGCACTGCTGGCGCAAATCCACTGGCTCTTGCACAAGCGACGCGAAAAGCCGTTTCTCAGGCGAATCCGGACTTCCGGGTTTCGCGCATCCGCACGCAACAGGAAATCAACGACGCCCAGACGGTCCGGGAACGGTTGCTGGCCACACTAGGATTGTTCTTTGCGGGCGTCGCAGTTTTGCTGGCTGGCGTCGGATTGTTCGGTGTCCTGCACTATTCCGTGTTGCAACAGCGGCGCGATATCGGCATTCGGCTGGCTCTTGGGGCAAAGGCGTCAAATATCGTCCGCAAGGTGTGCGGCGAAGTTGTCGTGATGATTTTAGTTGGGATCGTGGCAGGAATTGTGCTCGGCTTTATCGCGGTGAAACCGATCGAAGCGCTCTTCTACGGCGTCGCGGCAACCGATGCACAAACGCTGGTCATTCCGATACTGACCATCCTGGTGGCCACAATCGCGGCAGCTCTGCCGCCGGTCCTTCGCGCTATCCACATCGATCCCGCATCCATGCTCCGGGTCGAGTGACTGCAGAAGGCCATCGGTTTATTCGGGAGGATTTTCCGGTGGGCTGCCGACATGGGTATGGCTCAGATCGTGCAGCATGGATCTTTCGTCGTCAGACATCCCGCGCGTGAAGTTGGGATCGCTGAGCCGCTGGTTGCGCGCCGATTCCGGCATATTCTGAAGCACACCCAACTTTTGCTTGATGACCTGCTGGCGATCCCAGGGCATTTGTTTCCACTTGGGCAGGACATCGGTCTTGATGTGGTCGCGCTGTTCAGGCGTCAGGTTCCGCCAAGTGTTTTCATTTTGCCGGATGGATGTCTGTTGCTGCGGTGACAATTTGTCCCACTGGTTGAACTGTTGCCGAATTTTGGCCTGTTTATCGGGCGCCAAGTTCTGGAATGCCTTGCTGTTCTGCAGTACGCGGTCGCGCTGCTGCGGCGTCAGGTCGCGCATCGTGTCGACCCACGGCCGCGCCGCCCCCACTCCTAGCTGCTGCCGCTGATTGAGCCCCGCGGTGCTTCCGTTATGCGGTTGATTCGGAGCGTTGAAATTTTGGTGCGTCGGCGGAGAAGGCGTGTAGTTCTGGGCCGGCCGGTTGGCGTTCGAATTCACGTTCGGGTGCCCGCCACCCGCGTTGGGAGGCCGGTTCGGGTTTTGATTCTGCGGATGCGCCTGCGCAGGATGCGGCGGGGGCGGTGGCGGGGGATTGTTATGCGCCGGCTTCTGCGCATACACTCCACCGGCCAACGCCAGCGAACCGACCAGCGCGAGAACCGACATTCCGAGTTGGAACCTGCTCCGCATTGAATCTCTCTTACTGCGTTTAGCCTCGCTAAGGCCGGTCGAAAGACCGGCCAATACATTCACATCTGTTGCTGCGAATTATCCGAATCGTCGTCGGCTGCATTCTGCACAGGCGGCGGCAATTCCTTTAACGGCTCGAAATTCGCCAGCACGTCGTGATCTTCGAGCACCGGCAGATCCTGCATCATCTGCTCATCGGCAACCTGCGTATTTCCGTTCCAGGGCAGCGTCGGCTGCGGTCCACGATAGAAACCCAGCCACAACGCGGCGACCAGAAGGGCCGATGCCACCAGCGCAATGCGCGGAGGCACGCGCAGCCATGCCCACCAATCCTTCTTCACCGGTTCAGCCGCCACCAGCGCGTGCACCCGCGTATCAAATTCCGGCGAAGGCTCAATCACCGGCAGCTCATCGAGCAGCCCGGACACCGCGCGGAACTCTTCCACGCGCAGCGCGCAAGGAGAGCACGAAGCGAGATGCTTCTCCACTTCGGCCCGCTCGCTTTCCTTGAGCCGCCCGTCGATGTATCCCAGCATCCGGCTCGCGATTTTTTCACAGCTCATAACTTCCTGCTTTCCCTACCCTTGGTTTCGCAACTGTTGCGCCACAAGCGGGGCTAGTTCCACTCGCAGCGTTTCATACGCCCGGAAGAGCAGCGATTTTAGCGCGCTCTCCGAGCAAGCGAGAATCTTGGCAATCTCCGCGTAATCCAGCTCCTGATACTTGTGGAGGAGGACCGCTGCTCGCTGCTTTTCCGGCAGCTTGTCGATGGCGTGGCGAATCATCTTGCGCCTGGCGTCTTCGACGAGATGCTGCTCGATGTTCGGGTGCTTCTCCGGAACATCCAGCGTCCTCTCGTCGCCGTCTTCTGCGTCGGTCGATATCGGCGCGTCGATGGAAACATTCAGCTTCTCGTACCGGTGATCGCGCACGGAATTCAGCGCGAGGTTGGTGGCGATGCGGAAGAGCCAGGTGGTGAACTTGGCGCTCGGCACATAATCGGCCCGAGCGCGGTACACCCGCAGAAAAACTTCCTGGGCGAGGTCTTCCGCCTGCTCCCGGCTGCGCACCATCCGGTACAGGAAATTCACAAGTGGCGTGCGATAGCGGTGTAACAGAAGCTCAAAGGAAGCTTCGTCACCAGCTTTCACGTCCAGCATGAGTTGGACGTCGGTTCTGGCCATAGCACCCACACTGTACCAAACACGTTTGTTCTCAAAAAGTTGCAGGTTTGACGAAGGAAGCGAGGAAGGTAAGGCCTGGTTACAAGTGAAATAAGCCCCTTAGAATCAGCAAGCTGGCGACACCAGCGAAGACCAGCAGCGCCATGCGCCAGTTCGGCTCGCGATTTACCTCGGGCAGTAAGTCTGTGGCAGCCACGTAAACGGTCACTCCTCCTGCCAAGGGCAGGGCGTAACGAAGCTGCGATTGCAGCTGGCTGGTGAGTAGAACACCGGCCAGGGTGGCTCCCCCGAGGAGGGCTGCGGCTCTTATCGCGCTGGCCTTCCCTTTGCCACTGGCAAGCACGACCGACGCCACCGTAAAGCCCTCGGGCAGTTTGTGCAGGAAGACGGCGGCGAAGATTACAAGTCCCAGCCAAGTCGACACCAAAAAGCCCGCGGCGATCGCCACGCCGTCGAAAAACGTGTGGATCGCCAGCCCGAGCAGAACTGTGTTTCGGGCATGAAACCCGTGAATCTCGTCGGTGTGCGTCTCTTCGCCAAAGTGAAAATGCGGAGCGAGGGTGTGTTCAAAGAGATGAATCAGGAAGTAGCCGATGAGAACGAACAGGAGCGCGCGTTCGCCCGCCAGATGAATTGATTCGGGGATTACTTCCACAAACGCAACGCTCAGCATGTAGCCCGCGCCGAGCGCCACAAAATACTCCAGATACTTGCGCGGCCACTCGCGCCGCACCACGAAATAGCCACCGATGACGTTCCCGGCAGCGGCTACGAGTCCGAGCAGTGCTGCAAGCGCTATGCGAAATGGAAGTTCGTTCATCATGTAGCGCTGGGCTTCATCCCAGCAGGGATCGGTGAGTCACGGCTTATCCGCTGTGGCGGAAGAGAATGACATCCCCTTCCTGGACGATGTACTCCTTGCCTTCCAGGCGCACCTGTGCTTTTTCCTTCGCCGCGGCAATGCTTCCCGCAGCCAACAGATCTTCACAACGCACAACTTCCGCGCGGATGAAACCCTTCTCGATATCGCTGTGAATTTCGCCGGCCGCCTTCACGGCAGTTGCGCCTTTTCGGATGGTCCACGCGCGCACTTCCGGCTCCCCGGCAGTGAAGAAGGAGATGAAGCCCATCAGATCGTAGGTGGCGCGGATCAAGCGATTCAGGCCAGGCTCCTTCAAGCCATACGACGACAGCAATTCCGCCGCTTCTTTTTCTTCCATCTCCGCGAGTTCGGATTCCAAGCGCCCGCAAACGGCAACCACGGCGGTGTTTGGCCGGCCTTGCAACGCGGCCAGCTTGTGCTTTTCGATTGCTTTGTCCATTTCGCTGGCTTCGCCGTCACCCAGGTTCAACACGTACAGCATTGGCCGTTGCGACAAAAAGAGGAACCCGCTGATCGGTTTGCGTTCCTCGGGTGTGAGGTCGAGCTCACGCAAAGGCTTTTCCGCTTCCAGGTGCGCTTTGCACTTTTCTAACACCGTCTTTTCGAGTTCAAGCGTGGGGTTCTTCTGCTTCTTCAAGTCCTTCTCGACCCGTTCCAGCCGCTTCGTTATCTGTTCGTGGTCGGAAAGAATCAGCTCCAGGTCCAGGTTCGTAGCGTCGCGCAACGGATCAATTGCCCCTTCCGAATGCGGCACGCTTGGGTCATCGAACACGCGAATCACGTGCGCGATCGCATCCACATCGCGCAGGGAAGCCAAACTTTCGCGCATGCGTTCTTTCTGCACGCCCGCCATGTCCACGTACTGCACGTTGGCATAGGTAATCTTCTTCGGGTCGTAGAGCTTCGCCAGTTCCTGCAGCCTCGGCTCCGGCACTTTCGCGACACCGACGTGCGTGGCTTGCGCGCCCTTCGCGTCTACGTGCGCCTTGGTCAGAATGCGAAAGAGTGTTGTTTTGCCGACTTGCGGCAATCCGATAATTCCCGTTTGCATGCGATTTCCTCGTCGCTTTGCTTGCGGAGCGGAACCGACCTCGACCGCTTGCGCGCGCGACGGACGCCTATTTCATGAGGTTTCGAACACTGAATTTTAGCATACGCGCATCGAAAGCACGGACGAACGCGGCTTACCAACTCTAGGCGTTCGTGCTATGGTTTTTCGCTGACCATGGCAATCAACGCGCCGCCAACGAACCTCGCCTTCAACCTGGAAGCAGCGCTCAAGCATCTTTGCGAGCGCGATGAGTGCCTCAAGAGCTTAATCGCCGATCTCAGGCCGTTCCAAATCGACGCCGAGGACGGCCAGTCGCCATATGAAGTGCTTATGGAAGCGATTGCGTACCAATCTATTTCCGGAAAAGCCGCCGAGACGATTTTCGGACGCATCAAAGCGCTCGGCGAAAACGGCCGGCCGCCGGCACCTGAAAAAATGCTAAAAATTCCGGCGCAGAAATTGCGCAAGGCAGGACTCTCCGGCGCAAAGGTCCTGGCAATGAAAGATCTGGCGAAGAAAACAATTCAGGGGATCGTGCCGACCCATGACCAAGCCCTCAAACTGTCAGACGAGGAACTGGTGGAACGCCTAGTTTCGGTCCGAGGCATCGGCGCGTGGACCGTAGAAATGTTCCTGATCTTCCGCCTGGGCCGGCCTGATGTGCTGCCGATCCATGATCTCGGTGTCAAGAAAGGTTGGTCGGTCGCCTACGGAAAAAAGCACATGCCCAAGCCCCAAGAGCTTCTGAAATTCGGCGAACGCTGGCGCCCCTACCGCACGGTCGCGAGTTGGTACATGTGGCGCGCCTTCGAACGCGCGGGTTACAAAGTGACAAACAAGATTCGCCCGCGCAAACCCCGCAGGCGTAGAGAAAACAAAAAGCGTATCCGCTAGGATTTCGAGCGGTCCACGGTCCACAACTGAAACTACGGTTTCGCCACTGACTCGCGCACCAATAAGACCATCGCGGCGAAGCCCAGAATCAACACACCGGTTTCGTACGCCACGGAAACGTGATGCAAACGGTTGAACTCCACGCGCAGGGGATCATTCTCGGGCGTATTCTGCACGGAGACCATCTGCCGCTTCAGACTTTCCATCCGATTGCTCACTGTGAATTGCGAGAGCGCGGTCAGCAGTACCATCAGCACCACGGTCAGGGCGGCAGCCGTCGTGAAACTTGCAAAATCGCGCGTACGCGCCAGCCGCGCCACAAGAAAGATCAATCCCAGAAAGATTCCCGCGAAGTGCAAACGCGCTAAGGAAAAACCGACCAGCATTCCCGCAGCGTCGCGATTGCCCAGCAGTGCGAATGCACCAGGCGCCACCACGAAACTCAAAAACGCGTCCGCCCCAAGCCACAGGCTGATTGTCAGGAATTCCACTGCCCGAAGGAAGGTCTGCATGCCGCCACTATACAAGACAGCAGAGGTGCCTCAAAATGGCGCGATGAAAATCCGACTTGGATTTAGAGCAGCCCTGATTGTGGCATGGCTCTGCTTTGGGGTGGGTGCTGCGTCCGCCCAGCAAGTTCCACAGGCTATCGCCACCGATCCACCCGCGGACAAGGAATTCCCGGCCGCGATGGAGGCGCCGGACATTCCAAGCCACGGGGCGCGCTTGAATGCCGTGATGTACCTGGCCTCCGGCGCGGGCCCCCACCCAGGGGTGCTGCTACTTCACGGATTTCCGGGCAACGAGAAAAATCTCGATCTCGCCTATGCGATACGCCGAGCGGGATGGAACGTGCTGATTCCGCACTATCGCGGATCGTGGGGCAGCGAAGGCGATTTTTCGTTCACGCACGCGATCGAGGACACGCAAGCTGCGCTTGATTTCTTTCGCGATCCAGCAAATGCGAAGAAATACCGCACGGACCCGGCGCGAATCGTCTTGATCGGTCACAGCATGGGTGGGTTCTTGGCGCTGTATACCGCTGCCCACAACAGCGAGGTAATCGGCGTGGCCGGCATCGCGGCGTGGGATCTGGGACCTTCATCGTTGCGCGCGCCTTCGACCACATTCAGGAACGCTTCGCCGCGGTTGGCAGGGAGCACGGCGGAAGGCTTGCGGAAAGAAGCAAACGACCACAGCGCCGAATGGAACTACGTAGGGTATGCCGAAGCGCTGAAGACTCGGCCGTTGCTGATGCTCGAAGCAAAAGACGGAAATACCGGTGACAACCAGGCACTGGCCGAGGCGGTACGCAAGGCGGCTGGCACGCATGTCACTGAAACGTTTATGGATACCGACCACGTCTTCTCTGATCACCGGATTGCGCTACAGACTGTGGTTCTCTCTTGGCTACAGTCCATACCTGCCCCTTTGGCTAAATAGCACATTCAACACAAATGCAAATGGGCAGGCGCGTAGGCGAATCTGAATGTGTGCGAGAATCGGAGAAATGGTGGGCGATAAAGGATTTGAACCTTTGACCTCTCGCGTGTGAGGCGAGCGCTCTAACCGCTGAGCTAATCGCCCGTCGAAACGGGGGAACACCGTGTAACACGCGCGAAACGCGCGTAACGGCGTGTCCGTCTATTTGTAACAGGAAGAGGGTCGGTTTTCAACCAATGGCCACGATAACCTCGCAAGTGGTGACGCAGCTGCAGCGTTCCATCGCGCGCGCCATCTATGGCAAGGAAGACGTCATCCAGCTTGCGCTCATCACCTTACTCGCGCGTGGCCACCTGCTGATTGAAGACGTCCCGGGCGTAGGCAAAACCACTCTGGCGCAGGCGCTGGCTAAATCCTTCCACTGCTCATTCCAAAGAATTCAGTTCACCTCCGACTTGCTTCCCAGCGACGTGCTTGGCGTGAGTGTCTACAATCCAGAAACCCGCGATTTCGAATTCCGCCAGGGCCCGATTTTCGCCAACGTCGTGCTGGCCGACGAAATCAACCGCACCACCCCGCGCACGCAGTCCGCTCTGCTCGAAGCCATGAACGAGGCCCAGGTTACCGTCGACGGCCGCACGCTTCCCCTCCCTCAGCCCTTCCTGGTCATCGCCACGCAGAATCCCGTCGAACATCACGGCACCTACCCGCTGCCGGAGTCGCAACTCGACCGATTCCTCATGCGCATCAAGATGGGCTATCCCTCACATGAAACGGAACGCCAGATTTTACGCAGCCGCGCGACGCACGATCCCATTGCCACAATCGAACCGGTCGCCGATGTCGCTGACGTTCTCTCCATGCAGGAGCGCGTCACGCACATCAAGGTCGACAACAGCCTCCACGACTACGCCCTGGAGATCGTCAATCGCACTCGCAAGAGTGACCAACTCGCGCTCGGCGTCAGCCCTCGTGGCACGCTTATGCTGCAACGCGCCGCCCAGGCACGTGCGTTTCTGGAAGGGCGGGATTACTGCTTGCCGGATGACTTCAAGCAACTTGCCGTGTCGGTGTTCTCACACCGTGTCGTCGCAAGCACTCGCCATGCCTCGTTGCAAAAGAAATCCGAGACCACGGAGACCGTCCTCCGGGAAATCGTCGAATCCGTCCGCGTACCGCTGTGAAACTCCAGGCAACTCTAACGAATCTCTGGGAAAAAGCTGATCGCCCCGGAGTGCGCGCGTTTTTCCTTTCCATGGCCGCCCTCAGCGTGGCCTTCATCTTGGCGCTGTATTCCGGAGCGGCGTCGCGCCTCGGAAATCTAGTTTTGGCGAACGTTACCGCGATAGCCGCTCTCGTTGTCGCTGCCTGGGTGGCAATAACGTTGGTGCCGATTTTGGCGCGTCGTACTCCGCTGCGGTGGATCGGGTACCGCATGGAATTCCGCATCACCCGAGCAGGTTGGATTTATTTCTCAGGGATCGTCCTGGTCGCACTCGCCGCCATCAACACCGGCAACAACTTGCTTTTTCTGATCCTCGCGTGCCTGATTTCCAGCATTCTCATGTCCGGCATCCTCTCTTCGATCACATTGACTGGCGTCGAAGCGCGGCTGGAGTTGCCTGAGCACATTTTTGCCGGTCAGGTGTTTCGCGGCAGCGTTGAACTGAAGAACGAAAAACAAACGCTTCCGTCATTCTCGCTGCGCGTGGAAGGCGTTAAGAAGAAAGCGCAGATCGAGCCACCCATCCTCGCGACGCCGGTTTATTTTCCTTACGTGCCAAGGCACGATTCGGCGAAACTGTCCGTCCCACTGCGGTTCCCTCGTCGGGGGATTTACCAGCAGGAAGCGCTGAAAATTGTCACGCGGTTCCCTTTTGGCTTTCTGCAGAAGGCCCGTCGCCTCGACCTGAAATCGGAAGCACTCGTCTACCCTTCTGTCGAGGCAACTCCAGAATTTCTGGATGTACTTCCGGCAATTCAGGGCGCGATCGAGAGCCTGGCCAAGGGTCGGGGACAGGATTTGTACGCCCTGCGCGGGTACCTGCCAAATGACAGCGCTCGCCACGTTCATTGGAAAGCCTCGGCGCGGCTTGGCTCACTCATGGTGCGCGAATTCGCTCGCGAAGATGATTGCCAAGTTTTGTTGGTTTTCGATCCGCGCAGTTCTGCCGGCGCTCCGGACGCGACGAAGGAGGACAAGGAACGATTTGAGCTGGCGGTTTCACTTTGTGCAGCGGTGGCCTGGAGTTTCCACGAACGGGGCGCCCTGTTGCAGTATCGCAGTGGGGGTATCGATGTTCCGTTGGCACCCGCTTCGGAAAATATTTTTTCGGTGCTCGGCCATCTCGCAACTGTCCAGCCTGCCGAGCTCTCCGCCAAGAGCGATCAACTCTCGGAACTTGCCGCCGATCCCGAATCGTTCAAACTGATCGTGACAGCCCAACCACGCGGATCGATTCCTGTCGGCGTCTGGAATTCCTCCTACGTTGTATTCGCGGAAGAACTGCCTTCCTGACACAGCTCGTGGCACTGGCCGCCCGTTCTCCTGTCTAAGTTCTGTGCGAAACTACTGTCTCAATGTTGACGGGCCCGCCACCAACTCGTTTTCGAAAGAAGTTGCTCGCCTGGTTCGCGGAGTTTCGCCGCGATCTCCCCTGGCGGCGCACGAAAGATCCCTACCGTATCTGGCTCTCGGAAATCATGCTGCAACAAACACGCGTGACCGCGGTCATCCCTTATTACGAGCGGTTCTTAGCTCGCTTTCCCGATGTGAAGACGCTGGCGGACGCCCCGGAGGGGGAAGTGCTGCGCCTGTGGGCAGGGCTCGGCTACTATTCGCGCGCCCGCAACTTGCAAAGAGCGGCGCGCCAGATCGTTGCGGAACATCGCTCCTGCTTTCCTGACAAGGCTTCAAAAGCTCTGGAACTTTCCGGCATCGGCGAATATACCGCCGCGGCTATTCTCAGTATTGCGTATGGCAAAAGACTCGCGGCGCTCGATGGAAATGTTGCCCGGGTGATCGCACGGCTTGCGGCGATTCGCGGCGACTTGCGGTCCAACGGCCACTGGCAAAAGTTGCAGGCTATCGCCAATCGCCTCCTCGCGCCAAGTGCGCCGGGAGATTGGAACGAAGCGATGATGGAGCTCGGCGCAACGATCTGTACGCCGCGTTCGCCGCAGTGCCTGCTTTGCCCGCTGAGCGAGTTCTGCAAAGCGCGAAAACTAGGGCTTACGACCGCAATTCCGGAGAAACGAAAGAAACGGGAAGTCGTCGAGGTCTCTCTCGCAGCACTCGTGATGGTAGATGCCGAGGGACGAGCCTTGCTGTTGCCCCCGCCAGATCATTCGAAGGTCGCTGGGAACGGTCATCACGTAGCTGCTCTGCTGTCGCGCATGTGGCACTTTCCCACAATCGAAGTGCAGGGTAATGCCGAGAAGGTTTTGCGGGATTTCGCCCGAAGGAGTCTGCTTGGCGGGCGTTCTTTGCCTTCGAATCTCGTGCCTCTTTCGACGGTACGCCACACGGTCACATTCCGGTCCATCGTGATTGAACCTTTCCGCCTCAATTTGCAAAAGTTGCCCAGCATTTCAGGTGCGCAGAAGCTCCCTTTACACGACCTGAACTCGGTTGCCATCTCCAATCTCACGCGGAAAGTGGCTCACGTCGCGCTATCGAACCCGGGTATTTCGCGATCCTAAGTTGGTTGAATCGATCGGAGAGTTGCGATTGCTGACCGGTCCCGTCGACAATCTCCAATCCCTCGCGTCTATAGTTATCGTTAAGGCTTGCCCGGCCTCCCGCAAGGGGAACCGGATGCTATTCTGAGTCTTGCGCTATGGTCGAAACCGCCACAACTACCCCCACCCTTTCCCTCCCCGCTGAGCGCTTTTATCGCACCGCACTCTGGTTTCTGGTCCTGACGGCGGTGATGACCCTGGTTGGAACGGGAAAACTGGATCTGCTGACAAGCGCTACGGCGCCGTTGCTGGTGCTGTACAAGGGGTACCGCTGGTGGAGGGGGTACGCGCCGGAATTGAAGCAGAGGATCGCGACGCGGCTCGTGGTTGGCTACCTGCTTCTGTTTCCAGTTGACCTTCTGTTTGTCTCCCGCATGCTGGCTACCGATACCGGCAATCTGACGCTCTTCGCCGCAATGCTCGCCTCAGTGCATTTTCTGTTGTTTGTGACGATCGTGCGGCTGTACAGCCTCGCGACCGATCGTGACGCGCTGTTTCTGGCGATGCTCGCGTTCACGTGCGTGCTGGCGTCGGCAGTGTTCACCGTCGATACGTCCTTCCTGGCGTTCTTTTTGATTTTTCTATTGTTCGCTATTGCGGTTTTTGTCGGGCTGGAGCTTCGGCGCGGCGCGACGGGAGCTTTGTTCGCTCCGGTAGATACGGACCAGCGCAAAGAGCGGCGCTTCAACCGAGCATTGTCGTTGGCAGCACTCGCCGTGGCGCTCGGCGCGATTCTCAGCGGAACCGTTCTTTTTTTCCTTTTCCCGCGGTTCAGCGCAGGCTACTTCGCTCACGCCAGCAACCAGTTGTCGCTGATGAGCGGATTCACCGACGAGGTGGAGTTGGGAGCGATCGGGGTAATCAAGAAGAACACCAGCGTTGTCATGCGCGTGCAAACCGGGGCTCCTGTGAAATATCCACTACTGCGTTGGCGCGGCATCGCGCTTTCCCACTTCGACGGCCGCCGCTGGTCGACGAAGGAAGCCGGCAGGCAAATCTATCAGCCCGACGCGGATGGTTGGATAACGCTGGAGGAAAATCGCAAGAGCAGGCAGCGTCCCGGTGAACGCGTCGAGTTTGTCATTCTCCTGGAACCGATCACAAGTGACGCACTGTTCGCGCCCGCTCGTTTGGTACGCGTGCGCGGCAATTTTGCAGGTGATGCGGCCACTTACGCCGACTCGGTGCACCGGAGTTCGTTGGGAATGGATTCCACCGGGTCGATTTTTCTCAATCCCGTCAAGAATTCCGGGCAAATCCGCTATCAGGGGGTCTCGATCTTGCCGATCGTCCGCCCGGAAGAAGCCAACAATGCGGGCTCGGACTACCCGGAGGAGGTCAGCTCTGCCTACCTGCAACCACCGCCGAATCTTGACCCGCGCATTCCAGATTTCGCCAGAAGGATTACCGCCTCCGCGCGGAGCCCGTACGCGAAGGCGCTCGCAATGGAAAACTACCTGCGCGGCAATTTCAGTTACTCCTTGAACATGACACAGAATGCCGGCGCGGACCCACTCGCGCAGTTTCTCTTCAAATCGAAAGCCGGCCATTGTGAATACTTCGCTTCCGCGATGGCGGTCATGCTGCGGACGCTGGGGATTCCTTCCAGGGAGGTGAATGGATTCCTGCCGGGAGAATATAACGAAGTTGCGGGCGATTACATTGTGCGAGCAAGCGATGCCCACAGTTGGGTGGAAGCTTATTTCCCTGGGACCGGTTGGGTCACATTTGATCCGACACCGCCGTCGAATGATGCCACGACCGGTTTGCTTTCACGTCTTGGTCTCTACGTCGACTGGTTTCAGCTCACCTGGAATGAATGGGTCATCAACTATGATTTCGCGAGACAAACGACGCTCGCGCGAAACGTGGGCCAGATTTCGACGGACTGGAAAGAAGCGTGGCGTCGCAAAATCCAGCGTGCTCAGGACAGATTGATGAGTGGGCTCACTCTGTGGCAGGCACGGCACCCCTCGCTGCGGCTTGTCATGCCAGTACTACTCGTAGCCGCGTTGTTGGTCCTGCGTATGCAGTGGCTTCACAGACTGATGAGCGGGCTCGCTTTTCGTCTGCGGGCGGGCAGAGCGGCGGAGGTCCGGGCGAACCCGCAAATGGCTTCACGGCTGTATAGCGAGTTGCTGCGGATCCTGGAAAGGCGCGGTTTCCGGCGCAGGGAGGGAGAGACTCCCAGAGAATTCGCAGCGAGTTTGCTCATGCAACCGGCTTTGGGCCCGGTGGTCACGGAGTTCACGGACTTGTACGCCGAAGCGCGTTTCGGCGGCGCCCCCTGCGACACGTTTCGCCTCCGCGGTCTGCTCGAGCAAGTCCGCTCCGTACCTCGTCCACGCTGATATAAATCCAATACAAGGGACCCTGCTTTCCCTGGAGCAGAGGGTGGGTCGCAAGTGCGCGGGATTTCCTTGCGCCGGTGCATGCTAAAATAAAAGGATTGCGTTAAGGCGCAATTCTCTGATGCGGAAGGTAGGTTTCATTTCACTCGGGTGTCCAAAGAACCTCGTCGACAGCGAGGTGATGATGGGCATTCTCTCGCGGGAAGGCTACGAACTAACACCGCGCGCGGATGAAGCCGAGATTCTCGTGGTTAATACTTGCAGTTTCATCGAACCCGCACAGAAAGAGTCCGTGGACGCCATCCTGGAAATGGCGGAGCACAAAAAATTCGGTTCCGCAAAAAAACTGATCGTAGCCGGGTGCCTTGTCGAGCGGTATCGCAACGAGATCCTGGAGCAAGTGCCGGAAGTCGACGCTGTGGTTGGCACGGGCGAAGTCGAGCGTATCCTGGAGGCCGTCGAGGGCGATCTAAAGGTCTTGCCGGCACAGCCGCCATCATTTCTGTACCACGATCTCACGCCACGGATCATAACCACGCCCCGGCATCAGGCCTACATCAAAATCGCGGAAGGCTGTGATCATCCCTGCTCCTTTTGCATCATTCCCCAATTGCGTGGCGCATTCCGCAGCCGCCGTTTCGAATCGGTCATCCGCGAAGCAGAAAACCTTGCCGCGTCGGGAGCGCGGGAAGTCACGCTGATTGGCCAGGACACGACCTCCTATGGTGAAGATCTGGGGCTTCGTGACGGTCTGGCTCAGCTGTTAGAGAAGTTGGCTGGCGTGGAAGGTCTCCAGTGGGTGCGATTCCTGTACGCTTACCCGAATCGGGTGACGCAAAAACTTTTGGACACGCTTGCGGTTCACCCGCGCCTCGCCAAATACGTGGACATGCCTTTGCAGCACGCCAGCCGAAATGTCCTGGCTCGCATGAAACGTGGCTCGAATGGAGATGCGTTCCTGAAACTGCTGGAACGTGTTCGAAATACCATCCCGGGCGTTTCGCTGCGCACCAGCTTCATTGTTGGCTTCCCTGGCGAAACAAAGGCCGACTTCGAGGAGCTTTACCAGTTCGTTGCTGCCGCTGAACTCGACTGGATGGGAGTTTTCCCTTACTCCGACGTCGATAACGCGGCGAGTTTCGCGCTTGAGGACAAAGTCGAACCCGAGATTATCGAAGACCGTCGCAACAGGCTGATGGCATTGCAAAAGAAAATCTCAAGGGAAAAGCTTCGCGCGTGGAAGGGCCGGACGGAGATCGCACTGGTCGAGGGGCCTTCGAAAGACAACCCGCTGGTCTGGGAAGCGCGGCTGGAAGGCATGGCGCCGGATATTGATGGAAAGCTGTACCTGACGGATATTGAGCGGCCGAGCGGCGAGATAGCTGCGGTGGGCGACGTTGTACAAGTTGAGATCGAAAAGACGGACGCTTACGATTTGATCGGCCGTGTAGTTTCCATCGAGCAACGTCCGGTGCCTCGACGAGTGCCGCCAATAAGCAGTCCTGTGGTATCCGCCCCCGCCGAAAAGCTCACCAGAATCTCCACGGGTGCTGCATTGCGCGTCATCGGATGATTCTGATGAGGGCTCTGTGCCCTGGCCGTCCACTGTGGTAAAACACTCTCTCGGTATGAAACATAAATGCCCAACTTGCAAGAAAGATACGGACTCCGAGAAGGACGCGGACTTTCCATTCTGCTCGGAACGTTGCCGGATGCTCGACCTCGGCGCATGGGCGGCGGAAAAATATGTAGTCTCCGAACCTATTTTTGACGAAGACGAAATTTCCGAAGCGGACCGCCGCACTCTACGCGAGGGAAACCACAAGCCCGATGAAACCATCCACTGAGGCGGTTGCAGTACCGATGACAGAAAAGCCGCGGCTGGCCTACGCGATCGCTACGGTCTTCGGCGTTGGGTATTTGAAGCCGGGACCTGGCACATGGGGCTCGCTGGTCGGCTTGATCATCGCGGTAGTTTCGCACCCGTTCACCTGGTTTGTGGCCTTTGGCAAAGGCTGGATGCTCGGCATTGGCAAGGACGCACCGCTGCTGTCGAGCACGTTCGGCATGCTGGTTTTGCTGGTGCCATCGGTTGCGGTTTGGCTGCTCGTGGCTTGGTTGGGCATGCGTGCTGGCACGCAAGTCGGAGAAATAGAAGGTGTAAAGGACCCGCAGCACGTAGTGATTGACGAAGTATCCGGAGTGCATCTCGCGCTCATTCTCGGCCTGGCGCCGGTTTGGGCTCCCTCGACGTTCCTCAATGTCCAGGACGCGCAAATGTTCGCGCTGTACACCGGAATGAGCATGCTCAACTGGAAGTATCTGCTCAGCGGCTTTGTGCTCTTTAGGATCTTCGACATTGCCAAACCGTTTCCCTGCCGGCGTCTCGAAAAGCTACCTGGTGGATGGGGCATCATGGCCGATGACTGGATGGCCGGGGTATACGCTGCCATTTGCTTGCGTCTCGCGTTACACTTTCATTTGTATGAAATTGGGCTTTGGGTCCACAGGTGAAAAAAATGGCATCCCGCGCATCGAGCGCATCGCGCCGATGGCGGCCATCCCTGGTGGAGAAATCGCGATATATGGAAGCGGATTTACGTCACGCCACGGCGGCCGGCCCGTGGTGCGTTTCGGCGACTCCGAGGCGGCGCTCACGCTTTCGAGTAATCGCCGCGTGATTGCGCGCGTGCCGGAGGCGGTTTCCGGTAACACCGTCCAAGTAGTAAGCGGTCAAAACGAGAGCAATCCCCACCCGGTGGCGATTGGGTATCAGATTGCCGATAATCTGCACCCGGTCTCCAACCCCGCGGTTGATTCCAGCGGGAACATCTATGTCACGTTTTCGGGTCCGCGCGGACAGCGTGTTCCAGTTTCGCTGTACAAAATCAGCCCGAGTTTCGCGGTAAAACCGTTCGTCACTTCGCTGGTGAATCCCACTGGTCTCGCCATTGGCCCGACTGGCGATCTGTTCGTCTCCTGCCGCAATGACGGGACGATTCATCGTGTCGGCCGCGACGGCCACGCCGAACAGTGGATTGAGGGAATGGGCATCGCGACGGGCCTGGCGTTTGACCATGCCGGCAACCTGTTCGTAGGAGACCGCAGCGGCACGATTTTCAAGATCAGCCCTTCGCGCGAAATTTTCGTCTTCGCCACTCTGGAGCCTTCGGTTGCGGCCTATCATCTTGCGTTTCACCCAAGCGGAGAGCTGTACGTGAGCGGCCCGACGACCTCGAGTTTCGACCGCGTGTACCGCATTACCCAGGGTGGCGAGGTCCACGTTGTCTACCGTGGGCTAGGCCGGCCGCAAGGGATGGCTTTTGACAATGAAGCGAATCTTTATATCGTCGCATCGCATGGCGGCCGTCGAGGCGTCATAAAAATCACGCCGCAGGGACACGCCGAACATGTGCTGAGTGGGCCCGCGCTGGTGGGACTGGCTCTTCTAGCAAACGGGCGCGCCATTCTTGCAGCAAACAGCGCCCTGTTTACTCTGGACTGGAATGTCCGGGGAATGCCTCTGCTCGGCTGAAACCAGCGCACTAGCCGACCCGCAATTCCTCATCGCCATTCAGTCTTTTATCCTCTGCGCTACAATATTCGCTATGAAGGCTGAGATTATTGCGGTGGGCTCAGAGCTTCTCACGCCCGATCGCATCGACACCAATTCCCTTTTCATCACTGAGGAACTGAATAAACTGGGAATCGAGGTTTTGCGAAAGACCATCGTCGGCGATCGCCGCGAACTGCTTGCCGAAGCTTTTCGGGATGCCTTGAATCGCGTTCCGGTGGTGATCGCGAGCGGGGGCTTGGGTCCCACCGAGGACGACCTCACGCGCGAAACGGTCGCGGAGCTCCTGGATCGACGTCTTCAACGAAATGACGCGGTCGTGAAGCAAATCGAAGCGCGATTTCGCAGCTTCAAACGTGAAATGCCAGCGCTCAATTTGCGCCAGGCAATGGTGCCGGAAGGCGCCGAGGTGCTCGAAAATCCGCGTGGTACCGCTCCCGGCTTGTGGTTGGAAGATAAAGGCCGGATGGTGGCGCTCCTCCCGGGCCCGCCCCGCGAATTGAAGCCGCTTTTCAAGGAACAGGTTTTGCCGCGACTGGAGCGCCGGGTCTCCGGTGTGCGGATGTATGCGCGCGAACTGCGTGTCACCGGACTGGGTGAATCCCACGTCGAGGAGCGTATCCGAGACATTTACTTGCGCTACCAGGAAGTGCACACGACCATTCTGGCGGCGCCCGGCGAGATTCAAATCCACCTTCGCGTCTGGAGCGCAGACGCTGCGCAATCCAACGCCACCCTGGATGAACTGGTGCGCAGCATCGAACTCGCTCTCGGCGACCGCATATTCGCCCACGCCGCGCTTTCGCTCGAAGAAGTAGTTGCGAAGCTGTTGATCGATAACCGCTCCACGATCGCCGCAGCTGAGAGTTGCACTGGCGGGCTCGTTGCGGAACGCCTCACACGCATCCCGGGCAGCTCGACCTACTTCCTTGGCGGAGCGGTCTGCTACAGCAACGAAATGAAGACGGCTTGGGCGGACGTCCCTGCCGAGCTGATCACCGCAAAGGGCGCGGTAAGCGCGGAAGTAGCGATCGCGCTCGCGGACGGCATACGCAAGCGAGTGGGCAGCATCCTTGGCATCGGCATAACCGGAATTGCAGGCCCTGGTGGCGGTAGCGAAGAAAAGCCAGTTGGCACGGTTCACGTCGCGCTTGCTTCTCCGAGCGGAACCAAAGAGCGCCTGGTGCATCTGCCCGGCGACCGTGAAGCTATCCGCTTCTACGCCTCGCAAATCGCGCTGGACATGGTGCGCGTGCACTTTCTGTTTCAGGCTCCCGCGGGGCAAAGCCGCAAGACGATTTCCTAGGCGGATCCTGTGCGCCTTTTCATCGCTATCGAGATCCCGGCTGACGTTCGCTCTGCCCTGGCGAGCTTCCTACAGGAACTCCGAGCGATCGCGCCGGGAGTCAAGTGGGTACGCGCGGAGAATCTCCACGTTACGTTGAAGTTTCTGGGCCATACCGACGAAGCAAAGCTTTCCGCGATTGAAGAAGTACTCGACAAGGTCCGCAGTGCAAACCCCGTAAACCTCGAATTTCGCGGTCTCGGTTTCTTCCCAAGCGAGAAACGCCCGCGTGTCTTTTGGGCAGACATGGAAGCCTCGGCTACCTTGAAGACGCTAGCTTCCGATGTGGATAACGCCACGCACGAATTCGGATTCCCTCTGGAGGACCGGCCGTTCACCCCGCATCTCACTCTGGCTCGTTTCGAATCGCCGCGCATTCCGCCAGAGCTTTCCGCGGCGATCGTGAGAAACGTCGCCAGAGACTTCGGCTCAATGACCACCACCGAGTTTCACCTGATCGAAAGCAAACTTAAACCAACCGGGGCGGAGTACACTACTTTGCACACCTTCCCGTTTGCAGGTGCGAAGTAATTCTGATGGACACGACAACTCTGGAGCTCGTTCGGCTGGTCGTGAGCGCGTACGTGCTCGGCTCGATTCCCTTCGGGCTGCTATCGGCGAAGCTTTTCGGTGGCAAGGACGTTCGGCAGCACGGTAGTGGCAACATCGGAGCAACCAACGTGTCACGCGTGGCCGGCCCGCTCGCTGGAGTTCTTACGTTGGTGCTCGACGCGGCTAAAGGCGCGACAGCTGTATTGCTGGCTGCACGAGTCACAAATCATCGCGCGAGCGCAATGATGCTGGCCGCAATCGCAGCGCTCGTAGGCCACTGTTTCCCCATTTGGCTGAAATTTCAAGGCGGTAAAGGTGTGGCCACGGCACTGGGCGTCTTTCTGGCGCTTTCACCGCTGGCAACTTTGGCCGCGGTAGGAGTTTTCATCCTCACTTTTGTGTTCTGGCAATTCGTGTCCTTGGCTTCGTTAGGGGCTGCGGCGGCGATGCCCTTGCTGATTTATTTTCTGTGGGCACCTGGCCACGCACCCCCGCTTATCGTCAGCCTCGGCACACTGAGTGCCACGCTGCTGGTCTTCTATAAACATCGCGGAAACTTGGAACGATTGACGCATGGGACAGAATCTAAATTCGCTTTGAAAAGATCGAAAGGCGACAGCGAGTGAGTCGAATCGCGATTCTGGGCGGGGGCAGCTGGGGAACGGGGCTGGCGATTGTGCTCGCGCACAGCCGGCGCAAGCATGAAGTCCGGCTATGGGTTCGCGAACCAGGAATCGCGCGAGCGATTTGTGAGCGCCGCGAAAATCCCACGTACCTTGCGGGCTGTTGCCTGCCCGGCTGCATCGAGGCCTCCTCGGAGATTGGGGAAGTTCTGCGCGATGCGCACATTGTCATTGGTGTTGTGCCTTCGGCTCATGCGCGCGAGGTGTATGCCTTGGCTTGGCCACATTTGCCGCAGGACTGCGCAATCGTTAGCGCGACCAAGGGTCTCGAGCCCGCCACGCATCTGCGCATGAGCCAGGTCATTGAGCAGGTCTTTTCGCTGCGGACGGTGCCGCGCATCGCCGTCCTTTCCGGCCCCTCCTTTGCGTTAGAAGTGGCGCGGGGCGAGCCCACCGCCGTTGTGCTCGCATCGCGGGATCGCGCTCTCGCGTGTTTTCTTCAGGAAGAGTTCGCCGGCCCCACCTTTCGCCTGTACACGAACGACGATGTTCTGGGTGTGGAACTGGCGGGTGCGGCAAAGAATGTCATGGCCATTGCCGCAGGTGCGTGCCAGGGGCTCGGCCTGGGCCACAACACGCTCGCAGCTCTCATCACCCGTGGTTTATCGGAGATGACTCGTCTTGTCGTCGCGCTTGGCGGCAGCTTTGAGACCCTGAGCGGGCTTGCCGGTCTTGGGGACCTGGTGCTTACCTGTACTGGAACTCTGAGCCGCAACCGCCACGTTGGCTTCGAACTCGGCCGGGGCCGCGCGCTGCCCGAAATTCTGGCGGAAATGAAAATGATTGCCGAAGGAGTCGGCACGAGCGCTGCGTTACTGGCCTTGGCACGAGATCATCGGATCGAACTGCCCATCACGGAGCAGGTCCACAGCATCTTGCATCTTGGAAATTCGCCCCAGGATGCCATTCGCGCGATCATGGAGCGGCCGTTGAAGCGGGAGTGAAGCGGTCGAGCGGCCCGCGATCGCTGCAAATCTGCGACGGCGGGATGCGGCTAAGTCTTTTCGCGTTAGTACGATGGTCCCGTTAGTACTTCGCGTCGCCTGTCCTTCCGGCCAGCCCGGTCCCCTCGCACAATGCTCCTAAAATTAATGTGACGATGGCGGTCTCACTCCCATCCCTGTTGACGCGCCTCCGTACCGGTCGGGTGCGCATCCTATGGCTCGTGCTGGGCGCCCTTTTACTGGTCAGCGCGCTGCCGATCGCGCTCTACCATCGCCAGGTGCTCGAACTCTCCCAGGAAAAGCTGGTGGATATGGAGCGCGTCCAGCAGACCGAACTGACGCGTTCCCTGGCACAGGAAGTTCAGTTCTTCGAGTCGAATCTCACACAACAGCTCATCAGCCAGCGCCAGATTCTCGCGTTGACCGGACTAATCGACAACGTGACTGACCCTGTCAACGAACCAAAGGTCACACGGCTGCTCGAAAATTTCGTTGATTCGAATCGCAACACGTTTGTCTACCTGACCGCCGTGGGCCGCGACGGCAAAGGCACGAGCGCCTCCCAGGGCAATTTCCGCGCTGAGCAGGATCCCTTCGTGGCTAAGGCCTTACAACGCGCGTTTGTGAGCTCCGTGCAATCGGTGAAGTTTCGCAGCGACCCCCTGGCGCTTGCGCCCGACAACCGCCCTGCATTCGTCATCGCGGTGCCGCTGACGGATTCTCAGAACAATTTCACGGGCATGCTGGCTGCGGTCGTCTCCCTTGATCCTATCCTGCGCCGGCTACAGGACGCCAGCGTCCGCGGACGCACGGTTTTCATCGTCGACCACTTCGGGCACATCGTCGCGCACCCTGACACGCGTCACTTCGTACCCGGTGAAGACCTGAGCGAGAAGTCACACGTAGTCGGCATCGTGAAATCGCTGCCAAAAGAGCTGCGTAACACGGAAACCGTGCGCTTCAGTCAGAAGGAAAATAACCGGCCGGTCGAGATTGTGGGTACTTACAGCACCTTCCCAGAGGTGAATTGGGCGGTTATCGCTCAACGAAGTGTCAGCGAAGCTCGCGCGGACGCAGGTGTGCCGGAGCTCAATCGACAGGCCCTGGCATTCGTCAGCGTTGTAGTGCTGATCGCCGTTCTCTTTGGTTATTTCTTCGCAGTAGGGATTAGCGGACCGATCCGCAACCTGGCAGCGTCGACGCGCGCAATCAGCCGCGGCGAATTCCACCAACGGACTCCGGTGAAGGGCGCGGCGGAAATCAGCGAACTCGCGGAAAACTTCAACTTGATGGCCAGCGATATCGAGGAATACATCGAGAAGCTGAAGGAAGCGGCCGAAGAAAATCGGGAACTGTTTATTGGCTCTATCCGCATGCTTGCGGCCGCCATCGACGAAAAGGACCCGTACACCCGAGGCCATTCGGGCCGCGTTGCCAAATATTCGACGATCATTGCGCAAGAGTTGAAGATGGCCGCCGATGAGCTGGACAAGTTGAAGATCTCTGCGCTGCTGCACGACGTTGGCAAGATCGGTGTAGATGACCGAGTTCTGAAGAAGCCCGGCTCGCTGACGCCTGAAGAGTTCGACATCATGAAGACGCACACGACCAAGGGCGCCAACATCATGCGTCCGGTCTCGCAGTTGAAGGACATGCTCCCCGGCATCGAATTACACCATGAGCATCTCGACGGCCGCGGTTATCCTTATGGTCTAAGTGGTGCGCAGATCCCGCTGATGGCGCGTATCATCGCGGTTGCCGACACGCTTGACGCGATGACTACCAACCGTCCTTATCAGTCCGCGATGGAACTCGATTACGCCCTGGGACGCATTAAGGCCTTAACGGGTTCCAAGTTCGATCAGGTTGTCGTGAACGCACTCGAATCCGCCGTCAAGACCGGCAAAATCCGTTTGTCGGCGGTCGAAGTTCACGTCTAGCTGACAACCCGATCACTTTTTGTCGCTCGCTGGGATTAAGCCCAGCTGCTGCATCGGTGCCAATTGATCCCACTCGCTCCACTCTTCCGTGATCTTTCCATTCACAATTCGCCAGATGGTGATACCACGCGCCTCCACTTTCTTGCCCGTGGCGGGAATGCCGTTGCCTTCTCCTGTATTCGTGCCGGTGAAGCTCCACAGCACGCTGACCAGTTCGCCTTCCGCAATCTCCTGCTGCACGGTCATTTTCAGGTCAGGAAAGACTTGTCTCCAGCCGCGCATGGCATCCTGATCCTCTTTTAAATCCGCGTTCCGATGTAATCCATGGTTCACAAAGCTCGGAGCATAAAATTGACTTGCCATCTCAAACTTGGCTTGGTTGAAGACTTCATCGAACACGCGGCGGGCCACGGCTTTATTGCGTTCTTGAACAGGACCAGCCCACACAGTGATTCCCCACAGACACAAGACCAGCAACACAAATGGCTTTTTCATAGGCCCCTCCTTGCCTCTGAGTACGTGCGAGCGACGGCGGAAATATCAGCGAGCGTTGCCCGGAAACGAGCATTCACGGACCGGTGCACGCTCCATCTGCTACAATTTCCTTTCGCGATGAACTCGTAGCGGAAATAGCATGATTACGCTTTTTGGCAAACCCGAACCGACGCTGATGGAGCGGCTCAAAGAGTCCGTCAGCAAAACGAAGAACGCCCTCGCCGATACCCTGGACAACATTACCCAGGGCGGGCGTCAGATCGATCCCTCGGTCCTCAAGGAAGTGGAAACGGCGCTGCTCACCGCCGACCTGGGAGTAAAAACTACTCGCGAGATCCTGGATTCCGTCAAGGAGCAGATCGCGCGAAACGCGCTGGCAGATGGGGCGGCGCTTAAGAAAGAAATCAAGGCTCACGTGTTCCGCGCGCTCAACGTTTACGGCGTCACTCCACAGTTGGCGGGGTCGGCGAATGGGAGCGACCCGCGAGTGATTTTCATCGTCGGCGTGAACGGCGCCGGCAAAACCACGAGCATCGGCAAACTTGCCAACCGACTGCGCAAGGAAAACCGCAGCGTTGTGCTCTGCGCGGCCGACACCTTCCGCGCCGCGGCCATCGAGCAGCTCGAAATCTGGGCGCAACGCAACGGGGTTGAAGTGGTCAAACAGAAATCAGGCGCCGACCCGGCTGCTGTTGTTTTTGATGCGATGACCGCTGCAAAAGCGCGCCATACCGACGCGGTCATTGTCGATACCGCGGGCCGCCTGCACACGAAATCCAATCTTATGGCCGAACTGGAAAAGATGAAGCGGACTGCCTCGAAGGTGATTCCCGGCGCACCGCACGATATTTTGCTGGTGCTCGACGCCACCACGGGCCAGAACGGCCTGGCGCAAGCGCGCGAATTTACGTCCACGGTCGGCGTCACCGGGATTATCCTGACCAAGCTGGACGGCACGGCGAAGGGCGGCATCGTCGTTGCGATTTCCAGAGAACTCGGCTTGCCGATTCGCTTCGTGGGCACTGGCGAACAGATCAACGATCTTGTGCCGTTCGACGCGCAAACCTACGCCGACTCGCTGTTCAACTGACCGTGAATCCTCACGACGAGCACTTCATGGAGCACGCGCTGGGATTGGCGCGCAAAGGCATCGGCCTGGCCAGCCCCAATCCCACAGTCGGGTGTGTGATCGTCAAGGATGGAGCGATTCTTGGAGAAGGCTTCCATCAGTATGACTGGCGGGATCACGCGGAAATCGTCGCACTAAAACAAGCCGGCGACAAAGCGCGCGGGGCCACCCTTTACGTCACCTTAGAGCCGTGCAGCGTCACGGGACGCACTGGCCCGTGTGCCGAAGCCATCGTCGTGGCGGGAATCTCCCGCGTGGTAGCAGCCGTGCGGGATCCTAATCCCAAGGTCAGCGGAGCGGGATTTGCGACGCTCCGCAAAGCTGGGGTCAACGTCGAAACCGGAGTGCAGGAGGCGGAGGCCCAGCGATTGAATGAGGGCTTCGGCCACTGGATCAGAACAAAAACGCCGTTCGTCACGCTAAAATCCGGGCTGACGCTTGACGGCCAGCTCGCTCTTCGGCAAGACCGAAGCGCCACAAAAGACGAGTGGATTACTAGCGAGGAATCCCGCGCCGAAGTCCACCGCATGCGCCATGCGTCTGACTCGCTTCTCACCGGCATCGGCACCATTCTGGCTGACAATCCGCTGCTCACGGACCGCAGTGGATTGCCACGGCGCCGCCGGCTTCTCCGAGTTGTCCTCGACACCAAACTGCGCATCCCTATTGAATCGCGGATCGTAAGGAGCGCGGACGATGATCTTCTTGTGGTAACTGCAGCCTCGCTTAAGTCGCCTAAGGCTCGCAAGCTTCGGGACGCCGGTGTCGAATTATTCAATCTGAAACGGGGATTAGCGCGGAGTGGATTGTGGGTCGTGCTGAAAGAGTTGGGGCAACGGCAGATCCTTAGTGTTCTCCTTGAAGCAGGTCCGACCTTGAACGGAACGGCTCTGTCCGCCGGCGCTGTGGACAAGCTGGTTCTGTTTTATGCGCCAAAGATTGCGGGAGACTTCCGGTTACCACTTGCCAGCCAGCCAAACTACGCAATGCCTTCCTTGCGAATCCAATCCCTCAGGCAGTTCGGCCCCGACGTGGCGCTTGAACTGTTTCCGATGCGGCACCTTCCCTGAAGGACCGGCGCCTGGAAAACACTTCTGAAGAAACTTGTACTCAATTCGCTAATTCTTTGCGACGATTTGGCAGCTAGCGTAGCCGTGTATGTTCGCCCGTGGAGGTCTTTCGAGCATGACCGATGCTCCTCGTCCGTGGCGAGTCGGTTTCTGGAGCCTCATCGTCACTCAATTTCAGGGCGCGTTCAACGACAACGCTCTGAAATTCCTCGTCCTTTATCTCATCATCGGTTCCAATCTCACTCCTGACGAAGAAGAAACCAAGGTGCTGCTGGTCGGCGCTCTTTTCGCGTTACCGTTCATTCTCTTTTCGATGACCGGCGGTTACCTGGCCGACAAATTCAGCAAACGCGGTGTAACGATCGGCACAAAGATTTTTGAAATTGCGGTGATGCTGTTCGCCATCCTCGGTTTCTGGCTACACAACATGACGATGTCGCTGGCGGCTTTGTTCCTAGCCAGCACGCAGGGCGCGCTCTTTGGGCCGTCGAAATACGGTCTCCTGCCGGAAATTCTTCCCGAGAAACGACTGTCTTGGGGGAACGGGGTCATCGAGTTGGGGACCTTCCTGGCCGCGATCACCGGGACTCTTGCGGGCGCCAATCTTTCTCACTGGTTTGCCGGACGCCAGGAATATTCGGGTGTGGCATTCCTTGCGCTGTCGGTTGTTGGCCTGCTAACCAGCCTCGGCATTTCTCGCGTGCCCGCCGCCGATCCCCAGAAAAAGTTCCAGGCTAATTTCCTGGGTGATCTGTGGGTGCAGGGCGGCCGCATTCGCAAAGATCGAGCCCTCTGGCTTGCCTTGCTAGGCAATACATATTTCTTCTTTCTCGGAGCGCTGCTGCAATTCGACATCGTTTTTTACGGCCGCGACGTGCTGCATCTCGAAGCGAGCCATGCCGGATTCCTGCAGGCCGCTATCGCGATCGGCATCGGCGTAGGCAGTCTGGCGGCGGGCTATCTCTCCGGCGGAAAAATCGAATACGGACTGATCCCGCTCGGGGCCTTCGGGATTACGCTGTTCGGATTCCTGCTGGCGGTGCACGGGCTGAGATTCGGAGCGGTGCTCGGCTTGCTCGCCGCGCTTGGATTTTTCGGCGGCTTTTTCATCGTTCCAATTAGCGCCCTGTTGCAGCACCGCCCGGAAGAGGAGCATCGCGGCGGGGTATTGGCGGCAGCGAATCTGTGGTCGTTCATCGGAATTCTCGGCGCTTCGGTGGTCTACTATCTGGCGAAGCACTACGCCCACCTCGGCCCCGTCGGAATCTTCTTCTGGGCTTCGATCGGAACGCTCGCCGCACTGGTTTATCTTTTGTGGCTGCTGCCCGATTCCCTACTTCGCCTGCTTCTGTGGATTGCCGCGCACACGCTGTATCGTCTCGACCTGAAGGGCAACGAAAATATTCCCGCGCGCGGAGGCGCACTACTCACGCCAAATCACGCTTCCTGGGTGGACGCCATTCTTCTGATCGCCGCCACGGAACGCCCTATCCGGTTTCTGATGTTCCGGGGCGTCTACGAATACTGGCTCATTCATCCTTTTGCCAAGATGCTTAATATCATTCCGATCGCGAGCGATCAGAGCCCGCGTGAGATGATCCATTCCTTACGTATTGCCTCCGAAGCGCTCCGCAACGGCGAAGTCGTGTGCATTTTCCCTGAGGGCGAAATCACGCGCATCGGGCAGATGCTGCCCTTCCGGCGGGGCTTCGAACGCATCATTAAGGGTATCGACGTTCCAATCATTCCGACGAACATCGATGGTATCTGGGGCTCCATCTTCAGCTTCTCCGGCGGGCACTTTCTCTGGAAGTGGCCACGGACGATTCCCTATCCCGTGCGGATTACCTTCGGCACGCCGCTTCCGTCGACGGCTACAGCCACGGAAGTTCGTCAAGCGGTGCAGCAACTCGGTGTCGATGCGTTTGCGCGCCGCCGCCGGTATATGAAGCCGCTCACGCGCTCGTTCGTTCGCGCAGCGCGGCGGCATCCGCGCCGCTCTGCGATGGCCGACGGCAAAACGCCCAAACTGAGTTTTGGCGAATCGCTTGTGCGCGTGGTGTTTCTCGCTCGCCGTCTGCAGCCACGCTGGCGGGATCAAAAGATGGTTGGCATCCTGCTTCCTCCGTCCATCGCTGGGTCGCTTGTCAACTGGGCCGCCATTCTGATGGGCAAAGTGCCCATCAACCTGAACTACACCACTTCTAACGAAGCGATGGCTTCTTGCGCAAAACAGTGCGAGCTCAAAACGGTTGTCACGTCCAAACTCTTTCTGGAGAAAATGCCGCTTCAGCCTCCCGGAGAGATCATCTATGCAGAAGATTTGGCTGAGAATGCAGGCACGTTCGAAAAACTGGCGGCGTCACTGGCGGCAAAGTTCCTTCCCGAGCGAATGCTGGAAAAGTTCATTGGCAATACCCATGAAGCCTCACTCGACGACACCGCGACGATTATCTTTTCGAGCGGTTCGACCGGTGAACCGAAGGGCGTGGTTCTTTCTCACTTCAATCTGGCATCGAATGTCGAGCAAATCGAACAAGTCTTCCACATCCACGAGAAAGATCGCATCATGGGCATTCTGCCCTTCTTCCACTCGTTCGGGTTCACAGGAACAATCTGTTTGCCTCCGCTCGCCGGAATCGGTGTCGTCTTTCATCCCAGCCCGCTCGACGCCAATGCCATCTGCGCGCTGGTCGCCAAATACTCGGTCACATTACTCCTGAGCACTCCGACTTTCCTAAACACTTACACGCGCCGCTGCCCTGCGGAATCGTTTGGCAGCTTGAGGATTGTCATGACCGGCGCGGAGAAACTTCCCGAGCGGATCGCGCAAGGCTTCGAAGATCATTTCGGCATCCGGCCGCTGGAAGGCTATGGCTGCACGGAGTGTTCGCCGGTTGTGGCTGTCAATACTTACGATTTCCGAGCCGCCTACTTCCGGCAGGTCGGCGCCAAGCGCGGAACGATCGGCCATCCACTGCCGGGAATCGGCGTTCACATCGTTGATCCGGACTCCGGCGAGACGGTACCGGTAGACAAGTCCGGCCTGTTATTTGTGCGCGGCCCGAACATCATGGTGGGTTATCTGAATCGCCCAGAGAAGACCGCCGAAGTTCTCAAGGACGGCTGGTACAACACTGGCGACATCGCCACGGTCGACGAGGACGGTTTTCTCCGGATCACCGACCGACTCAGCCGCTTCAGCAAGATCGGCGGCGAGATGGTCCCCCACGTCAAAGTGGAA
>Ga0207780_1000033_pt1 | contig 28397 bp, 29 predicted proteins | sample LuqExpMetageno45_FD_187803 | JGI IMG/M metagenome (GOLD analysis project Ga0207780, IMG submission 187803) | Tropical forest soil microbial communities from Luquillo Experimental Forest, Puerto Rico - Sample 45 (SPAdes) | ecosystem: Environmental > Terrestrial > Soil > Tropical forest ...
TACCAACTGCGGTGACAATCAGCTGCCCGCACGCGCGATAGAGCCCCCCAGGGCCAGCCGGGACGGTGTACCAGGGAGTTCCGGGTTGCCCCAGAGGAGGCGAGGCCGTGCCGGGAAACGTCGCGACCAGCGTTGCGCTTGCCGGGGGCGCAAAGGTGCTCGGGGTTGCCGCTGCCCAGCTGCCGGGGTTGCCGGTGCCGTCGACTGAAACCATCAGGCCGACCGGTTGCACGGTGCCGGTGATGGGCGTCCCTGTTCCGGTCATCGCCGCCCAGGTGCCGGGGTTGCCGGTGCCATCGACTGAGACCATCATGCCAAGCTTCTGCGGAGTGGCGCAGCCTGAACAGTTCGAGGGCGTCATGGTGGTGGCAGGGGCGTTCTGCGTGGTGGGCGGCGTAGCGGGCTTCTGATGGGTGCGGATATACGCCGTTCCACCCGCTGCGGCGGCGAGGACGATTGCCCCGGCCGCGATCACCCGTTTCGGTTGTTCCTTCCAGGCCTTATGCAGATTCCCAGATGCTGTCATCTTCGTCACCTCTCACTTTAAGTTGTGGGCTTACTTATGCTCGCCAAGGATGGGGCCTGACTGCCTTCGATCCTGCCTTCGCTCCTGCCTTCGCTCCTGCCTTCGCTCCTGCCTTCGCTCCACGCGGTTCCCTCTCCCGCCGCCCCCTCTCCTGCTGGTCACCGTGCATGTGCAGCTGCCGGTCGCATCCGGTGTGTTGCTGCAATAGCCAAGGGTGTTTGCGGAGGCCCAGCAGCTGAGATGGTTCACCGTTGGAGTTCCGCTGGGCGTGAGAAGTCGTGAAACCGCGATGTTATTGATCGTGGCTATATCGGGTACATACTGCATATATGCGATCTTCATCGGACTCGTGGATGTGCTGAACTGGAATCCACCATCAGCCAGCGCCGCCAGGTTGCACCTGATCGCATAAGTGACATAGGTTGTGGATGGCCCGGTGCAGGAAAGGTCCGGTGATGTTTGACCGATGTTAGGACCACCGGAGGTGTTGCCAACCGTGATCCTTCCAGTCCCGGTGCCGCCGCAGGCCGCGACGATAAAAAACGTGCCGCTGGTCTTCGGGACATTGCCACCGGCCCAGAAACCGAGATAGCCGCCTACGTTGTTTGCGCCGTAATAGAGATTCGAAAACTGGTGCAGCCACTGCGAGGCTGGCATGAAGAGATAGCGCCCCGTGGGGTTACCTGTGCTGCTCACAGCTTCATAGCCGACATACTCCCCGGTGGTTTGGTCGATGATCATGTCTTCGGGGAAAAATTGAAAGTCGTCACGCGAGTAGCCCGATGACCGCAGGTTCAACGCTCCCGCATTTCCATCGGCGAACGAGTCACCGTTCATCTCGCCTGCTACATAGGGTCTTCGGATCACCAGGGGTGAAAAGGAGGTGTTGGTCGGATTCCCCTTGTAGGCGTTCCCCGCATTTATGGACGACTTCACATCGTTGTTGCGGCCTCCGTTGATAGCTGAACCGCCGCCGCCCGTGACGTGGTTGTTGTACCCATCTAAATTCAAAGTTCCCCACTGACAGTTCTCGCAATAAATGCTGCTGCCGTCCAGGTAAGCCGGATTAGTGCCTAACCCCATGTTGAGAGTTCGCAGATGTGCGTCGTTCGAATTGAAGCGGTAGCCGTAAGCTCCACTGCTCGGCTGGCACTCTTGCTCCACGGTGTCAACGGTCAGATGATCAGGTGAGAATTCCCCGGCGACAACCAGGTTCAAAAAATCCAGTCCATTCGCACCGCAGATCTGAAGCGATCTCCACATCCCAAAAAGCCCGTCGTACACAATTACCGGATTGGTCGACTGGATCATCATGTGATCCCAGGTCTGGAGATCCTGATTGCAGATGCCCTGGTAAGAATTCTTATCTGCGCAGGCGGCAACGACACCAAAGCTCAGACGCCAGATGTTCACGTTCTTGGCCACCAAACCGTATGGCGCAGCCGATTGCCAGTAGATCCCAACGGAGTTGTTCTGCCCCACGATGCCGGTGCTCGAATTCATCGCCCCGGAGACGCTGCTGATGTTGATGTTCTCCATCGTTGGGTACGATCCATTGCCGCTCGCGTGGGCCGCAGGAAGCCAGTTGGAGCTATTGCCATCGGTTCGGTCCCACACGATGGCTCCATTGCCCACCGTCTGGAGAGGTGGGTAGCCGTTTATGCCGATGGTGGCGTGAGCGCCGCTGACTGAGGTGCTTGCGGCGGTGGCCAGCTGCGGAGGGTTGTTGAACCATGGAGCAGCTGCTCCTCCTGCTTGAGTCCAGCAATACGGAATTGAGGCAATCGTCGTAACGAGCGGCGCACCGCCCGCACCAGCGCCATTCACCTGGATTTGCTGCCCGACATCCCCGCAAAAGATCTGCCCATTCTTCGTGTTCAGCTGTGTACTTCCCGCCGTCATGCTGGCATCGTCAAACGCGCGGCCTATGATGCGGTGCGGGTGCTGATTGCTGCCAGAGGAAGAGACATCGACGCTGTCATCGACTATGAGCGCGAGATCCTTGAAATACATCGTGCCCCACATGTTGAACGGGACCACCGTGGGATCCGAAACGCGAATGATGTCTTGCCCTGGCTGGCCCTTGATGATGGTGCTGCCCCACCAGAGCCCCGTCTGCGATGGCTGTCCCACCAGGGGAACGCCGTTGTATTCCAGCGGGCTCGTCAGGTAGCAGCCATGCGGAAAGTAAACGGCGGGCGGTGCGCTATTAACACTGGAGCAGCTGCCACCGGCACCGCAGCTGGCCGTGGCCGCAGCCGCTGCATTCATCGCCCCCATGATCGCGTCATGGTCATCGACGGTGCAGTCGCCCTTGGCATCGTAAGGCGGGGCCATCACATTGAATTGCGAGTTCACGCTCGAGATCGTTGTGTTGATGATGGAGTTCGGGCCCTGCATCGTGCCGGTGTACTGCGGATTGTTGGTCGGCAGGCCTCCGCTTCCGCTTCCGTTCCCGGTGATGCAGATATTGTCTTTCGGACTGTAAGACGCACCGGTTGTGTTGCAGCTAGGCATCGGCCAGCGGATCTGCGTGTTCGGGTTGATCTGCGCGGCTCCGGTCGTCGCTAGAAGGCTAAGGGTGAACAATACAGATCGCATCGATTCTGTCTCCTAACTGGGCTTGGAAATTCAGTGTGATCACTTGCCCGTTCAGCGTGTAACTGTTCCATGGAGGGTTCAGGTTGGCGCGCATGAGCAGGCCGTTGTAGCTCACGCCTACAACGATTCCAGGCGCGTTGAAGACATTGCCGGGCAGGCTCCCCGTACACGGCAGATATTGAATTCCACCTGGCTGGTATCCCATCGGCTGCACCAATTGCACCGCCTGGCTCAGATCGACGGTGCCCGATCCTGTGAATTGATAGTTGCCGCACTGGACGACGTTCTGGTTCTGATCGAGCACCGCGACCTCATAGAAGGTGCCCTGCGGCGTGATCACGTCATTGCCGTACAGCTGCACCGAGAGCGGCGTGGATCCCTGCTGCGGGCCCACCAGCTGCGGCACCCCGGCGTCGGCCAGCATCGAGCCTGGCACCGAAGGCTGTATCGGCCCGAAGCCGCACAGCGTGATGCGCAGGTAGCCTGCGCTCTCACTGCCGCCGACAATCGATTCGAGATTTGCAGTCAGCGTGATCATTTGTAGAACCACACCGGCCCGATGTGTGCGCTGCGCGGGTGATCGTCAGGCCTCTCGATCACTTCGTTCTGAAACCAGTCCTCGATCCTCCGGCCAGGATCCACGTAGAACAGCGCGCCGCCGGTCAGATCCGTCACGTCCACCCGCGTATAGACGTCGTCAATACGCGCAAGGAATGCCCGCACATTGCCGGTGCGTAGATTGAGTATTTCCTTGGTATAGACGTTGGCTTTCTTCTCCGGTGCGCGCTGCACCACCTCGGTCCAGTCGCCCCAACCGGCCATCACGCGATTCCTCAAAACATGAGCCACAGCCAGCATGTTGTTCAACCCGCCGTACCGCTGTGCTTCCTCAATCGAGAACCGCGCCATCTGCGCGCGTGTGTAGTGGTCAAGTGTCACTTCCCTGCCTTTGCTTTGCGCCGTCGCGCCACGGTCTTCGCCGCTTTCGCGAACGCGGCCTTCTTGGCCCGCGCGCCGCCAGCGTTCAGACCGGCCTTGATTTTTTTCGGAGTGGCTTTCCCGAAGCTGCCCTTGGTGCCGCGCCGTTCCATCGAAGCGTTCGCGCGTTGAAAAAAGTTCTTCTTCTTTTTCGTCGCCATCAGAGTGCCCTCCCCAATTTGATTTGCCGGTAGCTTTGGAGCGTGGCCCGATAGAACGCCGCAGCCTCGCCCGTGGGCGGGCCGAAGGCGCGATCCACCTCCTGCTCGGTGAGAATCTCGGCGGCGATCAGCACCAGCATCGCGGTGCGCCAGCCTCTGTATTTCTCCTTGATCGCCACCCCGTGCTCGTCGAAGCGCATCAGCGACCACTCGGGCCCGTAGGGCTCCTGCAGCGAGGTGATCGTCTTGCGCACCTTGCGCCGCATCCGGCAGGCCGCGTAGTTCTCGCTGATCCGATCCTTCTGCGCCTGGCTCTTGGCCTCGGCCAGCTCGACCAGGTAGCCCTCGTCGTCCATCTCCTGCGGAGCCACCCAGGCGTTCACCCCTACCAGCCCTGCGGTCGTCCAGTTATTCAGCCAAAGCCGCGCGTGGGGACTCTCCTCGTCACGCGCATCCACACCGGCCGACCGCAGTTTCCGCATAACTGCACTCGGGTGCAGGATGTTGACCATCCGGCGCTTTTCGGCTTCCTCGCCTTCCCAGCGTGCCTGACCATCCAGATGCTGGGCCTTCGCCTTGGCGCAGTTCTTCGCATAGAGCTCAAGGTTCTCCTCCACCCACTCGGCCGGGTTGTGCTGCAGCTTGTCGAGGTAGCCGCGCATCTTCAGGAGCTCGAGCCGCCGGTCATGGAACTCGGGCCGGTCCATCTCCCGGTCGAATGCGTCCCAGTCGCGGCCGGCGGCTTCTTCCGGTTTCGCGGCCTCGCGCGCCAGCACCGGATCGTAGCGGAAGTTCGGCGCTGACTGGTGCTCGAGCGGGATGATGATGTTCGGCATTTACTGTTGCTCCTCCGATTGACTGAGCAGCTGCTGCATCTGTTGCTGCTGCTCTGGTGACAATGGTTGCTCTTGCTGCGGTCGTTGCATTCCGCGTGAAGCCTCGAGGATCGTGCGTGCGATCAGCGGCGCGTAGATCTTCGGACTCACATCGTTCTTCGCGGCGTAAGAAACCAGCTTGCCGATCTGCGAATCGTTCATCGCGATCCGCATCGCCTGGCGGGCAGTGAAGTTGGCCGCGCCAGCGCCTAGACCCACGGCAGCGCCCAGATGCCAGTGGCCACCGAGAGAGCCCAGCAGACCGCCAGTGAACATGCCCTTGCCCATCATCTTGCTGGCTTCATCAATCGTGTTGCGGAGGACACTCTGACCGGCACGATTGAACTCCGCGTTGTTGAGCATCGAATGCATCTCTTTGAAATGCACTTCGGCATCCGGCCCCATCAGGCGCGTGAGATCTGCGCGGTTGGCATCCTTCGAAAGAAACTGCTCAAGGCCTCGGAGATTGCCGCGCATCATGCGTGGCAAGCCCTTCGTGGTGTTGGCGACGGTGACGCCGTTGTGCGCCCGCTCCTGAAATGCATCGAGCGCCTGGAGGAACTTGACGTCTGGCGTGACGGACTTCATGGCGTCGTAGTAGGGCCGTGAAATCGGCGTCGACTCAAGCAGCTTGTCGATATCGCCGTTGGCCTTGTTGAAGCGGTCCTCCGCAGCTTTGTGGGCCTCGTCGTCAAGACGTGTATTTGACATGTCGGCCTTGGCGTCGTTCACGGTGTTCTTCAATCTTTCGAACTCGCCGTCACTGGCGTCGTTCAGTGCGTCGTAGGCTGGCCGCAATCTGGCCTGCAGCGCATCGGCGACCATGCCGGGCGTCTGCAAATGCTCGATGCCCTGCGTGGGATCGATCAGAGGAACATGACCCTGATAGCCGGGGGCCTGGGCGTATTTGGTGTAGTGCATGTTCAGCTGGTCGGAGAGATCCTTGTGCAGGTTGACGTAGGCTTCCTGATCGGTAGGCGACATCTCTCTCCACTCGGGCCCGCTCATCACTTGCTCGAGGTGGTTCTTCCACTGGATGGCTTCCAGCGGATCCTGCGTGCTCATGGTGGCGGTGCCGGGCCTGCCAGCTGTAGATACCCTCTCCGCTTCGCCGGGCGCTCCTGAGGTCATGTAGGCCGGTGTAGCGCGCATCTGTGCGCGTTCGGGAATCGTCTTCGCGGTCGATCCCAGGGCCCTCGTCGTCTCCGGTGCAGGCTCCATGCCTGGAACGCCGCTCGTGGCCGTGCGCGGGAATGGCTGCGCCTGCTGCACCATGCCAATCGGCCTCTCCGTCGTCGGCACGTCAAGGCTGAACGTAGTGGGTTCGATGGGGGTAGCTTCCGGCGCAGGCAGCATGGGCGTGTTGAACGGCGAATAGCGCGCGGCCGCGCTCGTCGCCATGTTGAGTTTGTTGACGGCGGTCTGATAGGCCTTCTGCGCATATTTGCGAACCACACCGGCATTGAATGCCTGCTGCTTGGCCTGCATCGCGGGAGCGGGCGTGTCAGCCGATTCCACCAGCCGCCCGGTGTCGCCCATCTGCGAGGCCAGGACCGGCGATTCCTCCCCAACCATGCTCGCGGCCTTCGGGCCCACCCGCTCCAGATAATTCGCCAGCGGCTTCGCGGCCCACCGTACCGCTGGCGGCAGAGCAGTCTCGAGCGCAGCTGTGATCTCAGCCTGCGTTTTCCCCGTGGAGACTGCTTGTCCAACATCGCCGCCGGTCTTCACAAATTCCTGCCCGCCGCCCATCGCGCCGGATTTCACGGCGTTCAGACCGATGCGCAGAGCCTTGCCCAGATAGGGCACCTTGCGAATGGTGTCGGAGATCTGCTGGGCCTGCTTCAGCTTCTCGGTGACGCCCATCGCATCCCCGGCCTTGCCCAGCATGCCCAGAATCTCGTCGGCCTTGAACATATCCCCGACTTCTGCGGCGGCGGCTGGAGCCATCGCGAATTCGCCGACCGCTTCCGCGCCTTTGCCTATTCCCTGCATGACTCCATGAGTGGGTCTTGCAGCCGCGCGCATTACCGCATCCTCGCCCTGATTCCCTACTGCTCTCCGCGCCATCTTGTCGACGCCCGCCACCGTCTGCTCCGCACCGGCCCCGATACCGGCCAGCAGATTGACCGGTGCGCCGATGATGTAGTGCTTCTGCAGCCATTGATCGAGATAATCTTCGTGCGGCGGTGTGTCCGGCGGCGGTGGTGGTTTCTGGACAAAGCCACCAGAGAGATCTATGTCCCCGCCGCCAGCTGGCGGTGTTGGCTGCTTCGGAACGAATCCACCCGAAAGATCGATTGGTTGCTGTCCGTTCATGGAGTTACCTGATAGTTCTTTTGCCGTGCTGCTGCTTCAGCTGCATTTGCGTCCTGGCCTGGATGCGACACCTGCCATGTCGACTTACTCCATACGTGCGTCTGTGGTGAAGGCGTTGGTGTTGCCGGGGCTTGCTGAGGTGCTGCCTGCGTATTGCCCGGGGCTGGCGGCGGTGCTGCTGGAGTATTGATCTGAAGTTTGCGATCAGGGCCTACTGCAGTTCCGTAGTGCAGGAAGTTCTTCTCTTCGGTCAGGTAGGTGCGGGCTGAACCGAGATTCGCGAGCAAGGTCGCCGCGACCGCGTTCGGGCCTGCCCTGAAATCGTTGAAAAGGATCTTCCCTTCCTTGTCGACCAGCTTCTGGCTGCGCGTGCCATGAATGCCCGTGGTGGGCATGGCGATGTTTTCGATGTCCTGCGCCAGCATGCGCAGATACTGGTTGTCGCTTCCGGCCCACTCCTTCAGTTCGCTCTCGCGTCCGGTGATCGCGCCCTGCAGTTCAGCGCCGTGATCGTGAATGATCTGGAGCGCATGCTGGGTGTTGTGCTCGATGAGCCGCGCGAGGTCTGCGTTCTTCTGTACTACAGCTGGAACCTTGCCGATCTGCTTCGGCACGATTCCGGCGGTGTTTTTGGGAAAGTTCTGTGGCGGCGGGTAGGCCGGATCGAACGTGCCAGCGGCTGATGGTGCGCCGAAATTGCCTGCCGCCTCGTCTGCCTTCTCTTTTGCGGTGCCTGCACGCTCTTCGGCGGCCGCAGCGGTCCTTTCCGCAGCACCGGCTCGCCGTTCTCCTATGTCCTCCATGTGTTCCTGGTGCTTTTCCGCAGCATCCTGACGGCGGTCGGCCATTGCCTGTGCGCCCTGTCCCATCAGGATCTTGTTGGCATCGTCGTTACTGATGCTTCCCTTGGGGATGAGACGGTCCATCATGAGCGGCTTTCCATCTTTGTCGGTGTGCGCAGGATCTGGAATCTTTATGTGGAGATCTTCGTTGTATTTCGACTGCAGCCAGTTCGGTGTGACGATGGCAGCAGAAATCCCTTTGATCTCGCCGTTCTCGACGCGAGGCATCATAGAGATCTCGCCCTTGACCAGGTGATCGTGCAGTTGCGGGTTATTGTTCAGCGCATCGTAAGCATCTTTGAGAGTGGGATACTCTCCGATCATTTGCGAACCTTGCCCGCCAGCGCCGATCATCTTCTGCCACTCACTGTAACGAGAGATCTCCGCTTCAGTGGCAGTCATCTTCTCCTGCTCAAGGTCGTAGGTGGCCCGCGCGATGTTGTGCGCGAGAAGCGAGTTCTGCAGGTTGCTGGTCGCGAGCTTCTGCTCGCGCTCGAAATCTTCAGTGGCCTGCTGGCGCTTTTGCTGGTCCTGCTGCTGCGCCTGCTGCTGACCGGCCTGAATGCCCGCCCCAGCTTTCGCGGCCGTCGATCCCGGGCCCTTCATGCCCGCGCCGGCCGCGTAGCCGGTCAGAGCTCCCGAGATGATCCGCTTCCACTGCGTGCCGGGCCCGCTCGCGGCCACGCTCTGCACCATCTTGCCGGTGGCCGGATCGATGCTGTAGCTGACATCGTTCGATCCACCCAGGGCGTTCAGAATGCCGTGGTAGACCTTTGCGCCATAGCTCTGGCTCTTGAGTTGCTCGAGACGAACATCGGCCGGCGTTGTCGCTCCGAAGGTGGACGGAGGCAGCGGCTGGCTCGTCCCCAAACCAGCCGCAGCATCCGGTACAGCCGGCGGGGGTGAGCCCTGCGGCTGATTCGGTGGTAGTACTGCTCCGGTATTGCCTGCATCTGGATCTGGCATATACACCGCCTATAAGGTTTGATTGGCCCAGCCGCTGACCCCGCCGCCGCCCGGAGAACCACCGCCCCCGCCGCCGCCCTTGAAGGCCCCCATCAGTCCTGCCGGATTGCCCAGGGCCGCACCGGCCACCCCGCCCAGAGCTCCCAGCACGCTGCCCCAGGCATTCTGCTGCTGCTGGGCGATGTAGTTGGCCTCGCTCGAGGCCAGCTGGCCCGCATTCACGGTCGAGCCCGAGAACGTATTCGGGTTCCAGGCCTGCGCCAGATTCATCGTTCCCGTGATCGCGTTCTGCCACTGCTGCCGGCCGATGTCGTAGCCCGTGGTAGTGATCCCCAGCTGCTGCTGCGATTCGGTTCCCGCCCCCAGCGCCGCCAGACGCGCCTGTTCGGCCTGTGCCGGCCCGCTGGTCGCGTTCACATTCGAGGTGCCGCCGCCCATCGCCGCGCGGCGTTCGGCCAGCGCCCGGCTCGCGGCCGAGTAATAACTCGCCGTGCCCTCGGTGGCCTGGGTGCGCAAGGCGGCGTCCTCCGCAGTCGTGTAGCCGTACTGCCCGGGGCCCGCCTGGAGGATCGGCGCAAACTGCTTCTGGATCGCATCGGTCAGATCCGAGAACTTGCCGTAGGCCTTGTTGTAGGCGTCGATTTGAGTCTGATAGAAATCGGCCTCTTCACTCTGCAGCTTCGATTGTGTGTCTGATGGTCCGCCGCACATACTACGCACCCCCTTCCCGGGCCTCTGGTGGCCCTTGCTGCGATTTCTCGGTCGCCAGGTACCCAATCTCCCTCACAAACTCATGCGAGCTCGCCTCAAAGCCCAGGCGGGCTTTGGCGAGCGAGGCGAGCGCCGGCGAGTGAGTCTCGAAAATCCACTGCTCGGCACCGGCCCGGGCCAGGCCTGCCTCAAGGAATGCCATGCCCCGGACCAGACCGGCGGCGCTGCGCACCCGTGATTCGAAGGCGCGCGTGACAGGCATGAACTGGATGTGAACGCGCGCCGCGCGGGAAAGCCGGATGAACATGATCACTCCGGTCGCGTCCTCGAGCGCATAGCAGTTGGGGCGCGGATCGTGGATCCACCCCAGCTTGGGATCCAGACGCAGGGCGAGAAAGAATTCCGGGCGCATTACATTCCGATGAAAACGGTCGTTGTCGATCCAGGTCTGGATCATGCCGCGATCCTGTAACTCACTGACCGACCGCAACGTATAGCCATCGAATTGAGCAAGTATAGACGGCATCTTTACCCATTACTGCCCCGAGATAGGCAGGTATCTCCTGAAGGGGACTTTTGATCCTCTGTAAAATTGCCGAAAATAAACGTCGGCTCCACTTGCTTGAAGGGGTAAGCTAGCGATCATTAAGGGGCCAACCCCGCCGGGAGATTCTGGCGGGGCTGGGGGGATGGGCCGGGGCGCTTGTAGGGTTGTTTCTGAGGGAGGGACATCCTGCAGGTTCCCCGGCCCAGTGCGTCTGATGGGTGTGCCTCTTGGTGTTGCCATTTATTTTCTCGCTTTCTCCGGCAAACGTCCATACACGGTATTCGTAAAAATTTCGTTGGGGTAGTTCTCTGCCGCCCAGAGAATGGCCTGCTGGTAGTGCCTGCACTTGATCACGGAGTTCGCATCCTGCGCCGCCCAATGCCTTTGCGTGCGAATCGACTTCGACGGCGGAAGGTTGGGCGGGTCATTCGACTTCTTGCGCAGAGAGAGAAAAGAGCTCGACGGCGTCTGCGTCGAGAGGATCTCGTCGAACAAAAGCGCCACCGTCAGGGGCGTCGCGCCGGCGATCATCTTCTCCTCGGTCACCACAAACTGCACCCCCGCGGTCATCCCCGGCTGCGCCAGAACCACACTGGCGATGTAGGCGTTCGCGAGGTACGTGGCCCCGTTGTCGGCATTGGTCGAGAGATCGCGCTTCAGGATGGGATTGTTGGTCACCGAAGGACCGATCACCAGCGCCTTCTTGCCCGGCGAAGTCTCGATACTGGCGATGGCCTTCACCTTGCCCGGCGCGGCGATCACCGCGGGCAGACTCCAGACCAGGCCGCTCTCGGGCGCGGCCGTCGCCGCCATCCTGTACCACTGCTGCGTCCCATCGGCCACGTAGAGCGCCATGTCGCGCGACTTGCCCTGGTGCCAGGCGAGGTAGACCGTGGCCGGATCGTAGTAGTCGTCGAAGATATCCCCGATGGGGAAGCCGACCTCGGTCTCGCCGGCACCGGGATCCATCGAGACCACCTGGTTCGACGTCAGCATCACGTAGGCCGTCGAGCCGTTGACGGTGAAGGCATCCTGCGACATGATCCCCACGCCCGCCTGGAAATTCACCAAGTAGAAGGGCGAGATGGGATTGCCGGCGGCATCGTAGGTGCCCTGGCCCAGGAGCACCCAGGTATCGCTCATGGTGAAGACGATCAGGCCAATCGAGGTGGGCCAGCAGGCGACGCCGGTCGAAGGCAACTCAAACACGTTATCCGGCGACATGGACTCATTGCCGGATCCGGTGGTGGTGTCGGGCCCGTTCGTATAGACCAGCTTGTTGCCCACGAAACCCCAGATCCGGTTCAGGTAGTAGCAGGAGGGAATGAAGGCCGGCGGGGGCACGCTGTTGTCGGAGAAGTTGGTGCCCGGCCCGCCCCCCAGCTGCGGCGCAATCAGCGTGACGCCGGTGATGGCAGTATCCGGTACTGTATCGGTATATACCCAGGTTTGACCGGCCCCGGGATTGGGGATGGTGGCGACCTCGAAGAAGCTCGATCCCCCCGCCTTGGTGCGCCAGATGACGATCTCGTCGACCTGCGGATCCCCGGAGCCCACGCCCTGAACCACCGGGACATTGCCTGGGGTCACCACAATGGGCTGAGAGGGCGGCGACATATTCGAAATGTGCCCGGTCGCCGAGTTCCCATAGGAGTAGCCGTAGATCCAGGGCAGGGTGGCGGATCCCGCGCTGGCCCCGCCCTTGTTCGACCAGTTGGCGGTGTTGTCGACGGTGATCGCGCCCAGCGTGGTCTGCCAGGTGGGCGCGGCCGCGCCGCTCTTGCCCAGAGCCTGGATGTGCTCCTGGTTATAGTTCGAATCGAGGATCGTCGAGGCCGTCGAGACCTTGGAGGTAGCGCCGATAGTCGCCCAGGTCGACGGCGTGCCCAGGTTGGTCCAGGCGGCGGTGCCGTCCTGGGTGGTGGTATTGAGGCCGTTGACCCAGGCCGGCTGGTTCGCACCCGTGGTCCCGGCCTGGCTGCACTGGAAGAGGGAAGTGACGGTGACCGCGACCTGCTGATAGACCGTCTGCGGCTGGTAGGTGTAGCCATTCCACACCAGGGTGGTCTGCGGCACAGTGACGTAATAGGTATAGGTCGCAACCACCAGCTGGCCCACGGTGACGGCCGTCGACGCCGTCCAGGTGCCGGGGCCCATGTTCTGCCACTGCGCCCAGGGTGGCCCTCCAGAGCCGCCGCTCTCTGTGGTAATGCCGCCCAGAACCGTGCTCCAGCTGGGCTGCGAATTTCCCAATCCACCGCTGGTGATCAGCTTCTCAAGATTGCCGTTCGAATCCTGAATCACAAACAGCGGCGCGTACCAGGTATTCGCCGCCCAGTTGGGATAGATCGAAGGCGCAGCGGTCTGGGTGACGGTGGGCTGATTGGTGGGGCCCTGTATGCCCCAGCCGGTCACCGCCGATCCCTTGTTGACCCACTGCTGACCGCCGTCCTGGGTGACCGCGCCAGGCGTCGTCGCGAAAACCGGCGGGGTTGCGCCGGTCACGCCGTTGCCGGTCGTCACGGTGCCGGTCTCGACCGAGTAAACCGTCGCAGGAGGATTGCCCATCACCGTGCGGGAAATGGTTTGCGTCTGGAGAGGAGATTCGACCTGGACAATGAGTCCCGCTCCGTTCAGCGAGGGAACCGTGGTAAAGCCTGCACAGGTAAGGCTTACGTTGTTCGAAATGTTGAGCGGCGTGAGCGGCGAAAAAAACAGCTTGATCAGCTTGTTGTAGCCGCCAGGCGGCGCACTGATGCTGTCGATCTCGATGTTGGCCATGTTCGCGATCTGCGCGCCCACCGCTTCCTGAATGTTGTTGTTCGAATCGATGATGAACTGGCCCTGGCTATACGCGGTATTGGCCTGCCAGGCCTGTTTCGAGGTCGTCCACTTGCCGGTCTCGACGCCGTCGCCCCAGAACAACTGGTTGCCCACCCCCACAAAGCTGGTGCGCCCCGCCGCCGGATCCTTGGTCTGCAGGATCAGGTTGGTGGAGGGGCCGGTCACGTCGCGCACCGTGCCCTGCGTCGATCCCGTGGCCGGATCCACACTGGCCATCAGGTGGATCACTTCGCCGGCGGGCCCGAAGGCGCGAAATTCGTAGAAGCGGTTAATGGGCGGAAAGAGTTGCGAATTGTAAACCGAAGAGCCAGGCCTGCGCCCCAGGGTGAGACGCGAGGTGATCTCGGCATTGAGGCCACCGATCAGCCGGTCATAGCGCGAGGCCGCATAGAAATGCTGATAGAGGTAGGGAACCGCGCCGGGCCCCAGTGGATTGCCCTGGGTCCACAGGCCGGTGAAGAATTCGTTGGTATGGAGAGGCGCAGCTGCACTGGGCTGGATCTGCGCGCCTGCGGTCATGAGCGGAGATTCTGGCATCAGACGGCCCTCGCTCTGTACCGCTCCTGCGTCTCCAGCTGCGTCGCCTGCACCTGGCTCATCACGCGCATCCAGTTGCCGATGAAAATGCTGCGCTCGAGATCCGTCAGACCTCCCTGCTGCGCCAGCACGCTCGAGATGAATTTGGCGTTGTAGCCGGTGAAGCGCGCGTCGTTGCCGATCAGGCTCATCATGGCCAGAAATCCCCACATGGGGATGTAGGCCAGAGCGTCGGGTACCGGGGCCCAGGTATAGGCCAGCGAGAGCAGCTGCGGCGCGTTGCGCTGAAAGATCAGGGTGTGGTTGTAGCTCTGATCCGGCGAAGGCGAGGTGCGGAAGGTGATGTTGCCCATGCCGTCATCGATCAGGGGCGCGCAGTACTGCGGCCGCGCGGCGCTCTGATCGGGATGCAGCACCAGCTGCACACTCAGTTCCCACGATTTGCCGCCGCTCGCGGGCTGCACTACGCCGCCCTCGAGAAAGCCGAAGCTGAACAGGCCCGTGACCTGGTTGTCCTGCTGCGAGCTCGTATAGGAGGTCGTAGAGCGGTTCCAGGGCCATGCCAGCGGGGGATTGAGAATCGTCTGCAGAACCAGGTTGGCCGAAGAGAGCGCAGGCTCCATGCCCAGGATCTCCACGGGCTGCATTTCGATGAAGGCCTTGGCCCAATTCACCGTATTTTGCAGGGTCACTGAGGACGACACTCACTTCGCCTTTCTCTTGCGCGCAGCCTTCTTCGCGGCCTTTCTGCGCCTGGTCGAGAGCACTGCGGCCTGCATCTGTTTTTCGGCTTTCGCCTTTCCTGATTTGGCAGCAGTGCGCTTGAAGGTTCCTCCGTGTCTGAACTCATGGAACATCTGTTTCTTCGTCCCCTTGGGGGGCATAGAATCACCTCCATAAATGCAGAAAATAAAGCGGCCTTATACATGCGAGTGGTGTGCGCGAAGGTTTCAAAAAAGAAACCACAGCACAAGAAAGCCGCGTTTTTGTTCTCAGGAATGCTCTAAGGAGAGCGAGAGAGCGAAACGTTCTAAACATACCTGCGAGAGATGTGGAAATGTCTTTTTTAGGAGGAACCGCAAAACGGATCCACTCCGATTTTGTTCTCTGGATTGTTACTATGCATCGCGCCGGGATTTGAGCTACAACACTAATCCGATTCATACCTGCCAGGTATGCAAGGAAAAATTTGCGAGGCGATTCAGAGCTTCGAAACCTCCAAAGTTCTGTTCTCCTGAATGTCATTCCATCGCGATGACGAAGAGGGTCGAACTTGTTTGCGAAAGATGCGGCCAGAGATTTCTGAAAAAGCGCCACGGAAAAGACGAGAAAGATCCGCGATTTTGCAGTCGAAAATGCTTCAGAGCTTCTGCCTCTCTTGAAACGAAACAACGCACCCGGCCAATAAGAAAATCTCTTCAACGTCCTTGCAAACTTTGTGGACAGTTCACTCTCGTGGATCCTTACACGCATTTCTGTTCTCGAGGCTGCTCGACCTTGAGCAGCTTCCTTGATGGCAGGGGAGACTACCGAATTCGTGGATTTATTCTCACCGTGCAGCGCAAAGACAAGCTGTGCTGCGAAGAGTGTGGTAGCGAGAATCCACATCACCTGATGGTTCATCATCGCGATGAGAACCGACAAAATAATGCTGACGAAAATCTCGAGACCTTGTGTGCGAATTGTCATTACGAAGTTCACTGGAAAAGCGCCGTGGATCGTGCTGATCGCGTAGAACGTGCCTTGGAAGCGGTCAGAATTATGCATATCTACCTTCCCGGCCAGACGGCATAGCCCGCATATGGCCACGCAGGGCCTAAAATGTCGGTGCCGCCCTGCGGCGCGACTACGCTACGGTCAGGCGTAAATCCGCTATTGTCGATCTCTCTATCGGCCTGCTTCATCGTGGCCTCGATGGCCGCGAGCCAGCTTTGGTGCATAGCTGGATAGAGTCCGCGGATTTGCGGATTAGGCGAAAGCCGGTAACAGTAAACCGAGAAACCAGTTCGAAAATGATTGGCATAGTCGTCAGGGATCGGATCGATGAACTGCTGCATCGAGGTGAAGGGCGGCGGCGCTTTCTTCTGTCCGATCAGATTGACCTGGTAGACCACCGCCTGCTGCGGCGGCATGGGCAGAATGCGGAAGCCCTGCGAACGCGGGCCGGCCACCGTCCAGACACAGCTGCCGTCGTTCACCGTAACTCCCTCGGCCGAGTTCGCGGCCGCTGCTGGAGCCGTGGCCCCGGTCGTACCGTAGGTCGTCAAAACCAGAATGTTGCCATTGGCGTCCAGAATGTTCGCCAAAGGGTTGGTCGGCGCGATCAACGCACCCAGCGGCTGCGTGTATTTCACATTGGGGCCGGGCCAGGTGCCCTGCAGCAGCTGATCGTTGTAGTGCCAGGTGACCTTGGCCGGCGGGTTGCCCGAGATGGAGGAGGCAGGCAGATCGCGCACCACCTCCATCGCGTAGGTGGGTTTGGGGAGGGCAGTGTTGTTGATGTCGACCCAGTACGCGCCTTCCAGCCACCCGATGGGCGCGGGAAAGCTCGAGCCGATCTGCGCGTAATCCTGCTGCCAGCTGATCGTGTAGAACGGCGGCAGCTTCATCCGGTTCCACTTCCAGTTGAAGCGTTCCGAGATCAGATCGCACATGGTGTCGGTGGCCATCGAGAGGGCAGAGTTCACGCCAAAGCCAGAGGCAGGGATCACCGGCTGCATCTCGCCCATGCTGCAAACAACGTCGACGATGGACTGTATGGTGGTGCTCGAATTTCCCATGCTGGCCCGCTACTGTTGCTGCCCGTGGGTGCCGCCGTGCTGGCCGTGGGTGCTGCCCAGGCTTTGCTGCTGTCCGCTGCCGCTCTGATCCGGCGGCGGCTGCTGGCCGGATCCGCCGGATCCGCTCTGGTCGGCTGGCGGGCTCTGGCCGGCTGGTGGCGGTGGAGCAGGGAAGATCAGGTCGACGGGCGGTGTACCGCCGGGATAACTCGACTGCGCCTGCACGCTGCCCGGCGGCATCTGGACCGCTTCGTTGGGCTTCATTCCGGCGGGCGCTGGGGGCAGTGCCGATTCCTTAACCGTGGGCGTCGAAGTTTGTTGTGGAGCAGCACCTTCCTGCGGAGCCGTCTTCGCCACGGTGCCTGGTGAATAGTGCGTGGGCGTTTGTGTCGTCGGAGCCTGCGTGCTGCTGTGAGGATCAGGCTGTGTACTGCTGTGAGGATCAGTACTGGTGGTCACAGGGGAACTCCTTTTCGCCCGCGAATTGGGCTGTCTCAATTTCGATTTCGGTTTCGGTTTGGGCTGCTTCTTCGTGGTCATGAAGGAACCTGGTGATTCTTCGTATTGCCGGTCACGTTCTTCTGGCCGGTGGGCGCGGCGGGCAAGCTCGCGGGGGCTGTCACGCTGCCAGGTGGGTACTGAATCAGCTTGTTGGGCGTGGTGCCGGATGGTGCTGGCACCGTGGATCTCGGCGCGGGTGTGGTGGGTGTGCTCATGCGAGTAGGGTCCATGTGCTTCCATTCCATCCCCAGGTATCGCCCAGGGAGATATCTCCGTTGGGGCCCCCGAAGCCGCCGAAGAGCACCAGCTGGCCGGTGGAATCGACGCCCATCGAAGCACTGTGCCTGGCTGGAGGGCTGGTGGCTGGTGACAGCTGCGCCCAGGTGCTCACGCCGTCGAACGTCCAGGTGTCGCCTAGGATCTGCGCGATCCCAGCAAGGTTCTTTCCACCGAAGAGCACCAGCTTGGTTCCTGTCGCGTAATAGCCCATCGCTGCGCCGAAGCGAGGCGACGGACTGCTCGCCGGGGAAACTGCCGCCCAGGCCCCGGAGCTCCACATCCAGGTGTCGCCGAGAACCTGGTCGCCGAAATTGGCGTTGCGGCCACCGAAGAGAACGAGCTTGGTGACCGAGGTGTGATAACCCGTCGCCGCCGCGAACCGTGTTGATGGAACTGCCATGTGCTATCTCCTTACGAGGCGATCTCGAAAATCTTTGTGCCTGAAGGCGTGTTGTCGGTTGGGAAATTCGACCACTCGCGGAACTTCGCGAGCATCGATGCGTAGAGCTCAGGGTTAGCCTTCTTCAGCTTCCTGTCGGGCTTCCACACTTCCATCCCGCAGCGTGTGCAGCTGATGCAGATCTCGCCGCAGGGATAGGTGTTCGTGATCACGCTGTAATTCGCGTCGTTGCCCTTGGCGAAGCGGTTGTCGCGACCGCCCTTGCGATGCTGGCAGACGCGCTGCTTCGCCGCGAGTGAGGCCTGCGCCTTCTTGAACTCGATCATCTGGCGCTCGCGCGCGGCCGCGCTGCGTTCTTTCTTATCGTTGCTGGCCTCGATCTGCTCCTTCATGATCGCGATCTGCAGGCGCTTGAACTCGAGCTCGATCTCGTCGGCTTCACTGACTGTAGTTGTGCGTGGTGACATTTGTTTGACCTCATCAAGTGCCGGCGTTGATGTAATCGAAAAAAGTGATTGCAGTGGAGTGTTTCGCACCGGCTATCCCAACCGTTGTTGCAGCATCTCGCTGCACACCATGCCCCACTGCAAACGGGTTAAGTGATCAGCGTCGGTGCGTCGATATAACGCACGCGGCCTGTGGTGTCGGGGACAACTCCGGTGGCAAAGTTAAAGTTGTAGGCCGCAGATCCACCGATCATCATTGCGGGATCAGAGACTGAGGCATCGTCGTAACGCTTCACGATGACCTTCAGATTTCTCCAGTCGCCGTCGCCGAGATTGGTGTTTTCCTTGGCCCCCATGCTGATGGTGATCACGCCGTTCTCGCCGTAGATGTAGGTGCGGAACGCGGTGACGCCCGAGTGGCCCAGGTAATTCGCGGTCTGGGTGACGACGGTCGTCTCATAGAAACGAACGCCGCTCCAGTCCATCACCGTGACGTACTCGCCCTTGCCGCCGGGGAGCTCCTTGAGAAGGTCGGTGCCCTCGACGCTGCGCTTCAGGATGTCGGTGATGCCGTTGTTCGACGCGTCGTTCAACGCATCGCCCCAGGCGAATCCACACACCAGGCCGCAGAAGTTGCCCGCTTCCATCGGCTTCACATTGCGTTGGCGAAGGGAAGCGACGGCGGTGGTGATGTTCGTTTTGTTGAACGGGACGTTGTAAGCATTCTGCTCATACACGCTCGAATCAACGTTGACCAGGGCGTCGGTGGTGTTCTTGATGAGATTCGCCACTGTGAGCGCGCACTGGTATGCGAGCTCCTTCGATCCGTTCTCAAGAGCCGGATCGATGGCCAGCTGCATGGAGAAACGCGAGTAGTTGAGGTAATCGGCGTAGTTCCCAATGACGATTTTGTCAGTGAGAATGCTGATGGTCTCGCCGGATTCGACCGTTCCTTCAGCGGCCTGGCTAAGGTCAGGACCAAACGGAACGTACTCAAAGAGGTTCAGCGTATTGCCTGAGTTTTCAGGCAGAGGCCTGCGCTCGACGCACCGATAGTGCGGCGTCTCCGCTTTGAGATTCTCGATAAAATTCTTGTCGTAATAGTTGACCTGAGTCTGTGTCAGATTCGAGGTCAAGTTTGATGCTGGTGAGAATCCTGCCATAAGCACGCTCCCGTCTCGGGGCTGCTATATGGCGGGAACTCAACTGGCCCGTTTTGCCGGATGTTCGGCGTAGAACTTCTCGCAACGTTCAAGCTCGACGCGATCCGTGAGCATCAGCTGCTTGTAGTCCTGGCGCGACATGTTCTCCAGTTGCTCCCGCGAATATTTCAGCCTCGTGGTGGGCCTCGGCGGTGAGCCGCTGATGTCACGCTGGCGAACTCCCGTCGAGATCCTGGCTGGGGTCCGGGGAACGGGTGTGGGCGTGGGAGCATTCCGCTCAACCGTTTCCTCCTCCTCGGACTCGTTGGGGACTTCGACCTCTGCGGTCTTCATCTGCAGCAGTTTTGCTGCACTCAGAGCCTCAAAGGCCGTCACGTAATGGTCGATGTTGGTCAGATCCATACCGTGGGTTCGCATGTAGCCGACCATGGTATTCGCGTTGTGCTGGGTCTGCCAGTACTCGGGGTATTCGCGCCCGAAGCGCAGCGCAGTGTCGACGCCTTCACGCTCAAGACGTTCACCGGCCTCGCGCTGATCGCGCTCGCGGCGCTGTTCAGGAGTCTCGCCGGTTGCGGCTTCGAACATCCTGTCGAATGCCTTGTCGACCGTGGCCGGGTTCTGAAGGTCGGCCACGGTCTGCATGCGTTCATTGGGGGTCAGGGGTTTGGGGTCACCAGAGACGGGACCGAAGTGTATTGACTTGCTTCCGTTGCCATCGCCGCCCCGTTTGAGCTCGGCAATGCGTCGATTCGCATGGCCCTGCGAATCAGCCAGCAACTCCGCGATCTCGTCCTTGGTGCCCCTATAGACACTCGGGATAGCCTCTGAATCATCATCAGAGGTTATCGTTAGTTTCCATCGGCCCTGACCCAATTCCTGCCACTGCTTCATAGCCCTCCACTCCTTGAAGCACGTCGTTAAGACTTGGAGGAGGTGTTTCTACCTCCTGCTCGCCTGTCTGCTGAATGTAAGCATTTAACACCACTTTTTGAACGTAGGTAAAGAACAACCATCCGGCCTTCGAAACACAGTGCGCGCCCAGGATCGATTCTGGGTATCCGACCGGGGTATTGATGAAGGCAGTATCCAGTTCTATACAGGATCTTTCCATGACATTTACCAGGGCTATATAGCGGGGGTCCATGGCCAGCTGGGCGAGGTGCGACCGCTCCTCCTCCGAGATCTTGACCTCGGTGACCTTGAGGGTGCGCGTGGAGCGGATCTTCAGTTCCATAGGCCCTGCGCCTTCCGGCGTTGCTTGATCTCAACGCGAGCTGTCCAGTGCGCACTAAGCAGGGATCTCAGCGCGGGCATGTCCTCCTCGCCGATCTTGCGCAGCTGCGCGGGCGTCAACTGTATTATGTTCAGATTGCCCTTGCCCTCTGTGAAGACAAACTGGAGCATCGCCGCGCAGTAGATGCACACGGTCAGGTCGAGCGGATTTGGCTTGCCCTGGCCCCTGAGGTTTGTTGCGCCGTCCAGCAGTGCAGAGCAGACCGGGCACTTCATCTCATTTAACAGGTAAATTGGCATCGTCGGGAATCTCGTAGTGTACCCAGTTGGGGTTATCCCTGTTGATAGCGTTTGCGAGCTTGAGAAACGAGACCATCAGCCGCGCGTCTCCCAGTTTGATCGATGCGCCCATCGCCACCCCGGCCATTATCAGCAGCGATTGGAATTCATCGCGCGTCAACGTTATCGTTACGTCGGAACTCATGGCTGTCCTGCCTTGCATTGATGAGAAGTTTTCGTGCTACATCTGACTGACACTTGTCCAGCTGATCGAGCAGTTCCACGGAAAGATGCTTGCGCTGTTTCGACGTCAGGTGGAATAGCTCTGCATAATACGAACGCCGTTCATAGAGTGGTCTGCCTGGTTGTTCCATTACGGTGACCCCGGTGCGAACACACTTTGGTTGATGGTTTCTCTATCCCAACGGCGCTCATCCCACAGCGCCGCCTCGTCAGAGGCCTTGCCCATCAGCGACTGCGCCAGCTTGGCTTCGTTCTGCTGGTCAATTTCTGCGGATTTGGCTTGGTGCCGCGCGCCGATGGCCGCGATCTGGCCCTGGATTTTTGAGTGCGCCTGACTTGCCTGCATGAAGTTTTGCCGCTCCTGCGGCGTCATGGGCCGGATTAATTCTCTTGAGTTGCGCCACTCTGTAACCTCCATATACATCGCGAGAAGCTCGCGTATATCCACGGTATAGCCCATGGCAGTAAGGGCCTGGATGATCTGCGGGTTCTCGAAAACCTGCATCAGCATCGGCAAGGCCTGCGCCATGGCTTTCTTCGCGGCCAGGTGGGCCCCGGCCAGGCATTCAAAACGATCCTCGGATTCGTAGAAGTTCTGGGCGTCGAGCTCAAAGGCCGCGCCCAGTTCGTCGCCCAGCGTGTCGCGGATCTCCTTGGGCGTCAGCTTGTTTTTCACGAACCAGTCGAGGAGCTCGATCACCGGGATCAGGATGCCCTTCACAAAGTGCCCCACGGGCCCCTGGATGCGTCCTGCGTTGGCCGAGATGATTCCCCCCGCTCCGGTGGCCGTGCGGGCCGCAGAGGAGCCGCCACGGCCCGGCAATGAGCCCTGTGTGAAGGCCTCGTCTGCGCCGGTCGTCGTCTGGTCGTTCTGAACCGATTCCTGCAGGACCGCGAAGACGTCCTTCGGGATCTGCGGCGGCTCGATGATGCCGAAGACATCGCGCACGCTCTGATTGCCATGCACATCCACGTCCACGATCCCGCCCAGCCGCGAGCGGATCTGCTGGGTGGGCGCGTTCGCGCCGCGATTCCTGGCATACATGGGATTGCAGGCGTAGGACAACAGGTCGAGCATGGCGTCCACCAGGCCTTTTTCAATCCTCTGCGTGCTGCCGGAAAGCCGCCCGGCCCCAAGTCCCCAGGCCGCATTGGGGATGTTCCAGAAATTCGCGGAGAAGAAGTTGATGCAGGGCATGCCGTGCTCTTCTTTCCTGATCAGTACGCCCCGGTCGCTGCCATCGGGGCAGAGCACGGCATAGACGTAGGTATCATCGGTGCGCTCGAGCATCTGGATGGGCCGCTCGGCGGGCGATTCGCTGCCCGGGATCTCTTCGTTCTGCGCGTGGTGGATCGAATAGTTCTGACCGCCCAGGTTCTCCATCACCATCGAGGGCTGGCCCGCCGCGTTGTCTTCGTGCGCGAAAAAGTACTCCTTGAGCTCTTCCTCGCTGGGAATGTCGTAGCCGCCTACCTGATTGCCTTCCTCGTCGAACAGTCTCTGCTCGCGCAGCTTGTTGAGGTCCGTCCAGGTCGGGTAGGTGACGTGGACGACGTACTTCGCGGAGTCATGCAAAGAGTTCGCAACATTCCAAGTAGGGTCCACCAGAATACTGCCCAGTTCACACATCTCAAGAAAAAGCTTCTGCTCGGTGACCTCCTGCTCAGTGACGACGAGTTCATCGCTCTCCTTGGTGTGGGCCACGATCTCGCCGCCCAGCGGAATCTTGATGCGTATCGGTGCGGCGCGCGGGGCCCTCACTTTCTTTTTTCTGGTGACTTTCTCCCAGCCGGCCTTCACGATCACCGTGCCGAAAGTGGTCATGTATTCCAGAGACCTCTCAGATACATCTTCAAACTTGGCCTTATCCAGCTGGGCCCCATAGAGCGCGGTTTTCGCGCGGGCAGTGTTCTGCGACGTCGCCGGGCGCGGCCGAATGACAAATGGCGGTGTCTCGTAAAAGATTCCTCCTTTCATCGCGGGCACCAGACTGTTCACAGTGCTGGCGACACGGAATCGAGAGATGTTCGCGCGTGCTACCGTGCTGCCTTCGAAGGATTGGTTGGTGCGAGGCGACTGGAAGAGCGTGTCGGCCTCGCGCCAGTAGAGGTTCCACTGTTTCTGATCGAGCCAGGTGCGCGCACGGCGGGTGTCCTGAATCGTCAGCTGCACGGCGGCGTCGTCGGTGTACTTCGGATCGAGCAGCGGGCCCTGCGGCTCGATGTCATCGCGTTCGATGACGGCCGATCCGTTGAGCGGGTTCATCAGCGTGCCCACGTTAGAGCACCATCCTCAGGGGAAAGGCCTGCTCGGCCATGCGCGGTGGCCTGCAGACCTGGAGCGCCCGTTCGAAGTCTTCCTGGTTGTAGTCGGCCGGTGCCGCAATCCGCACAATCACGCACTGCACCGGAATGCCGTCAACGGTGAAGCCCTCCCACACGCGGGCGGCGAGCTTTCCGTTGGCCTCGATCTCGATCACTCTGTCTGTGCTTTCAATGGCGATGTTCACTTAACCTGACCCTCAATTGGGATGTGAAGAACTCGTTCAATTGTGAAAAGGTGCGGCGCGAAGATGCCGCTGTAGCCTTCGATCTCGACCATGCCCTTCGCAAAGACCCGCGTGCATTTGCGGGCCGATGCGGCGGGCAAGTGATGAAACCTAACCAGATTTCCGTAAAGCGTCAGGCCCAGCTTGCGCTGCTCGTCAAGAGCCGCGTCGCGTTGCTCATCACGCAATTGTTCGATTTTGTCTTTCATCTGGCTTGTAAGAAACCTCGGGTTGTGCGGTTGCCAGCAGATCTAGCAATTCACCAATCGTTGTCGTCTCGCCGTGTATGCATTCTTCCCATTTTTCGGTTGCATCCGGGCCCAGAGAATATTCCACCAGCACTCCGATCAGCGCATTGCGCTGCAGGGGAGACATTCTTAGCTGGAATCTCAGCCGCTTAAACCCGGCATCATTTCGCTCAAGTCGCTGTGCTGTATCGGCACCCATTCTTCCTCCGGTTCAGGAACCGGATCCGGTTCCTTGTATTTACCGCGCCCGTAGACGCGGTCGTAGGCGTCCTGGTTGACGTAATTCGAGAAGGCCTCTTCCTCGGCCGGTTCGAAGCCCGCCGCCGCAATGCTTGCGGGCAGCTTGGCCGCGATCCGCGAGATAACACTAGCCACCTCGTACTCCTCCACCAGCCCAAAATGGTGCAGCTGGCGAAAGACCTCTTGCACATTTGAGATCCCATCGGCAAAAAGCAAACGACCGGCGAGCAGATGCGGCTCCGCAGATTTGATCGCCAGGGCTCGTGCTGTATCGTCTTGCAGGAACTCGCCCCAGCTGATATCGAGACGCCATTCCTGCTCGAGCGCCTCGTTGCGAATATGCGCCGCCATCGAATGTGCCCCCGGGGTATCTTCGATTTCGACGCGGTGTGCATCCCAGTGTTTGCACATCTTCACGATCCGCTGGGAGAGCGAGGTCGGAGTGAATTGGCCTCTGACGACCTCCACAATCGTCATGCGGCCACCGTTCTCGATGCCCACGGCACCGGCTGCATATTTGCAATCGGCGTACTCCATGCGCCAGCCGACATGGACCTGGCCATCATGTTCATTCACATCCTCGCTCACCCTGGCGGCATTCAGTCGCTCCATGGGGAAGGTGGACTTGAAATTTCCCTCGGCGACATTCATGTATTGAGTCCAGAAGCTGGGCTCATCGAGCATCTTTTCTTCGCGCAGGAAGGCCCAGCTGATCTGTTCGGGGAATTGCAGAATCACGTCGTCCTCGGTGAGTTCGTCGTCCTCGATCTTGATCGCGTGCTGCTTGCGTATATACGCAGGCTTCCAATAAACAATACTCTCCTCCCCGGCTTTGGCAATCATGTCCCCGTAAAGATCCATGGGACCGTAGCGGGTGCCGGTGAGATCGAGCAGGCCTTCCTCGCCCAGCATTTTTAAATTGATGTAAAAATTCTGGCGAACTTTGCGGAGCGCAAATGCGGTCTGAGAGTTGCGATTGTCCTGTACGTCTTCGGACTTGATCACGTCCGGGTGCCAACCGGAGAGCGACTGTTCGATGCTCACCCCTTTGACAGTGGGATCGCGGCGGTAGCGGGTGCGGGCCGGGGTGGTGAACTCGCCAGCCTTCGGTGGTTTGGTCAGGACGTGTTCGGGGAAACAGAGATGGAGCACCTTCTTCGGCTCACCTGGCAGGCACACAAAGTGCGAGGCGCACTCGGCGACAAAGGCGTCGGCCAGCGGCGAGTCGGGCGAGTTCGACGCCGTCATGGGCATGACCGCAACGTCAGGAAAGCCCAGGATCCACTGCACGGTGTCGACGATGTTGAGGGTGGTTTTGTAGGTCTTGCGTGGAAGGAAGACCAGGCGGCGGCGCTTCCGGGTCTGCTGCGAGAAAGGTTTGCTGGGATCCTTCTTCACGAAGACGTCGCACACCGGCTGATGCCAGAGCTCAGTGAGCTTGCGGTAGCCCAGGCAGTACTTGGCGAGGAAGAACAGATCCGTCTGCATGCGCCAGCGCAGGAAATCGCGATAGTCGTCATCCTCGGGGATCCGCGCCACATCAATGACGTTCTCGTCCATCACAATGCCTCCACCATCGCGATTCTCTGGCCCAGCCAGCGCATCACCGGCACCGCCATGGAGTTGCCCAGCGCCTTGTAGCGCGGCCCGTCCGGCGTCCTGGCGCCGATCCTGGTGTAATGGTCGGGGAAGCCCTGAAGGCGCTCGCATTCGAGCGGAGTAAGCCGCCTGACCGCCATGCCGCTGCGGATTCCCTGCTGGATGTTGCGCGAGTCGTTGGGAACCTGTGCGTCCAGCTCCCACGCGAAGCCGTTGGCCTGCTCTGAGCATGTGAAGGCGACCGCCGGGTAGCCCTGTCCCGGCTTGCCGCCGCCCACTTTCAGCGAACCCACCGTATCGTTGAGGCTCAATTCCGCACGTTGATTCTCATGAATCGCGACCGCTGGCTTCACGCCGCCGCCGGATCGGGAGAGAGCTTTCAGAGGCCCGATCACGTCTTCGCTGCCATTCAGTTCCGTGTCGAGACTGGCCACCAGATTGTGGGTACGGAAATTGTTCCTGCCTTCATGGGTGTAGGTTCGGGCCTCGTTGGCCGAAATCGGATCCGCAGTTTCCTGTGCGATGTGGGCAATCATGACGGCGGTGGTGGAGGAGTTCTCCACGCTGCCCGGCACTCGCGCCCGCAATGCACCGGCGATGTCGGTGAAGCTGGCCGTCCGCGCCGTCTTGTCAGTGCCGTGAATGGTCACGCCGACCAGGTTGTAGCACTCGTCCCCGGCGGGCCCGCCGCTCTGCTTCGACCACTTCGCTGAGACCGCGCCCGAGATCAGGCCGCCGTCGTCGCCAGCCTCGTCGTCGCAGGGGATGACGCAATCCTGACCTCGCGTTTCCCCGGCTCTGCTGAAGCCTCTCCCACTTGCTCCAATGCCTGGCGCAACATCCCAGGCAATTCTTTGCCGCGTTTCTCGGCGCGGCGCAAAATTCCGCGACAGGCTCGACCGCTCAAGTAGTACTGCTGCGGCACGCCGCCAGTCTCCAAAATATCCGACAACGAAGACACGGCGGCGGCGCTGGGGAACTCCGAAATACTGAGCATCAAGGACTCGGTAGGCGAGGCCCCAGGCATCTGCGCCGCCAGGAATGATTCCGAAGCCGGCCCATCCTCCGGCGGGGACGCGAACAGATCGGCCTGCAAGGGTGGAGAGAAAGAGAGCGAAGGCCCAGCCGCCGTCGCTGGAGAGTATGCCGGGGACGTTCTCCCACACCAGCCATCGGGTGCGTGCGCGGGAAGCCAGGCGGTGAGCCAGTCGAGCAAATTCGATGGTGAGCTGGCCACGCTCTCCATCCAGTCCCTTTCGGAGACCGGCGACTGAGAAATCCTGGCAAGGTGTTCCTCCGACCAGAAGGTCGGCTGCAACGCCGCCATCGATTGCGGTGAAGTCTCCAGCATTCGGAACCTCCGGGTAGCGATGCCTGAGTACCGCGCAGGGGAACTTCTCGATCTCCGCAAACAGGACCGGCGTCCATCCCAGCGGGTGCCAGGCAACCGTGGCGGCTTCAATGCCGCTGCAAATGCTTACGTAGTCCATCACATTCCCATGCCCGGTGCCGGGCCAGCGCCAAGTCCACCAGCGCCACCAGCTGCGGCCTCAGGCGGCTCGGCCGATTCCGGCGGGGCCTGTTCCCCCATCCCAGGTTGATCTCCCATGTGCTGCATCAGATGCTCGGCCGCATCGTCCGCAGAACCGAGAACGTGGTGTTCGGTGTGGTGCGGGCCCGCAGAGGTGTGGCGTTCGACGTGCGCATGAAGGCCACCGTTGTCGGCGCGCTCGTACTTCACGGAGTGGGTGTGCAGCTTGCCTTTATCGTGCCCGTTCTTGCCCAGGGCTTTACGAACACTATCGTGGGTCTTTGCCATGTATATCTCCCATCAATACCAGCGCGGGGACGATGGTGAACGCTGGGAGATTTGGAACAGATTTAGAAGCTTACCTCAAAATTCATTAAATTGCCTGTATTCGCACCAGCTGCGCTGAAAGTCATGGCCAATGCGAAGTAGGCGACCGGATCCGCAGGAGCAACGATGTTCGATCCCTGGGTGACAGTGTTGTTCGATCCGTTCATGAGGCTGAGTTGGCTACCAATGGCTGCAGGAGCGGTCCAGCCATTGTTCACCAGCTGGTTCCATATGCCCTGCAGGTAGCCGCTGGTCGAGTCGAAGATCAGATCTGCGTGGATCCACCAGGGCGCGGCCAGGTCAGCGGTGCCGATGGCCACAGCTGCGCCAGCGGCGATGGTTGTCCAACTAGAGATGACTAGTGGGCTGGCCGGAATGGCGAGCGCCGCCGCGGCGAAAAGTCCGACCAGGAGCTCGAGACCGCTGGTGGCGAGGTGGGGCCAGATCTCTCCGGTGACGAAATAGAGCCTGAACCCGGCGCCGGCGACCGCGCTCGGCGTGGAGACGAAGATCGGCTTGAGGCGCAGGACCTCGGCCGAGGATCCGATGAGCGGCGCGAGAAGATCGGCCCACCACCCGCGGCCGAGCCCTTCCCACGCCAGGAGAACGACGAGCACCATCGTGAGGCCGAGGATGAGCCGCTCGTGCACGAGATAGAGCCGGCGCAGGCGC
>Ga0207780_1000034_pt1 | contig 28240 bp, 25 predicted proteins | sample LuqExpMetageno45_FD_187803 | JGI IMG/M metagenome (GOLD analysis project Ga0207780, IMG submission 187803) | Tropical forest soil microbial communities from Luquillo Experimental Forest, Puerto Rico - Sample 45 (SPAdes) | ecosystem: Environmental > Terrestrial > Soil > Tropical forest ...
GCGACCGGCTTCTCCTTGAACGGCTGGTCCTTCATGCGCGAAACCCAGTCGATCGCGTTCTTCAGGGCGCCGGGGATCGTCCAGTTGTACTCGGGCGACACGATGATTACGCCGTCGGCGGCGCGGATCGCGGCGGCGAGGTCTTCGGCCGCGTGCGGGAAGCCCGACGCTTCCTGGATATCAGAGTTGTACATCGGCAGTCCCTCATAAGCCGGCGCGGAAGTGAGCTTCATTCCCTCAGGTGCGAGCTCGGGCAGTGCGCGCGCAAGCGCCGCATTGTATGAATTCTTCCGCAATGACCCGCAGATAACGAGCACATTCAACTGATCAGCCATTTCAACCTCTTCGCTTTCCGATCACAACGCGCCCCGGCTATCTCTGTTCGATGCCTGCTTTCTCGCGCACGGTTTCCCACTTGCTCACTTCGTCCGCGACGTATTTGCCGAACTCGGCCGGCGGCGTCGTGTGCACCACGGCGCCCACTTTCGCCAACTGCTCCTTGATCTCTGGGCGGTTCAGCACGTCCTTCAGCGCGGTGTTCGTCTTGTCGACGATCGCCTGCGGCGTACCGGCCGGATAGAACCAGCCGTACCAGCCGACGACGCCGAAACCCGGGACGCCCGATTCCGCCACCGTCGGCACGTCGGGCAACGTCGGCCACCGGTACGGCGCGCCGACCGCGAGCGCCTTCACCTGCCCCGCTTTGATCTGACCCTGCACCGCGTGCGCAAGCTCGACGGCGTAATCGATTTCGCCGGACATGAGCGCCGTGATCACCGCGCCCGTGCTGCGGTACGGGATATGCTTGGTGTCCATGCCGGTCATCTGGCGCAGCATTTCGCCCGTGAAATTCTGCGTCGAGCCGACGCCGACGTCGCCATAATTGAGCTTGCCGGGCGACGCTTTCGCGAGCGCGACGAGGCCTTTGATGTCGTTGGCCGGAAGGTCCTTGCGTCCGATGATGACGAAGCAGGAGTCCGCGACCCACGACACCGGCGCGAAATCCTGAATCGAGTCGTAGCGGATCGACTTCAGCATTACGGCCGAGACGGTGTGCGCCGGGCTCGTCATCAGCGCGGTGTAGCCATCCTTCTCCGCGCGGGCGACCTGCTCGGCCGCCATGGTGCCGCCCGCGCCGACTTTATTTTCCACCACGACAGACTGATGCGGCAGTTCGGACAGAGGCTGCGCGATGATGCGCGAGACGATGTCAGTGCCGCCGCCGGGCCCGAAGCCGACCAGCACGCGTATCGGCCTGTCGTTCGGCCACTCAGCATGCGCCGAGCCCGTCAGAGCGAGCACGGCCAATGCAAGCGCCGCACACAGAACCCGTTTCATCGCGCCCTCCCTGACTGTCCGCGCGCTTGCCGCGCTTGTTGTGTGTGCAAGGAACTTTGCCGTGCGGAGTCTGTCAAGGACTGCTCCGCTCATCCCCCACGAAAGCGGGAATGAGCGGAGCGTGCCGAGACCCAACTTACAGTTTCTCGTCCTCGATCGGATTGCGCAGCGTGCCGACGCCTTCGATCTCGACTTCGGCGATGTCACTGGCCTTCATCCACACTGGCTCCGGCTTGCGCGCATGGCCGACGCCGGACGGCGTGCCGGTGAACAGAATGTCGCCGGACTCGAGTGTCATACCCTCGGTCAGATAGACGAGCGACTCCGCGACCGGAAACATCAACAGGTCCGTGTTGGACGACTGCATCATCTTGCCGTTGAGCCGCGTCTCGATCTTCAGGCCCTTGCCGCCGCGCGGCAGTTCGTCGGCGGTGACCATCCACGGGCCGACGCTGCCCGTGCGGTCGAAATTCTTGCCCATGCCCCACTGAGTCGTATGCCGCTGATATTCGCGGATGGAGCCTTCGTTGCCGATCGTGTAGCCGGCGACGCAGTCGAGCGCGTTCGCCATCGTGAGATGCTTCGCGCGCTTGCCGATCACGACGACCATCTCGCCTTCATAGTCGAACTGGATCGACTTTTGCGGCCGCATCAGCGGATGAAGGTGCGGCGTAAGCGACGACAGCATGCGGAAGAAGATCGACTGGTACTTCGGGATATTGTCGCGTTGCGGGCCTTCCTTGACGTGGTCGAGATAGTTGAGCCCGAGGCAGACGATCTTGCCTGGCCGCGCGACCGGCAGCGCGTAGTCGATGCTGGCGAGCGGGCGCCGCGCGGCGCTCGACGCGTTGCGCGCGATGTCGGCGAGCGGCTTGAGGTCTCCGTTCGATATCCGTAGCCATTCGCCCAGATCCGACGGCACGCTCGCATCCACCGCGGCCACGTCGACGACCGTGTCCTGATCCACGACGCCGATCTTGACGCCATTGTTCGTATTAAATCCGACAATCTTCACCTTCGCGCTCCTGCCTTGCTCTGGCCCGGCTCCCGGGCGGGGCAAGGCTTAGCGCAGGTGGATACGGGGGAAAAGGCTACTCCGCCGCGCGGAGGCGTTCCTCTGCCAAGGTAAAGGCGTGGATGCAGAAGTAGCCTTGGCTGTCTGTCCACATCCCGTCGGGCGCCCAGCCGACACCGCGGGCGAGCGAGCGCAGAGACTCGACGCTGTACTTGTAGCTGTTCTCGGTGTGGATGGTCTCGCCGGCGCGGAAGTCGATCGTCTCGCCCAAGACCTTTACCTTCTGCCGCTTCAGGCTGGCAAGATGCATCTCGATGCGGTTGCGCTCGCAGTTGTAGAAGGCGTGATGCTTGAAGCATTCGGGGCGGAAATTCGCCCCGAGCTCGCGATTCATCCGATCCAGCATGTTGAGATTGAACTCGGCCGTGACGCCGGCGGCATCGTTGTACGCGGCGTTCAGGATTCCGGGCGATTTGATCAGGTCTACGCCGATGATCAGCCGCGCACGGGCACCGAGGATGCGCGCCGCATTGCGCAGGAACGACGCCGCCTCGTGCGGTTCGAAATTGCCGATCGTCGAGCCGGGAAAGAAGCCGACGCACACCGGCGCGCGCAGCGCAGGCTCCGGCAACGCGAATGGATAGCAGATGTCGGCGGCCACTGGCAGGACTTGCAAATGCGGAAAATCGGCGTGCAACTCAGCCGCCTCCTGCTCCAGCATTACGCCATTGATGTCGACCGGCACATAAGCCGCAAGCTGCGGCACGGCGGCGAGCAGAATGCGCGCCTTGGTGTTGGAGCCGCTGCCGAATTCGACCAGCGCTGCGCCTTTCGGAATAAGCGCCGCGATGTCGGCCGCGTGCGCGCGCAACGCCTCGATCTCGCAGCGGGTCGGATAGTACTCGGGCTGCTCGGTGATGCGCTCAAACAGGTCCGAACCGCGCGCGTCGTAGAAGTACTTGGCCGGGATCCGCTTCGGCGTCGCGCTGAGACCATCGAGCACGTCGACCGCAAACGCCGATAGCTCATCGCGGGAGAACTGCTGACGCCGAGACCGGGCAACTGCGACCATGGGTTTCCTCTTTCGTTACGCAAACTCGGCGAGGCGCACGCTGCTGAACTGCCAACGCGCCGGCGGATAGAAAAAGTTACGATACGTCACACGCTCGTGACCGTCGGGCGTCGCGAGCGACGACCCACGCAGCACCATCTGGTTGACCATGAACTTGCCGTTGTACTCGCCGAGCGCGCCTTGGGCAGCGCGGTAGCCGGGATAAGGAAGGTAGGCGCTGCGCGTCCACTGCCAGGCGATGCCGAATGCATCGGCCAGAATGCCACTGCTTGCCGCTATTTCCCATTCCGCCTCGCTCGGCAGATGTTTGCCGGCAAACCGCGCGAAGGCATCGGCTTCGTAGTAGCTCACGTGCAACACTGGCGCGGCTGGGTCGACCGGCCGAAATCCGGCAAGCGTCATCGTGTGCCAGGCGCCGTCGATCTCGTGCCAATATCCGGGCGCCTGCCAGCCCTCCGTCTGTACAGTCGTCCATGCATCCGACAGCCAGAGCGATGCCGTCCGGTAGCCGCCCGCCGCGATGAAGGCGAGCCATTCGCCATTGCTCACGAGATGACGCGCAACGCGCACCTCCGGAATGAGCACCTCGTGGCGGGGCGTCTCATTGTCGAAGCAGAAGCCCGGGCCTTCATGTCCGATTGCGTGCACGCCGGAGGCGACGGTCACGAAGCCACGCGGGCCGGCGGCTGCGCGCGGCATACGCCAATCCGGATCGTAGGCCGGACGTGTCGGATTCTGCGCAAAGGCATGCAGGATATCGGTGAGCAGCAACTCCTGGTGCTGCTGCTCGTGATTGAGGCCGATTTCGAGAATTGAGAAGACGCGCTCGGCCTCGCCCTCGCCGACCGTCTCGATCAGCCGCTCGACCGCAGCATCGACGTGCGCGCAGTACGCTGCTACGTCTTCACCGTTTGGCCGCGTAATCAGCCCGCGCTGCGGCCGCGCATGGCGCGGACCGGCGGCAACGTAATAGGAATTGAACAGAAACGGAAAGCGCTCGTCGAACACGGCATAACCGGGCAAATGCGGCACGAGCAGAAACTGCTCGAAGAACCAGGTGACGTGCGCCCGATGCCACTTCGTCGGGCTCGCATCCGCCATCGACTGCACGATCTGATCTTCGGCGGAAAGATGCGAGGCGCGCCGCTCGGTTTCGGCCCGCACCCTGCGGAACGCATCGCGCCAGAAGACGCGCTGCTCTGGGCTCCGGCCCGCCGCGGCTTGCGACGCCGGCCAAACTGCACTGCGCGCCATGTGCGTTGTCTCCGTCTATCCGGACCCCGCTCGACGGCCATGCCGGCTCCGACGCTAGTAGACGAGCAAACCCCGAAATAGTTCCCTCGATCGGGCGGCCCGCACAATGGACTTGCCGCGTGGGACCTTCCGGGTGCGAGGGTTATCGGCTGTCGCCGTTGAACGGCGGACCAGACCTCGAGCGCGTCTCCACGGCTTCCGCAGCCGACAGCGGCGGATTATTAACATGCATTACAGAGATTGCTTTTTTGCCGCCGCTCGCACCCTAATAGCGCAGAAGGAAAGGAGTCCGGTATTCACGGCATTGGCGGGATCAGTTCGGCTTTTGCGAAAGCATACTTGTTTCCGGGGCGACCTCGCCTGCACGCTTACCGGCCTGGAAGGCGACGACAAGCGGGAGCTCGTTCGCATGCTGGTTAATTCGCTGGTCCGGATTCTGCTTGGTATGTTCGCCGCCGTCGCTATCACCTGACCAGGTGTCATTGCCGAGAGCCAGAACTGCAGGTCGCGCAAAGGCACGTGGAACGCGGGCAAGGTCCTTCGCGCTCCTGTAAAATCATTGTCAAGCAGCTGGCTTGATACCGAAATCCTTCGGTTTGAGAACGAGATCGGCGAGAGTGTAGGCGTCGAGCTCGCGCATGAACGCGGATAGCGCGTTGTTAAGCGCGCCCCGAAGCCGGCATCGTGGCGTGATCAGGCAATCGTTCTCCGCTCCAAAACATTCCACCAAGGCGAAATCCGGCTCCGTCGCTCGCAGTACGTCGCTCAGCCTGATCTTGTGCGGCAGTTTGGCGAGGGCGAGACCTCCGGAGCGGCCCCGAACGGCCTTGAGAAATCCCGACCGGGTCAATTGGTTGGCCACCTTCATCAGATGCGCACGGGAAATCCCGTACAGCTCGGCTGTTTCCTCGATCGTGATCAGCCGGTCGGTCTGCGCGGCGGCAAACATCAGCAGCCGCAAGGCATAGTCGGAAAAATTCGTCAGCCGCATATCTGATCCTCAAATTTCGCGGAACGCTGGGCTTCCCTGCAAAGATGCACTTTCGATGCGCGTTTGCAAGCCCTGGCCTCACGGAACGCGCTCTTCGGCCGGCGTCGGCGGATAAAAGATGTATTGACAATATTTCTTTTTGATCGGATGCTGACCGGGTCTCAACAGGAGGACAGCCATGGCTCCGACCGCAGCCGCACCCACCGCCAATGAAGTCGACGTGCGCAGCTTGATTCCGATGCAGCGCCATCGAAAGATTTTCGAGCTCGTCGACGAACTCGCGGTGGGTGCTTCGTTCGTGCTGGTCAACGATCACGATCCCAAGCCGCTTTATTATCAGTTGCAGGCTGAATACCCGCACCAGTTCTTCTGGAACTATCTCGAACAGGGTCCGGAGGTCTGGAAAGTGCATATCGGCCGACTGCAAAAAGCGGCGTGATACACGCGGACCGGCGTCAGTCGCCGGTCCGTACCGCTCTAAGGAGGCCCTGCATGCTCGGTGCCACCCTGTCCCGCTGGACGATGGCCTATTTCGTGGCGGCGCTTTGCTGCCTGCTGGCTGTGGAAGGTCTTATGGCGGCGGGCTATGGCTTTCCGTCGGCGGCAGTAGCCGCGCCGGAGACGCTGATTGTCGTCCACCTCGTCACAATCGGGTGGCTCACGCTGATCATGCTGGGCGCGCTCTTCCAGTTCGTCCCGGTCTTGATCGCGCGGCCAATCCACAGCAACGGTCTCCCGCTACCGACGCTGATTCTTCTACTGGCGGGCCTGGCCGGTTTGATCCTGGGATTTGTCCAACTCGCCGGCAGCATCGGTCTTCCGTTTTCATTGTTGCCGGTCGGAGCCCTTCTGTTTGCGGCGGGCTTTGGCCTGGCCCTCTGGAATCTCGGCCGAACCCTTTGGTCGGCGCGGCCCGTTGGCCTGCCTGCTCGTTTTGTGGCCATGGGTCTCGCGTCAGGAGCCGCTACCGTCCTTCTGGGCAGCGCCTTCTCTTTTGTACTGAGCGGCGAGAGCGTCAATCCGCAGCTGCTGGACCTCACCGCGAACGGCCTGCCGGTGCACATCGTCGCCGGGCTCGGCGGCTGGCTGACCTTCACCGCCTTTGGCGTGAGCTACCGTTTGCTGTCGATGTTCACGCTTGCGCCGGAATCGGAACGCGCGAGCAGCCGGGCGGTCTTCTACGCCGGTGCAACCGGATTGGGAGCGATCGTGCTTGGCGGAATCACGGCGATCTGCCTGAGCGGAGAAGCGACCGTTATCTTTTCGGTGGGTGCCATGTTGTCGCTTACCGCTTTGGCTCTTTACGGCGCGGACATCGTGCATCTTTATCGCGCCCGCAAACGGCGCGTGCTAGAGCTCAACAGCCAAATGGCGATGGTCGCATTGGCGAACCTGGCCGCGGCTGTTGTCCTCGCGCTTGCTCTCGCCGGATTTGGCATCTTCGAACGCTCCATTCCGGCGCTACTCTTTCTAATCGCATTCGGGTGGCTGTCTGGGCTCGCGCTCGCCAAGCTCTACAAGATCATCGCCTTTCTCACCTGGCTTGAATGCTGCGGTCCGCTGCTTGGCAAGAAGCCGACGCCCCGGGTGCAGGATTTCGTTTGCGAGCCACGCGCGCAAAAATGGTTCGCGCTCTATTTCGCCGCGGTCTGGATCGCGACCGTGTGCCTTCTTCTCGGGCATTCGATCGCGTTTCGGTTCGCTTCACTCGGCGTCTTGATCGCGACCGGAGCGATCACGGCAGAGTTCTTGCGCATTCGTCGCCTCGCCGACCTCGGGGCAGAGGTGAAATTACCCGAGCTTGTCCGGCCGCATTTGCTGTTTGCACTGGTTAAGAGACGATAGGAGGACACCTCCATGACAACTTTCATCGAGGTCGACGTGCGGTCCGTCTTGCGCGCGGGCGGCGAGCCGTTCGGCATGATCATGAGTGCGATAAACGAGTTGAAGCCGGGCGAAGGCTTGCGGCTGCTCGCGACGTTCAAGCCCGTGCCACTCTTTCACGTGCTCGGGTCCAAGGGTTTCACCTATGAAGCCAAAGAAATCGGCGGCGGCGATTGGGAAGTGCTATTCTCCCCGGGCGAACAGCCGCAGGCGAAGGGCAGCGTCAAGTCTGCCGGCGACGACAGAGAATGGCCCGCGCCCGTACGCCACCTCGACAATCGGGATCTCGATCCGCCCGAGCCGATGGTGCGGATTCTTGCCGCCGTCGAGGAAATGGCTGCAGGCGAGGTGCTGTCCGCCCTGCTCTGCCGCGAACCGATCTTCCTTTTTCCGGAGCTTGCGAAGCGCGGGCACCGCTGGCGCGGCGGATTTGAACCCGACGGCACGACCTACAAGGTGCTCATCAGAATCGGTCAACCGGAATCGATACAATGACCGCCGAAGCAGCCGACGATATCCGCGACCGGGTTAAGGACGCGCTGCGCGTGGTGATCGATCCTGAGATCGGCTTCAACCTCGTGGATCTCGGACTGATCTACGACGTGACGGTCGAAGGCGGCGTCGCACGCGTCTTGATGAGCACGACCACGCGCGGTTGTCCGGCCGCCGATTATCTCAAGGACGGCGCGCAGGAAGCGGCGTCAAACGTGCCCGGCATCGATGCCGTCGAAGTCACGATGACCTACGACCCGCCATGGACTCCCGACATGATGTCGGAAGAAGCACAATTACAATTGGGATTTTCGACCGTAAACTGAACTTGCCCATGAGCGACACAGATCAGCGAACGAACGATGCCTTGCCTTTGATCGACCTTCTGCTTCGGAGTTTGAAAGAACTCGCAGCGGCAGAACGAACCGAGACAGCTTGTCAGCTTGCGGGCCAGGCCTGCGCCGCTCTTCGTCACGACGATCCGAAAGGCTGGCAGAAGCTCAACGCGCTGCTGCATCGGCTGACGAAAATGGCGGGCTGCTGAAACTTCGGCGCGTAACGAGGACAAAAAATGACGCTCGTGACCCCCATTAGAGACCCCCCAGTAGCCGACATATAACATTTATAATTTACGAATCCAGCATGATTATCGCGATAGCGACCGCGGGCCGCAGGACGAAAACATTGCGCCGGCGGTTTTCATTTGGGAACGGGAGAACCCCAATGCCGACCGACGTGATCAACGGCTTAGTTCGGCTCGAGGCCAGATTCGACCATTGGTGTGCGTGCGCCATTGTTTCAGTTGATCGTGCACAACCCTAACGAATAATACGTCGCGCCACTTTCATCCGCTGAACCGCGTCGCCAGCGAGATGACTCCATATGAAGGAGTCCCGGACAAGCTTTTCCGCGGCCGAATCCATCGAGCCTGCCAATCCGCAGATTTCCATGTTGAGTTCTGAAACCTCCTGTATGATTTCGGTCGAGAAGTTCATCACGAGCCCGGCATTAGCGGTATGAATCTTTTGATCGTGCTCGCAGGCAACGCGGAGCACAAAGGATCGGAGCGCTTCCGTCAGCATGTACATGCGACCGATCTTGAGCTGAACGATTTGTTGCTCCTTCAACGGTTTGCCCGCTTGCTTCGCTGTTCGAGCGACTCCAATGCCCTGCTCACATGCCGCCTCGCATAGTCCAAGCGCATTGGCGGCAAGTTCGAGATCGCCAAAGATATCCCCACCGGACGTATCGCCAGAACTTTTCTTGTACGCACCATTCACTTCGCCTATGACGTTGGCGTGCGGTACACGGGCATTTTCGAAGATCATTTCCGCATTTTGATAAAAACGCCACCCGCTCTTGTTGAATACTTTTCCCGGCCGAAAACCGGGAGTATCGCGCGGAACGAGAAACAGCGTCACTCCTTCCCGCAGTGGCGCGTGTGGATTCGTCCGCACGTCCAAGAAAAATAACTTTGCAATGTTGCCATTGGCTATAAAGGCCTTTTCCCCATTGAGGATCCAAAAGTCGCCATCTCTGACGCCACGCAGCTTAACGCCGGCGCTCGGATCATTGTCTGGTGGCAAGCGATTATCAGACCCGCCGCTCGGTTCTGTGATCCCTTTACCTAGAACGAACGTGTCGTCTGCAAGGAATGGCCGCAGAAAACGAGTTTTTTGTTCGTCCGTGCATACTGCAGCGATCAGATGGCTCCACTTCCAACATTGGCTAAAAGCCTTTGAGATCGCGCTGTCCCCCTTCGCCAACTCGGCCATAATCAGGGCCTGTGTGACGAAGTCGAGTCCATGACCGCCCCATTCCTTCGGCACTGCTGTAGTTCTAAATCCGAGCCTTGAACCTTTCTTGAACAATTCCCAGTCGAATGTCTGCTGCGGATCCGCCACGCGGTCTCTTTCCAAAGAGACAGGCCGAATCTCCTCTAGCGCAAATTTGCGTGCCTTCATTTGCCATGCGAGCTGTTCTTCGGTGAGTCTGAAATCCATCTCTTACCCTCGTCCGATAAGCCCAGCTAGCCCGCGGATAACACTAGGATCGCTTGTAACCAGCCAGCAGTTCCGCAATCCTCAGTTTGGTGTCGGAGACACCATTGCCTGAATGCATGAGGACCAGTGAGTCGCTGATGTACTTGTGCAGCGGCATGTCTCGCATCACGCCCATAGCCCCGAAAACTTCAGCGGCATCCTTTGTAGCGCGATAGACTGCGGGGCCTACGAAGCAGCGTGAGATCAAATCCAGAGGCAGATTAGGCAAGCTCCCGTCGGCGGTCGCTTCGGGATGATCGCCCGCGTGAGCTGCACGCCAAACAGCAGCGCGGGCAAGATCTACTGCGATGGCGATTTCCGCAAGCTTCGTCCCAATTGCCTGATGCTCGATGATTCGTTTTCCACCTTGCACCCGAATCTGAGCGTATTCGACAGCGGCTTCGTAGGCTGCTCGGCCGATTCCCAGGTCGATTGCCTGGTCAAAGACGCTTCCGGGCTCAACCGAGGCCAGCAAGGCGGCCAAATCGGCTTGGCTGGGATCGATCAGGTGGTCGCCAGGAACGTGGCAATTTGTAAACGTTACCTGTCCTCCGACACCATGGCGCCTCAGCCGAAATTTTGTTTCTGGATTAATTGAAACTCCTGGCGTATCCCGGGGAATTAGCATGAATACGGGCTGCTGCCGACCAGGCACAGCGACCGACACGATAAACAAACGAGCCAGCGGAGCATTTAGGACGTTTTGCTTGGCTCCGTTCACAACCCATTGCTTGTTTAGCCCCTGCTCGGCAGCGCTAGCGACGCGTGCTGCCAGCGACGAGCCGTGGTAAAGTATTCCGAGACGAGTATCGTTTCCTTCCTCCTCGCAACCGCAGCTCAGGTGATAGTGGTCGTCAGACAAAAATTCGGGAAGGAAGCGGTCCCGTTGTGCCGGGTTTAGCAGACGATCGAACAACAGGTGGCCCAGATTGGAGGTAAGCGACAGCACGGCGGAGATATCGGGATCTCCGGCTGCAAGCTCTTCAAGCACGATGCAGCGCGTCAGACTGTCTGCGGCTGCGCCCCCGTTTTCTTCGGAGACAGCCATCGTGCGCAGTCCGATTTGCGAGGCTTTGTCGAGAGCATCGATCAACAGTGGTCGATCGAATGATTCCAGACGGTCCGACTTGAGCGCACTCGGTCTCACATCCTGCGCGACGAAATCCCTGACCACGTCCCGGAATTGAAGTTGCTCTTGGGTTAGCTGTAAATTGTACATAGCCGCTGCCGCTTTTTAGCTTTCGTCCTATCGCGCTGATGCTCTGGCCACTAACCTGATACAGCTTCGGCTACAGCGTGGCCGAAGTCAGACGTGCTTGATCGACCGCCGAGATCCGGCGTGAGACAATTGCCCCGTTCAATGACCTGATCAACCGCCGTTCGGATCCGCTCGGCTGCGAGAACTGCCTTCGGCTCAATATGCTTGCGCCCCAACCAGGCGAGAAGCATCTGCCCTGACATGATCATCGCGTAAGGGTTTGCGATATTTCGACCAGCGATGTCCGGCGCAGATCCATGTGTCGCTTGCGCCATCGCTTGGCGCTCGCCAACGCAAAGCCCAGGTGCGAGCCCTAATCCTCCGACAAGCCCTGCACCTATATCGCTTAAGATGTCGCCGAATTGGTTCGTGGTAACCACAACGTCATACTGTTGCGGAGCCATCACGAGCTTCATTGAAATCGTATCGATCATCGCCTCTTCGAACGTGATGTCCGGGTAATCGCGCGCGACTTTGCGGCATTCCTCCGCGAACATACCGCAAGCGAGCCGATACACCGGCTCCTTGTGCGCGGCCGTTACTTTCTTTTTAGGGCGGGTGCGAGCGAGCTCGAAGGCCTCACGGGCGACCCGGCTTGAACCCTTGCGCGTAATCACGCGCATCGCGACCGTAATGTCGTCGTTCGGCCGAAACTCGGCGGACCCGGCAATCACGGTTTCGGAATACAGCATCCCTTCTGTAAGCTCGCGCACGAAGACGATGTCGACATCTTTGTGAATCGATTTCAGGGTGGGATGCGAGCGAGCTGGCCGCAAAGCGGCAAACAATTCGTATTTCTTGCGGATCGGCGGCATAACCCAAGTGGGGTCGTTCCGCGGATAAGCCGCATGACCGATGGGACCGAGAATCCAACCGTCCAATTGATGCAGCGCCTTTTCCGTGACGGACGGTAGGGTATTGCCGTGTCTCTCGTGCCCTTCTTTACCGACAGGGAGTTCCTGCCACTGGATCTCAAGGCCGCAGCTCCGAGCAGCGGATTTCATCACTTTGACGGCCTCCGGCACTACCTCTTTGCCGATGTCGTCTCCGAGCAAGATTCCAATTTTCAAATAACGCCCCCAGCAACTGCACCAGCTAGCGCCGCCCCCTTCGCAGAGCGAAACAGCCCTTTCGTGTGGGAATGGAGGCGGCAGCAACGCTATGGTTGCGTTTCGGGAGTGTCAATGAGAGCGGGTAGTGCAATCGAACTATTTTACCGGAACCCCCCGGTCATTTCCTCAAGCACGCTGCAAACGGAAGCAGTATCGGCATCGGCAAGGCCCAGCGCCATTGCAGAAGTGTAGATTGGCACGCACGCTGAGAACAAGGGCAGCGGGCAATCTGCGGACCGAGCGCTATCGCCAATCACTTGCATATCTTTTTGCCACGTCCGAATTTTCATCGTAGCAGGTTGGTAGATTCTTTCGATCATCATCCGGCCTCGCAGCTTATAAACGCCGTTACCGACTACCGGACTGGCAGCAAATAACTCCCAGACTTGCGCGGCATCCAACCCCAGTTTGCGCCCGAAGGTCATCGATTCCGCGACGGCCACGTTGTAGATCGCCACCAAATGGTTAGCCACAAACTTCATTCTGCTGCCGTTGCCGAACGCTCCGACATAGGGAGCTTTGTCAGTCAAGACAGTGAGGACCGGTGCGATTTTGCGGCATGCCTTGGCATTCCCACTGACGAAAATCGTCCAAGCCCGCTCTTTCAGCCGTTGCGCCGTCCCGCTGATTGGACAGTCCAAAACTTCGATTGAACATCCCTTCAGACGATTCAGGGCTCGCTCTTTGTCCTCAATGGGCAAGGTGCTGGTTTCTATGAGGATTCGAGGACGGTCCTTACTCAAACCAGCATTGGCGATCTCCTCCACCACTTGATCCAGTGCGCCAACCGATGGGAGCGAACACAGCAGCACATCTGCAGAACGTGCCACTTCCGCGCATGAAGGAAGGACTCGCCCACCCGTTTTTTGCAACCGAGAGCGAGGCGCTTTCGCCACATCGAAACCTATGACTTTGTAGCTCGCTGAAAGTAGTGCCTCAGCCATGGCACCTCCCATTATCCCGAGGCCAACAATTCCGATTACCGGTTTCATGTTTTCCCTCCGGGGAGCGGCCAAAAGCATGCGAGAGGTTTTTGCGTCGCAACGTCGATCTTGATCTGGCGAATGCTGATTCGATTTGATTTCATAGAACAGAATCGATCTACTTCAACTCAGTACGATCGGACACGTCAATAAAGTCGCTGGCCATGTCTTCTGGACCCTCTGCCGCGACACTTCGCGGCGTAATCCATGTTCCTGTCACCCCGTTCACCAACGAGAACGAGATTGACCTGCGAACATACGGCCGGGTTATCGAATTTCTCCTGCGCCATGATGCATCTTCGATCTGTATTAATCTTCATTTAGCCGAGTCGCTGAATCTCACTCTCGACGAACGCAAGCGTTTGGCCGAAGCCGCTGTAGAGGTAGTGAGCGGGCGAGTGCCCGTCATCGTGCATGTTAGCACGCCGGGAACTGACCAGGCGATCGATCTGGCGCGACATGCCAAGCGAGTCGGGGCGGATTGCGTGATGGCAATCGCGCCGTATTACTGGAAGCCCTCGCAAGACGCGCTGTACGCACATTTTTCCGCGATCTTATCGGCGACTGATCTGCCGTTCATCGCTTACAGCTCACCATCGATAATGGACGGGATCGGCATCGATTCCACCACTTTGGTCAAGCTGCTCGATCGCTTTCCAAATTTCATCGGGCTGAAGGAGGCGAGCCATAACTGGGAAAAGTACTTGGAGCTTGGACGAGCGGCACGGGCGACACGACCCGACTTCGGGCTTTTCGTGGGCACTGAATGGATGATCCCGTCGCTCACGTTGGGCGGGACGGCTTGCATGTCCATCTTCGGTGGAATAGCTCCGCTCTTCGTCAATTCGTTGTTTCACGCGACAACACGTGGCAATTTGACAGTCGCTCTAGACCTCCAGTACAAATTTTCCGAACTATATCAGATCGCCAAAGTCGAATATCCCGCGCCGACAAAAGCGATGTGGGAGATCATGGGCCGGCCGGTAGGGAATCCGAGATTGCCGAATAGGCCTGTTTCACAAGAGAGGAAAAGAGAGATAACGGCCGTGCTTGAACGGCTCGGCCTCTATGATACCGAACCGCATGGATGGTAGATCGCCTCGGTACGGCTTCTGTCGAACGCATCTGGATTTAAAATGCTGGGAGGGAAAAATGAAAAATGCCGTATCGTGGATTCTGGCCGGCCTTGGCATGGTGATAATTGCAATCCCCTCGCCGAGAGCAGAAGACTGGCCTCAACGCCCTACCATTAGGCTCATTGTTCCATTCCCCGCCGGCGGAGGCACCGACGTTGTCGGCCGCCTTATAGCTAAAGGATTAACCGAGCGACTTGGCAAGAGCTTCATTATCGAGAATCGAGGCGGTGCAAACGGGCAAATCGGTTTGCAGGCCGTCAAGCAAGCTGCGGCAGATGGCTATACGTTCGCTGTGACTTCCGACACGCCGATGACGGTCAATCCGTGGCTCTATAAGTCGATGGCATATGAGCCGCTGAAGGACTTCGTGCCTGTCGCCGGTCTGGTCCGGCTGCCCTCGATGTTGGCAGTACATCCGTCGCTCCCAGTGCACAGTGTTGCAGAGTTGATTGCGCTCGCGAAATCGAAGCCAGGTTCGCTCAGCTATGCTTCGGCCGGAGTCGGCAACTTCAGTCACCTCGACATGGAAATGTTTGAGCTGGCGACCGGCATGAAACTGACGCATGTGCCCTATAAGGGCACCGGACCGTCAGCAATGGCAATGATTGCAGGCGAAGCGCAACTTGGGTTCAACAATGTCTCGACCTTGCTCCCCCACGTGAAGGCTGGACAATTGGTTGCGCTGGCAATTGCCGAGCCCAAACGCATGCCGGAGTTGCCGGATGTACCGACCATTGCCGAAACAGTCCCGGGCTTTGCGCTGGCGCCTTGGGTCGGCATCGTCGCAAAGGCCGGCACGCCTCAGCCCATCATAGACCGCTTGAGCAATGAAGCACTTTCGCTGATGAATGATCCTGCGTTCGCCAAGCAGTTTACCGATCAGCAATTGAGCGTCATGGCTCTGCCACCCAGCGAATTCGGGGCTCTTATCCGATCCGATTACGACCGCTGGGGCAAAGTCATCCAGACCGCGGGCATTAAGATCGAAGAATAACGATGAGCGCTTCATCTGAAGTCAGTACCAGCCGGCCAAAAGCTCCTGATCCACTGGATGCCTTTCGACTCGATGATCGCCTGATTGTTGTCACCGGCGCGAGCGAAGGTATCGGATGCGTATTTGCCGAGCACTTCGCTCGTGCCGGCGCAACAGTCGTCCTCACCAGCCGCCGGCGCGATAAGCTCGAAATGGTCCGGGACAGGATCCGTTCGGCGGGCGGCATAGCGGAGAGCGTCGTAGCGGACGTCACTCGCGTTTCCGATATTCAGCGATTAACGCACGTCGTTCGGGAGTTGGCGAACGGAACCAATTTCCGCCTAGCGCTCGTCAACAATGCGGGCTTGGCGTTCACAAAGCCGGCTCTGGAAGTGAGCGAGAGTGAATGGGACGCAGTCTTCGACGTTCACGTGAAGGGAACCTTCTTCTGCTCGCAGCAGATTGGATCGTTGATGCTGGATCGGGGCTATGGAAAAATTCTGAACCTGAGCTCAACTTGGGCGATAGCCACGGAGCCCGGCAAAGCTCCCTACTGCGCTGCCAAAGCCGCAATATCGCAAATGACAGCCGCACTGGCGACCGAATGGGCAAGTTCCGGCGTTCGGGTGAATGCGCTCGCGCCGACCACAACAATGAGTGAGGTGACGAAGCAACGGATGTCGGCCAATCCAAAAAGGGCAGAAGGTCTACTCTCCAGAATTAAACTTGGCCGTTTTGCCGAACCTCGGGATCTCGTCGGCACCGCGATATTTCTGATCAGCAGCGCGTCCGATTTTGTGACCGGGCAAACCATCTTCGTAGACGGGGGATTCACGCTTTGAGCAGTTTCGTCAGTAGACGCGCCATCAAAACGTCCGCACAAGCGATGTGATAAGCTGCTTTTGAAAAACATTGTATCGCGACTGAGAGGCTAACATGATCAGGGTCCTGGTGTGTGTCGCCTCGGTGATTACTAGTCTTTTCGCCACTGCAGCTCCCGTTCGCGCAGATGACTATCCGAGCCGCCCAATCACCATCGTCGTTCCCTATCCCGCCGGCGGCCCGACGGACGAGGCGGCACGGGTCGTAGCAAACTCGCTCTCCAAACAATTCAACGAGAACGTGGTTGTCGAGAACGTGTCCGGAGGCGGCACCATCATCGCCACCAATAAAGTCGCAAAGGCGGAACCCAACGGTTACACGTTACTGCTGCCTAATCTCCAGATCTCAGCAAATCCGAGCCTTTACGAGCAGCTACCATTCGACACGGCTAAAGATCTAACGCCAGTTATTTTGATCAATCGAAATCCTCTACTTCTGGTCGGCAGGAAGTCGCTTGAGCCGAATAGCCTTTCGGAGCTGATGACCGCCAGCAAAGCGAAAAGCCTGAAAGCTGCAATTGCGGGCTACGGTACTACGGGTCACCTCGCGACGGTGATGCTGGAGCAGGAATCCCACACAAAATTTGATTTGATACCCTACCGCGGCGGGGCACCAATTCTGACGGACCTACTTGGAGAGCACATCGACCTTTTCTTCGGGACTCCGCAACAGCTCTTGCCACACATTAAGGCGGGCAAGCTCAAGGTGTATGGCGCGACCTCGAAAGAGCCTCTGCCGGACCTCCCGAATGTTGCCAGCTTCATCAATCTCTTCGGACCCAAGCTAGAAATTTATTATTGGCAGGCACTATTCGCACCAGCCGGCACACCGAGCCCGGTACTCGCGAAGCTCAATCGGGCAGTCGCAAACATGCTGGAGGATCCAACGGTGCTGGCGGTTTGGTCGCATGAGGGGGTGTCGGCATTTCCGAAGGACCAGCGCTCCATCGAAGCAGCGGAAATCTTTTTCAGAGACGAAATGGGTCGTTGGGGGCGACTCATCCGCGACAACAATATTAAGATCGAACGTTGAGTTGCGAGGCGCAGCCGCCGAGCCATTGCCGCCCAGTCAGAACGTCCCGTTGATGATCCTCATGTACGCCGGCGACTTCGGCGTGAGATGGGTGAGATGCCTATTTTCCCTCCAGCCGGCGGGCCTTTCTGCTCTGTCAATCGGCCCTTTTGTGATCGCCGTCACATCCGCAGTAATCGCTTTCGGTTGAGGGTGTAGCGGTGCCCCCGACCTCCCTTTCCTCTGATCGAGGTGGCACTGACGGAAGGCCGCACGTGACCAGACGCGCGGCCTTTCTGTCGAGTCTTCCCGCCACGGTCGGCTTCGTCTCGTCTGCTCGCGGAGCACGGACCCGATATGACGCTTCCAGATCTGTTGCGGGCGATTGCGGAGTGCCCAAAGTGGGGTAGCATGAGCGACGGCTGCCAGGCTCATTATTCGCCCTCGAGTCGGCTGGACTAGCGCGGGGCTCAAATCGACGCTCGCGTGATGTGCATCACATCACGCAATCCCGCGAATTTGGTCAGATCAATTTGTTTCATCTAGGCCCCACACCTAGGTGGATCAATCCCGGCCACTGGCCCCGGCTCGCCGGGGCCTTTTTCGTTCGGCGGGCGAGTTTCCACGGCTGCCCTGATTGGCGGCATCTTTCATCCGGCCAAAAAAGAAGCCGCGCCATTGAGGCGCGGCTCGAGGCATGGGGTTATTGCGATTTGTGCGGGCAAGCCATGACACGCCGATGACAGTCCCCGGTCGTCAAGTCAGATGGACCGAAAGGACTGGCGTGATTAGTCCTTTACGCTGCCGCCTCTATCAGCTTTGAGGGCCTTCTCCCGATCTCCCGCCAACTCCCATTTCAGCACGTCTTGCGCTCGCTGCAGCGCGTGTACGGTCAAATTTAGCCCGCGGCGCGCGGCCGCATGCTCGATCTCCGCGATGGTATGGGCGAGGTCGTCTTCTTCGGCCATGACTAGAATGTCCCATCGATCCGCATGTATGCCGACGATTTTGGACCCGGACCTGATCCATCTCTTGTACGGCGGGGTGAGCCGTTATTGGTCGGCGCCATAGGCGAAAACTATCAAAGTCGCCATTGGGAACAACCCTTCGACTTCCATAGGACCCATTACCGACTTTAGTACCATTAACTCAGGAATTCCGTTTTCAACCAATGTAGGAGCGTTGGTTCTCTCTTCGGCCGGTGATGCAGCGTTCACGGCCAGAGGTGGCGTCGCTGTTGTCCCGCCGCCAGCCACTCTCCCGATGTTCGCCACGGGTCTCGGCGCATTGGGTTTGCTCGGCTGGCGCGGAGGGGGCAAGCCATCTGATGTGATTGGCGTCTAAACTTAAGAGCCCCGGCAATGCCCGGGGCTTTTATGTTTCAAAATGTCCCGTCGACGATTCGCATGTACGCCGACGACTTCGGCCCTCGATGATCGCTTGCGCCCCGCCGCGGTCCGTGGCGCGACATCATTGAGCCGCCTGCATCAAAAGCAGATGCGGCCATCGCATATAGACTGTGGCGCCTACGGTTACGCGCCGGGGAGTGGGACTGTTCAACGTCAGCGGTGGCAGAGGTTCAGGCCCGAAGATTGCGCGGGATGTAGATTTCGACCTGTTCAGCGCCCAGTAAACGCCTGATCATAGAAAGGCCGCACAGGTCTCCATCTTCCTGTGCGGCCTCTCTACGGAGGTCACTCTACACACCGGCGCCCTGGGGTGGCCGCCAGCTTAGGCAGGATGGCCCAGCACCCCACCGCTTGTCGCTCGCAGACCGGACATAGCAGAGCACAATCACGGCCAGGTGAGCTGTGCAGGTTCTTGCCCCGAACGAAGCCGCCCATGCCTACCATTCTGCGAGAAACGCGTGGGGCGCGGGATAGCCGAAAGGCGTCGATTTTCGATTCCTTCGAGGGGCGGCGTACGTCGCGAGCGTGTCGCGGGGAGTCACTTGTAGCCAGTGGGAACCGTTGAAACAAAAGGAGAAGATCTTGCAACATGCACGACATGAAAAAGGCCGGTACGAGACCGGCCTAATTCCTGTTTTGTGCCAAGATTTCAAGGACTTAATTTGGTAGCGGGGGAGGGACTCGAACCCCCGACCTCCGGATTATGATTCCGCTGCTCTAACCAGCTGAGCTACCCCGCCATTCCGAGATCGGGGCACAAAACCCGGGCGCGATATAGGAAGCCGCGGCAAAGCCTGTCAAGCAAAGCGGCATACGCTCTACTTCGGCTGCACGGATTGATTGGAACTGCCGGGTGTGCCCGGCGGCGGAATGATCGGCATCGCCCCCTGTTGCGGCGTCGGCGCTTTGATCGCCGGGTCGACCGCGTCGGGCGGACAGATCACGCCATTGGACCGCGCCAGCTTCTCACCGAGCGGCTTTATACCCTACGGCGTGGGCACCTTCACATCGCCGCCCTGCCCGATCGTGGCTTGCGTATCGGCATGCGCGCAGGCCGAAGACTGCTCTTGCTCCGCTTTCGGGGCGACTGACTCGTTCGGTTTCGGCGGAGACTGCGCGAAAGCGACCGCAGACGTCAGCATCAGGCCGATGGCAAGCGTACGGGACAGCATGAGGTCACAAAGAAAACGTGGGGCGCTGAGGCCGGGTTCCGGATCTAGGCTGCGACCCGCTCGAAGCGGACGAGCGAAAAATGGCCGAGGGGCGGCATCGGGCGGCGTTCGACCACACGCACGCGGCCGTTGCGCACAGCCCAGTCGGCCAGTCGCGCAAACGGAAACTCCGGCCGCCAGCCGAGCCGCCGCGCGACCGGCGCAAAGCCGAGTTCGAACCAGCGGCGCGGGCCCGCTTCCGCCCCGATGTGATTGACCAGCACGATTTCGCCGCCCGGTTTGAGCACGCGCACGAACTCGTCCAGCGTGCCCTCCGGATTCGGTACAGCCGTGATGACGTATTGCGCGACGATGACGTCGAAGCTTGCATCGGCCAATGCGAGCCGTGCCGCATCCATTACCGCGAGCATGTCCACATTCGTCAATTTCTGCTCGGCGACGCGCTCATGCGCCTTGCGCAGCATCGGCGCGGAAATGTCGAGCCCCACGATCCGGTTCTTGCGCGAATAGTCCGGCAGCGACAAACCAGTGCCGACGCCGACTTCGAGAATACGGCCGCCGTTCGGACCGCAGGCGGCCTCCGCTGCCTTGATCGAGGCGCGGCGGCCGGCATCGAAGACGGCGCCAAAGACGACGTCATAGACCGGCGCCCAGCGCGCATACGCGCGCTCGACGCTCGCACGATCGATGTCATTCATGGACGCGCGTAGACGAGCGCCGCGGCGCGCTGCGGCGCCGCTTCCGAAGCTGCGAGCGCGGTTTTGATAAAACCGCCGCCGAGCACGCGCGCCTGCCCCTCCGGCGCGTCGTAGAACACACAAGCCTGACCCGGCGATACGCCGTGCTCGCCGTCGATCAATTCGACCTCGTATTTGCCGTCCGCGCCCGTCAGCCAGGCTGCCTGCGGAGGCCGCGTAGAGCGCACCTTGACGAATACTTCGCGGCGCTCGGCGAGCGCGGCATCGATATCGCCGTCGCCAATCCAGTTCACGTCGCGCAGAGCGATGCGGCGCATACGCAATGCGTCGCGCGGTCCAACCACGACGCGGCGGCGCTCGGCATCGAGCCGCACAACATAAAGCGGCGAGCCCGTGGACACGCCGAGCCCGCGGCGCTGCCCAACGGTGAAATGAATGATGCCGTTGTGCTTCCCGAGCACGCGCCCGTCGAGATCGACGATCTCGCCCGCTTCCGCCGCGCCGGGCTTCAGCCGCTCGATGATGTCGGCGTAATGGCCGGCGGGCACGAAGCAGATATCCTGACTGTCGTGCTTGTCGGCGACCGCAAGCCCAAATTTGCGCGCATAGTCGCGCGTCTCGGCCTTGGTGAGATCGCCGAGCGGAAAACGCAGGATGTCGAGCTGTTCGCGCGTCGTGCCAAACAGGAAATAGCTCTGGTCGCGCTCTTCTTCACGCGCCCGGAAGAGCCCGCGCCCGCCGCCGGGCAGCGCGCGCGAGGCAACGTAGTGACCGGTCGCGAGCACCTGCGCGCCGAGTTCACGCGCGGTGTGCAGCAGGTCATGAAATTTGATCGACATGTTGCAGTCGACACAGGGCACCGGCGTTTCGCCCTCGATGTAGCTCTGCGCGAAACGGTCGATCACCGCTTCCTTGAAGCGGCTCTCGTAATCCAGCACGTAATGCGGAATGCCGATGCGCTCGGCGACGCTGCGCGCGTCGTAGATGTCCTGGCCGGCGCAGCAGGCGCCCTTGCGGTGCTCGGTTGCCGCGCCGTGGTCGTAAAGCTGCAGCGTGACGCCGATCACGTCGTAGCCCTCGGCCTTCAAGAGCGCAGCCGTAACGGAGGAGTCGACGCCGCCGGACATGGCAACGACGACCCGGGTGTCCTCGGGGCGGGCGTCGAGATCGAGCGAATTGGTCATTGTGCTTCTTTACTATAGGTGGCGACGGTGCCCGTGCAATGCGAGGCGTCCGAGGACAGCAAATCCTGCCGCCTCTCGCCGTGCAGACTGTGCCGCCCGGTGGCTTGCCAGACCCCGCGCTTTTTCGCAAGTCATTGATGTACCTCGGCTCTTTTCCGCTTGGGGGCTAGCCTGGCGCTTGCAAAGACAGGAGCAGAATCAGTCCCGAGGTGTGTCCTGCACGAAGTTGCCTCGTCGTCAGTCCCGCATTTGTTCGCCCAGCTACGAAGGCAAAGGCGCCAGCAACGTCGGACATGGCGGTCCCTGTTCCGGTTGATGCGCAGCGTCCGTTTGGTCCAATCAAACCGCTCCTGATGCCCAGTACATCCCGGATCCGGCCCAGATTTTGCCGGTCCCGGCCGCAGTGGGTGCTCTGCTGCAGACGCGAGCAGGCAAACCGAGCCGGTCTTCGGTGGCGGACACAGATCCGCGACCTCCACGCCGTCAACCAGCGGCACCGCTGCGAGCACCTCGACGAGTTCGAGCGGGACGGCGGTCGACTCGACGATGATCGCCAACAACTTCAACACGTTCCTGCAATTGCTGACGACACAGTTGCAGAACCAGAATCCGCTTGATCCGATTGACACCAATCCGCCGTTGCTTTCGATCGATCGGCGGTCAGACCTATACGATGGACAAAATAAAGCGCATTTTGCGGTCGAACTGAGCGCGCCCGGCGACGTTGAAGCGCCCTCGAAATCGCCTTGAAATGAGTTTATCCGAGGCTCGAAAGCGGCGCCCGCAGCCCCGGCGCCGCTGCCAACCGTAACCAAAAGGTTAGCGGATTCAGGGACAAGCGGCGCATTTGGCAGTTTTGGGCTTAGGCAAATTTTAAGTCGGGGCATGTAGGGTGCGCCCAGTGCCTGTCAGTTTAGTCGACGTGAGTATGCCAATGACCGAACCCCACCGCCCGAGGGTCAAATATGTGATCGGGCCAGATGGCAGTCCGCTGACGATCGCGGACCTGCCGCCGCCGACCACCAAACGCTGGGTCATCCGGCGCAAGGCGGAGGTCGTTGCAGCCGTTCGCGGGGGCCTGCTGTCGCTGGAAGAAGCGTGCGCACGCTACACGCTCACGGTCGAAGAATTCCTGTCCTGGCAGTATTCGATCGATCAGCACGGGCTCGCGGGGCTGCGCACGACGCGCATCCAGCAGTATCGCCAGTAATTTGCGATTTGTTAACTTGTTGAGGGCGGCCGATGCCGCCCTTTTCGCTTTTTGATGCGCCGTGTCGCGGCTTGCATAATGAAAAAGGGCGGGTCTTCCGCCCCGTCCTTTTCCAATTGCCAGCAGACGTCTGGTGAGCATCCGCACGCACTGCAGCACGAACCGTCCCTGAACGGGGAACCGGTTGCGGCGAAGTTTAGGCATTCTCAGAATATTCAAAACCAATCCCCGACTCGGGAGTTGATAAGGCCTGCGCATCGGGATGTGAGTGCAGGAAATCAAAAAGAGAATGGAGGTATGGAATAATCAAGACTGTTGCTTCTCTCGCGGTCGCCGGCGCGGTTGCGATCGGATTTGGATCCGCAACTTCCGCAGCGAATGTGAATGCCAGCGCGAATGGCACGGCAAATTCGTCGCTCGGCGGAACCGCTGCATACCGGCTTGAACGGTAAAGATCACTAGGCGGCAAACGGCGCGCTCAATCACAACACCACAGGGTCAGCAAACAGAAGCCTCAACGGATCGGCAAATTCCACGCTGGGCGGTACGGCAGCCCACGCCGGTTTGAACGGCACCGCCCACTCGACGACGAACAAGGCGATCAACTCCACGAAATGATCGCGGAATCCGCCGAGAGCGAAGGCGGAGACAAAAGGCCGCGCGGCCTTTTGTGCAGCCCTTAGCCCATCCGTGAAGCCCGCGAGCCTTGACGCGGCGCTTTGACGCCCCCATTCCTTTTTGCGTCAGTCGGCCGGACGGCCGCTCCGTGCCAAATGCCGAAAGGCGGGCGGAGAGGAAAGTCCGGGCTCCATGGACAAGCGGTGCCGGATAACGTCCGGCGGGCGGCAATTGCCGTTTAGGGACAGTGCCACAGAAAACAGACCGCCGCGGCGCGTAGCGTTCAGCCGAGGCAAGGGTGAAAAGGTGCGGCAAGAGCGCACCGCGCCTTCGGCGACGAAGGCGGCACGGTAAACCCCACCGGGAGCAAAACCGAATAGGAACGGCGCGGGGCTTGCCCCGGATCAGTCCTGATCGGCCGTTCGGGTAGGTTGCTTGATGCGCCGGGTAACTGGCGTACCAGAGGAATGGCCGTCGCGTCCGCGCTCACTGCGCGGGCGATACAGAACCCGGCTTACAGGCCGTCTGATCGATGAGGGGCGTCCGGCGCGAACACGCCGGGCGCCCCGCCCGTTTTTCAAAGTCAGCCTTTCAGCCGAATCTGGTGCAGCGCTGCGTAGATCGCGGGGATCACGACCAAGGTCAGCACCGTCGACGACACCATGCCACCGATCATTGGCACGGCGATGCGCTGCATCACTTCGGCGCCGGTGCCGTGGCTCCACATAATCGGCAGCAGTCCCGCCATGATCGCCGCGACCGTCATTATCTTCGGCCGCACGCGCTCGACCGCGCCCGCGGTGACCGCGGAGTAGAGATCGGCGCGGGTGAACAGCCGGCCCTCGGCAGCCCGCGTCTCGCGCAACTCCGCGACGGCGTTTTCCAGATAGATCAGCATCACGACGCCGGTTTCCGCCGCCACGCCGGCGAGCGCGATGAAGCCAACCGCGACGGCGACGGACAAATTGAAATTCAGCCACCACATCAGCCAGAGGCCGCCGGCGAGCGCGAACGGAACCGACAGCATCACGATCAGCGTGTCGCTAACGCGGCGGAAATTGAGATAGAGCAGAAGAAAAATGATGAGCAGCGTCAGCGGCACGACGACCACGAGCCGCGCTTTGGCCCGCTCCATGTACTCGAACTGGCCGCTCCAGGTCGCGTAATAGCCGGGCGGGAATTTCACGTGCTCGGCGACCGCTCGCTGCGCGTCGGCGACATAGCTGCCGAGATCACGGTCGCGCAGGTCGACATAGATGTAGGCCGCAAGCTGCGCGTTTTCGGTGCGGATGGTGGCGGGGCCTTTCGCAAGTTCGACCTTGGCCACTTCGCCGAGCGGCACCGTGCCGCCGGCCGGCAGCGGGATTAGCACTTCGCTGGCGATCGATTTCGGATCGCTGCGCAGGTCGCGCGGATAGCGGATGCTCACCGTGTAGCGCTCGCGCCCCTCCACCGTCGTCGTGATCGCCTCCGCTCCGAGCGCGGACGCGATGATGTCCTGCACGTCTCCGATCATCAGGCCGTAGCGCGCAAGCTGCGCGCGGTTCGGCTCGATGTTGAGGTAGTACCCGCCGATGATGCGTTCCGCGAAGACGCTGGTCGTGCCCGGCACCTTGCGGACGACGGCCTCGACCTGCTGAGCCACGCGTTCGAGCTCGACGAGATCGATTCCGTACACCTTGACGCCTACCGGCGTGCGGATGCCGGTCGCGAGCATGTCGATGCGCGCCTTGATCGGCATCGTCCAGGCGTTCGACACGCCGGGAAACTGCAGCGCTTTGTCCATCTCAGCGACAAGCTTGTCGACCGTCATGCCGGCGCGCCATTCGCTCTGGGGCTTGAGATTAATGACCGTCTCGAACATTTCGGTCGGCGCGGGATCGGTCGCCGTGTTCGCGCGTCCGGCCTTGCCCCAAACCGATGCGACCTCGGGAAAGCTCTTGATGATCTTGTTCTGCGTCTGCAGCAGCTCGGCCGCCTTGGTGACGGACAGGCCCGGCAGGGTCGTCGGCATGAAGAACAGCGTCCCTTCGTTCAGCGTCGGCATGAATTCGCTGCCGAGCCGCGACATCGGCCATAGGCTCGCGAACAGAACGACGACGGCAAGCAGAATCGTCACGGCCTTGTTGCGCAGCGCGACTCCGATGACCGGCCGATAGAGCCACATCAACGCGCGGTTCACCGGATTGCGATTCTCCGGCATGATCCGGCCGCGCACGAACAGCAGCATCAGCGCCGGCACCACCGTGACCGAGAGCAGCGCGGCGGCGGCCATCGCGAAGGTCTTTGTGTAAGCGAGCGGCTTGACCATGCGCCCTTCCTGCGCCTCTAGCGCGAAGATCGGCAAAAACGACACCGTGATGACAAGCAGGCTGAAGAACAACGCCGGCCCGACCTCGATCGCCGCCTCGATCAGCACCTCGCTGCGCGGCTTGTACGAAGGCGCGCGTTCGAGATGCTTGTGCGCGTTCTCGATCATGACGATCGCGGCGTCGACCATCGCCCCGATGGCGATCGCAATCCCGCCGAGGCTCATGATGTTCGAGCTAAGGCCAAGCAGATACATGCAGAGATAGGCGATCAGGATGCCGAGCGGCAGCGTGATGATCGCGACCAGCGCGCTGCGCGCGTGCAGCAGGAAGATCAGACAGACCAGCGCGACGATGACGCTTTCTTCAGTGAGCGTCCTCTTCAGCGTGTCTATGGCGCGATAGATCAGCTCGGACCGATCGTAGACGGGCGTCACACTCACGCCTTCCGGCAGGCTGGGCGCGAGTTCGGCGAGGCGTTGCTTGACGTGCTGGATGACCGACAGCGCATTATCGCCGAAGCGCTGGATGGCGATGCCGGTGACGGCCTCGCCTTCACCGTCCGCCTCGCTGATGCCACGCCGCTCGTCGGGCGCGAGTTCAACGCGCGCCACGTCGCGCAGGAGCAGCGGAACGCCGCGATCGGTTTTCAGGACGATCTGCTCCAGATCGGCGATCGATTTGACGTAGCCGCGGCCCCGCACCGCGAACTCGGTCTCGGCGAGCTCGACGGTGCGGCCGCCGACGTCGAGATTGCTGGCGCGCAAGGCGTCCCGCACCTTGGCGAGCGGAATGCCGAGCGCCTGCAGCCGGCGCGGATCGATAACGACGCTATATTGCTTGACGAAGCCGCCGATGCTGGCGACCTCCGCGACGCCCTCGGCCTTGGTCACGCCGAAGCGCAGGTACCAATCCTGCAGCGTGCGCAATTCGGCAAGGCTCTTCTGCGTGCCGCGCACGATGTACTGATACACCCAACCGACGCCGGTCGCGTCCGGCCCGAGGCTCGGCGCCACGCCGGCTGGCAACCGCCGCGCGGCTGAATTGAGATATTCCAGCACGCGCGAGCGTGCCCAGTACAGATCGGTGCCGTCCTCGAAGATGATATAGACGAACGAGACGCCGAAGGACGAGAAGCCGCGCACCACTTTCGATTTCGGCACACTTAGCATCGCGGTGGTCAGCGGATAAGTGACGAGGTCCTCCACCACCTGCGGGGCCTGACCGGGATACTCCGTGTAGACGATCACCTGCACGTCGGAGAGGTCGGGGATGGCGTCGAGCGGCACGCGGGTGGCGGCGAACAATCCGGCCAGAGTCAAAAACAGGGCCGAGAACCCGATCAGGAACGGGTTGCGCGCCGACCAGCGGATGACGGCGGCAATCATCGCAACGTCTCATTCTGGGCTGGAGGAGGCGTGAATGCCTTGAGCGCCGTCTGCAGATTGCTTTCAGCATCGATCAGGAACGTCGCGCTTGTGACGACCTCTTCGCCCGCCGCAAGGCCGTCGCGGATTTGGACGTAGCCGCCGCCGCGCAGCCCCGGCTTGACAGGACGCGGTTCGAAGCGGCCTTCGCCCTTCGCGACGAGGACGAACTGCTGGGTGCCGCTGTCGATCATCGCGCTTTCGGCTACGGTCAGTACGGCTCCGCGCTCCGCCCCCGACCGGAACGCGACGTCCGCATACATATCGGTCTTGAGCTTGCCTTCGGGATTCGGCACCTCAATCCTCACCCGCACTGTGCGGGTCTCCGGCTTGACGTCCGGGTAAATGAAGGCGACGAGACCCTCGATGCGATCGTCGGGATAGGCACGCAGTGTCACCAGAGCGGGCGTGCCAATTTTGATAGCCGAAATGTCCGATTCCGCGACCTCCGCGATTACCCATAGGTGCGCCAGGTCCACGATCCGATAGAGCTCCTGGCCCGTATCCACCCGTTGCCCTTTGACCACGTTCTTGGTGAGCACCGTGCCCGTGGCGGGAGCCGGCCAGTCGATCGTGCGGGGGTTCGTTCTCGTTTGGCGAACTTCGCTAATGCGGCTTTCGGGAACACCCAGGTTTCGCAACCGCGTTTCGGAGCCGTTGATGATCGATCCCGGCCCGGAAAGGCGATCGGGCCCATTCAAGGTGGAAATGAAATTCGCCTGCGCTTTTTGGATTTCCGGAACGTAGGCTCTGAACAATGGTTCGCCGGC
>Ga0207780_1000036_pt1 | contig 28100 bp, 23 predicted proteins | sample LuqExpMetageno45_FD_187803 | JGI IMG/M metagenome (GOLD analysis project Ga0207780, IMG submission 187803) | Tropical forest soil microbial communities from Luquillo Experimental Forest, Puerto Rico - Sample 45 (SPAdes) | ecosystem: Environmental > Terrestrial > Soil > Tropical forest ...
CACCGCCCGCCATCATCGACAAACTCAACAACGAGCTCAACGCCGCACTGAAGGACGAGGAGGTGCGCAAGCGTCTCGCCATCGAGGGCGCCGAGCCTCTGCCCGGCACACCCGAGCAATATGGCCAGGACATAGATCGCGAAGAAACGCAATGGGCGAAGGTTATCAAGGCCTCCGGCGCCAAGGCCGAATAGGACAAACGACGTGTGCTGCGCGAAAATTTTGTTACTCACGTGCGCGGCAGCCTTCGGCTTAGCCACCGCGACGCAATCCGCGTTTTCGCAGGACTATCCCGAACGCCCGATCACGCTGATCGTTCCTTACGCCGCCGGCGGCGGTAACGACGTGATGGCGCGCATCGTCGCCGAGAAGATGAGCAAGACGCTCGGCCAGCAGATCGTCGTCGAGAACCGCGGCGGCGCCGGCGGCTCGATCGCCACGCGCATGGTCGCCAAGGCCGCGCCCGACGGCTACACGCTCGGGCTCGGCGGCACCGGCACATTGGCGATCGATCCGACGCTGTATAGCAATGTCGGCTACGACCCGCGCAACGACTTTGTGCCGGTCGGCCTGATTGCCACCAGCGCGCTGGTCGTGCTGGTGCATCCGTCGCTGCCGGTGAATAATCTGAAGGAGTTGATCGCGTTGGCCAAGCAGCAGTCCGGCCAGTTGAATTTCGCCTCGGCCGGCGTGGGTAGCGGCATGCATCTCGGCACCGAACTGTTCGAGCTAATGGCCGAGGTGAAGCTGACCCACATTCCCTATAAGGGCACCGGACCGGCGCTGACCGATCTCCTGGGTGGCCACGTCAAGCTCTATTTCTCCTCGCTGCCGCCGGCGATCCCTTTGGTGCAGTCAGGAAAAGTGCGCGCCTTGGCGGTGACCGGCCCGAAGCGCTCGCCGATCTTCCCCAATCTGCCGACGGTCGCCGAATCGGGGCTGCCCGGTTACGAGGCCGTGCTGCACTATGGTGTTGTCGCGCCCGCCGGCACGCCAAGGCCGATCATCGACAAGCTCAACGCCGCGCTGCGCGAGGCCGTGCAATCGCCGGATCTCGCCGCGCGGATCGCAGCCGACGGCGCCGAGCCGCTGGCGAGCACGCCCGAGGAATATGCCGCCGACATCGATCGCGAAGAGACCAAATGGGCGGCGATCGTGAAGCGCTCGGGCGCCAAAGCGCAGTAACAAAGCGCGGTAAAGAGTAGCGTAAGCATGAATTTCGAATTCACCGACGAGCAGAAGCTGTTCGCGCAATCGGTCAATCGCTTCGCAGTCGCGCATCTGGAAAAGGACGCGCTCAAGCGCGCGCACAATCCGCGCTTTCCGTTCGACGCTGCGCAGCTGATGAGCGCGCAGGGATTGCTCGGGATCACAATTTCCGAAGCCGACGGCGGTCAGGGTGGCACCTTGATGGATGCCGTCATCGCCATCGAGCAAGTCGCTGCCGCCTGTCCGCGCTCGGCCGATGTCGTGCAGGCCGGTAGCTTCGGGCCGATCCGCACCTTCGCGGAATACGGCAGCGAAGGCCAAAAGAAGCGCTGGCTGCCAGATCTCCTAGCCGCCCGCGCGGTGATGAGCCTCGGCATGAGCGAGCCGGAGGCGGGCTCCGCCGTGACCGATTTGAAGACCAGCGCAAAGCTTGATGGCGCGCGCTACGTGCTCAACGGCAGCAAGGTGTTCTCAACCTTCAGTCCGGACGCGCAGATTTTCCTGATCTACGTGCGCTTCGCGCCCGGGCTTGACGGCATCGGCTCGATGATCGTCGAACGCGGCACGCCCGGCTTTGCCATCGGGCAGCCATCCGCCTTCATGAGCGGCGAGGAATGGTGCGAGCTGCATTTCGACAATTGTCGGGTGCCGGAAGAGAACCTGCTGCTCGGCCGGGGCGGCTTCAAGAAGCAGATCGCCGGCTTCAACGTCGAGCGCATCGGCAACGCCACGCGATCGCTCGCCTTTGGCCGCTACAGCTACAACAAGGCGCGCGAACACGCCAAGACGCGCGAGCAGTTCGGCCGGCCGCTCAGCGAATTCCAGGGGCTGCAATGGAAATTCGCTGAGATGGCGATCAAGCTGGAAAGCGCGCAGCTCCTGCTCTATCGGGCGGCGGCGAACGCGGACCGCGGCTTCCCCTCGGCATACGAAACTTCGGTGGCCAAGGTGGCGTGCAATCTCGCCGGCTTCGAGGTGGCGAACGAAGCGGTGCAGGTGATGGGTGCGCTCGGTTATAGCCGCGAGACGCTGGTGGAATATTGCATGCGCCGCTGCCGTGGCTGGATGATCGCCGGCGGCTCGATCGAGATGCTGAAGAACCGCATCGCCGAGCACATCTTCGATCGCCGCTTCGAGCAACATAAGTCGCGCGAAAAGTAGGAAGGCCGTGAGCGATCGCCGCAATCTCAGGCAAGCTCTGCTGTCCCCGCACGCGGTCGCGCTGATCGGACAGTCGAACGACGCTGGCAAGACCGCCGGGCGGCCGCTGAAGTTCCTGCGGCAGGCCGGCTATCAGGGCCGCATCTACCCGATCAATGCGCGGCGCGAGGAGGTGCTGGGCGAGCGCGCCTGGCCCTCGCTCGCGACGCTACCTGAAGTGCCCGAGCATGCCTATATTGTTACGCCGACCGATGCGGCGGTCGACGCGATCGAGGAATGTGGCCGGTGTGGCGTGGCTGTTGCGACCGTGCTCGCCGACGGCTTTGCCGAAGCCGGTCCGGAGGGCGAGCGGCGCGAAGCGCGGCTGCGCAAGGTCTGCGCGGAGACGGGCTTGCGCGTCGTCGGGCCGTCGAGCCTCGGCGTGGTCAATCTGCACGAGCACGTGCTGCTCACCGCCAACGCCGCGTTCGCCGAACCCGACATGCCGGTTGGCCGCGTATTCGCCGCCTCGCACAGTGGCAGCATCATCGGCGCGCTGATGTCGCGCGGCAAGGCGCGCGGCATCGGCTTTGCCGGCTTCGTCTCGGTCGGCAATGAGGTCGACCTATCGCTCGGCGAGATCTGCACTGCAACGCTCGACGATCCCGACATCGACGGCTACCTGCTGTTCCTGGAGACCATGCGGCGAGCCGATACGCTGCGCGCCTTCGCGCTCGCGGCCGCGGCACGAGGCATACCTGTTGTGGCCTACAAGCTCGGGCGCACTGAGCGCGCGCGCGAGCTAGCGGTCTCGCACACCGGGGCGATGGCCGGCGAGGACGATGTCGCCGACATCTTCCTGAAGGAATGCGGCATCGCCCGCGTCGACACCTTCGAAGGTCTGATCGAGAGCGTGCCGCTACTCACGCGCGTGCCGCTACGCAAACGCGCGGCGCGGAAGCCGACCGTCGGCGTGATGACCACGACAGCGGGCGGCGCCACCATGGTGATCGATGCGTTGGCGGCGCGTGGCGTCGTGGTGGAGGCTGCGAGCGCGGAGACGCGCGTCAAGCTCGCGACCGCCGGCATCGACGCGCACGCGGCGGCGCTGCTCGACCTCACCATTGCCGGCACGCGCTACGAGGTGGCAAAAACCGCGCTCGATATCCTTTTGGCCGCGCCGGAGTTCGATCTGATCGTACCGGTGGTCGGCTCGTCGGCGCGTTATTATCCGGAGCAGGCGGTGCAGCCGATCCTGGATTGCGGCAAGGCCGGCAAGCCGATCGCCGCCTTCCTGGTGCCGGACGCGCCGGAAGCGCTGGCGCGGCTGTGCGCGGCCGGCGTGCCGAATTTCCGCACGCCTGAGGCCTGCGCCGACGCGGTCGCGGCGATTCTGCTGCGGCGCGAGCCCAGGCCGCTGGTGGCGCTCACGCCGGGGGTCTGGCGCAAGCCGGGCGGCACGCTGGATGAGCTTGCAGGCTATGCGGTGCTCGATCGGGTTGGCATTTCGCGCGCTTCAGCGGTCGCCCTCGATGCGGACATTAGAGAGGTATTGACGCTGCCGTTTGACTATCCGGTCGTCGCCAAAGTGTTGGCGGCGGAGATTGCGCACAAATCCGATGTCGGCGGCGTCGCGCTCAACATACCGAACAAGACCGCGCTTTTGCGCGCGATGGCGCGCATGCGCGAGGCGCTGGCCGCACGCGGGCATGCATTGCAGCGCGTGCTCGTGCAGCCGATGGCCGCCGGCATTGGCGAAGTCCTCGTCGGCTATCGCGTGGATCGCGACGTCGGTCCGCTGATCATGCTGGCGGCTGGCGGCCAGTTGGCGGAAATCCACGGCGACAAGGCGCTGCGGCTGGCGCCGATCGATCTCGCCGAGGCGCGCGCCATGATCGGCGAGCTGCCGGCGCTGCGCGCGCTTTCCGGCTATCGCGGCCGCCCCGCTGGCGATATCGATGCGCTGGCGGAGACCCTGGTGAGGCTGTCGCAGCTCGCCGACGACCCGACGATAGCCGAAGCGGAAATCAATCCACTAATTGTGCGCGGCCAAGGCCAAGGCGTCGTAGCCGTGGACGCGCTGGTGAGGCTGACGGCAAAGGTCTAGGCTTTCCCCGAAAGGCACATGCGATGGCACAGGCCGAATCCATTCATCAGCTCAATCCGGCGGCCGGCGCGACCGACGCGCTGATCAAGTTCGCCGGCGCGCTGTGCTACGCCACCCTCAACGAAGAGGTGCGCTACTACGCGCGTCGGCATCTGCTCGACACCGTTGGCGTGATGATCGCCGGCGCGCCGGGCGAGATCGCGATGCAGGCCGAGGTCGTGATCGCCGGCGTGCGGCCGGCCGGCGCGATCCCGGTGCCCGGCCGAGCGCGCCGCGCCGATCTGCTCGACGCGGCCTTCCTCGGCGGCACCGCCGCGCACGGCATCGAGCTCGACGACGGCTACCGCAACGGCTCGGCGCATTGCGGCTGCACGGTTATCCCCGCCGCGCTGAGCGTTGCCTATGAGCGCCGTGCCAGCGGCAGCGCGCTGCTCGAGGCCGTCGTCACGGGCTACGAAGTCGCCATCGCGTTGGCGCGCGCCTGCGCGCCCGATCTGCGCCATCGCGGCTTTCATCCGACCGCCGCGGTCGGCCCCTTTGGTGCCGCCATGGCGGCGGCGAAACTGCGCGGTCTCACGCGGCAACAGATCGCCAACGCGCTGGGCATCGCCGCCTCCAGCGCGGCCGGTTTATTCGCCTTCGTCAATGGCGGCGGCGATATCAAGCGCCTGCATGCCGGCCACGCATCGCGCGAAGGTTTGCAGGCCGCGCTGCTGGCCGAGCGCGGCGTGGAAGGCCCGCCGCATGTGATCGAGGCGCGCGACGGCTTCATGCAGGCCTTCGCCTTCGGCCGCGCCGATAAGGCGCGGCCGCTTGCGCTGCCGCCCGATGTGCCGTTCGGCATCACCGACTGCTACATCAAGCCTTACGCCTGTTGCCGTCACATCCAACCGGCAGTGGAGGCGCTGAGCGGGTTGCTCAATGACGAGAAGATCAAGCCTGAACAGATCAATCGCATCGAAGTGGAGACCTACAAGATCGCGGCCGAGCACGCGCATACTGGCTGGGACGACTATGCCGCCGCGCAACTGAGCTTCCCCTATCTGGTCGGCCTCGCGGTGCGCTATCGCGGCATCAAGCTGGACTATTTCGACGACAAGATCCGGCGCGATCCCGCCTTCAACGAGATCGCAAGTAAGCTGCACATCAGCGCACCGTCCGAGATCGACACTCTTTATCCGAAGCTGCGGCCGGCGCGCGTCACCGTCACTACGGCGCAAGGCAAATTCACCCGCCAGGCCGACGAAGCGCTAGGCTCGCGCCTGCTGCCGCTCGACGACAAAGGTCTACGCGAAAAGTTCATCGGGCTGGTGGAGCCAGTGTTGGGCGCTGCGCGTGGCAACGACCTTGCCGATCAGCTATGGGCGATCGACCAGATCAAAGATGTCCGGGCGTTGGTCGAAGCAGCGGCCTTACGTCCCTCGCCATGACGCCGGTCGACATCGTCGTCAGCGAAGTCGGCCCGCGCGATGGCTTACAGAGCGTCAAGCGCACGATGCCGACCGACGCGAAGCTGACCTGGATCAAGGGCCTCGCCGACGCCGGCCTGCGCGAGATTGAAGTCGGTTCGTTCGTCTCGCCGAAACTGCTGCCGCAAATGGCGGACGCGGAAGAGGTCGTCGCTGCGGCGATCAAAATTCCTGACGTGACCATTCTTGCGCTGGTTCCCAACCTGAAGGGCGCTACCCGTGCCTTTGCCGCCGGCGTTCACAAGGTCACCATGCCGGTTTCGGCGTCGCGTCTGCACAGCCAAGCGAACATCAATGCGACGCCGGAACAGGCCATCGAGTCGGTCAAACAAGTTTGTCTCTTGCGCGACAGTATCGACAGCAATCGGCGGCCCGCTGTTGAAGCGGGCGTGTCGACCGCCTTCGGCTGCACGATGGAAGGGCCGATCTCTGAAGACTGGGTGATGCAGATGGCCGCAATGCTGGCGGCGGCGGGCGCCGACACGATCAATCTGTCCGACACCACCGGCATGGGTAATCCGGCGGAGGTCAAACGCCTGTTCAGGCGGATGAAGAGTGAGTTGGGCGATAAGGCCGGCGGCGCGCACCTGCACAACACGCGCGGGCAGGGGCTCGCCAATGTGATGGCCGCTCTCGATGCAGGCGTGACCACCTTCGACTCCTCGCACGCCGGACTCGGCGGCTGTCCCTATGCGCCGGGGGCCACCGGCAACATCGTCACGGAAGATCTGGTATTCCTGCTGGAGTCGATGGGGCTGCGCACTGGCATTGATGTCGATAAACTGATCGCGGCGCGCGCGCTAATCACCGACGGGCTCCCCGGCGAAACGCTCTACGGCCATGTGGCCGATGCGGGCCTGCCGAAAGGCTTCGCGCCGGCATCGGCTGGGAGTAGCCGATGACGCTTCCGCTCGCCGGCATCAAGGTGGTCGAATTCTCACACATGGTGATGGGGCCCAGCTGCGGGCTGATCCTCGGCGATCTCGGCGCCGACGTCATCAAGATCGAGCCGGTAGGCGAAGGCGACAATACCCGCCAGCTGCCGGGCTCCGGCTCCGGATTCTTCCCGACCTTCAATCGCAACAAGCGCAGCCTGGCGATCGATTTGAAGTCGCCGAAGGGGGTCGCCTTCGTCGAGAAGCTGATCGCCACCGCCGATGTCGTCACCGAGAATTTCCGCCCTGGCGGTCTCGATGCGATGGGCCTCGGCTATGAGGCGCTCAGGATCGCCAACCCGCGGCTGATCTATTGCTCGCTGAAAGGCTTTCTCTCCGGCCCCTACGAACACCGAGCGGCGCTCGACGAGGTCGTGCAGATGATGGGCGGGCTCGCTTATATGACCGGCCCGCCCGGCCGACCGCTGCGCGCCGGCGCGCCGGTCAACGATATGATGGGCGGTATGTTCGCCGCCATCGCCATCATGGCGGCGGTGATCGAGCGCGGTCGCACCGGACGCGGCCAATTGGTGCGCAGCGCGCTGTTCGAGAACAACATCTGGCTGGTGGCGCCGCACATGGCGCAGTACGCCGTGACCGGACGGGCGCCCAATCCGATGCCGGCGCGAATTTCGGCATGGGCAGTCTACGACGTGTTCGATACCGCTGACGAGCAACCGATTTTCGTCGGCGTGGTGACCGATACGCAATGGAACGCATTCTGCACCGAATTCAACCGGCCCGATCTGTTGTTGGATGCCTCGCTCAAAACCAATCCGCAGCGCGTGGCCGCACGCGAGCGGTTCATGCCCGGGCTGCGCGTGATTTTCAAACAGTTGACCCGCGCCGAAGCCGCCAGCCGCTGCGAGCGCATCGGTCTGCCGTTCGCGCCGGTGATGCGGCCGCAGGACCTGTTCGAAGATCCTCAGCTGGAGCAGCCGGGCGCCATGACCGAGGTGACCTTTCCAGCCGGCAAGTCGATGCGGGTGCCGGCCTTGCCGATCGAGATGGACGGTCAGCGCCTTGGCCAGCGGCTCGATGTGCCGCGCGCCGGCGAGCATAGCGAGCAAATCGCGCGCGAGCTCGGCCTCGATGCGGCCGAGATCAAAGCGCTGATCGATGAGAAAACTCTCAGCGTTCCAAGCGGCTCGGACCCTCAGCGCACTTGAAACACCAGCTTGCCCCGAAAGTGACGCGCCTCGCTCACGCGCAGCGCCTCTTTGGCGTCTGACAAGAGGTACAGCTTGACCTCCGGCGGTCGGATCGCACCAGCCTGGAACAGCTCGGCGATGCGTTCGAGATGCCGGCGCGAGCGCTTCACCTGCGGCCGCAGCGACGTGACGTCGCTGCGCGGTGATGGCGGCGCCTGCGGGCCGGAGGCGATAAAGGCGGCGCGGCCGCCCGGCTTGAGTACCGCGAATGACTTCTGCGTCACATCTCCGCCGACGGTCTCGAACACGGCGTCAACGCCGTTCACCATCTTGGTGAAATCCTGCGCATTATAGTCGAGGACCTGATCCGCCCCGAGGCCGCGCACGTAGTCGATGTTCGCCGCGCTCGTCGTGGTGATCACACGCGCGCCAATATGTTTGGCGAGTTGGATGGCGAAGCTAGCGACGCCGCCGGCGCCGCCTTGAATGAGGATCGTCTCGCCGCGCTGCAGCTTCAGCGTATCCTCGATGGAAATGACCGCGGTGAGGCCGGTGAGCGCTAGGGCGGCGGCGTTGATATGCGAGAGCTTGGCCGGCTTCTTGGCGACGATGGCCGCCTTCATGGCAAGCTTCTCGGCGTAGGCGCCTTCCTGGCCTTGTTCGCACACGCCGAAGACCTCATCGCCGATTTTGAACTCGTCGGCGCCCGGGCCAACCGCGCTGATTGTGCCGGAAAAATCCCGCCCGAGACTTAAAGGAAATTTTGTGTAGCCGTAGCTGCCGACGCGCACCTTCCAGTCGGCGCCGTTGACGCTGGCCGCGACCACGTCAACGATCACTTCACCCGCGGCGGCGACCGGGTCCGGCAGATCGCCGTACTTCAACACGTCCGGACCGCCGTATTGTTCGATGTAAACAGCTTTCATATAAGTTTGTCCCTTGTGATCTTCAGCGCTGCATACCCCAGAGGTTCACCGTACGCGCTTCGATGGCGCGGAAGATTACCGATTCGACGAACAGGCCAATCAGTATCACGGCAAATAAGCCGGCAAACACGGTCGCGGTATCGAGGTCGTTGCGCGCCTCGAAGATATACCAGCCGATACCGCCCGAACGCGACGAGACGCCAAACACCAGCTCGGCTGCCACCAGCGTGCGCCAAGCGAAGGCCCAGCCGATCTTCAGTCCCGAGAGGATCGAGGGGAACGCCGCCGGGATCAGGATCAGGCCGACATAGCGTGGCCCCCCAAGGCCGACATTCCGGCCGCTCATGCGCAGCGTTTCCGGCACGCTGCGGAATCCACTAAGCGTGTTGAGCGCCGCCGCCCACAGCACCGAATGGATGATGACGAACACGAGCGACGGCGTGCCGAGCCCGAACCAGATCAGGGCCAGCGGCAGCAAAGCGATGGCCGGTAGCGGATTAAACATAGCAGTGAGCGTGGACAGGATGCGGGTGCCGAGCGTCGTGGCGACGGCGAAGGTGGTCACCACCGCCGCCAGCGCCAGACCGATGGCATAGCCGAGCGCCAGCGTGCGCAGCGAGGTGAGCGTGCGATTGATCAGCACACCGCTGCTGACGTCATTCCAGAATACGCGCACCGTCTCGCTGAAGGTCGGAAACAGCAGCGAATTATTCAGCCAGCGCGCATAGAGCTCCCAGATGACGATCAGCACCAGCAAAATCGCCAGCCGCTGCACGCTTTCGTTGTTGATGGTGCGCTCGATGAACGACAGCGGTCGCTCGACATTGCCGATGGAAATCGCGTCGCTCAAAGTGCGCTCGAATTCGGGCCGCGCGACCGACGGCGCGATATTCTGTTTTGGGTTCGTGCTCACGCGGTGGGTGCCTCCGCTATGACCGCCTGCTGGCGTTCTTCGCCGAATAGCAGATTATGGATGCGTTTCGACATGACTCCAAACGCGGGCGAATCGGCATTGCCGAAGTCGAGCGCGCTGGCGTCGAGTTCGGCGCGCACGCGCCCGGGATGCGGGGAGAGCACCAGGATGCGTGAGCCGACCAGAATAGCCTCTTCGATCGAGTGCGTCACGAACAGCACGGTGAAACGCAGCTGATCCCAAAGCGACAGCAATTCCTGCTGCATGGCTCGGCGGGTGAGCGCATCAAGCGCGGCGAACGGCTCATCCATCAGTAAGATGTCGGGCTCGAGCGCCATAGCGCGCGCGATCGCGACGCGCATCTTCATGCCGCCGGATAACATGTGCGGATAGACATCGCGGAACTTGCTGAGCTTGACCTTTTCGATCGCCGCGTCGGCGCGCTTGACCGCCTCGCCGCGCGTGAACTTGCGCGTCACCTTCATTGGGAACAGCACGTTCTGGAACACAGTCTTCCACGGCATCAGCTGTTCGAATTCCTGGAACACCATCATGCGGTCGGGACCGGGCTCGGTAATGTCGCGGCCACGGATGCGTATCGTGCCCTCAACCGGCGCCATGAAGCCGCCGACGGCCTTCAGCAGCGTCGACTTGCCGCAACCTGACGGCCCCAGGATCACGTAGCGGTCGCCCTGATGGACCGAGAAGTCTACCTGGTAGGTAGCTGTCACCAGATAGCGCGGCGTCTTGTATTGCAGCGTTACGCCGTTCACCTCGAGCAGGACCGGCGGAGTTTGTGAGTTCACAATGTTCCCCCGAACATCGGTCGTCAGGCCATCAGGTCGTTAGCGATGGCCTTGAATTCGTCGTCGGTCAGCGCGCGGTGCTTGCTCACCGAAGCCTGCTTCACGCGGTTGAGCATTTCCGGAAAACTCTGCTCGGGCATCGGAAGCGCCAGTTCCTTAACCTTATAGGCGATCGATACCAGCCCGCTTTTCTTGCCGAGCAGGATCTGCCGCTTTTGTCCGACCAATTCGGGTTCATAGACCTCGGCGGTGAACGGGTCCTGCAGCAGTCCGGCCACCACCATGCCGGATTCGTGACGGAACGCGCTGTCGCCGACTACCGCTTTGTTGACCTGCGTGCGGATGCCGCTGAGTTCGGCCACCGTCTGCGAGACGGTGGTCAATTTGGTCAGGTCCAGCCCGGTCGGGATGCCGTAGAGAACTTCCAGCGCCATCGCCACTTCCTCCGTGGCCGCATTGCCAGAGCGCTCGCCGAGACCGTTGATCGTGGTCGAGGCGTAATCGGCGCCCGCGACGATGCCGGCTAATGTGTTGGCGCAGGCGAGACCGAAATCATTGTGGCAGTGAATTTCGAGTGGCAAAGTTGGCGCGGGCTCGCGGATCTGCTCGATGAGGTAGGTTATCGCCGTTGGTAGCGCGCAGCCGGTGGTGTCGACAATGCGCAGCCGGTCGACGGTGCCCGCGCGTTCCAGTTCGCCCACCAGGCGGCGCAGGAAGGGAAGCTCGGCGCGCGTGGTGTCATAAGGGCTGAAAATCACATAGAGGCCTTTGCGCCGGCCGCATTCGCACAGTTCCAGTGTGCGCTTGAGATATTCATCGTCGCTCATGCCTTTTAGCTTGTGCTTGCGCTCCAGCACGCTGATCGGAAAGCTCAGCCGCACGCCCCAAACACCCAGATCGGCGGCCTGGTCCATGTCGCTGGTGATGCCCCGGCACAGCGCGCTGATCTTCGATGTCAGTCCAAGTGCGCACATTTCTGCGATGGCCAGGCGGTCTTCCTCGCTGCTGGCTACCGTGCCGGCCTCGATCTCGTAGATGCCGAGATCGTCGAGCGCGCGTGCGATCGCAACCTTGGCAGCGCGATCGAGTACGACGCCAGCCTGTTGCTCGCCGTCGCGCAGCGTGCAGTCAGCAAAGAGGATCCGGCGGTTCGGCGCGATTTCCGCGCCGGACGGTTGATTGAACGGGCTGGGCCACTTTCCGTCCTTTGGACCGTTTGACATCGTGTGCCTCACCTGACTTTCATCGCGCCGCCGGTCATATCGCGCAAACCGGTGCCGTGAGTCAAAGCCGAGAATTTGCATCATGCCCGAAAACAGCTTCGCACGGGATGTGCTCTCACCCATCCGCACGGTCGTCGGCGATGACGGCATCATCACCGATCCCAATATGATGGAGCCATATCTTAACTCGTGGCGCGACAGTTGGCGCGGGCGCTCGCCGCTGATCGTGCGGCCGCGTACTACTGATGAAATGTCGCGTGTCGTGCAGATTTGCGCTGCAACACGCACCGCGATCGTGCCGCAAGGCGGCAATACGGGTGTGACCGGCGCCGGTCAGCCGCGTGAAGATCGCGCGGATATTGTCGTTTCGACCGCCCGGATGAACCGGATTCGCGCAATAGATGCAGACAATGACACCCTTACCGTCGAGGCAGGCTGCATCCTGGCGGCCGCGCGCGAGGCGGCGGAAGCGGTTGGCCGACTGTTCCCTCTGTATTTCGGTGCGGTCGGCAGCTGTCAGATCGGCGGCGCCATCTCGACCAATGCCGGTGGCATCAACTTGCTGCGCTACGGCAATACGCGCAATCTCGTGGCCGGGCTCGAAGTCGTGTTGCCAAACGGCCAGATCTGGAACGGCCTGCGCGGGCTGCGGAAGGACAACGCTGGCTACGATCTCAAACAGCTCTTCATCGGCGCGGAAGGTACGCTCGGCATCATCACCGCTGCAGTGTTGCGGCTGTTTCCGCTGCCGCGCGGTCATGTCACCGCGTTGCTGGGGGTGGCCTCGCCGGCGCAGGCATTGAAATGGGTAGTGCGCGCCAAACAGGCCTGCTCGGACCATCTGACCGCTGCCGAGCTGATTGAGCGCGTCTGCATCGACGTGACCTGCAAGCACATTCCCGGCATTTCTGATGTCTTACCGACGGTCTACCCCTGGTATCTGCTGGTCGAATTCAGCGGGCCCGACGAAGATGCGACACTGCGCGCTGCGCTGGAGCATGAATTTCAGGCCGGGTTCGAAGCGGGGGAGATTCTCGATGGTGTTATCGCCTCGTCGGAGACACAGGCGCGCATGCTGTGGCGCATGCGCGAGTCGATTCCGGAGGCGCACAAGCGGGAGGGGATATCATTCAAGCACGATATTTCGGTGCCGAGTTCGCAGGTTCCGGCGTTTCTCGAGCGGGCGCGCGAGGTGTTGGAACGGGAATTTCCTGGCATCCGCATGTTCTCGTTTGGCCACCTGGGCGACGGCAATATCCACTTCAATCCGCTGCAAGCTGCCGATCGCACGCCAGGTTCGAAGGATTCTGATTTGGAGCGCGTGAACCGGATCGTACACGACCTGGTCGTGTCGCTGGGCGGATCGATCTCGGCCGAGCATGGCATTGGACGTCTGCGCCGCGAGGAATTGCGCCGCTACAAGTCCTCAGTGGAGCTGGAGATGATGGCGAGGCTTAAGCGGGCGCTCGATCCCGACAACATCGTGAACCCCGGAAAAGTCATACCGGACGATCTGCTGGTGTGATCATGCCTGGCGTCAGGCGCCGATCCACCGAGCACCTCCAGTTTCCAAAATCAAAACAACAAGTTTGCAAATTGCATCGTCATGTCTCGTTACGCCAGTTGTAAAATGTCATAAATATCGGACTGTTTTGGCAGCTGCAGCGGCTCGTGCGGGCGACAGGGCATTCCGGGGCTGCTTTTTTGAAACAAACGGCCTATAGCCTTGCAGCAACAGGAAAAAAAGTGCTGACCAAAGCAGGGAGAGGAAACGTGAAAGATCGCCGTGTCGAATCTGTCAGCCGCGCACTCGCAATAGCATTTTCCGCCGTCGTGATGATGTTTCCCGGCCCCGCGAGCTGGGCACAATCGCCGGCCGACAAGTATCCGGAGAAGCCGATCAAGATCATCGTGCCATTCGCGCCGGGCGGTTCGGTCGATCTCGTCGCGCGCATCATCGGACAGAAGTTCACTGAGGCCTGGGGGCAGCCCAATGTTATCGAGACGCGGCCGGGCGCTGGCACCATGATCGGCACGCAGGCCGCCGCCAAGGCCGAACCGGATGGCTATACGCTGCTGGTCGCGGTAAGCAATCACGCGACTAATCCGTCTCTGCACGCCACGATGCCATACGATTCGCTAAAGGATTTTGAGTTTATCAGCATGCTGGCGAAGGCGCCGGTCGTGATCTATTCGTATCCGAAGTTCGAGCCAAAGAACCTGAAAGAGCTGATCACCTACGCCAAACAAAAGCCGGGCACGCTCAGCTTCGGCTCCGCCGGCCCCGGCAGCATGACGCATCTGGTAGCCGAGCAGCTCAAGATCCAGGCCGGCATCGACATGACGCACGTGGTCTATCGCGGCGGCACGCCGGCGATGAACGACGCCATGGCCGGGCAGATTCCAATGACGTTCGCCACGGTGACGCAGGCGCTGTCGCAATATCACGGTGGCCTGCTGCACGCACTCGCGGTGACGTCGGACAAGCGCTACGCCGCCATTCCAGAGGTGCCCACCTTCAAGGAGCAGGGCGTCGATCTGATCGCGTCGGAATGGTATGTTCTGCTGGCGCCGACCAAGACGCCAAAGCCGATCGTCGACAAGCTCAATGCGGAGGTTCACCGCATCATGGCGATTCCGAACATCGGCGAACGCTTGCCGGGGCTGGAGCTGATGAGCTCGACGCCGGACGAGGCGAAAAGCTTCGTTGAGAGCGAGATTAACCGTTGGGCGCTGGTGATTAAAAAACTGGGACTCAAGGTGGATTAATTAACGGCATCCCGCATCGGACAGTGGGCGGTCGGAGGATCAATGCGATGAACATCGTCAAGCCTTCCGGTACCTTTTCACCGGCGTCGTCCGAGCCTGGGTCCAACGTAGCTTCGGAAAGCGCCCGCTGGCAGCAGGAGGTGTTCGCACCGGCCGCCGCCGGCAGAAAAGACCGCAAGAAGTTCGTCACCGATACCGGCATCGCAGTCGAGCCGCTATATACCCCGGCGCACCTGGAACAGAACAATTTCGACTATATGCGCGATCTGGGATTCCCCGGCGAATATCCCTTCACGCGCGGCGAGCGCCCGGGCATGAACCGGACCGATCCATTCGTGATTTCGGCCTATTCGGGTTTCGGTGAGGCGCAGGTCTGCAATGGCCGTTTCAAGAAACTGATCGAGTTCGGGGCCGAGCAAATTCTGGTGGCGCTCGATCTGCCGACGCAGTGCGGCTACGATTCTGATCACGAGATGGCGAGCGCCGAGGTCGGCAATGTCGGCGTCGCCATCGATACCCTGGCCGACGTGGAAATCCTGTTCGCCGGCATCCGGGCCGACAACATCAAGCGTATCGGTACGCTCGGCAATTCGATCGGCCCGATCGTGCTGGCGCTGTGGGCGGCGCTCGGCGAGAAGCAGGGCATCCACTGGAGCCGCTACACCGTCAATCTGCAGAACGACCCGCTTAAGGAATACATCGCGCGCGGCACGCAGATCTTGCCTCCGGAGCCGGCGGCCAAGCTCGCCAGCGATGCGGTGGCCTGGTGCGTCGAGCACGCGCCGAACTGGTCGCCGATGACGGTGTGCGTCAATCACATCAACGCCGGCGGCGCCGGCTCCAGCATGGGAACCGCAATCGCGCTGGCCAATGCCCGCCACTACATCGATCTCTTGCTGGCGCGCGGCTACTCGATCGATCAGGTCGCGCCGCTGCTGCACATGTTTCCAGACGAGCGCCACGATTTCTTCGTCGAGATCGCCAATCTGCGGGCGCTGCGCCGCATCTGGGCGCGCATGATGAAGGAGCAATACGGCGCGACCGAAGCGAAGGCGATGGCCCTGCGCACGACTGTCTATGGACACGGGCAGGAAGCGCTGGCGGAGCCGCTCAACAACATCACACGCACCGCTTTCGGTACGCTCGCTTATGTGCTCGGCGGGGCGAGCTACGTCTATCTCGCGGGCTACGATGAAGCGGTCTCCACGCCCAACGAGAATTCGGCGCGGGTCGCGTTGCGCACATTGCAGATCATCGCCAACGAGCACGGCTTCACCGACACCATTGATCCGCTCGGCGGTTCTTACTATGTCGAGACGCTGACCGCCCAGGTCGAGCGGCAAATCCTCGATGGGCTAGCGCAGATCGAGCAGATCGGCGGCGCGCTGGCCACGATCAGCACCGGCTTTGCCCGGCGCGTGATGACCGAGGGCGCAGTGCGTCGCCAGCGCGCAATCGACAGCGGCGACCGGCCTTGGGTCACGGTGAACATGTGGTCGCAGAAGCCCGATGTGCCGAATACGGCTTTCCGTGGCGATGCCAGGGCGGAGGAGCGCCAGCTGACGCGGCTCGCCCAGGTGAAAGCGACGCGCGATCAGAAGCGGGTCACGGCCGCGCTCGCCGAGGTCGAGCGCGCTACCACCGAGGACCGCAATGTGACGCCAAGCGTGCTGGAGGCGGTGCGCGCCTACGCGACCGTCGGCGAAATCGTCGATATTTGGCGTCGCCGCTTCGGCGCCTTCGTGCCTTCAACGGACTTTTGATGTCGATCGTAAACTCTGAGCCGGCACCGCGGCGGAAAATCCGCATCCTGATTGCCAAGGTCGGCCTTGACGGCCACGACGTCGGCGCCCGCGTCGTTGCGCGGGGCTTGCTCGATGCCGGCATGGAAGTGATCTACACCGGATTGCGCCGTACCACCGAGGAGGTGGTACGCGCCGCGATCGAGGAGGACGTCGATTGGGTCGGCGTGAGTATTCTTTCGGGCGCGCATCGTGTGCTGCTGCCCAAGCTGCGCAAACTGTTAGACGAAAGCGGCGCCAGCGATATCCGGATTATGGCGGGCGGCATCATTCCGCAGGAGGACATTCCGGAACTGCAGGCGAGTGGCGTCAGCAAGATCTTCTTGTCCGGTACGCCGATCGCGGAGATCGTCAATTACCTCGTTAATGAGACGGCGCATGCCTGATCCGGGTCTGATGGGCGCCATTCCGAGTGCGCTGATGGCGCAAGCGGCGCGCGCCTTTAGCAGAAAAATCGCGCTGCACTACGGCGATCAGCGCTGGACGTTCGCCGAGTTCGACGCCGCCGTCGATCGGCTGGCCAGCGGACTTGCCCATCGTATCGCGCCTGGCGAACGTGTCATCGTCTTGATGACCAACCGGCCGGACTACGTGCTGCTGCAGTGCGCCATCGAGCGGGCCGGCTTGGTGCGGGTGCCGGTCAATGCGCGCTCGACTGCGCACGAGCTTGACGTCATCTTGGCCGACTGTCAGCCGGCCGCGTTGTTTTACGATTCCACAACTTCCGATCGGGTGGCCGCAGCGACCGGCGTCGAAAAACTCTGGAACGCGCAGGTTGACGGCGAGGCCGCGCGCGGCGGTCCGAGCTACCGAGAATTGAGCGCCGCGACGATCGACCGAGCGCGGCTCGATCGCGCGTCGCTCGATGACCTAAGCTCGATCAACTACACGTCGGGTACCTCGGGCCGCCCTAAGGGTGCCATGCTCACCCACCGCAACTGGGCCGCGGTCTATCGCAATATGCTGATCGACCGCGACATCCACGGTGACGACGTGCTCGCGCATATCGGCCCAATGACGCATGCGAGCGGTACCTATTTTTTGCCCTGGTTCCTGCGCGGCGGCACCAGCGTGATCGTCGAAGGCGGCAGCGTCGACGGGTTGCTGGCGGCGATCCCGAAGCACAAAGTCACGGTGTTCACCTGCGTGCCGACGGTGCTAACCCGCATCGTCAATCATCGGCAGCTGGACAACTTCGATCTCAGCAGTCTGCGCATGATCGGCTATGGGGCCGAGCCGATCCCGCGCAACACCTTGGAGAAGGCGCTACGCAAGTTCGGCCCGATCCTGGTCAATAATTATGGCCAGACCGAAGCGATGATGACCGTGAGCAATCTTCCTGCCGTGGATCTGTTTGTGCCCGGCACCAACGAGCCGCGCGTGGCTTGCATTGGGCGCCCCTATACGTTTGTGGAAGTCGTTCTGCGCGGTGTAGACGGTCAGCCAGTCGCGCCCGGCGAGATTGGCGAGATCACCATCCGCTCTGACCACGTCATGCGCGGCTACTGGCGTATGCCGGAGGAGACCGCCAAGGCTCTGCGCGACGGTTGGCTGTGGACCGGCGATCTGGCGCGTATGGACGAGCACGGTTTCATCACGTTAACCGGTCGCAGCAAGGAGATGCTGATCTCCGGCGGGCACAATATCTATCCGCAGGAAGTCGAGGCGGTGCTGACCAGTTGCCCCGGCGTGCTGGAGGCCGCGGTGGTCGCGCAACCGGACCCAGACTGGGGTGAAATCGCCGTGGCCTTTGTCTCGGTGGCGGAGGATGCCGCGCTTGCGCCTGAGGCGATTAAGACGAGCGTCAAGCCGCGCCTCGGCATCCGGACGCCGAAGCGGATCGAGATTGTGCCAACCCTGCCGAAAACCACTAACGGCAAGGTCGACAAGAAGTTGCTGCGCGAACGACTGGTAGCGGGCGGAGGCGCCGCATGAGCGCGGACGATGTCGTTGTCGCTGCGGTCGCCCGCACGCCGTTTGGCCGCTTCAATGGCGTGCTGCGCGAGCACTCAGGTCCGGAACTCGGCGCAACGATCATCGACGAGATATGCGGTCGCGTGAAACTTCCGGCTGGCGCAGTGGACGCTGTCTATCTGGGCGTTGGCATGATCGCCAGCTCTATGCTGACGCCAGCGCGCGTCGCCGTGCTGCGCTCGCAATTGCCCAACGAGACGCCGTCGCTCACGGTCGATCGCGCCTGTTGCTCGGGCATGGCCGCTGTCGGTCTCGGCTTCAAGGACATCAAGGCAGGGGCGGCCGAGACGGTGATTTGCGGCGGCTTCGAGAGTTTGTCGCGCACGCCGCTCTTGATGCCGCGCACCCGCGAGCGGACCCTAGGCGAATTGGTGCTGGACGATCCGCTGCTGTTGCGCGCACCAGATTTCATCGGTGGGTCAATCTCGTCCTACACGGCCGATGAGGCGCTCAAACACGGTATCGACCGCGCGGCGCAGGATGCCTGGGCGGTCGAGAGCCACCGCCGCTACTTCGCTGCCGACACACAAGGCTATTTCGATTTTGAGCGCGTGCCGATCCGCGTTCCGAACGGCAAGTGCCATCCTCTTGTCGAAAAGGACGAGTCGCCGCGCCGCGATACGTCGGTAGAGAAGCTGGCGCTGCTGAAAACTGTGCGCGGCAGTAAAACCATCACGCCCGGCAACGCCCCCGGATTGAATGACGGTGCAGCCGCGCTCGTGCTGCTGTCGGAAAGGAAGGCGCGCGAGTTATCGGTCCCGATCCTCGCTCGCATCCGTGGCTATGCGCAAGTGAGCGAAGGGCCGACTTCGGGCTCCTATACGCCGGCAATCGCGATCGAGAAGCTGTTGCAGCATCACGACCTAACGCCGGACCGGCTCGACCTCATCGAGATCAACGAGGCCTTTGCCGCAACCGTGCTGGTGAGTACGCTGCGGTTGGCTGGCAAGGATGCGGCCCGCGCCGAAAAGCTACGCACGCGCGTCAATCCGCACGGCGGCGCTGTCGCCATCGGCCACCCGCTCGGTGCCAGCGGCGCGCGGCTGGTGATGACGCTGATCAACGGACTGCGCCGCCGCGGCGGCGGCGTCGGCGCGGCCGCGATCTGTGGCGGCTACGGTCAGGGCGACAGCATTCTCGTTGACGTGCGGGACTGAAGCCATGGAGCCGGCAGAGCTGCGGGGCATTGCCCGTACCATCAGTACGGTCGAGAACCAGGCGGAAGGCTACGAGGGCATTCTCGCGCAGGCCTATCGCTTGACGCGCTGGGCCGATGTGATCGGCATCACTGGCCCGCCGGGCGCCGGCAAGTCCACGTTGGTCGATGCATTGACGGCGCATTGGGCGGCAGCTGGAGAGCGTGTCGCGGTGCTGGCGTTTGATCCGTCGAGTCCTTATTCCGGCGGCGCCGTGCTCGGCGACCGCATCCGGCGGACGCGCAGTGTGGGTTATCCCAACACCTATTTCCGCAGTCTGTCCTCGCGCGGCCATGTCGGCGGTCTGAGCGAGACCGCGACCGACCTCGTCGCGGTGCTCAGCCTGTTTCACTTCCGCCGCGTCATCGTCGAAACCGTCGGCGCCGGTCAGTCGGATATCGAGATCCACGACACCGCCGATTGCACGGTGGTGGTGACGGTACCCGGCCTTGGCGACGGCGTGCAGGCATCGAAGGCCGGCTTGATGGAGATAGGGGACGTCTTTGCCGTCAACAAAGCCGATATGCCTGGTGCCGAGAGTGCGGCCCGCACGGTGGAGAATGCTTTGGCTGCCGCTTATAGGGGCAAACCCGGCATCAACACATCCGATCTGCACCCGGCCGCAGTTAGCCGTTCGCCGATTACGTCGCCCGGGCTCGCCGCCTTGCGTCGCCGGCACGGCGACATTTTTGTCGAAGCGTCGGTGTGGGTGCCGCCGGTCATTCAACTTGTCGCCACGGAAAACCAAGGTGTGGCCGATCTCGCGGCGGCAATCGATCTGTTCGTGGGCTGGAGCGAGCGGACCGGCCGCCGGGCCGAACGGGGCCGCGAGCGGGCCTATGCGCAGATTATGCGCGAGTTGACCGCCAGGTTGCTCGCGCCCTATTCGCGCGCGCCCGGCGACGAGCAATGGCCGGCGACGGTTCGTGCCTGGGTCGATAAGATCGCCGACGGTCAGGCGAGCCCGGTCGAAGCAGCGCAGGCCTTGTTGAACGGAGAACAATAACGGATCGCTAAAAAGCGGAGGAAACGATGAAACGACTGGCGATTTCAGCTTGCGCTGCCTTGCTATGTTTTGTCGCGCCGGCATTGGCGGAGACGGTCAAGATCGTGGTGCCGTTTGCGGCTGGCGGACCGGTCGATCAATTGGCGCGCATCCTGGCGAGCGGTCTGGGGCCGCAGCTCGGCGCTGACGTCATCGTAGAAGATCGCGGCGGCGCCGGCGGCGCAATCGGATCTGAGGCGGTGGCGCGTTCGGCGCCGGACGGCAGAACCATCCTGCTTGCCAGCCTCGGCTCCCAGGTAATTAGTCCCACGCTGCGCGCGCCGAGTGGCTACGACCCGGTGAAGGGTTTTGAGCCAGTGGTGCTGGTCGGCTCGGTGCCCTCGCTGCTGGTGGTCAGCCCGAAGCTCGGCGTCTCGACCCTCAAGGAGCTGATCGCCAAGGCGAAGCAGGGCCAGACCATGACCTATGGTTCAGCTGGCCCCGGCACCACCATGAACATTGCCGGCGAGCTACTCAATGTTGGCGCCGGCCTGAAGATCTCGCATGTGCCCTATCGCGGTGCCGCGCCCGCAATCAACGATCTCTTGGGCGGTCATGTCGACATGTTGAATGCCGACTTTCCGGTGTTGCTGCCGCTGGTCAAGGCCAACTCGATCAAGGCTCTGGCGCTGTTCGGCGCCGAACGCTCGCCACTCCTGCCCGAGGTGCCAACCACTGCGGAGCTTGGCTTCCCGTCGGTCGTGATGGAAAACTGGTACGGCGTGTTCCTTCCCGCTGGCACTCCGCCGGCAGTGCGCGAGAAACTGGAAAAGGCGTTGTTCGCGGTGCTCGAGGTTCCGTCGGTCAAGGAGCGGCTGGCCGACAACGGCATGCATGGCACGCTCGGCAGCGAAGCGTTCAAAGCCAGGTTGGTGAAGGAATTTCCTTATTGGCAGGACACCATCAAGAAGCTCGGTATCACCGCCGAATAATATCTATTTCGGCTTCGGCAGCAGTTCCGGCAGCGGCGCGCCTGAGGCGATCTTGGCCTGGCGCAACTCTTCATTGGCGGCGATGCGGCGGGCACGCGTAAGCACTTCAGCGGCGCGCTCGCGCGGAATGAAACAAACGCCGACCTCGTCGGCCAGCACCAGGTCGCCTGGGTTCACGCGAATGCCGCAAATTGTGATCGGCTTGTTGATCGCGACCGTCTCGATCCGCCATTTTCCGGTGATCGGGCTGACGCTGCGCGACCAGATCGCATAGCCAATCGCGCGCGAATGATCGATGTCGCGCACGGCACCGTCCACGATGGCGCCGAGCTCGCCTTGCCGGCGCCCGATGCTGGCAGAGATGCTGCCCATATTGGAGATCCGGTCGACGCCTTGCAGGACCAGCACGTCGCCCGGTTCGGCGAGATTGTGCGCCTCAATCTCGCCCAGCTTGGAAACGCCGCCGGCAACCGCCTCGGCCACGCCAACGGTGGTCGCGACATTCATCACGGTCAGCGCCCGGCCCACCAGCCGCACCTTGGGATCGGTGGGTCTCAGCACGGCAGCGGGGATCGCGCCGACAACGCCTAGTTCGTCCATGGCGTCGGACGACATGCCAGTGAGATCGGGTAGCGTGCGGAAGCCATCGATAATCTCGGCCGTAATCACCGGCAAGGTCAACGTGCCGATGGCGTCGGATGGCACCTTGCCGAGCGGGCGCTTCTGCATGATCAGGCGATCGCGTCGGCGACCGCTTTGCCGCAGACGATGGTGTCGGCCGGCCCCTTGAGATCGCGTGTGCGCAGTTTCGGCTCGGCCAGTATCCTTTCAATCGCGCCGACAATTGCCTTGGCGGCATCGGTTTCGCCGAGATGCTCGAGCATCATGGCGCCCGACCAGATCTGGCCGATCGGATTGGCGAGACCCTGGCCGGCGATGTCGGGCGCCGAGCCATGCACCGGTTCGAACACCGACGGAAATTTGCGTTCGGGATTGATATTTCCGGACGGCGCGATGCCGATGGTGCCGGTGCATGCGGGACCCAGATCGGACAAAATGTCGCCGAACAAATTCGACGCCACCACGACGTTGAAGCGGTCGGGATTGAGCACGAACTGCGCGGTCAGGATATCGATGTGGTATTGGTTCCACTTCACGTCGGGATAGGCTTTCGCCATTTCGCGCACGCGCTCGTCCCAGTATGGCATGGTGATGGCAATGCCATTCGATTTGGTGGCCGAGGTCAGATGCTTCTTCGGCGTGGAGTGCGCGAGCTCAAAGGCGAATTTCAGCACGCGGTCGACTCCGGTGCGGCTCATCACCGTCTCCTGCACCACCACCTCGCGCTCGGTGCCGGCGAACATGCGGCCCCCGATCGTCGAATATTCGCCCTCGGTATTCTCGCGCACCACCCAGAAGTCGATGTCGCCGGGCGTGCGATTGGCGAGCGGACACGGCACGCCGGGCATCAGCCGCACCGGCCGCAAATTGACGTACTGATCGAACTCGCGCCGGAACAGGATCAGCGATCCCCACAGCGAGATGTGGTCGGGTACCCGGTCCGGCATGCCGACCGCGCCGAAGTAGATCGCGTCATGCTTGCCGATGCGCTCCTTCCAGTCTTCCGGCATCATGCGGCCGTGCTGCTGGTAGTAGTCGCAGCTGGCAAAATCGAAATCGTCGAGCCGTAGCTCGAAACCGAACTTCTTCGCCGCCGTCTCCAGTACGCGAACGCCTTCAGGCATGACTTCCTTGCCGATGCCATCGCCTGGAATGATGGCAATGCGGTGGACGCGATTGGTTTTCATGATTTTTCCCAGCACACAGGGAATGCGAGGGCGCTAGTATAGGCGCGGGAGGCGATCAAGCCATCAAATTCGCGGTCAATCGGTCCGGAAGCGCTGCTGCGTTATCGCCACCGCGGCCGTCGCGCCGGTTCAGAGACAGGCGCGGATATAGGGGCGATTCACCTCCCATAATTCGTCGAGCAGCTTGACTGCGGCGTCCGCCGAATTCACCACGGGATCGATCAGCAGTGCCTGAAGCGCAATTTCCTTGGAGGCATGCACGGCGGCTTCGACTGCGAGCTGCTGCACGCCGACTTGCGTGGCGAGCAGCTTGGCGATCGGGTCGGGTAGGGCACCGAGCGAGATCGGGTGGACGCCGGCAGCATCTACCATCACCGGCACCTCGACCGCGGCGTCCGCTGGCAAGTTCGGTATGACGCCGCGGTTGGGAACGATACCGGATTCCAGTACGCGCTTTTTGTCGTGCAGGATGCCGCCGATCGCCGCGGCGCCGCGTTCGCCCGATGGCGTCAGCCAATCAGGCGGCACGGTTGCGCCGGCCAGCACGCGATCCAGCGTTTTGCTGCACTCCGCACGTTCGCGTTCGTCGGCGGCGAAATCGTAGCCATGTTCGCCGCCCTCCCAACCATAGGCCAGGTATTCGCCCAGATGGTCATCGCTGCAGGTCATCCAGTATCCGAAGGTGCGGAACAGCCGGCGGGTCAGCGGTGCGTATGACGAGTCGTACTCTTTCTCTTTCGCTCGCAGCAGCGGGTAGAGGTCTTCGCCAGTTGTCCGATGGCGAATTTGCAACAGGCATTGGGAATGATTGAGGCCGGCGCCCCAGAGTTCGACCTGCTCGTAGGGCAGCCCCATGATGCGAGCGACATCGCCTTGCCCCATGAAAATGCCGTGGCAAAGGCCGAGCGCACGGATGGAGCTATATTTTCCGAGCGCCAGGATGATGCGGCTTTCCGGATTGGAAAAATTGATGAACAGCGCCTGCGGGCAAAGCTCCTGCATCTCACGCACGAAATCGAACACCAGCGGCAAGGTGCGCAGGGTGAAGAACAGTCCGCCCGGACCACCGTTCTCGCCGAGCGTATGGCGGATACCGTATTTGCGCGGTACGTCCCAATCGAGTTTCCATAAGCGATTACGGTCGATAGCCGTGGCGTTAACGATAAAGCCCGCGCCGTCAAAAGCGGCGCGGCGGTCGGTGGTCTGCTCGATGATTAGCCTGGCGTGGGATTTTCCGTTCAGCAGGCGCGCGAGCTCGGTCATTTTGCTGAGCGTCTGCGCGTTGCGTCCGACCAGTGTCAGCGTGCTGCCGCTGAGCTCGTTGGTGCTGAAGATGTCGCGCAGCATGCTCAGCCCGAATGACATGCTGGTCGCGCCGAGGAAGACGATTTTGGTTCTACTAGTCATGGGCGCTGTCCAGCTGCTCGTTGCTCATGAGGTAGCTTCCGACCCAGCGGCATGCAATTCTTCCGCCTTGGCATTGACGACGGTCATGGTGCGCGTGAGCTCTTCGTAAACGCGATCCTGGATCGTGACCGTTCCGAAATTCGAGTTCTCGCCGTCAAAGCGGCCCTCCGCCGGCTGGTCGGCGTGCTCGAACCAATGGTAGCCGACTAGCACGCGACTCTTGAGTGCCGCTGTGACGTAACGCTGGAAAGCTGCCGCGCGGTCGGCTTGAGTGGGCACGATGGGTCCGGCGCCATTGGTGTTGGGCAGACCAGAGTCGGTGGCGCGAAAGGAGAACTCGCCGATTAGGCACGGCTTTCCCGTGGGAGCATAGGCTTTGAGCGCGCCATTGGCGTCGGGCCCGTAGCAGTTGAACGAGATCACATCGAGATGACGTCCGGCGGCCGCGATCACGGCCGGCGGCGGCGGTATCGCGAAGCGGCAACCGAGCACAAGGTGGTTGGGATCGGCGGCCTTGATGGCGGCGACGGCAAGCGCGAAATAGCGATCTGCCACCACGCCGGCGAAGACCTCGCCATCAGCGGCGGAGGGTGCTGGCGCGGGACGGCCGCGGCTACGACGACGCGTGCGCAACCAGTCGTTTGCAGCGATGCGGCCAGGAGTTTTTGCCGACATAATGCGGAAGAGCGTCAGCAAGTTGCCGGTGCCGCGCCAGTCCGCGCCCCAGCGCAATTCATTGTCGATGAACCAGCCGATGATCCGCTGGTCGCTGCTTCGCTCGGCGCACAGTTCGTGCGCCCACCGCCTAACATGCGCGTCGAAGCCGGGATCGAACACGTCGGGGAAATCCTGGGGCGGTTCGTTGGGATGACGGTCGTTCCTCTGCCAGGCGAAAGACATGCCGAGATCGAGATTGGGGGTCACCGCGAGCGGTGTGGCCCCGGCGGTCGCGACCGCGTCGTCGGACCAGGAGCCGACCGTGTTAAATCCCCAGTTTGCGAGACGATTGGCCACCGCCTTCCGCCATGCGTCCACGCCACCGTATTTTTTGCGGCACGCTTCTGCATAGGGAACACGTTCGCTGTTCTGGATCTTGTCCTGATCGAAACTGACCGTGTCGACGCCTTTCGATAGGAAGCGGCCGCCGTCGGGGTCGACCAACCAATACACGCCGTCGCGCTCACCGACGTGAAAAAATCCGCTCGGCTTGAAGCTGCCGTCGGCAATACCGCCCCATCGGGTTGTTGCGCTTGGCACCGGCATCGGCTAACCGAATTGAACAGATTGCAAAGGATCGCAAATTTCACACGCAATTTATTGATTTGTCTCAATAAACTGCCCCGTGCTTAAATTCATTATGACATGATCCGGACGCGACCGGCGAGGTGATCAGTGCTCCCAGGCGATGGCGGCGGTAACACCGCAGCACGGGATTCAATTCGAGCGCTCGCCCCAACGACGGGATTGCGGCGCGATTTCATCTGGGGCGTATCAACCTCGAGCTTCCAGATCGAGGGCGCCACGCGCGAAGACGGCCGCGGCCCCAGCGTTTGGGACACGCGCGGCCAGCAAGGCCTGATCGCCAACCACGATACGGGTGACATCGCCTGCGACCACTATCATCGCTATCCCAAAGATATCGCGCTGATGCAGAGGCTTGGCGTGCAGGCCTACCGGTTTTCCGTCGCCTGGCCACGCGTGCTACCACACGGACGTGGGGCACCGAACGAGCCGGGCCTCGCATTCTATGATCGGCTCATCGACGCCATTCTCGCCGCCGGCATCGAGCCGTGGCTCTGTCTCTATCACTGGGACATGCCGCAAGCGATCGACGATCTCGGCGGCTGGACGGTGCGCGACAGCGTCGGCTGGTTTGCCGACTATACGGCGCTGATTGCCAACCGCTATGGCGACCGGGTCAAGCGCTTCGCCACCTTCAACGAGCCGTCGATCTTCACGTTGTTCGGCCATGGTTTCGGCGACGGCGAGAATCCCGTCAATGCCGATCGCATGCATCGGGCGATCCATCACGTAAATCTTGCGCACGGCGCGGCTGTCGACGTGCTGCGCACGCGCGTGCCGGCGAGTTCAATCGGCTGCATCCACAATTATCAGCCTTGTTTGCCGTCGACCCCGTCCGATACGTTGGCGGCCAAACTCTGTGATGCCTATTGGAATCGCGTCTATCCCGATCCGCAATGCCACGGCGACTATCCGCCGCTGTTGCGCGCCGCGATCGAGCCGCATATGCAACCCGGCGATCTTGCGCGCATCCAGCGTCCGCTCGATTGGTTCGGCCTCAATCATTATGGGCCGAGCTACTTCAAGGCCGACGCCGGCGCGCGCTTCGGGTTCAATTTCGGCGGTCGACCGCCCGGCGTGAAGCTGACGCCGATTGATTGGGTCATGGATCCGGTGGCGTTCCGCGACACTTTGCTGACCGTCACTCGCGATTATCGACTGCCGGTCTATGTAACGGAAAACGGCATGGGCAGTCATGACCAGCTCGACGCTGCCGGCGCCATGATCGACAATGAGCGCATCGCCTATCTGCGACGCTATATCAGCGCGATGAATGATGCCGCGAACGCCGGCGCTGACATCCGGGGTTATTTCATCTGGTCATTGCTTGACAATTTCGAGTGGGATTCAGGTTATGGCGTGCGTTTTGGGTTGACCTATGTTGATTATCCGACCCAGCGGCGTATCCCGAAAGCGTCGTTTCATTGGTATGCCTATCTGATTAAGAATGCGCGGCAGCAATGATCGAAGAGACCAATTGACCATGGCTAAGCCGTCCAATCGTAACGCTGCTCCTATCGTGCTGGCTGACGTCGGGGGCACCAATGTGCGTTTTGCTGTACTAACAGGTGGCGTGCTTGGTCCGGTCCTGTATCTAGCGGTGCGTGACCATGCGCAGTTCAGCGACGCGCTGGCGGTTTTCCTGGACCGCCAATCGGATCGCGCGACGATCCGCAGCGCGATCTTCGCGGTCGCCGGCGTCGTGACGGGCGAACGCTGCGACCTCACCAATTACCCGTGGGTGGTGGACGGCGCCGAGCTACGCGCCCGCTTCGGTTTTACCTCGATCCGCGTCGTTAACGATTTCGAAGCGGTGGCTTGGGCGCTGCCGCATCTCGCCAGCGGCGACCTGCGCAAGCTCGGCGGCGACGAACCAGCGGCGGACGCGCCTATGCTTGCGCTCGGACCCGGCACAGGGCTTGGCGTCGCCGCCTATGTGCCGGGCGCGCACGGCGGCTCCGTGCTACGCAGCGAAGCCGGTCATGC
>Ga0207780_1000037_pt1 | contig 28078 bp, 27 predicted proteins | sample LuqExpMetageno45_FD_187803 | JGI IMG/M metagenome (GOLD analysis project Ga0207780, IMG submission 187803) | Tropical forest soil microbial communities from Luquillo Experimental Forest, Puerto Rico - Sample 45 (SPAdes) | ecosystem: Environmental > Terrestrial > Soil > Tropical forest ...
GAGCAGATTGGCGGCCTCGACCATGTCGGCCCCGTGCAGCGCATCGGCAAGCCCACTGCCCTGCCACAGATCGCCGCCGTCGAGCAGGATGGCGCCGGGCGTTTCAGCGCGCAGGCGGTCGATCAAGGTCTTCAGATGCGCGAAGCCGCCGAGCCGCCCGAACTTGTGCGCCGCGTCCGTGTAGTCGAGGCAGGTGAAGGCGTGCGCCGCCCGCGTATTCGGCGCGATACCGAAATGCTTGAGGAAGGCTTCGCCGACGACGTGCGGTGGCCGGCCGGTCATCGTGCTGATGCCGATATTGACGCTCGGTTCGCGGAAATGCACAGGCGTGAGCTGCGCATGCGTGTCGGTCATGTGCAGCACGCGCGCATTGCCGAAGCGGCCGATGTCGTAGAGATCGTCCACCTCCGCCGCACGCGTAAGCGACCTCGGCACCACACCGACGAGCGCCGCGGCGGTGAACACGTGCAGGACATCGCGGCGGCGCATTCAGAATTTCCTCCGGCTTAGGTCCGGCTCTGCAGCACGGGATTTCCCACTTACGTGGGAATGAGCGGCGTCCCTGGCTCGCTCATGTAACAAGGCCGCTCAGCGGAGCACACCGTCCCGCCAGTGCTCCTGCTGATCCTTCGCCTGCGCGATCGAGGCATTTGCCAAGGCTTCCGCTTGCTGCGCGAGCGCAATCGCGTCGTCGAACTTACCGGCATCCGCTGCTTGCTTCGCAGATTTCAACGTACTGACCGTGGCGGTCCAGGACGTCTTCATTTGCACGGCCTGCTTCTCGGCCACTTCCGCCTTGGCATAGGCAACGTTGAAATCGTCAGCGGACGCCGCGAGCGCGGCGGACGCGCCGAAGCCGCACACGAACGCGACGGCGAGGAATGCAAATCTCATCATGCTCGCGCCTCCACTCACGGCCGCGCGCCGGGTCCGGAAACCGGCAGCCCGTTGCCCATGTAGGTCAGGTAGTACTCGACGTCGCGATAGAGCTCGTCCTGCGGCGGCAGCGACGAGGCGCGCACCTGCGCGTTGCAGGTCGTGATGCGGCGGCTGAACGTGCCCATGCCGCCCCACTCCGACCGGTAGATCGGCATGGCCGCGACGATGCCGAGCGCAGGCGCCAGCATCTCGGTGCGGATATGATTGCCCGGGTTTTGCACGTGGCAGGTCGCGCAGGAGAAGTTGAGCTGGCCGCGGCGCGTGTAGAAGTATTCCTCGCCCTTCTTGTAGGCCGCGAGCGCGCGCGGATTGTTCGGGATCTTGATGTCGAACGGCTTGCCGCGCGAGGTGAAGGCCATGTAGGCGGTCAGCGCCGCCATGTCGTCCTTGGTGTAGTCGAACGGCTTTTCCCCGTTCGTCTCGCGACAACGGTTGAGCGCGAGCTCGAGCGTGATCACCTCGCCGCTCTCGGCGTCGTAATACGGATATTTCTGGCGCACGCCGATGCCCTTGTTTTCGAAGCAGTCGCCGTACGACTTGCCGTTCTTGAACGGCGTCGCGAACATCTCCTTGCCCTTCTCGACCGCGAACTCATAGGGCGGGAATTCGTCGATCGCCTTCCACTGCGCGCGCAGACCCTCGTCCATCGAGTACGGGCCGTTGACGAAGTCATTCAGCGGCACCTTCGGAAAGCGCTGCGTGAAAAAGTCGCGGAAGGCCTTGAAGTCCTTCTGCGGATCGGCGGCGTCGGCGGCCAGCACGACCTGGGCCGTGCCGGCGATCAACGCTGCCGCGATTAGAATCTTGCGCAGCATGCAAATTCTCCCGTTCGGCTTGCGATGGGACGCAAGCCGTTATTGAATTTTCGCGACCATTGAATCGGACGCGCCCTTGTTGTCGACCCAGCTCACTTTGAGGTCGTCGCCCTTCTTGCCGCCCTTGAACTTGAACTTGACGTACGGGTCCTTGGAGACCGCCGGACCCCAATAGGCGGTGAACACGACCTTGCCCCCGTGCTCGAAGGTGACGACCTCGATGTGATGCGCGGGAATCAATTCGCCCTTGGAATCCTTCACGAAGCCGGAATCCATTGGATGTTGGATGAGTGACTGCACTTCGGTCGAATCGCCGCTTGCGACGGCGCGGACGCGGATGGTGGATGCCATATCGAAAGCCTCTCTCGTTCGCCCGCTCAGCCGCCGCAGCCGCCGACGGTGACTTTGACTTCTTTGCTCGCGCTGTAGAGCTTGCCGCCCGCCTCCACGACCGCGACGACTTTGCTGGTCTTCGCCATCTTCAGTCGGTTGGAGACCGACGGCTCGGTGCCTTCCGGAATCTTATAAGCGGCGGCGAGCGTGTTTGGATTCTCCAGCACAAGGATCGAAATGGCAGTGACGTTTGGTAAGGTGCTCGCGACCGACACTGGCACCACGGCGCCGTTCTCGGCGATCTCCGGCGCGTCCAGGGTGATCTTGTCCGACACCTCGGCGGCCTTGCCATAAAGGTCCTTCAGCGTTTCCGCCTCGCCCTTCTGCTTGAAGGCATCCGCCGGCCAGTCCTTCGCGTTGGCGTCGGCGTCGGCAAACGCAAACGAACCGCTCGCGGCAAAACCCAACCCGGCGAGACCGCCGGCCAGCGCGCCCTTCAGCAGCAGACGTCGCGCAGCATCGGGCGCGTCCGGAAAACAAGTCATCAATTCTCTCCTCGGCTTGTCCGCACTGGCGGTCATTGGTTGTAAAGGTAATCGACGATCGTCTCGATCTGCTGCTTGGTCAGAACGAGATTTCGACCGAACGGCGGCATCGCCGTTTGCGGATTGCGCTTGGTCTCGTCGGAGATGATCTCCTCGACATCCTTGCGTTCCGGATAGCGTCCTTTCAAATCGACCAGCGATGGCCCGATGTTGCCGAAGTTCTGGACGCCTTTGACCTGATGGCACTGCTCGCAATACTGCCCGATGAGCGCTCGCGCATCCGGCGAGGCGGCGTTCGCACTTACCGCGCAAAACACCGCTCCAGCAACGCCCAGAGCCGGCGCATAATTGCGCAATCCGACAATCATTCGATCCTCTCCCTATGCAGTCTTATTTTGGTTTCATGTCGTCGAGCGGCCCGGTCGTCCGCGGCGTCAATTCTTTTCCTTCCGCGGTGGATTCGATCCTGACGCTCGCCGGGTCCGCACAGTCGTTCATGCACTCCGTGTTCTTCGTGTCCGGCCGCGGATCCTTCCAGATGAAGCGATCGCGGTACGGCATTTTCACTTTCGGCAGCGTTTCGCGATTGGCAACGAAATCACTGCCCACGATATTGTTCAGGTTCAGGATATACGCGGTAATGGCGTAGACCTGATCCGCGCTCAACTGATGCGGCGCGGGAAACGGCATCGCGCCGTTGATATAGTCGAAAAGCGTCGTTGCAAAGGGCCAATAGCTGCCGACGCTCGGCTCCGGCCGGTCACCTTTGATCGAGCCGCCGACGAGCTTGGGATAGCGCTCCGCGCCCTCGCCGAACGTGCCGTGGCACGCCGAGCACTGCTCCGTGTATGCATCCGCGCCTTGGTTGACAGTGCCTTCGCCCGGCGGCAGTCCCTGTCCGTCGGGCCGCACTGAAATGGCCCATCCGGCAACTTCGGCCTCCGTCGCTACGCGACCATAGCCGAAATAGCCTGCGGGACGTTCGCCCGCGAGAACGCACGTGCTCGCGGCGACGATGCCGAGTAGAAGCGTGGCAGCAAACTTACGCGAGCTGGACATCGAACACGCTCCCGTCCGGCTTCACCTGCCACGTCTGTATCGAGTTGTTGTTATAGACGCCGTTCACCCCGCGCGCGGCGCGCAATTGCGCGATGGTCGGCTGCACGAAGCCGGTCTCGTCCACGGCCCGCGATTGCAGCAATGCAGGTTTGCCGTCCCAGCGCCATTCGAGGGTGAAGCGGGTCAACGCCTTGGACAGCACTGGTTGCTCGAGCTGCGCACGCTCCCAGGTCACGCCGCCGTCGGTCGAGATGTCCACGGCCTTGATCTTGCCCTTGCCCGACCAGGCAAGTCCGCGGATTTCGTAAATGCCGGGTTCCTTCAGCGGTTTCTCCGGACAAGGGAAGGTGATCACGGATTTTGCGTAGATCAGCCAGGTGAACCCGCGCACGCTGCCGTCGGCCATCAGCTCCGTGTATTTCGAGGTCTCCTCGCGCGTGAACCATGGTTGATCGCCGATCTGGATGCGGCGCAGCCATTTGATGTTCACGTTGCCCTGCCACCCCGGCACGATCAGCCGCACCGGAAAACCCTGTTCGGGCCGCAGCGCCTCACCGTTCTGACCGTACGCTACGATGCAGTCATCCAAGAGCTTTTCGACCGGCAGGCTGCGCGCGAGATGCGCGGCATCGGCGCCTTCGACCAGCGCCCACTTGGCCTCTTTCTTCAAGCCGACTTCTTCCAAAAGCGTGGACAGCTTCACGCCCGTCCATTCCGCGCAGCTCACCATCCCATGCGTGAACTGCAGCGAGTTGAGCTGTGCGGCGCGCCATTCCATGCCGCCGTTCGCCGGGCATTCGATGAAATGGATGCGCGACAGCGATGGGAAGCGCTGGATGTCCTGCATCGAAAGGATGATCGGGCGCTCGACGAGACCGTGGATCATCAATTTGTGCTGCGCCGGATCGACATTGGCGCGGCCCGCGTGATAGCGCTCGAAGAACAGACCGTTCGGCGTGATGATGCCAGTCTGGTTCTGGAGCGGCGTGAAGCTGACCGAGGACTCTGGCGTCGCGGTCAGCCACGGCACGTTGCGGCGAATCACGTCTTTGACGAATTCGGACGGCTCGCCGTACGGTTTGTCGACCACACCGGGCCCAAGCATCTGCGACCACGGCGCATCGGTTGGCGGATAGGACTCCGCCGCGCGGGCGGTGTCGCCGGCGAGCGCGCTGGCGCCGAGCGCGGCGCCCAATGTGAGAAAGCGGCGGCGCTCCGGATCGGTTTCGATCCCGGTCGGGCGTTGCCCCGACAATAATTTCATTCTTGTTTCTCTCCCCAGTACATATTGCTTTATATGAATATGTTTAAAAGAGTCTAGAAGAAAATATGCGCCATGTAGTCCATCCACTGCACGGTTAGTCTGCGTCTTTAAGCCGATGCTGCAAATTTTACTTCCTGACTTGGGACGGCAAATTCCAAGCGGAACACTAGCGGCGCGCAAAGTTCCGGTTGACCTATGTCAAGGTTACGCGCGCGCGTCGGCGTACGGATTCCGCGAGTATTTCAAGCCCCGCCATGTGGGCCTTTTCGCGAGAGCACAGATGTTTCAGGTGCGTATCCACGGTCGCGGTGGGCAAGGAGTTGTGACCGCTGCGGAATTTCTCGCCGTCGCAGCTTACCTCGAGCACCGCCATGCGCAGGCTTTTCCGAGCTTCGGGTCAGAGCGGATGGGCGCACCGGTCGTCGCCTACTGTCGTATCGACGACAAAGAGATCCGGCTGCGCGAGCCGATCCTCGAGCCCGACGCGGTGATCGTGCAGGACCCGACCCTGTTCAAGGTCGTGGATGTCTTCCAGGGACTCAAGCCTGACGGCTACCTGTTGATCAACAGCGCGCGCGGCCTCGACGAATTGCACCTTCCTGCCATCGCAAAGCAGCTTCCGCCCGGGCACGCCCTGACCGTCCCCGCCTCCGAACTCGCGCTCAAGCACATCGGCCGGCCGCTGCCAAATGCGGTGCTGCTCGGCGCCTTCGCGCGGTTCACCGGTCTCATTCATATCGACTCGGTCGCGGACGCCATTCGCGAAGGTCTCCCGGAAAAGATCGCCAACGCGAACATCACCGCCGCGCGCGCCGCCTACGATGCGGTGCCGGCCGCGGGCGCTATCGCCGCCTGAAAGGCAACATCATGCTCAAGCAGATTGAAGGCTCGCGTGCGATGGCGGAAGCGATCGGTCGCTGCCGTCCTGAAGTGATCTGCGCCTATCCAATCACGCCGCAGACGCACATCGTCGAAGGTCTCGGCGAGATGGTGCGCACGGGTGAGATCGAAAACTGCGAATTCATCAACGTCGAATCCGAATTCGCAGCGCTGTCGGTCGCGATCGGTGCGTCGGCCGCGGGCGCGCGCGCCTATACGGCGACCGCGAGCCAAGGTCTCCTGTACATGGCTGAAGCCGTCTATAACGCCTCCGGCTTGGGTCTTCCGATCGTCATGACGCTCGGCAACCGCGCAATCGGCGCGCCGATCAACATCTGGAACGACCATTCCGACGCGATGGCGGTTTGCGATTCCGGCTGGATGCAACTCTTCGCCGAGACCAACCAGGAAGCGGCGGATTTGCACATCCAGGCGTTCCGGTTGGCGGAAGAATTGTCGATGCCCGTGATGGTGTGCGTCGACGGCTTCATTCTCACGCATGCCGTCGAGCGCGTCGATATCCCCGAGCAAGCGGACGTCGACGCATATCTGCCGCCCTATGAGCCGGTGCAGGTGCTCGATCCGAAGGCGCCGATCTCCATCGGCGCGATGGTCGGACCCGACGCGTTCACCGAAGTGCGCTATCTGCAGCACTACAAGCAGACACTCGCGCTGCGGCTGATCCCGGAATTCGCCGCCGAGTTCAAGGCGCGCTTCGGCCGCGACAGCGGCGGGCTGCTGCGTACCTATCGCACGGAAGACGCCAAAATGATCGTCGTCGCCATGGGTTCGGTGAACGGCACGATCAAGGACACGATCGACGAGATGCGCGCCGAAGGCCTGCCGATCGGGCTGGTGACGCTCGTCGCCTTCCGGCCGTTCCCGGTGACGGCGCTGCGCGAAGCACTGGTGCGCGCGCGCGATGTGGTGGTCATCGAAAAGAGCCTTGCGGTCGGCATGGGCGGGCCGCTCGCCAACAACGTCGACTTGGCGCTGCGCAACGTGGCCGGCGCGCCGCAGGTGCACTCGGTGATCGCAGGCCTCGGCGGACGTCCGATCACACGCGCCTCACTGCATCGCGTCTTGCGCCGTGCACTGGTGCAGCCGTGGGAAGGCTCGCACTTCCTCGATCTCAACGAGGAGATCGTGGCGAAGGAACTGCACTACGTGCGCAAGGTGCGCCGCTCTGGACCGACGGCGGAGAACCTGCTGCGTCGGCTCGGCCACGTTGGCGCGGCGGAATAGAGGATGCCTCCCATGCACACGTCGCTCAGCGAAACTCAGAAATTGCACTTCTACCAGAAGGGCACGTTCACCGTCGGCAACCGGCTCGTCTCCGAGCAGGAGCGCGCGGTGCAGGCGTCGCAGGACCGATCGAACGCACTGACCTGCGGACATCGCGCCTGTCAGGGCTGCGGCGAAGCCCTGGGCGCGCGCTACGCGCTCGACGCGGCGATCCGCGCGACCAACGGCAACGTCATCGCGGCCAATGCGACCGGCTGCCTCGAAGTGTTTACCACGCCCTATCCCGAGACCTCGTGGCAGTTGCCGTGGGTGCATTCGTTGTTCGGCAACGCGGCCGCCGTGGCGACCGGCGTCGCCGCCGCGATGCGCGTCAAAGGCCACCCCGAGGTGCGCGCAATCGCGCAAGGCGGCGACGGCGGCACGACCGACATCGGCTTCGGCTGCTTGTCAGGGATGTTCGAGCGCAACGACGACGTTCTTTATATTTGCTACGATAACGAAGCCTACATGAACACCGGCGTGCAGCGCTCGTCGGCGACGCCGCCGGCCGCTCGCACGGCGACGACACCCGCCGTCGGCCACGAGCCAGGCAACGTTTTCGGCACTGGCAAGAGCGTGCCGAAGATCGCCGTCGCGCACGGCATTCCCTATGTCGCGACCGCGACCGTCGCCGACCTGCACGATCTCGAGCGCAAGGCGACGAAGGCGATGAGCTTCCGCGGCGCGCGGTATCTGCATATCCACGTCCCCTGCCCGCTCGGCTGGGGCTCGGCGTCGCAGGACACCATCCGGCTTGCACGGCTTGCGGTCGAATGCGGCTTGTTTCCGGTGTTCGAGGCGGAGCACGGGGTCGTCACCGCGAGCCGCAAGATCCGCAACCGCGTGCCAGTCGACGAGTATCTCAAACCTCAGCGGCGCTTCGCGCATCTGTTCGCGTCGGATGAAGGACGCACGCGGCTTGCGCATGTGCAGGCGATCGCGGACCGCAACATCGCGGATTACAAATTGCTGGACGAGGAGACCGAGTCGTGAGCGATCATCCCTTTGCGATCACGCTCCAAGTCGGCACGAGCCTCGCCAATCTGACCGGCGCGTGGCGCACGTCGCGGCCGGTCTATGTCGACCGGCTGCCGCCCTGCAATCACGCCTGCCCGGCCGGCGAGAACATCCAGGGCTGGCTCTATCATGCGGAGTCCGGCGACTACGAAGCCGCGTGGCGGACGCTGACAACCGACAATCCGATGCCGGCGGTGATGGGCCGCGTCTGCTATCACCCGTGCGAGACGGCATGCAATCGCGCCAAGATCGACGAGGCGGTCGGCATCAATTCAGTCGAGCGCTTTTTGGGCGACATGGCGATCCGGCACGGCTGGCGATTTGCGCCGCCGATATCCGAAAGCGGCAAGCGCGTGCTCGTCGTCGGCGCGGGACCGTCCGGGCTTTCCGCCGCCTATCATCTGCGCCGGCTTGGCCACGCGGTCGAAATCCACGAAGCCGGACCGTTCGCCGGCGGCATGATGCGCTTCGGCATTCCGAAGTACCGGTTACCGCGCGAAGTGCTCGACGCTGAGATCGAGCGCATTCTGGACGCGGGCGTCACGCTGAAGCTCAACGCGAAGGTCGACCGGATCGTCGACAGCATGCGCGAAGGCAAGTTCGACGCTGCCTTCCTCGCGGTCGGCGCGCATATCGGCAAGCGCGCGTATATCCCAGCAGGCTCGGCAGCGAAGATCCTCGACGCGGTCTCGCTGCTGCGCTCAATGGAAGGCGAAGACAAACCGCTGCTCGGTCGGCGCGTCGTCGTCTATGGCGGCGGCAACACGGCGCTCGATGCGGCGCGCACGGCCAAACGCCTCGGCGCGGAAGAAGCGATCATCGTCTATCGCCGCACGCGCGAGCGCATGCCAGCGCACGATTTCGAGGTCGAGGAGGCGCTGCAGGAAGGCATCATGATGAAGTGGCTGTCGACCATCAAACGGATGGACGAAGGCCGCCTCACAGTCGAGAAAATGCGGCTCGACGAGAAAGGTTTCCCGCAGCCGACCGGCGAGTTCGAAACGCTGGAGGCGGATTCGCTCGTGCTCGCGCTTGGGCAGGATGTCGATCTTTCGCTGCTCGACGGCGTGCCGGGGCTGGAGATCAAGGACGGCGTGGTGCAGGTCGGACCGAACATGATGACCGGCCACGCCGGCATCTTCGCCGGCGGCGACATGGTGCCCTCCGAGCGCACCGTCACGGTCGCGGTAGGCCATGGCAAGAAGGCAGCGCGCAATATCGACGCGTGGCTGCGCGGAGACATGCTGGCGGCAAAGTCCGCGCGCGAAATCGCGAGCTACGACAAGCTCAATACTTGGTACTACGCCGACGCGCCGAAGACGGTGCGGCCGACGCTGGAAATCGCGCGGCGGCAGAACACCTTCGAGGAGGTGCAGGGCGGACTCGACGAGACCAACGCGCTCTATGAAGCGCGGCGATGCCTCTCCTGCGGCAATTGCTTCGAGTGCGACAATTGCTACGGCGTCTGCCCGGACAACGCGGTGATCAAGCTCGGGCCGGGCAACCGGTTCAAATTCAATTACGATTACTGCAAAGGCTGTGGTGTCTGCGCGGCGGAGTGCCCCTGTGGCGCGATCGCGATGGTGCCGGAAGAGATGTGAGCCGCGGCGGAGCGCCAAAGTCCCGTTGACCCAGGTCAATGCGGTTCGATTCGAGCGCGCGAAGCTTTCCATACAAGGAGGGCTTCATGCAGACCACGCACCCCCCCGCCGACCGCGCGCTTGCGAACGACGGTCTTCCCGAGTGCCGCATGGCGATGCTCGGACTGGATCCGGAGGCGATCGGCCGCGCCGATCCCGACATGTACATCAATGTGCTGCACGAGTGCGCCCGCTGCGCCGTGCACGAGGAATGCGCGGCGGACCTCAAGCGCGATCCCAACGATCCGGTGTGGGAGAGCTATTGCCCCAACAACCAGACGTTCGTCGCGCTCGCACGCGAGACCTGGCTGTCGGTGTAGGTCACTCCGCCTCAGAGGCTTGCTGCGCACGGAAACAGCGGCCACCATCCGCACGTAACCGGATGGAGTCGCATGATTGCCGTCATCTTCGAAGTCTGGCCGAAGCCCGAGGGCAAAAAGGGATACCTCGACATCGCGGCGAGCCTACGGCCGCTGCTCGATACGATCGACGGCTTCATCTCCGTCGAACGGTTCGAGAGCCTGTATGAACCGGGCAAGATTCTCTCGCTATCGTTCTTCCGCGACGAAGAAGCCGTGAAGGCTTGGCGCAATCTCGTCGAGCATCGCGCCGCGCAGGAGAAGGGCCGCACGGAACTGTTCGCGAATTACCGGCTGCGCATTGCGAGCGTCATCCGCGACTACGGCATGACCAAGCGCGACGAGGTGCCGGCGGATAGCCGGGCGAAGCACGGGTAGTTGCTCGTCATTGCGGAGCGCAGCGACGAAACGGTTAGCGTCCCGTCGCATATCCCTGCATGCCGCGCGGATTGGCGGCGGCGCGGCGGCGTTCGCCGACGCGCGATGCGGCCGTGAGTCGCCCTTCCGACCAGTCCGGACCGACCTCAACCTCGTGACCGCGCGCGCGCAAGTCTTCGATCGTCGCCTCCGGCACGCGGCCTTCGACCACCAAGACGCCAGGGCGTGCGGTGCGCGGCCAGAACGAGATCGGGAAATGCTCGGAATGCCACGCAGGCGCGTCGATCGATTCCTGCAAATTCATGTCCGCGTGCACATGCCGCAGGAAAAACTGCGCGATCCACTGGTCCTGCTGATCGCCGCCGGGGGAACCCCAGGCGAGATACGGCTCGCCGTCGCGCAGCGCCATGGTCGGCGAGAGCGTCGAGCGCGGACGCTTGCCCGGCATCAATGCCGCGGGATGGTTTTCGTCGAGCCAGAACATTTGTGCGCGCGTGCCGAGGCAGAAGCCGAGCTCAGGGATCACCGGCGACGACTGCAGCCAGCCACCGGACGGCGTCGATGACACCATGTTGCCGTCGCGATCGATAATGTCGAAATGCACGGTGTCGCCGACAACCTCGCCGAGCCGGCCGACCGTCGGCTCGCCCGCGCCGAAGCTACCGACCGCGCTGCGTTCGCGTTCGGCGCGCCGCACCTTCACCGCGCCACCATATCCTTCGATGTGCCCGGGCCTCAGGTCGAGCGAGGCTTCGCGGGTCACGAGCTTGCGCCGCGCGTGATTGTACGAATCCGACAGGAGCGTCGCCATCGGCACGTCGACGAAATCAGGATCGCCATAGAACGCCTCGCGATCGGCGAAGGCGAGCTTGGCGCATTCGACTTGGCAGTGGATGAAGTCGGGACCGGCCGGGTCGAGCCCGTCGAGATCGAACCCTTTCAGTAATGCGAGCTGCTGCAGGAGCACCGGACCCTGACTCCACGGTCCCGCTTTGCACACGGTGTAGCGTCCATAATCGTAGGTGAGCGGCGCTTCGACGCTGGCCTGCCAGTTCGCCATGTCGTCGCCGGTGAGCACGCCGCGATGACGCTCGCCGGTGACGTCCATGACCTCTTGCGTCCGGCAGAAATGATCAATCGCCTCGGCGACAAAGCCCTGGCTCCAGGAGCGGCGCGCGTGCTCGATCTGCGCGACGCGATCGCCGGCGTGCTCCGCTTCGCTCAGAATGCGCGAGTAGGTGTCGGCCAACGCCGTATTCCTGAACATGACGCCGGGCTGCGGCACCACGCCGTGCGGCAGGTAGACCGCAGCGGAGGTCGGCCAGTGGTCGCGGAAGAGATCCTCGACAGTGGCAATGGTCGCGCTCGCGCGCTCCAGCAGCGGATGGCCGTTGCGGGCATACGAGATTGCCGGCGCGAGCACGTCGGCAAGCCGCATCGTGCCGTAGTCGCGCAATAGCAGCATCCAGGTCTCGAATGTGCCGGGGACGCAGGCCGCAAGCAGCCCGGTGCCGGGCACGATGTCGAGCCCGAGGCTGCGGTAATGCGCGATGGTCGCACCCTGCGGCGCGGGACCCTGGCCGCAGATCACCTCCGTGCGGCCGCGCTTGACGTCATGCACGATGACCGGCACGTCGCCGCCCGGTCCGTTCAAATGCGGCTCGATCACCTGCAGCGTGAAGGCGGTCGCGACGGCGGCATCGAAGGCATTGCCGCCCCGTTCCAGGATGCCCATGCCAACCGCGGTGGCGATCCAGTGCGTCGATGCGACCACGCCAAAGGTACCCTCGATTTCGGGCCGCGTGGTGAAGGGGTTCGGATTGATCTTGGAGACGCCGGCGCGCATGGCTGTCCACTCGAATTGCGGAGGCTGAAAGCACGGCTACCTTGTCCCGTGGCAGCCTTCCCGGCAACCTTCATATGGGCATGGCGGGAGCCCGGAACAACGGGGAAATACGATGACAGCGGTGGCGCATGCGGGACGATCCAGCACGTTCAAGATTCTCGCGGCTGCATCGATCGGCAACGCGCTGGAATGGTTCGATATCCTGGTCTACGGCTATTTCGCGGTCACGATTTCGAAATTGTTCTTCCCCACCGCGGACGCGACCACCGCGCTGCTTTTGACCTTCGGAACCTTCGGCGTCTCATACTTGGTGCGCCCGATCGGCGCGCTGGTGCTCGGGGCCTATGCCGATCGCGCCGGTCGGCGCGCGGCGATGCTCCTCTCCATCCTGATCATGACGCTCGGCACCGGGCTGATGGCACTCCTGCCGACCTACAGCAGCATTGGCATCGTCGCGCCGATCATGGTGCTGGTCGCACGCCTGCTGCAAGGCTTTGCGGTCGCCGGCGAGTTCGGCAGCGCGACTGCGTTCTTGGTCGAACACTCGAGCGAACGCAAAGGTTTCTTCGCGAGCTTCCAGTGGTTCGGACAGGGGCTCGCCGCCGTGGTCGCCTCGCTGTTCGGCGTCGTGATGCTCGGCGCACTGACGCCCGACCAGTTGAACAGCTGGGGCTGGCGCGTGCCTTTTTTCTTCGGCCTGTTGATCGGGCCGATCGGACTTTATATCCGCCGGGCTGTCGGAGAGTCACCGGAGTTCGAAAGTCAGGGGCCGGCGCGGGCGCCGATCGCGCAATTATTCGCGCAGCACTGGGACCGGCTCTTGATGTGCATCGGCATCGTCGTGCTCTCGACCAGCTCGAACTACATCATTCTTTATATCCCGACCTTTGCCATCCGCGAACTGCACGTGCCACAGACGCTCGGCTTCATCGCGACGATGCTCGGGGGCATCCTACTCACCTTCGGCGCGCCTCTGTTCGGGCATCTCTCAGACGTGATCGGCCGGTTGCGCATGATGGTCATCGTCGCGATCTTGTTCGCCGTCTCCGCCTATCCATCCTTCGTGCTGGTCGTCGCGCACCCGACGCTCGCGGGCGTCGTCGCCATCGCCTGCTGGCTGAGCATCCTGAAGGCGGCGTACAGCGGCGTGCTGCCGGCCTTGATGTCGGAGCTGTTTCCGATCGCGACTCGCAGCACCGGCATTGCGGTCGCCTATAACGTGGCGGTTCCGATCTTCGGCGGCTTCGCGCCGCTAATCGCGTCCTGGCTGATCCAGGTGACAGGTTCGTCGCTAGCGCCGAGCTATTATCTGATCGTGACCTCGCTAATCAGTCTCGTTGTGCTCGCGATCATCGCCGTGCGGGTGCCGGCCGCTCACCGCAAATGACACGCCACCAGCTGTCCGGGCCGCACTTCGCGTAACGCAGGCGTCTCTTCCTTACAGCGCGCGACCGCATAGGGGCAGCGCGTGTGGAAATGACAGCCCGGCGGCGGGTTGATCGGGCTCGGCACGTCGCCCTGCAGCACGCGCTTCGGCCGTTTCACGCGCGGATCGGGCACCGGCACCGCGAGCAGAAGCTGCTCTGTGTAGGGGTGCAGCGCCTTCGTGAACAAAGTGCGCTTGTCGGTGTATTCGACGATACGGCCGAGATACATCACCGCGATGAAATGGCTGATGTGCTCGACGACGGCCAGATTGTGCGAAATGAAGAGATAGGCGAGCCCCATCTCCTGCTGCAGGTCGAGCATCAAATTCAACACCTGCGCCTGGATGGAGACGTCGAGCGCGGAGACCGGCTCGTCGCCGACGATTAGTTTGGGCTGCAGCGCGAGCGCGCGCGCGATACCGACGCGCTGACGCTGACCGCCGGAGAACTGATGCGGGAAGTTGTCCATCTGCGCGCGGCGCAGGCCCACACGCTCGAACAGCTGCGCGACCTTGTCTCGAACGCTCTTTCCCGATGCGACGCCGTGCACACGCAACGGCTCGGCGACGATGTCGCCCGCCGACATGCGCGGATCGAGCGAGGAGAACGGGTCCTGGAAGATGATCTGCATCTGCCGCCGGTAAGGGCGCAGCTTCTTGCGCGACAGATGCGTGACGTCCTTGCCGCCGATACGGATCGATCCCGCCGTCGGCTCGATCAGGCGCAGCACGGTGCGACCCAGGGTCGACTTGCCGCAACCGGATTCGCCGACCACGCCGAGCGTCTCGCCCTCGCGGATCGAGAAGCTCACTCCGTCAACGGCATAGACCACGCCGCGCGCACCCTGGAGCAAGCCTTTGCGCACCGGGAAGTGCTTTTTCAAATCGCGCACGTCGAGGACGGGGGCTGCCGCGATGGGTTCACGCATGCGCGTCCCCATACAGTTCGCGCGAGCGCCAACAGGCGGCCCAATGGCCCGGCCGCTTCTCTTCATACGGCGGATAGGCTTGCCGGCACCGCTCGACAGCATGCGCGCAGCGCGGCGCGAACACACAGCCCTGCGGCAGATTGGTGAGCGCCGGCACCGCGCCGGGAATTTCCTTAAGGCGTTCGCCGGCGCTCTCCTGCTCGCCGCGCATCAATGGCAAGCGCGGAATGGAGGCCATCAGTCCGTGCGTATAAGGATGCTGCGGCCGTGCAAACAATTCCTCAACCGGCGCCTCCTCGACCTTGCGGCCGGCATACATCACGATCACGCGCTGCGCGGTTTCCGCGACCACGCCGAGGTCGTGCGTGATCAGGATCACCGCCGTGCCGAGCTTGCGTTGCAGGTCGAGAATGAGATCGAGGATCTGCGCCTGGATCGTCACGTCGAGCGCGGTGGTCGGCTCGTCGGCGATCAGTACTTTCGGATTGCAGGCGAGCGCCATCGAAATCATCGCTCGCTGCCGCATGCCGCCGGACAATTGATGCGGATACTCCTTCGCGCGCTGCTCGGGCTCCGGAATGCGCGTCAGCCGCAGCATGTCGACGGCCTTCGCCCACGCCTCGCGGCGGCTGAGCTTCTCGTGCAGCAACAAAACTTCCGCGATCTGGCTGCCGATGGTCAGCACGGGATTGAGCGAGGTCATCGGCTCCTGGAAGATCATTGCGATGTCCTTGCCGCGTACGTCGCGCATCGCGGCATCGTCGAGCGCAAGCAGATCGACGCCGGCGAGACGAACCGAGCCCGACGCGATGCGGCCCGGCGGCTCGGGCACGAGCCGCATTAGCGACAGCGCGGTGATGCTCTTGCCGCAGCCGGACTCACCGACGATGGCGAGCGTCTCGTGCGGCGCGAGCGAAAAGCTAACGCCGTCGACGGCCGTCACGACACCGAGGCGCAGGTCGAAACAGGTGGTGAGATTGTCGACGACCAGCAGCGGTTCGGTTTGCGCCGCCGCCTGCATCTCATCTGGCCGGGCGAGCATGGTCATCAGTCGCGCAGCCGAGGATCGAGGATGTCCCGCAGCGCGTCGCCGAACAGATTGGTGCCGAAGACAGCGAGGCTGATGGCAAGTCCCGGGAAGATCACTAGCCACGGCGCGGTACGCATATATTCGGCGGCCGATTCCGACAGCATGCGGCCCCAGGACGGATGCGGCTCGGGTACGCCGAGGCCGAGGAAGGAAAGCGACGCTTCGGTGAGGATCGCAGCGCCAAGTTGCGCGGTCGCTATCACGATCAGCGGCGCGAGCGTGTTTGGCAGCACGTGCCGTACGGCGATGCGGAATTCGCTCATGCCGACGGCGCGAGCCGCTTCCACGAAAGGCTGCTCGCGCAGCGCCAGCGCATTAGAACGGATCACGCGGGCCGTAGACGGGATGAGCGGGATAGCGATGGCGACGATAGTGTTGTCGAGTGCGGGGCCGAGCGCGGCGGCCATCACCAGCGCGAGCACCAGCAGCGGCACCGCCTGCAGGATGTCCACCAGGCGCTGGATGATGAGATCGACCCAGCCGCCGATGTAACCGGAGGTCAATCCCAGCACGACTCCGAAAAAGCTTCCGAGCGCGGTCGAGCCGATGCCGACGGCGAGCGAGATGCGTGCGCCGTAGACAATGCGGCTATAGATGTCCCGGCCCATCGAGTCGGCGCCGAACGGATGGCCGTGACCCGGCGGAAGCAGCGAGATGGCAGAATTCGTTGTCGTCGGACCGTAGGCCGTGATGAAGTCCGCGAACACAGCCGCGAACACGAAGACGAACATGATCAGCGCGCCGGCGAAGCCGAGCGGATGTGAGATGGCGTAATAGGCGAGCCTGGACAGCCACGCCTCGCGACGCTCTTCTTTCTGCACCGGTCCGGGAACGAGTTCTGTCACCGCCATGCGTCAGCTCCCTCAAGCATAGCGGATTCGCGGGTCGAGCACGGCGTAGAGCAGATCGATCAGGAAATTGATCGAGACTGCGACGACGGCGATGAACATCACGAGGTTCTGCACGATCGGATAATCGCGCCAGCGGATCGCTTCGACGAGGAAGCGCGCGACGCCCGGGATGTTGAATACCGTCTCGGTGACAATCAGGCCGCCCATGAGGAAGGCGGCCTCGATGCCGATCACGGTGACGACCGGCAGCATCGCGTTGCGCAGCGCGTGATGATAATTGACATTGCGGTCGGTCGCGCCTTTCGCGCGCGCCGTGCGGATGTAGTCCTGCCGCAGCACCTCTAGCATCGAGGAGCGAGTAAGCCGCATCACCAGCGCGGACGATCGGAATCCGACCGCCATCGCCGGCACGCTGTAGAGCGCAAGCGTATTCCAGAATCCTTGCGGCGGATCGGTGTAGATCGGGATCGAGCCGAACCAGGCGACGAAGGCCATCAGGATCAGCAGGCCGAGCCAGAACGCCGGGATGGACAGGCCGCTCAGGCTGATCACGCGCAGGACATAATCGAGCCGCGTGTTCTGCCGTACGGCGCTCAGCACACCGAGCGGCACGCCAAAGAGAATGGAAAAAGCGAGCGCGAGGCTGGCGACCTTCGCGGTGATCGGAATGCGCGGCAGGATCTCCTGGATGGCCGGCTTTTCCGACACGTAGGAATAGCCGAGATCGCCGTGCATGAGGCCGCCGATCCACTGCACGTATTGCACGACGATCGACTTATCGAGGCCGAGCTCTTTCTCGAGCTTCGCCTTCTCCGCCACGTCGATCATGCCGGCCGCGTTGAACACGATGTCGGCAATGTTGCCGGGCACCAGCCGCAGCATCACGAAGATCAGTATGGAAATCCCGAACAGGGTCAGGAGCATCAGCAAGAAGCGTCTGATCAGATAGCTCGCCAGCGTTCCCTCCTGCGGTCAAAGGAGAATGCGCGCTCGGACCGCTTCGCCCGAGCGCGCCAATGCGTTCCTCTTACTTGTCCAGCCAGACGTCTTCGTAGCGGTAGCCGTTGTAGGCGCTGTTGTTCATGATCGTCATGTTCTTGACGAACGGCTTCCAACAGGTGCCCGAGCGCGCGTGCATCAGGATCGGGCGGGCGACGTCCTCCTGCAGCTTCTTGTCGATGTCCCAGACGAGCTTCTTGCGCTGCTCGACGTCGGTCATCTGCGACTGCTTGTCGAACAGCGCCTGCAGGTCCTTGTTGCAATAGTGCGTGTAATTGCGCTCGGAGCCGCAGCCGAAGTTCTCATAGAAGGCCTGGTCCGGATCGTCGACGCCGTTGCCGGTGAGGTTGAGGCCGACCGAGTAGTCGTTGCGCGCGACCTTCGCGAACCACTGGCTCGATTCAACGGGATCGAGTTCGGCGTCGATGTAGATCGTCTTGAGCTGATCGATCAGTACTACCGCCGGATCGCGATAGGTCGCGAGGTTGCGCGTCGAGACCTTGATCTTGAGCGGCTTGTCCGCCCCATAGCCGAGCGTCTTCATCATCTCGCGCGCCTGCGCGCGATCCTTCTCGACGTCGCCGTAGCCGGGGATCGTCTTCAGGATCTCCGGCGGCATGCCCCAAAAGCCTTCCGGCGGCGGCAGCAGCGCGCCGCCGGCGTCGCCCGCACCCTGGAAGATGATATCGATGAACGACTTGCGGTCGAGCGCCATCGCCATCGCCCTGCGCAGTTCGAGATTGTTGAACGGCGGCTGGTCCTGATTGATGATCAAGTTGGTGCTGACGTTGATCGGCGCAATCTCACAGATCGCGTTCGGATCCTGCTTCTTGATGTCGGCCTCGAGCGCTTTCGTCATCTCGGTCGGAAAAGTCATGTCGACCTTGCCCGCCACAAAAGCGAGCACCGCGGTCGCGCGGTTGGAGATGATGGTGAAGTCGATGCCGTCGAGATAAGGCAGGCCCTTCTTGAAGTAATCCGGGTTCTTCAGGAGTTTGATCGACTCGTTCTGCTTCATCTCGACGAATTTGAATGGCCCCGTTCCGATCGGATGCGTGCGCATCTGTGCCGCCGAGACATGGCACGAATACATCGGCGTATAGCCGGAGGCGAGCATCGCCAGGATCGACGGCTGCGGCCGCTTCAGATGAAGCGTGACTTCATAGTCGCCGTTTGTCGTCACTTCGGAGATGTTGCTGAACAGATCCTTGCGCGGATTCTTGCGGAACTTGTCCTGCGCCTTGCCCTGGATCAGGTCGAACGTGCATTTCACGTCCGCGGCGGTGAACGGCTTGCCGTCGTGCCAGTTCACCCCCTGGTGCAGCTCGAAGGTGAGCGCGAGATTGTCGCTGCTCCACGCCCAGTTGTCAGCGAGTTCGGGCACGATCGTGCCCATCGAGTTCTGCGGCTTGTGCTGATCGTAGACGACCAGATTGTTGTAGATCGGCATCGCCGGCACGTTGACCGAGAACGTCGCCTCCTCGTGGATCGACAGGCTGGGCGGCGTCTCGCGGTGATAGATGTGCAGGATCCCGCCGGGCTTCGGCTGGTCGGCAGCCTGTGCGGGAGCGAGGAATGCGACGGCCAAAGCCGCCGCCAGCGCGATGCGCCTGGCAGGCATGTCAATCCTCCCATGTCATCCGGCGCACAGCGGCCGCCGGTATCTCTTTTTCTTTTGCCGGTACGCTAACCGGACTGGGTTGCCCGATCAACTCGGCAGACTCTGTCTTTGCACCGCAGCCGGGGCTTGCTTGCCAAATGCCGTTATTGGCCGCACGATGAAGAAAAACGGAAGCAGCGGGCGGAAAACTTTGGCGGGCGACAGCGACCATATCGTCGCCGACACGGCGGCGCGGATTTTCGCGGATCTCGCCGACCCTCAGACCATCAATCGGGCAAACGATTCCGGCTGGAAAGCACCGCTCTGGCGAGCGCTGGAGGAAGCGGGCCTGACGCTCGCCTGGGTACCGGAGGATTTGGGCGGCTCCGGCGCGAGCCTCGGCGAAGGATTTGCCATTATCGGGGCGGCTGGTCGCTATGCCGTATCTGTCCCGCTTGCTGAAACGATGCTCGCGGGCTGGCTGCTTGCGCGCGCCGGGATCTCATCCCCGGCGGGCGCGATGAGCATAGCACCGGCGCGATTGCACGAGCGCATCCGCATCGAAGGCAGTCGCCTGCGCGGACAGGCCGTCGTGCCATTTGCACCGGAGACGCAGCACATCGCGGTGCTGGCCGATACGCAAGTGGCATTGGTTGCGACCAAATCATGCCGCGTCGGCAAAGGCCGCAATCTCGCAGGCGAGTCCGCGCCCGTCGTCGATTTCCCGGAGGCGGAAGCGCTTCAGGTCGGAGCGATTTCAATCAGCCCAGAGCAGTTCCTGCTGATGGGCGCCGCCGTGCGCGCGATGCAGACCGCCGGCGCTCTGCAGACGATCCTCTCGATGAGCGTCGCCTACGCCAACGAGCGCATCGCCTTCGAGCGCAAGATCGGCAAATTTCAGGCAGTGCAGCAGAATCTCGCGCGACTCGCCGGCGAGGCGGCCGCCGCGCTGGCCGCCGCGGGCTCGGCTGCCGATGCCCTGGCCGCCCACGCATCAAATGAAGCCATCTTCCTGGAAGTCGCCTCGGCGAAAATCCGCTGCGCCGAAGCGGCGGCGGAGGCCTCCGCTATCGCGCATCAGGTGTTCGGCGCGATCGGCTTCACGCAAGAACACATCCTGCATCGCTTCACGCTGCGCATGCTCGGCTGGCGCGACGACTTCGGCAACGAAAGCTGGTGGGCGGCCGAACTCGGGCACCGCGTGGCGCGGCGCGGCGCCGACGAATTCTGGCCGCTGGTGGCATCGCGATGAGTGGATTGCAATTCGATCAAATTCGCCTGCCGCCCGAGTGCGAGACGCTGCGCGCGGAAGTGCGCGCCTTTCTTGCCGAGGAAATCGCCGCCGGCGCCTTCGATCCGCACCGGCCGGGCCACGGCGACTCGCACAATCGCGCCTTCAGCAAACGCGTCGGCGCGAAGGGCTGGATCGGCATGACCTGGCCGAAGAAGTACGGAGGGCGGGACCGCTCGTTTTTGGAGCGTTATGTCGTCACCGAAGAATTCCGCGTCGCGAACGCGCCGGTGCGCCTGCATTTCGTAGCCGACCGGCAAAGCGGACCGATCCTGCTCAAATATGCGCCCGAGCACGTCAAGATGGACATCCTGCCGCGCATCTGCCGCGGCGAACTTTGTTTCGTCATCGGCATGAGCGAGCCGGGCTCGGGCTCCGACCTGTTCGCGGCGAAAGCGAAGGCGACCAAGGTCGACGGTGGCTGGCGGCTCGACGGCACCAAGATCTGGACCAGCAACGCGCACATCGCCGACTACATGCTCGGCCTCTTCCGCACCTCGCCACCGACGAAGGAAAACCGGCGGCACGGTCTCACGCAGTTCCTGGTCGACATGAAAGCGCCGGGGATCACGGTCAATCCGATCATCCAGTTGACCGGCCAGCACGACTTCAACGAGGTCGTGTTCGACGGCGCGTTCATTCCCGGCGATCACGCGCTCGGCGAAATCGACGGCGCATGGAAGCAGGCGACCAGCGAACTTGCCTATGAGCGCAGCGGGCCGGAGCGTTTTCTCGAAACGTTCTACGTGATGCTCGAACTGATCCGCGCAATCGGTCCCGATCCGGACATTCGCAGCGCGGAGGGGCTCGGCCGCCTCGTGGCGCAACTGCACACCTTGCGGCGCATGTCGGTGTCCGTCGCCGGCATGCTGCAAGCGGGCAAGGAGCCGGTCGCGGAGGGCTCGATCGTGAAGGATGTCGGCACGGTGTGGGAGCAGAAGCTGCCTCATCGCGTGCGCGAACTGACCGCATTTCTCTCGCCCGAGATCGGCAACCGCGCGACGCTGGAAGAGCAACTCGCTTTCGCGGTCACTGTCGCGCCCAAGCTCACCATTCAGGGCGGCACTACCGAAATTTTGCGCGGCATCATCGCGCGCGAGCTTGGATTGCGCTGAGCCGATGCCCGACATTTCCAAAATGCTCTGGCCGAAGTCGATCGCGGTCGTCGGCGCGTCGTCCGACACCAAAGGCCTGCGCGGACGCATCTTGGAGATCATGCTCAGCCACCCTTACGCAGGCACGGTCTACCCGGTTAGCCGCAGCGCGGCCGAGGTGCAGGGGGTGAAGGCCTATTCATCGGTCGAGGCGCTGCCGGAGCGCGTCGATCTCGCGATCCTGATCATCCCGGCGGAGTTCATCGTCGCCGAACTCGAGCGCTGTGGGCGCGCAGGAGTACCGGCTGCGGTCATTCTCTCATCCGGCTTTGCGGAAGAGCCGGGCGAGAGAGGCATGCGCATGCAAGCGGAGATCGCGGCCATCGCGCGGCGCTACGACATGGCCGTGAGCGGGCCGAACACGGAAGGTTTCGCCAATATCGCGGCGGGACTGTGCGCGACCTTCAGCCCTGCGCTGGACAAGAAGTCGGGAGCGATTTCGCCCGCGCGCGCGCTCGGTACGGGCCAAGTGTCTGTCATCTCGCAAAGCGGCGGCGTCGGCTTTGCCTTCTTCGACCGCGCGCGCCCGCGCAATTTGCAATTCCGGCATATCGTCACGACGGGCAACGAGGCCGCGCTCGAGGTCGCCGACGTGCTCGACTATCTGATCGACGAAGGCGGCACCGACGTCTTCTTGTTGCTACTCGAGGACGTGAAGACCCCCGCGACCTTCATCCGCGCCGCAGAAAAGGCGCTGCGCGCCGGCAAGCCGGTCATCGTCGGCAAAATCGGCCAGTCCGAACCGGGCGTGCGCGCGGTCGCGTCGCACACCGCGGCGCTTGCCGGGTCGCGTGACGCCTATTGCGCGGTGTTCGAGCGCTACGGACTGATCGAAGGCCGCGATTTCGACGAGATGCTCGATTTCGCGACCGGCTTTCTCGCCTGCGGCGACCGGCTGCCCGCAGGCAATCGTGTTGCGATCTGCACATCCTCCGGCGGCGCGGGCGTGTGGATGACTGATGCTTGCGCGGCGGTCGGGCTCGATGTGCCGGTGCTTGACGACGAGACGCGCAAGGCCATCGACGTGCACATACCGTCCTACGGCACGTCGCAGAACCCAATCGATTCCACCGCGCAGGGCGTGCACCAGCTTGGCTACGCCGCCTTCGCGCAGATGGCGGCGCAGTCGCCGCTGATCGACGCTGTCGTCGTCGTGGTCACCGCGCGGCGCTCCGCGTTTCTCGAGAACGATCTCGACAAGCTGAAGACGCTGAAGGCCGAGAGCCGGAAGCCGGTCTTCATGTGGACCTACACGCTCCCGTCGGAGCGCAGCGTCGAGATATTGAACGAAGCGGGCTATCCGCTGTTCATCGGCGCGCCCGGCTGCGCGCGCACCCTGCGCGCGATGGCCGATTACCGGCGCCTGCGCGAACAGATTTCGGCAAACCCGTCCACCGTCGCCGCGCAGCATCCGGCGCGCGACACCGTTCGTTCGAAACTGCTTGCGAGCGGACCGGTGCTGACCGAGTGGCAAGCGCGCCCGCTGCTTGCGGCCTATGGGATTGGAATCGCGGAAACTGGTCGGCTGGTGCACACGGCGAAGGAGGCGCGGGCCGCTGTGGAAGCGCTTGACTGTGCCGTCGCGCTGAAAGTGCAGTCGCCCGACATCGCGCACAAGACCGAAGCGGGCGCGGTGCTACTGAACATCGCGCCCGGCGCCGCAACGGATGCCTATCGCCGCGTACTGGCAAATGCGCGCACCCACGCGCCGGACGCGCGCATCGACGGCGTGCTGGTGCAGCCGATGCTGCCGCAGGGACGCGAAATGCTGCTCGGCATCACGCGCGATCAGCGCTGGGGCCCGATGTTGATGCTCGGGCTCGGCGGCGTTCTGGTTGAAGTCTTGAACGACACGGTGCTCGCGCCTGTGCCGTTCGACCGTGCACAGGCGGTTGCCCTCATCTGGCGTCTGAAAGGCGCGGCGATCCTGAAAGAGCATCGTGGGCGTCCGGCAGCAGACGTCGAAGCGCTCGCGGATTTGATGGTGCGCCTGTCGCGATTCGCCGCCGATCACTCCGACATCGTAGCAGAGATCGATCTCAACCCAGTGATCGTGCATGCGGACGGCGCGTCGCCTGCCGATGTTTTGATCGTGACGCGCGCCACCGATGCCGCGAGCCGCGCTGCGGAGTAAGGAGAAGCGCATGGGACCGTTCAAGGACATCGGCGTCGACACGAACGGGCACGTGGCACTGATCGAGATCCGGCGCCCGCCGAACAACTTCTTCGACATCGCACTAATCCAGGAGATCGCGTCCGCATTGGAAGCGTTCGACGAAGCGCCCGCTATCCGCGCCGTCGTGCTCGCTGCGCAGGGCAAGGCGTTCTGCGCCGGCGCGAATTTCGGCGACGGCTCGAATCTCGATAAAGAGGGCCAACGGCCCGGCGAGCTTAACCGCGAGTCCGCCGTGCGCCATCTCTATCTCGAGGGCAATCGCCTGTTCCGCACCAAGAAACCGATCGTCGGCGCGGTCCACGGCTCGGCTGTCGGTGGTGGGCTCGGATTGGCGATGGTCGCTGATTTTCGCGTTACGTGTCCGGAAGCGCGCTTTGCCGCAAATTTCACGCGGCTCGGATTTCATCCTGGCTTCGGTTTGACGGTCACGCTGCCGGCCGTGATCGGCGCGACCAAAGCCGCGCTGATGTTCTACACCAGCCGCCGCGTGACCGGCGAAGATGCGTACGCGATGGGACTTGCCGATGTGCTTGTGCCGCAAAGCGACGTGCGCGCCGCGGCGCTGAAGTTCGCGGCAGAGATCGCCGAGAATTCGCCGCTCGGGCTGATCGCGACGCGCGCGACGATGCGCGGCGATCTTGCCGACCGAGTGCTGCGCGCGACCGAGCACGAGCTCGTCGAGCAGACGCGCTTGCGCAAGACCGCCGATTTCAAGGAAGGCGTCGCCGCCGTCGCCGAACGGCGGCTGCCGATTTTCTCGGGACGCTAGATATTAAAGTGCCTGCCGCATTGCGAGCGCGTCAGTGCATCGTCGGCAGGAAGAACGGAGCCTTGGCCTTCGCCGGATAGCGCGGCGAGCCGTTCAGGCCCGCGGACGTGATCACCAGATTGCCGCCGGTGACGCGCGCAAGCCGCGCCTCGACCAGTTCGGATGCCACCGACGCCGGAACATGCTTGATGCGCAGGCGTCCGCTCAGACGCAACGTATTCAGCCAGCGCGACGCATCGCCAGTCAGGAACGACAGGTTCATCCGGCCCCTCCCCTTTCAGCGATGCAAGACAAGCTGATTCTCATCGTGGCTGGCAAGAGTCATTAACGCTTCGTGCATGCGTGGGACTTGACACTAGACGATCTCGTGTCCGCGCGGATAGCGATGCATGCGCTCGACGCCGCGCTCGGTGATCAGCAACAGTTCGCCCATCTGCACGCCGGCCTTGCGGTCGCGGGTGACGACGTTCGGCTGCACGACGACGGTCTGTCCGGCGCAGAACGGCTCCTGCGGAATCGGACCCGCGGGCCGGCTCGTCGAGCCGAGAACCGGCGGCAGATAACCGCCACCATAGCCGTGCAGCAGATCGTCAATGATCGTGAAGTCTGCTTGTTCAATCACGCGCGAGGCTTCGATCACGTCGTGCGGCAACGTGCCCGCTTTCAGAATTGAACAAATCGCATCGAACGCGGCATCAGCCGCGGCATGCAGATCGCGATAGAGCGAGGTCGGCGGTTCGCCGACCGTGAAACTGCGCAGCACTTGGCCCGGATGTTCCCAGAACGAGGCGCTGATTTCCGCGCTGACCGCGTCGCCCGTCTGCACACAGCGGCGCGACGCAAACTGCCGCGGCACCGGCACTTCGGGCGTGTGCATCGAGGTGACGCCGACGTAATGGATCGCGTGCCCGCCGCCGCGCGCGACGTAAGCTTCTTCGATGCGCGCGCCCAGTTCGATTTCCCTCACGCCCGGCCGCAGATTGTCGCGCAGCGCCGCCATGCCGAGATCGGCGAAATAGGCGCCGACGCGCAGCCAATCGAGCTCTTCCGCCGATTTGACCTTGCGCAGCTTGATATAGGCTTTGTTCAAATCCTGCGGCGCGCCGAACGCTTTGCTCAGCGCCGCATGCTGCGCGAGAGACAGAGGGCCAATGAAGGCGATGCGGTCACGCGTCGCCTTTCGCTTCGTCAGCACGGCGATTGCCGATTCGATCGAGGAAGTACCGCCCCACGCCACGTCCGCATCGCGCGCGATGATGGACGCGAGCTCGGCGTGGTTGACGTATTGCACAAACATCGCGTCGCGTTCGCCCGGCGTGAGCGCGCCGACGGCTTCCGCGGTCACCGGCCAGCCGGTGAGCCACTGCACGATCGAGCCAAACCGATTGGCGCCGCAGAAGATGAGGTGATCGCAGCCAGCCGCCTGCATCAGCCCCTCGATGGCCGCGCGTCGCCGCGTCATTTCCGCGTTGGAAAAGCGCGGATATTCCGTTTCGCAGAGCCTCTGCAGTTCGGGTGGAAGCGGGGGGATTTCGACCACTTTCGATCCGGCCATTCGCGTCGTAAGCGGCGATTTTCCCGCCACAATCCAGACAATTCGCCCGGCGGGCGGTCTATAGCCGCAGAGCGGACATAAAGAAAGCTTTATGTCTGCATTGCGGGACGCGCCCCTGCCTGTTATACGCACGCCCGCCATTTCGCACGTGTACAGATAGGATAGTCATGACCGCTGCTTCCCAGCCGAAAGCCGCCGCCCGCGGCGACTACATCGTGAAGGACATCTCGCTAGCCGATTTCGGCCGCAAGGAAATTTCGCTCGCCGAAACCGAGATGCCCGGCCTGATGGCGACCCGCGAGGAATATGGCCCGAAGAAGCCGCTGAAAGGCGCGCGCATCGCGGGCTCGCTACACATGACGATCCAGACCGCGGTGCTGATCGAGACCTTGGTCGCGCTCGGCGCCGAAGTGCGCTGGGTCTCCTGCAATATCTATTCGACGCAGGACCACGCGGCTGCGGCGGTTGCGGCTGCCGGTGTCCCAGTATTCGCGGTCAAGGGCGAAAGCCTGAAGGACTATTGGGATTACACGGCCAAGCTGTTCGAGTGGCACGACGGCGGCACGCCCAACATGATCCTCGACGACGGCGGCGACGCCACCATGTTCGTGCACCAGGGCTACCGCGCTGAACAGGGCGATACCGTTTTCCTCGATCAGCACAATTCCGAGGAAGAGGAGATCTTCTTCGCGCTAATCCAACGCATGCTGAAGGAAAAGCCGAAGGGCTGGTTCGCGCAGCTCGCAAAGAACATCAAGGGCGTGTCGGAGGAGACCACCACCGGCGTGCACCGGCTGTACGACATGCAGAAGGCCGGTAAGCTTCTGTTCCCCGCGATCAACGTCAACGACTCGGTAACGAAGTCCAAATTCGACAATCTCTACGGCTGCCGTGAATCGCTGGTCGACGGCATCCGCCGCGGCACCGACGTGATGATGTCGGGCAAGGTCGCGATGGTCGCGGGCTTCGGCGACGTTGGCAAAGGCTCGGCCGCCTCGCTGCGGCAGGCCGGCTGCCGCGTGATGGTGTCCGAGATCGACCCGATCTGCGCGTTGCAAGCGGCGATGGAAGGCTACCAGGTCGTGACGATGGAGGACGCCGCGCCGATGGCCGACATCTTCGTCACCGCGACCGGCAACAAAGACATCATTACGATTGAGCACATGCGTAAGATGAAAGATCGCGCGATCGTGTGCAACATCGGCCACTTCGACAACGAGATTCAGGTCGCCACGCTGAAGAACTTGAAGTGGAACAACGTCAAGCCGCAGGTCGACGAGATCGAATTCCCCGACGGCCACCGCATCATTCTCTTGTCGGAAGGCCGGCTGGTGAATCTCGGCAACGCAATGGGGCACCCGTCCTTCGTGATGTCGGCCTCGTTCACCAACCAGACGCTCGCGCAGATCGAGCTTTTCCAGAACCAGGGCAAGTACGAGAAGAAGGTCTACGTGCTGCCGAAAACGCTAGACGAGAAGGTCGCGCGGCTGCATCTCGCCAAAATCGGCGTGAAGCTGACCGAACTGCGCAATGACCAAGCCGACTATATCGGTGTGCCTGTGCAGGGCCCGTTCAAGGCCGAGCATTACCGGTATTGAGGAGCGCAGCCCCTCACCAATTCAAATAGAAATGTGACGTCATGGCCGGGCTTGTCCCGGCCATTTCGTTTGGCGCTGCCCGTTTGAGCGGGCTCACCGGGACAAGCCCAGTGGCGGCAATGATAGTACCGGCGGCACCAGCACGATTGTGTAGCGCTGCGGCGCAGTCTGGTGCCCCGAAGCGGAACGGAAAATCGTGCTCTCCACGATCCGGCTCGCGGGCTCTGCCTGCGCCAGCGCTTTGGCACGCGCGACACAGGCGCTCTCTTCAGCACGACAGAC
>Ga0207780_1000038_pt1 | contig 28037 bp, 26 predicted proteins | sample LuqExpMetageno45_FD_187803 | JGI IMG/M metagenome (GOLD analysis project Ga0207780, IMG submission 187803) | Tropical forest soil microbial communities from Luquillo Experimental Forest, Puerto Rico - Sample 45 (SPAdes) | ecosystem: Environmental > Terrestrial > Soil > Tropical forest ...
GAGCCGAGGATGTTCGACCGCCACACGAACATGTTGCGCGGCCAGTTGTCCGGATGATCCGGGTCCTCGCAGGCCATTTGCAGTTCGCCCGACTTGAGCGCCTTCGGCACGTAGTCCTTCGGGTCGAGGCCGGCGGCTTGCGCCTTCTTGGCGAGGTCGAGCGAGTTCTGCCGCAGCGCAGGCGCCGACGGCAGCCAGCCCATGCGCTCCGCACGCACATTGTAGTCGATCAGCGAAGCATCCCACGGACCTTCCGGCGCGGTCGGCGAGAGCAATTCCTCGACTCCGACGGTCTCGTAGCGCCACTGATCCGTGTGCGCGTAGAAGAACGAGGTTGAGTTCTGCTGGCGGGGCGGGCGGCCCCAGTCGAGCGCGAAGGCGAGCGGCGTCCAGCCAGGTTGCGGACGCAGCTTCTCCTGGCCGACGTAATGCGACCAGCCGCCGCCGGATTGGCCGACGCAGCCGCACAGCACCAGCATGTTGATGACGCCGCGATAGTTCATGTCCGCGTGGAACCAGTGGTTCATCGCGGCACCGATGATGACCATCGAGCGGCCTTTGGTCTTCTCGGCATTGAGCGCGAATTCGCGCGCGACGGTGATGATCTGATCGCGCGGCACGCCGCTGATCTTCTCCGCCCAGGCCGGCGTGTACGGCACGTTCTCGTCGTAGGATTTGGCGACGTGCTCGCCGCCGAAACCGCGATCGAGACCGTAATTGGCGGCGAACAGATCGAACACCGAGGCGACCAGCGCCTCGCCGTCCTTCAGCTGCACGCGTTTGGCTGGCACTTTGCGCACCAACACGTCCGGATGATCCGTGCCGGCGAAATGATCGTGCTCGAGATTGCCGAAATAGGGGAAGCCGACGTCGGCCAGCTCGTCTTTGATATCGGCCAGCGTCAGCCGCAGCTTGGTCTCGCTGCCCTTCGCGTCCTTCTCCTCCAGGTTCCACTTGCCCTTCTCGCCCCAACGGAAACCAGCCGATCCGGTCGGCACGACGATCTTGCCCGACGTCTCGTCGAAGGCGACCGTCTTCCATTCCGGATTGTTGGCTTCGCCGAGATTGTCGGCGAAGTCGCAGGCGCGCAGTTGGCGGTCTGGCACTAGGCGGTCGCCCTGTTTCACCAGCTTCACCAGCATCGGCATGTCGGAGTACTGCCGGACGTACTCTTGGAAATACTGTGCCTGCCGGTCGAAGTAGAACTCGCGCAGGATGACATGCCCCATCGCCATCGCGAGAGCCGAGTCGGTCCCCTGCTTCACCGAAATCCAGAGATCGGCGAACTTAGAGGCTTCCGAGTAGTCCGGCGTGATGACGACACTCTTGGCGCCGCGATAGCGCGCTTCCGTGTAGAAATGCGCGTCGGGCGTACGCGTCTGCGGGACGTTGGAGCCCCACAGTATCAGGAAGCCGGCGTTGTACCAATCGGCTGATTCGGGAACGTCGGTCTGCTCGCCCCAGGTCTGCGGCGAAGACGGCGGCAGGTCGCAGTACCAGTCGTAGAAGGACATGCAAACGCCGCCGAGCAACGAGAGGTAACGCGAGCCCGCGGCATAGGAGACCATCGACATCGCCGGGATCGGCGAAAAGCCGATGACGCGGTCAGGCCCGTGCTTCTTCACGGTGTAGGCATTGGCCGCCGCAATGATCTCGGTGACCTCATCCCAGGTCGCGCGGACAAAACCACCGAGACCGCGCTTGGCAGTGTAGGCCTTGCGCTTCTTGGGATCTTCGACGATCGAGCCCCAGGCGCCGACCGGCGTACGCAGCGCGCGCGCTTCGCGCCACAACTTCAGCAGGCGAGAACGCACTAGCGGATATTTCACCCGGTTACCCGAATAGAGATACCAGGAATAGCTAGCGCCGCGTGAGCACCCCCGCGGCTCGTGATTTGGAAGTTCTGGCCGTGTACGCGGGTAGTCCGTCTGCTGGGTTTCCCAGGTGACGATGCCGCCTTTGACGTAGACCTTCCACGAGCACGAGCCGGTACAGTTCGCGCCATGGGTGGAGCGCACGATCTTATCGTGCTGCCAGCGCTTGCGGTAACCGTCCTCCCAGCGGCGGTCTTCCTGCGTGACGATGCCGTGGCCGTTCGAGAACTCGTCGGTAACGCGCTTGAAGAAGGTCAGTCGATCGAGAAAATGACTCATGGTGCTTGCCTTCATTCAGCCGGTTGTGCAGGGGCGGGCGACAGCGCGCCGCGGTGTTCGACCTCGTAAAGGAGGCCGCTGCGGCGCGTGTAGAAGAACCAGGTAATGCCGAGACAAAGGGCGTAGAACGCCATGAAGCACCACAAAGCAGCCTGCGTCCCGCCGGTCAGCGCGATCGAGGTGCCGTAGGCCTTCGGGATGAAGAACGCGCCATAGGCTGCCACTGCGGAGGTGAATCCGATGATGGCAGCCGACTCCATCTCGGCCTGCTTCTGTTGGGCCGTTGCAGTTGCGCCCGGAGTCAGTCGCGGCATCTCGGTGCGCATGATCGCAGGGATCATCTGGAACGTCGAAGCATTGCCGATTCCGGTCGCGCAGAAGAGCACCATGAAGGTCGCGAAATAACCCCAGAATGCGCCGGGCTGGTCCTTGATGCTGAGGAAGTAGAGGACGCCGAGGACCGCCACTATCATCAGGCCGAAGACCCAGAAGGTGACGCGTCCACCGCCATACTTGTCGGACAGCTTTCCCGTCAGTGAGCGCGAGATTGCGCCGACCAGCGGCCCGAGGAAGACGAGTTTCAACGAATCGACGGCGGGAAACTGCATCTTCGCGAGCAGCGGGAAGGCGGCCGAATAGCCGATGAACGAGCCGAATGTGCCGGTGTAGAGCACGCACATGATCCAATTGTGCTTGCGCTTGAAGATCACCGCTTGGTCGGCGAAGGACGCCTTCATCGCCGCGATATCGTTCATGCCGAACCACGCCGCGAAGGCGGAAACGGCAATGAACGGCACCCAGATGAAGCCGGCATTCTGCAGCCAGAGCTTGGTGCCGTCGCTCCCGACCTGCGGATCACCGCCCAGCCAGCCGAACACGCCCGCGGTGATGACGAGAGGTATGACGAACTGGCCCACGCTGACGCCGAGATTGCCCAAGCCGGCGTTCAGCCCGAGCGCATTGCCCTTCTCCGATTTCGGGAAGAAGAAGCTGATGTTCGCCATCGACGAGGCAAAATTGCCGCCGCCGAAGCCGCACAACAGCGCGAGCCCGAGGAAGATGATGTAGGGCGTGTCGGGCGACTGGACCGCGAGGCCGATGCCGACCGCCGGGATCATCAGCGACCAAGTCGCGATCGACGTCCACAGGCGTCCGCCGAAGATCGGCGGCATGAATGAGTAGAAGATGCGCAGGGTGGCGCCGGAGAGACCCGGCATCGACGCAAGCCAGAACAACTGGTCGGTGGTGAATTTAAATCCCACCGCCGGCAGTTTGGCTACGACGACCGACCAAACCATCCAGATCACGAAGGCGAGCAAGAGCGCGGGAATCGAGATCCAGAGATTGCGTCGCGCGATCGCTCGACCCTTGGATTTCCAGAAGGCCTGATCTTCCGGATTCCACTCGGTAAGCACGCCGGCAAGCGCGCCCTCGTGCTTCTCGCCGTGGATCGGCTCCATCTCCGGGAACTGCGGCAGCTTGCGCAGCGCCGGCTCGAGCTTCTCTTGCTCCATCCGCCGGATGGCGAGATACATCCATACGAGCGACACGCCGGCGATGAGGAAAAGCAGCATGAAGCAGCTCGTCCAGATGCCGGTTAGGTCGTTCAAGACGCCGAATGCGATAGGAAGGACGAAGCCGCCAAGCCCGCCGATCATGCCGACCAGTCCGCCGACGGCCCCAACGTTATCGGGATAGTAGACGGGAATGTGCTTGTAGACCGCCGCCTTGCCGAGGCTCATGAAGAAGCCAAGCACGAAGACGAGACAGGTGAAGGTGACAACGCCGGTAGCGAGATGGAAGTGAAAGGCCCCCTTCATTCCCTGCACGATGTATTCGGTCGGCGGATAGCTTAGGATGAACGTGATCAGCACCGAAACGCCGAACATCCAGTACATGATGCGGCGCGCGCCGTAGCGGTCGGAAAGCACGCCACCATAGGCGCGGAAGAGACTCGCGGGGATGGAATACGCCGCGGCCAGCATGCCGGCGGTTTCGATATCGAGATGATAGACGCCGATCAGATAGCGCGGCAGCCACAGCGACAGCGCGACGAAGGCGCCGAAGGCGAAGAAATAATAAAGCGCGAAGCGCCAGACCTGCAGGTTCTTCAACGGTTCCATCTCGAGCCAAGCGCTACGCGGGCGCTTGCCCAGTTGCCGGCGCTCCATCTCGACCGGATCTTCCTTGGTCGTGAACCAAAAGATGATCGCCATGATGGCGATTCCGACCGCCCATACCTGAGCGGTGACTTGCCACCCGTACGCGACAAGCACGAACGGTGCGCAGAACTTGGTAACCGCGGCACCGACATTGCCGGCGCCGAAAATGCCGAGCGCGGTGCCCTGCTTCTGTGCCGGATACCAGCGGGAGACATAGGCGATACCGACGGCGAACGAACCGCCCGCGACGCCGACGCCGAGAGCAGCCACGAGGATTTGCGGATACGTATGCGCGTAGGTGAGCAGGAAGGTTGCAACTGCGGCCGCGAGCATCACGACCGTATAGACCCGACGTCCGCCGTATTGGTCGGTCCAAATGCCGAGGAAAATTCGAACGAGCGAACCGGTCAGGATTGGCGTGCCAACCAGGAGACCGAATTGCGTCTCGTTCAGCCCGAGCTCCTGCTTAATTTGCACACCGATGATCGCGAAGATCGTCCAGACCGCGAAGCAGACCGTGAATGCGATGGTAGACATCCAGAGCGCGCGGCCTTGGCCTTCGACACTCGCATACGGCTTATCTAGCATTGGGAAGACCCCGTTTGGCCGTTTGAATTCGGATCGTGCGGCGCAGCAAAACGGGTTTCCGGTCTCCTTTCTTTGTTTTCGATCAAAACGAATATGATTTTGCGTTCAATAACTTAGCTTCACTTAGTTGTGCCTATGACTTACCTAGATTGGGTGATTGTTTTGATGTTATCTGTACGGTCACTTGATATTAGTCAATCTAGTTTGCCGACCGACAGATTTCGATTTTTGAGGTCTGATGAGCCCATGTGCGGGCCCAATTTTTCGTCGCACCACCTGAGCGGCGGCAGTTCCAAGACGACAGCAGAAGCGACCTCGTGAGACGGACGAGTTCAGCCGGGGGAAGACTGCTTCTCGAGCAACTGCTTGATCACAACGCCTGCCCGATGCACCGCCTCTTCGATGAGTCGGTGGCCGAACTCAATTGTCGCCCTTTGAGGATCGCCGATGACGCCGCCCTGCGATAGCGATCCATCATCGCTGGTCCACGGCCAAGTCACCGCGAGATCAAGAATCGTCTCATGCACGTGAACGGCATTCGCCTTCGTCGCATCATTCGAAAGCCGGTCGAGTCGCACCAATTGCGGCGCAACCGCCAGCATTATCGACGTCTCGTTCTTGCCCCCGTGGATTTCCGGAATTGCACCACCGCCCGCACCGTCGTCGCTCAAAGCGGCCGGATGGAACGTGCACACGTTCAATTCCATATCGGCGCGAAGATCACGGACGAGCGCCTCCAGAATCCCGCGGTTTCCGCCATGCCCGTTCAGGATGAGAAGATTCCGGGTCGGCAACGAGCGGCGGATTGTCCGTCCTGAGTCATGAATGAGCTGCGTCATCCCTGACACGGAGAGCGATAGGGTGCCGGCGGCCCATTCATGCTCGCGCGCCAAGCTGACCGATATCGTCGGCAGCATCCACAGATCGAAGGTGCCCATCCAGCGCTTAACGATGGCCGCGCTCAGCGCCTCGGCAATGAGGACATCTGTGTTCAGCGGAAGATGCGGCCCGTGCTGTTCGATTGAGCCGATCGGCAGAATGAGAACAGAACGCGCAGTCAGGAGCCGCGAAATGTCATGAAATGTAAGTTCGCCAAGCAATCGCTCCGAGCGGGCATCTGGCATTGCTGCTCTCCGAGCATCGACGGACGTTAAGGCATCGGATTATTGCGCGAGCGGCGCCTCGTCCGCGAGTACATCAAGCGGGCTGTCCAGGCTGGCGAGGAGACGGTCGAGCCGGTGTCCCGCGCGCGCGGCCTTCGCGGTCATATAGCGAAGATTATGGGCATTGATCGGAGTCTCGATCGCCACCCGGCCCGCAATATCGATACCCGCATCCGCCAATCCCTGAAGTTTGGCCGGATTGTTCGTCAACAGCACGACGTTCCCGCAGCCGAGCAACTGCAGCATGCGGCCGGCTATTCCGTAATCGCGCTCGTCATCTTCGAATCCGAGACTCGTATTGGCATCGATCGTGTCGAGGCCATCGTCCTGCATCTGATACGCGCGCATCTTGTTGGCAAGCCCGACGCCGCGGCCCTCTTGCGCGAGATAGAGGATGATGCCGGCCCCAGCGTCCTGGAGGTGCTTGACGGCAAGCTGCAACTGATCGCCGCAATCGCAACGGCGTGATCCGAACACGTCGCCGGTCAGGCACGCCGAGTGCAGGCGGACCAGCACAGGTTTTGACAGATCAGGTTTGCCGATAACAATCGCAGTCGACGTGCCGCCGATCGCGTCGCGAAAGACGATGAAGTCGGCGCGCGAACCGGAGTTCAGAGGAACAGAGGCTTTGCTGGCGATTGTCAGCGATCGCAAGAGATCCTGACTAAAACGGTCGATCGTTTCGGCCTCGAGCTTCACAATGCTGTCGAGTTCACGCCGCGTCGGGCCGAAATTGGCAACCAAAACGGCCGGCAGCGCCTGCGACATTTTCGCAAGCTTAATCGCAGCTTGCGCGGCATCTCCCGATTGGCGGACAGGCAGTTTGCAGCTCGCCGCCGCATTGGAGACAAGAGACAGAATCGCCTGTGCTTCCAACTTCGCATCGAGCGGCAGATCGACCGAAACTTGCGTATCGATGCCGAGGGCGCGGGCACGTTGCGCGGTAATGACGAGCCTCGGTATGGCCGGCGCACACAGACTTCGAAAAACGGCGAGCCGTACGGTATCGAGGCCATCGACCGGAAGCGCTAAAATGCTTTCACCGGGCGCCGTCATTTGCACGGGACGGCGCGCATGGAATTCCGCAAGTCCGCGGGTGACGGAAATTTCAGACGTTGTCCCAAAACAGCTCAAATCGCCGCTTCGCCTAATCGCACTCATACAAAATACCGTTTTGGTCTTGTTCTACCGGCGCACAGGCACCGGCCGAACATCTGTCGCAAACCAAGCATTATTTATGCAACAGTTTGAAGCTGTAGTCGTTCAACAATTAGAGAGTACGTGTGTGAGCACCTCGACCGCAGAAGCACCCCCCGAGCCCCCTCCCTCATGGCCCGATTTCGTAGAGCGCTTCCGCCAGATGGCCCCGCTTCTGCCGCCTTGGGGGCCCCTTTTCGGACCGTTACAAACGCCGGGCGCGGACGGGCTAACGATCGTGGGACAGATCGGGCAATCGCTGGATGGTCGCATCGCGACCGAAACGGGTGACTCGAATTACATCAACCAAGCCGCCGGGCTGGAGCACCTGCATCGCTTGCGGTCGCTGGTCGATGCGGTGCTCGTCGGAATTGGCACGGCCATCGCTGACGATCCGCAACTGACGGTGCGCCGGGTGGAAGGGCCAAATCCGGCGCGCGTCGTGCTCGATCCGAACGGCCGCCTGCCGGCCAGCGCAAAGCTGCTGCGGGACGATGGGACCCGCCGTGTGATTCTGACGGCCGCTGCGGGGCATGCCGCCCCGATAAGTGGGTCCGAAATCATCACCCTCTCCGCGTCGGGCGGACAAATCGCACCTGCGGCAATCCGGACGGCGCTTCGCCAATGCGGATTTCGACGCGTGCTGATCGAAGGCGGGGCGGTCACCTTGTCGAGGTTCTTGCAGGCGGGATGTCTCGACCGGCTTCACGTCGTTATCGCGCCATTGATCCTCGGCAGCGGCCGCCCCGGATTCATACTGCCGCCGATCGCGCGTGTGGCCGACGCCTTGCTGGTCACAATGCACGCATTCACGCTAGGAGACGAAGTGCTTCTCGATTGCGGCCTTGCTCTTCAACCCGGGGACGGGGGTACCGCGAAGAAATCCACATGACCGACGCGCAACGAGGCGCGTCCCGCCACGATTTCCGCCTCGCGAAATGTGAGCCATTGGTACAAATCTACCGAAGTAATTTTACCGGCCTCGCCCGCCGCAGCACCCCAGCCGCGGACAATCTCGTTCTGGAACGCAGCGTCTTGCTCCCGAGCAAGCCAGTCCGCCGGACCCCGCACCACGAAGAAGCCGCGCTGCATCAGTTTGGATATAGCGGCCGCTACGGCTGACAGTCCGAGCGCCGGTCCAAAACCCTTGTCCCTGCGCTGATGGAGATTGACGGCATCAATGATCGCTTCGTCCAGCGGATGCGCAGGCGCGATCTCGATGCGGCCGTCATAGCTCAAGCCCGCATAAACATGCAGGCCGCGGCCCGTCACCGAATTTGCAAAGCGCTCCAGCCATTCCTCCGAAGCAAGATCGAGGAGAGCCGACATCGTGACCAGATCGGCAGCCTCCTCCATGAGCGATTCAAGCCGGGAATCGAGATCGACGGATACGGCCCTCGCCGGCACGGTCAACCTGGTCGAACTTTCGACCGCCCGCGCAAGCAGATCGCGATCATGATCGACGAGACGCCAATCTTGCGCCGGCCCCAGCCGCGGCGCGAGCGTGCGCAAGGTCGAACCGGTGCCGCAACCCAGATCGAGGACGCGCAGATTCGCCCTGCCTTTAAACGCGTCGATCACTGCATTCATGACGACGGGGTTGCGTGCGCGCACATCGTACGGCTCGCGCAGAGACAGCCATTCCGCGGAAAATCCGCTCATGACGCCGCCTCGATCGCTTGCGCGAAAAGTTTTGCCGAAGCGGGCCAGGTTGGCTGCTCCGCGCTTGCGACGAGGGCACAAGCCGACATGCGCCGCCGTTCGTCAACATTTTCAATCAATCGCCGCAGCGCCGCGGCGAGCAATTGCGCATCGTCAGGCGGGACAAGCACGCCGGCTCCTTCCGGCACGGTTTCGGGGATCGCTCCGGCAGTCGTGCCAATCACAGGCAGACCGTGCGCAAGCGCTTCGGCGAACGCCATACCGTAACCCTCGAAGCGCGAGGGCAGCACGAACAGATCGGCGCCTTGATATAATTCGGCGAGATCGGCATCCGAAACCGCGCCCCGCAACGCGACGCGGTTCGCGAGGCCAAAGCGCGCGATGTCGTTCTCCAGTTGCGCAGCGCAAGACGGATTGCGCGTGCGATCGCCCGCGATGCTCAGCGTCCAGGGCAATTCGGACAATGCGGCGAGTGCGGCAATGAGCACGTCATACCCCTTGCGCGGCACGATCGAGCCAACCGCGAGCAGCCGAACGATGCCCTCTGTGCGAGCTTGTGCGGCAGCGGCGATGTCCGTGCCCGGCGGTGCAACCGTGATCTTCTCCTTGGGAACGCCGTAGCTCGCAACAAGAACGCGCGCCGTTGCCGCGCTGGTGACGATGACGCGCCTCGCGCAGGCCAGGGCGTCGCGTTCGGAGAACCGCAGTCGCGTCGCCTGCTCGTCAGACAGGCCCGTCTCAAGGGCGAGCGGATGGTGCACCAGAGCGATCACCGGGCGCTCGCAGCAAAGCTCTACGGCCGCTTCCGGAAGGACGCCGTAGGCCAGACCGTCGACTACGACGGCGCGGCCTTTTGGAATGGCGAGAAGCCGCGTGACCGCCGCCTTGCGCTGCGCGACCGTGGGGTGCGGAAATGCATCCGCGAGACTCACTACCTCCACCGTCCAACCCGCACTGCGAAGCTCCTCGATGATGCGCCGGTCATAGGCGTATCCGCCGGTGGGAGTGGAGAGCTCCCCCGGCACGACGAAAGCCAACTCCTTCACCACAAGGGCGCCTCGTACCACGCACGCGCGACATGCGATTCCGACAGAGTGACGCGGATCACTTTCAACTCGCGGCCGGACCGGCCAAGCCTATCGGTGCGCGCGGCGTCCGCGAGCTTCTCCTGGATATATTTGGTCAAGAACTCAGTCGTCGTGTTGACGCCCTTGAACTCCGGCAGCGTGTCCAAGTTGACGTAACTGAGTGGCGTCAGAACGGCCTTGAGCACCTCATGCGCGCGGCCGATATCGACCACGATCCCATTCTCATCGAGGCTGTCGGCGATGAAAGCAGCATCGACTACGAAGGTCGCGCCATGCAGTGCCTGCGCCGGGCCGAAGATCGCGCCACGAAACGAATGAGCGATCATGATGTGATCGCGAACCTCGACCGCGAACAATTGCAAAACCCCTACGTTGCCGCTTCCGCGGCCGGATAGCGCACGACCTGGCAGAGCACACCGCTCTCCGGCGCAAGGATATCAGGCAGCCGGGCCGGAAGATCGCGAAAATCGATCGGCTCCGCGAGCAGCGCGTCGAGCTTCGGCTCGCGCAGCAGATCGAGCGCCGCCGCGAGCCGCCGTTTGCGGCTCCAGCGCGGCCGGTGCGAGGGCGCGACCTCGCCGACCTGGCTCGATATCAGGCTGAGACGGCGGCTGTGGAACGAGCCGCCGAGCGCCACTGGAATCTCGCCGCTGCCGTACCAGCTCAGTTCCAGAACCGTCGCCTCCATTCCGGCGAGTCTCAATGCTGTCGAGAGCCCCGCCCCTGAACCTGTCGCATGCACGACGAGGTCGCAGTCGCCCGGCGCAGCGTCCGGCGACGAGAACGCGACCCCCAAGCTGCGCGCTAGCGCCGCACGCCTCGGATCGATATCGACGAGGCATACCTGCGCTCCCGGCATTCCACCGCAGAGCCAGACGACCAACGCGCCAACCACCCCGGCCCCAACGACGGCGATCCGGTCCGCCGGGCCCGGCCGAGCGTCCCAGACCCCGTTGAGCGCTGTTTCCATGTTTGCCGCCAATACTGCCCGTGCCGGCGGCAGCCCGTCCGGCAGCGGCACGACGGAATCGGCCGGCAGGTTCACCGTGTCCTGGTGCGGGTAGAGCCCAAAGACCGGGCGGCCGGCGAGATTGGCCGGACCGTGCTCCACCCGTCCCACTGCGGCGTAGCCGTATTTGACCGGGAACGGGAACGCGCCGCCCATGAAGGGCGCCCGCATTCGGTCATATTCGCTATCCGGCACCCGCCCACTCAACACCAGGCTTTCCGTGCCGCGGCTGATCCCGCTGTACAGAGTGCGGACCCGGACCTCGCCGGGCCCCGGATCCGGCAAGGGCTCGGAGCGGATTTCGGCCCGTCCGGGCGCGACATACCAAAGCGCTTCACTCCGCCCGGCCACTTCGCGATCCTGTGCTTGGACTTTGAACAGTCCCGATGGGTATATCTCGCAAGGCTAGTGCTGAGCAGGGGGCCCGGCTGCGTCATGTTGGATCGTGTAGCTGCTTTTCCCGCCACGGTGGGAAGGCCGGACGCCATTGTGATCGCGCGGCGGCGCGCCTTTTATACCGCCATGGTCGTCCTGACCACAGTCGCCGTGCTCTGGCTTGCCGTGATTGCCGTGCCTCCGACCAGCTTCGGCGGCATCGCGTTTCTTCTGCTCTTCACAGTGACGCTGCCCTGGTCGGTAGTCGGCTTTTGGAATGCGCTGATTGGATTGCTGCTGATGCGCTTTTCACCCGATCCGACGGCGGCCGTGAACCCGCTCGCGAATAGCGTGAGTGGCGCTGAGCGCATCACCGCGTCGACTGCGATCCTGATGTGCATCCGCAACGAAAGTCCCGACCAGGTGGTGCGCAATTTAGAGCCGCTGATGGAAGGCCTCGCGCGCGCCGGCGTCGCGGACCGCTTCCACGTCTACATCCTCAGCGACTCGAGCTTCTCCGACGTCATCGAGGCCGAAGAGGCGCTGCTCGGTCCATTCGCCGAGACATGGAAAGACATCATCCCGGTCACCTATCGGCGCCGTGCGATCAACACAGCGTTCAAGGCGGGCAACATCCGCGACTTCTGCGAGCGCTGGGGGCGCGATCACGATTTCGCAGTGACGCTGGACGCCGACAGCTACATGCCGGCGGAAACTGTGCTGCACCTCGTGCGCATCGCGCAGGCCAATCCGACGCTCGGCATTCTGCAAACGCTCGTCATCGGCATGCCGTCAGTGAGCGCATTCGCGCGCGTCTTCCAATTCGGCATGCGGCTCGGCATGCACTCCTATACGCTCGGCGCGACCTGGTGGCAGGGCGATTGTGGCCCGTATTGGGGACACAACGCGCTCATCCGGCTCGCACCGTTCATCGCGCATTGCGAGTTGCCGCAGCTGCCCGGCACAGGCCCGTTGAGCGGTTGTGTGCTCAGCCACGATCAGGTCGAGGCAGCGCTGATGCGGCGCGCGGGCTACGAAGTGCGTGTGCTGCCGACCGAAGGCGTGAGTTGGGAGGAGAACCCGCCGACGCTCATGGAATTCAGCCGCCGCGATCTGCGCTGGTGCCAGGGCAACATGCAGTATTGGAAACTGCTGAGCATGCCGGGATTGAAACGGGTCAGCCGGTTCCATCTGATGTTCGCGATCTGGATGTACCTTGGCTCGCCCGCCTGGATGGCGATGATGGCTATCGGAACGGTGCTGCTAGCGATCTCGCAGACGTCCGCGACGCAATACGTGCCGGTGAAGGCCGGAGCCGGTACGGCGCTGTTCGTGATCACGCTGGTGATGACATTTGCGCCGAAGATCGCTTCGATGATCGACGTTTGTCTGGAGGAGACCAGGCGTCACTCGTTCGGCGGCTCGCTCCGCTTCGCGCTGAATTTGGCCGCGGAAACGTTGTTCATGATGCTACTGGCGCCGATCATTGCGCTGACGCATACGATCTTCATGATCCGGTTGTTCGTCTTCCGCCGCGGTCTCGCTTGGAACGGCCAGGCGCGTGAGACCTATGCCGTTCCGTGGCGGCTTGCTTTCGCAAAACTCTGGCCGCAGACGCTCGCGGGCTCCACCGTGCTGGGCGTTGTCGCGCTGAAATCGCCACACGATTTCGGCTTCGCGCTGATGGGCACGAGCGGGCTCGTTCTCGCGGCTCCGTTTGCGGTGGCTACCGCATCGCCGCTGATCGGACGGTTGTTCGCGCGGTTGGGCATCGCGCAATTGCCTGAAGAGAACGAGCACCGGGACGCGCTGCTGCCGTTGCGGTTGCCGGCGATCGAGTTGAGCGCACCATCGGCTGGACAGGCCGCGGACCGCTGATGCTCGACGCGCTGAGGTCATTGCGCGGCGTTCTTCGTTCCCTGTGGATCTATTACGGCGACAATCGACGCGGCCGAGCGATGCAGCGGCTCTACGGCTATTTTGTGCGATCCGGCGATCTCGTCTTCGACATCGGCGCGCATGTCGGCGACCGCGTCCGCGCATTCCGCCGACTCGGCGCGCGCGTGGTTGCACTCGAACCGCAGCCGCCGCTGGCCGGCACCTTGCGCTTGCTCTATGGCCGGGATTCGATGGTGACGATCGAACAGGCCGCCGTCGGCCGGGAGCCGGGCGCGATCGAACTGAGCATCAATGTGGACAACCCGACCGTCTCGACCGCGTCCGCAGAATTTATCCGCGCAGCGGAACACGCGCCCGGCTGGCAGAACCAGCGCTGGAGCAAGCGCGTCGCAGCTCGCGTGACCACGTTGGACGAACTAATTGCGGCGCATGGAATGCCTGCGTTTATCAAGATCGACGTGGAGGGCTTCGAGGCGAAAGTTCTGGCCGGCCTGAGCCGCCCGCCCGCGGCGCTGTCGTTCGAGTTCACCCTGATCCAGCGCGCGCTTGGACGCGTGTGCATCGAACGGTGCCGCAAGCTCGGCTACGCCCGCTTCAATGCCGCCTTGGGTGAGAGCCAGACATTCGAGCATGCCGAATGGATCGATGCGGACGCGATCGAGCGCTGGCTCGAGGCGCTGCCGATGGAAGCCAATTCGGGAGACATCTATGCGCGGCTCGCCTGATACGCGCCGCGCGCGCGCGGCAATCGCGACGCTATGCGGCATCGGCTTCGTGGTCACGCTGTGGATCTTCTATCCCGGTGTGATGACGTTCGACGCGCTCTACGTCTACAAGGACATGGCGAAGCATGCTTACGGCGACTGGCAGTCGCCGGCCATGGTTGCGCTCTGGAGATTGATCGATCCACTCGCGCCGGGCACGGGAAGCCTCCTGCTGCTCACCGTGGCGCTTTATTGGTTTGCATTCGGATTGATCGCGAGCACGATCGCCGGCCGCTCGCCTTGGCTCGCCGTCGTGCTGCCGCTGCTCGGCTTCTCGCCGCCCGCCTTCGTCTTGTTGGGCGTCATCTGGCGCGACATTTTGTTCGGCGCGTCATGGCTGCTTGCTGCAGGCCTCGCTTTTGCCGTCGCACGCAGTCCTTCGCGTTTGCGGCTCGTCTGTCAGACCCTCGCCTTCGCTCTCTTCGGTTTCGGGGTTTTGCTTCGCCCAAACGCACTCGCCGCAGCTCCAATTCTGGCGACCTATCTGCTGTGGCCCTCGCAATTCAGGTGGCGACGCGCCGCACTGGCGTATGTTCCGTTCGCGATTGCAGTGTTCGCCTTGGTGCAGGTCATGTACTACGGCATGTTCCGTGCAGAACGGCAGCACCCGCTGCATTCGATTATGGTCTTCGACCTAGGCGGCATTTCGCATTTTTCAGGCGCAAACGTCTTTCCAGGCCAATGGACGCCCGAGCAAAGCCGCATGATCACGTCTGGCTGCTACAAGCCGATCGCCTGGGACATCTATTGGACGCAAGAGCCATGCCTGTTCGTGATGGAGCAGCTTGAAGGCAAGAAGCTGTTCGGCACGTCCGCAATCTCGAGCGCCTGGGTTCGCGCCGTCGCCGCCCACCCGCTTGCTTATCTGACGCATCGCTTCATGTTCGAGTGGACCTTCCTCGCGACCAAGAATCTCGCGCTCTGGACGCGCGATCTCGACGATGCCGATAAGATTATCTTTGCCGACAATCCGCGTCTCATGGCACTCAAGGCCGTGAACGACGAGCTGAATGAAACGCCGCTGTTTCGCGCCGGCACGTGGCTCCTGCTCGATGCTGCGCTGTGCCTGCTGGTTTGGCGTCGGCGGGAGACACCCGACGGCGCGTTCGTCATCGGCGTATGCGGCTCCGGCGCGGTTTATCTGCTGAGCTTTATGGCCGTCGGCGTCTCGACCGACCTGCGTTACGCCTATTGGGCCGTGCTCGCTGGCTTGGCCGGCGCCACCGTCGCGGCGCAACGCCCTGCCAAGAGCGAACTGCGGCCCGGCGCATCAACAGCGGCCGTGTAGATGCCCTACGCGACACGACGCGATTGGCAGCGCTTCCGCGTCGTCGTCATTGCGGCGGGGCTCGCCGCTTCCATACTGTTCGTTCTCGCCGGCGTGGCGACACGGCTGCAAATGTACGGAGACGGCTCGATCTTCTCTTATGCTGTCGCTGCGCAAGACGCCTGGGCCTTTCATTGGCACAACCTTTCGGGCCGGTTTTTCACATACGTCTATGCCTACATGGTGCCCGAGCAGATCGTCGCGCTCACCGGAAGCGCACGCGCCGGCATTGCCGTGTACGGCGTCTTGTTCTTTTCGGCGCCTTTGCTCGGCCTGCTGATCACGGCGGCGGCCGACCGCTCCCGCGAGCGCATCGTCTTCACCTATGCCTGCGCATCGACGGTCCTCCTCTGCCCGCTCGTGTTCGGCGCGCCGACCGAGATGTGGGTGGCGCATGCGGTGTTCTGGCCGGCGTTGGCCGTCTCCCTCTCCGCGCCGGCAAACGTGCGCGGCGCGATCGTCGTGTGCCTCGCTTTGCTCGCGCTCGTCTTCACGCACGAGGGCGCCGTCGTCCTGGCGGCATCGATGCTCGCGGCACTTTTGTGTCGCGGTTGGCGCAACCCGGTATTTGTGCGCGCCTGCGCCGCCTGCGCACTGGCGATCCTGGTATGGGCCGCCGTCAAGCTGACGATCCGGCCCGACGACTACATTGCTGCGGTGCTCGCAGCGGCAGCCTTCCGGTTCATTGATCTGCACAATCTCGCGCAGCCGATGGTCCTGACCTTGTGTACTGCGTTGGCGGGTTATTCCGTTGTCCTGCTTCTTCTCCACGCCGCGAGCATCGAGCGCGCGCATGTCTATTCGAGCCTCGTGTGCGTCGCTGCGCTCGCCCTCTTCTGGGCGCGCTTCGACCACTGGCTGCTGGCCGAAGCTCGTTACGATCTTCGCACCGTGCTGCTGATCGGCATTCCGGTCCTCGGATTGGTTGCTGCGTTGGAGACGATGACGGCGGACGACTGGCAACGTTCGCCTCTGCAGAGCGTGGGCCCCTGGTTCCTAAAGGCGCGCGCTTTGGCAGATCCCCGCGCGCTGGCCGGGGCGTTCGCATTTGTGTTGCTCATGCACGCGGTCGAGAGCGGCAAATTCGTTTCCGGTTGGCTGGACTACAAGGCCGCCGTGCGCGCGCTCGCGTCCGGCTCGGTGTCGAATCCGGAGCTCGGCAGCCCGCTGTTCGTCTCCTCCCAGCACATCGGCGCCGATCTGAGCCGTCTGGCATGGAATTCGACGACGCCGTTTCTCTCCGTGTTGGTCGCGCCGGACTTCAAGCCGGCCCGCCTAGTCGTCGATCCGACCGCCGGCTATTTCTGGCTATCGTGCAAAACAGCCGAGCAAAGTGAAATTGAAAGCCGCGCCTTGCCGGACGAGGCGCGAGGCCTCATCCGGCTACACGCCTGCCTGCACCGTCCGAATTGAACTCAGCTACTGATTATTGCCCGGCGCTGGTGCTGCTGGAGCTGGAGCTGGAGCTGGAGCTGATGCCGCTGGTGGCGGCGGCGTTCCGGCTGCAGGCTGCTGCCCGGCGGTCCAGCTCTTGAAATCCGCCTCAGAAACATCGGCGAACTTTTTTACAAATGCAGCGATCTTCCACAGATCCTCATCCGTGGCGCCTGCCGCCGCAAAGCTCGGCATTCCGGTCATGTTGATGCCGTTCTTGACGACCCAGAATATCTGTTGCGGCGTCAATTCGGGCGCGACCTCCTTGAGGTCCGGCGGGTCCGGATGCATGCCCTCGGAGAACTTGGCCCATTTGACGCCGGGCGCTCCGTGGCAGGTAGGGCAACCGTGCTCGAGATATTCGCGCGCACCCTCCTGCACCGTCGCAGAGTCGGCCAAATTGACGCCGGCGGGCGGGTTATCAGCCGCCCAGCGCAGGATGGATGCGGTACGCACGTGGAGCAGCGCCCATTTAACCGCGGCAGGGTCCTCCATGCTGCCGGCGACATTGTAAAATCCGCCGAAGAAATAGACGACCGCAGCAATAATGAAAGCGACGGCCAACAAGCCGATAAAGGCGAGAAACCGCATGTTTGTTCTCCCTGGGTTTCCGGCGGCAACTTGATCGAACACTATTCCTTTTTAACGATTTTGCCGGGAGCGCTGATGCTCAAATAGGCGAGCAGTTTCATCTCCCGGCGTCCGCGCGTCACGGTATCGAGCACCAATCCCGCCGCGGCCGACAACAACGCAGCCAGCATCAAGCCGGTGCAAAGGACGGCGGTCGGCAGTCGCGGCACGAGACCCGTTTCCAGATAGGTGAGCATCAGTGGGATAGCTAAGCCGACCGACAGCGCTACTAAGACTGCGGCGATCAGGCTGAAAAACATGAGCGGGCGCTCCGCACGATAAAGGCTGATCATCGTCCGGAAGATGCGCAGACCATCCGCCCACGTGCTGAGCTTCGAGATCGAGCCTTCCGGCCGCGCGTAGTACGGGGTCTCGATCTCCGCACACGGCAGGCCGAGTTCGAGGGCATGAATCGTGAGCTCCATTTCGATTTCGAATCCGCGCGACATGAGCGGAAAAGATTTCACGAACCGGCAGGACAGGACGCGATAGCCCGATAAAATATCCGTGAGCGCCGAGCCGAACACGGTCCTGACGAAGCCGGTGAACAGCCGGTTACCCAGGCGGTGGCCACGCCTATAGGCCGACTCGTAGTGATGCCGCCGGCTGCCGACCACCATGTCGAGCCGGTCGTTCACCAGCTTGGACACCATCGGCCGGACACTGGGCGCATCATAAGTGGCGTCGCCGTCGACCAGGACGTAAATGTCGGCCTCGACGTCCGCGAACATGCGCCGCACGACAAAGCCCTTGCCCTGCCGGGGCTCCCGGTAGACCTGTGCGCCGGCCTTTTGCGCCGTCTCGGCCGTGTCGTCGGTCGAATTATTATCGAAGACGAACACAGCCGCATTGGGCAATGCGATGCGAAAATCTCGAACCACCCGTCCGATCGAAGCGGCCTCGTTGTAGCAAGGGATCAGCACCGCAATTTCATGGCGGCGCAACTCGGCGCTGACATACGGCAATACGTCGAGGTGCGTCGGACCGCGGGCGGCATGCATCGCAACACTCACTGGTGTTGCGGGAGTATAGGCAGCCCGATTTGCACCGAGCAAGATAGGCTCGTCGGCTCGCCGCCGGCGGAAACACAATAAGAAACCGCGCACCCGGAGGTGCGCGGCTTTCGTTGTTACAGCGCTGCGTACGCTGATTACACGGTCGAGGCCGAGGTGGCCGATCACCCGTGCGCATTGCGCGATATAAACAAAAACGCGAGCCACCGGCCCGCAGCGGCGATCGCGCTGCCGGCGAGATACCCGTAAGCGGCGCCGATCAGCCCCCATTCGGCCATCAACAGCGCCACCAAGAACACGGTCACGGCAGCGCCGAGCCCGCCCACCACGACGATCGCGCGCGGCCTCTCCATGCTGGCGAGCGCACTTGAAGCGGGCATGCCGACCGAGGTTGCGAGCAGCGCCAGAGCGAGCACGATCAGAACCGTTTTCTGATCCTGATATTCGTGGCCGGGGAGAAGCAACTCCAACACATCTTCTCCCGCAAGCGCAACGAGCAGGCAGAACGCACCGACGAGCATGCCGAGCAGAGCGGCATTCTTTCGCGCTTCCTTACGAATGCGGGGACTCGCGCCGTGCTGCCAGGCTTGCACGAGTTTCGGGGTCAGCACATTACCGATGCCGATCGCGACACCCGATTTGCCGGTAAACGTGACTGTCACCGATGATCTGCGTGCAACTCGCGCTCGTCGCCGCGCCGCCGGAATAGCTGACCGCCCCAGTCGGCACATAGACGGCGCGCCGCCAAGCGTCTGCGTACTGCCGCCTGCCGATTTCTGAGGCGCCCTCGGCTATTTCCTGTCGCACCGACCCTTCCGTTCTCGCTATCAGCTCAGTGATGTTCGAGGTTATTGGCTCGTGACACGCTGACGGGCGTCATTGGGTGTGAGATAGCCCATGTACCCTTCTACTGCCTCCAGGATTGGTCCGGGCGCTAACGGAAGGCCGCGCGCTTAACCGAACCGCGGGACTTTTCTGCTGTCAAACGGCCCATCCGTGATCACCGTCACATCCGCAGCAATAGCGTTCGGTTGAGATTGTAGCGGTGCCCCCGACCCCTGCTCCCTGATTGAGTGGCACCGACGGGAGGCCGCGCGAGGGCGCACTCTGCGGCCTTTCTGTTACCGTGGAGGCTGCGACATGAAGCCCAAAGCAGAACAGCCGCCGCTCGCCTATGAACCGAATTGCACGGATCATCGCGAGGCCGAGCGCAGGCGTCAGGAAGTGCAGGAGTGGCTTAAGCGAAGAGAATGGAGGCTGGATGCGGCACCGATCGTTGCCAACGCTCAACCGACAGACCATGAGTGAACTCGCCCAGTAGCAGCCGACCTCATAAGAGGCCGAGTCGGCGGCCTTTTTCGATTGACATCACCTACGCCGACCCAACCACTGCGCCTTGAATGCTGGGTACTAGCCACTTTCCATCCCAGTGGCTCGTTTTGAATTCTGAGTGCCGCTTAACAATTGCGACTACTCCATGGAGGTGCTCCCATGACGATGCAGGGTGATCACCACATTTCCAAGGCGGAAGATGCTGCGTTCGATAAGACTATGAAAATCGGCGCGATCGTTGTGCCGATATGCGTGCTCGCGCTGGCGGCGCTCTGGTATTTTTCCGCGTAGTCAAGCTAGCTGCGAAGCACGAAAAGTGAGGCCGCCTTTCGCGGCGGTCGGCACCTGTAGGTAAGTAGCAGAGCAGGAGGTGCCCTATGCTCAAGGCGCTCACCGTCACGTTAGCAAGCTTCGCCGACCACATCGCCGCTGCTGTGTTTCGTCGAAGGCTGTCGTGCCTTTGGTGCAGTCTGCGTGGCTGCCCGCCATCTTCCCGTTGCGCGCAGCAAAGGCGCAGCATCGAGGCCGATTAGTTCTCCGCCTTGTATCTACTGACTCTCACCTTCGCCGCCGCAGCCAGTGCGCCTTGAATGCTGGGTACTGGCCCCTTTTGGCCTTCGCCAGTCGTCCACCTGGTGTAATGCATCCACGCGGTGGGTCTGAGGCCGCGCCCGGATGGCTCTCACCGTCAATTTTTATCCAAACATTATTTGTGATCAGCCCGATCGTAGGCGAAGCATTCCCCCAGGGAGGATGTGGATGCCAATCGTCATCGGGATCGTATTGCTGGCCGCGTGCATGGGTATGCTCATTATCGCGCGCCCCCAAGCAGGCCAGGCCAGCGCGATCTGGCTAAGCAAGCCGTGGATTCTCGGCCAAGCCTACGTCCTGGTGGCCCTTATCACCGCCGTCGTGGGCGTCACCTTTTTACTGAACGGCTGGCCCACTTAACATGGAGGCCATAGTTGGCGGCCTCTTTCGTTTGACTCTCACGTACGCCGCCGCATCCACTGCTCCTTGAATGCCGCCATGGCCGCTTCGCGCGTTTCTGCTGTGCCGCTGCCCGACCTCGATTTTAAATCATTCCCTCAAACTTTACATGCGGCCCAAGCTTTTCCGACGCCGCCAAGGCCTTACAATAAATTTCCACACAACTAATGCTGCCATGATTAGGGAGCCACCAAGTGCAGAAATTACAGAAACAAGGTCGGAACTTTGAACCAACACGGAGTAGTTCAGAAAAGGAAAAAACGCTAGTTGGAATAATGCAATGATGCAGACTGATGCCGTTGCGCAGATGAGATCGATTGGTAATTCTGAAACGGCAATTCCCATGGGACCGAGAATTTCTCTCTCACGCGCATAGCCACCCGGTTCTGTAAATAAATATGGATTGGAGGCAGCGAATCCACTGCCTCCAAGCATGAGACCCCGCTTCGTCACGAACGATCCAGTTAAAAATAAAAGACAATAAAACGCTGAAGAAGTACAGACTATCCAAATCACCTCTGGAGGCAAGATCACAACACTTTGTGGGACCACCCATTTCCAGATTGCAGTAGCTGGCCCCGCAAGGGGGATGAACCAGCCAAACAATATAGAACCTATCGTGATCCTTAGGCGCCAGAAATCGATCGCTCTATCAATCCTTTCAAGACAATTCTTCGCAGCAGACTCGGAAAAGCGCGTTTCCAACAGTATCATTTTGCGCACTGCCATTAGCCGATTGCGGAAGTGCCAATGGAGCATGCCGATGACGAGAGGCCGTAGGTAAGTTCTTCGATTGATCTCACCCATAGCGGTTACTTTGGAAAGACCTTTCCATTCCCAATCGGCAGGGCGTTGCCAGAAGGATGGGCCAATAAAAGATAGACGCATCGCGGTCTTTTCAACGTCGACATATAATTTTAATAGCTCTTCCACGCTGGACGTGAAGTCGACTGAGGCGTTGGGCCCCGGCTGGGCCGATGCGTGATTGGATGTTGATGGCTCCATTACTTCATGATAGGCAATTCGGTCTATTTGTTTCAATGCGGCGCGAATATTGGTTTATGACCAGGGGCGCAGGGATGCTGCAGGGCGTGCCGGTCGAGGCCGGCTACAAGGTTGCGGCGATCAGCAATACCTGAGCCTCCATTTTGTCCTTCGCCGCCGCAGCCAGTGCGCCTCGAAGGCCATCATCGCCGCCTAGCCGTCTCTGCCGTTCCGCTGTCGGTGGCGACGGCTGGAAATAGCTGCTCCATTTATATGCTTTTTACTTGCGTGTGAGGGCGCACCAAACCTCCAATGCGGATGTGCGTAGCCGCCTTTGGGTGGCTTGTTCCTCCCACTAACAAAGCCGCGTCCCACACGCGGCTTCTTTTCTGCGGCACGCGAACGCCGACTACCCGCACGATCCCTACTGATCAAAAACGAAGGTCCTGTCAGAGATATTTTGGGCCGGCATCGCTCCGTAATGCATCGTGAGCGGCTCCAGCGTTGTCGCGGCGGCCTTCGTCGGCACAGGATGCCCAGAGAAGTACGCAGCTTTGGTGGCTGCAGCGGTGAGCACAAGCGTAGCGCTCGCGAACACAATCAGATATTTCCGCATGGCATCCTCCTGTCTGATGTTCAGGAGAGTAATGCGCCAGCCGCATCACGCGCTGTGACGGGGATCACGATGGCTTCACGCACTAGTTCGCGAAATCGACACGCGCGTGATGCACATCACATCACGCACTCTACGAATTTGGTCAGATCAATTTGTTCATCTAGGCCCCACACCTAGGTGGATCACTGTCACGAACTAGCCCCGGCTCGCCGGGGCTTTTTTTCTTCGGCGGGCGAGTTTCCACGGCTGAGCAATGTCAGATTGCTGTGCCAATTTCCACCCTTGCTGTGTCCTAAGTGAATCTCGCGATGTTCTATTTCAATAAGTTGCTGTTGGCATGGATCAATGGAGTTCCGCTGGTGTTCGCAGCGGCTCGGCGGATCGGGCGTACGATGGCCGATATACGTTGCGCTTCCGCCAATTGCATTAATCAAGCATGGGCCACCTGATCGTCTTCTCGCAAACTGATCTTGGTCAATGCTCGGCAGCGCGTTTTACATACAAAGGCAATGTGGATGACTTGTTTGCATGGGCGCTGGTGTTTGCTCCGGTCGTGATCGGCTGCGCGGTGGGGTGGGTTTTATTCCGTTGGACGAATGAGACCACCTGTTGACGGCCTCTTTCGTTTGACTCTCACCTACGCCGCCGCAGCCACTTCGCCTGAAAGCGCCGCTACGGCGCGCATGATCGAATACAGCATATCAAAAACACCGAACGACGTTCCGCCCTGTGCGTTGCATTCACACACAGGAAAGGAAAGACTATGTCGACTACATCACGACGGGCCGTACTGATCGGCGCTGCTGCCCTGACGGCCGCGCCAGCCGCCGTGCTGGCCGGCGAGATCCCTACCGCGTCCGATCCGATCTTCGCAGCAATTGAGGGATACAACCGTTCGGTTCAAACAAGAAACAACAGCAGCACGAGAGCCCAACTGCTGTATAAAAACGGGGAAATCAACAACGAAGAGTTAGACCGCTTCTACGATAATGGCCTCGATATTGAAAACCAGGCATTTGACGAGCTGCTGCAAACGGTCCCAACCACGCCAAGCGGAGCGGTGGCATTAGCCTCGTTTTTGTTGATCGAACTTGATCGGAAAGGGAACGGCAGTTTTGCTGCCTCGTCGATGGACGGTGGGGCCGAGGACGGAAGACGGCTGTTGCGGAACGTGGTGACTGCTCTGCAACCACTCGCGAGCGCCGCTAGTCAGTGAAGGGAGAGGCCCGGCAGTCGACCGGCGGGCCTTTTCATTGCCTCGCGGAAGATGCGGGCACTTGCGGGTCAACATCGCCGATCAAGATCTCTATCACCTGCTCTTCCGTCCAGCCGTCTGGGATGACAGTCGCAAACTCCCGCTTACCCTCCACGATTGGAAGATCGGAACCTCCGCCTTTCTCATAACGCGCAATCAGATGGAACATGTTGGATCCCTCCCGCGGCCCTGGCGCGTTCGGGGGTTCGATGTAGAAATCAGTCACGCTCCCGCGGACGAAATCAGTCTGCCGGCCAATAAATTTTAGCCCTCGTTTCTCGATCGTCGACACCGCGTTCGCCAAAGCGGTTTTGCGTCTGTGTCGGTAATCCACAGAGTGCGTTGTTAGAGTTAGAGCGTACGTCAATGTACGCCGTATGAGCCGATTTGTCTTAGGCCCAATGATCGCGCGGTTGGTCCTCCATCACCGGATGACCGTGAACGATCGGCTGCGCGCCGGCCGCTACGGCCCCACCTTTCGACAGAACGGCATCGTGTACGTCGCCCTTGAGGCCGTCCAACTGACCGAAGGCGCCCTGTTCTCTGAAGTTCAAATCCGCGCCGCGGCCGAAGGCAGGCCGGATCGACAACCAGCTCGGGGAGAAGTCCCCTTTTAAAAGACGCGAGTCCGCGATACCTTTAGTTCCTGCCTGACACTTTTGCTCGCTACCCACTTTCCACATCATCCACACTATTCACGGCCCCTAGTGGTAGGGGTCATGCGGCAGTGTGGACTGCTATGGACGGGAATAGTGCCGATATGTTAGCCGCCGGACGGAACGGAAGAGCCGCAGACCAGCCGAACCCCGTGCGGTCTCATGGGTTTCCCTGCCGGAAGCGAAGGTCGGGTACGAAGATGGCGAAGAAGCCGGGCAGCAACGTCAAAGGTGAGTTCATCTTTTTCGACGTCATCTACGAAGACGGGTCGCAGCGCTCCAACCGGCGCGTGCCGGCAAACCTGCTCGGCGGCCTTGAAAAGGACGAGCCGGCGCGCGGTTTTATCATGGAGCAGGACCGCGAGATCGCGGAGAAATCCGGCCGCGCCCCGCTTGCAATCAAGAGCATTGCCCGCAGCGGGGCCAAGAAGAAGGTAAAAGACCGCGAGCGGGCTTGACCCCGGGGTCAATGCTCGATGCGCTCGGCCATCAGCACCAGCGCACGGCGGTAGACATCGGCTCGGTTCCACTCGCGCATGACCTCGAAGTTCTGCGTACCCGGCCCGAACGGCGCGCCCGCGCGCCAGCCGTTTTGTCGGAGCAGATTTGCAGTCGAGGCGAGCACGTCGGGCACGCTGTGACGCAGATCGACGCGACCGTTGCCATCGAAATCCACGCCGTACTTGATGTAGGACGAGGGCAGAAACTGCGTCTGACCGATCTCGCCGGCATAGGCGCCCTTGAGATCGCTGAGCGGCAGGTCGCCGCGCTGGAGGATCTTCAGAGCCGCGATCAATTCGCCCTGAAACAGCTCACTACGCCGGCAGTCATGCGCGAGCGTCGCAAGCGTGCGGATCACCGGCAGCCGGCCCATATCGCCGCCGCCGTTGTCGCTTTCCATCGTCCAGATCGCCATGAGCAGCGATGCCGGGACACCAAAGCGCTGCTGCACACGGGCGAGCAATTGCGCATGGCGTTGCATCAACGATTTCGCCCGGGCGATGCGGGCCGAAGTCACGCGCGTGCGCGCATAATCTTCGAAACTCTTCTGAAAGGTGTAGCGCTGCCGGCGGTCGAAAGCGAGGACCGAACCATCCGGCGTCAATCCTGCGAACGCGGTGTCAATCACCTGGCGCGAGACGCCGGCGGCCTGTGCGTCGCGCGCCACCCCGGCAAGAAATTGATGGAAGTCGCCGCCGCATTGCGCCGCCCATGCGGGCGCAGCGGCAAACAAAAGCATAAACAGCACGAAGAGCCGTGAAAGCATTGCTGTCCTCTGGTCGCCCCGAAGGACAGCATCGCATTGCACCGCGGCAAAAGGAAGCCGGCGGCGCTTGATTGCGCCCAGGGGGACGTTAGTCTCTGCGCCCCATCGATTGCCATTGAAAACAAGGGATACGACGCCATGCCGAAAGCCTATTGGGTCACCTGCTACCGCGAAATCAAGGACCCGAACAAACTCGCCGCATATGCCAAGCTCGCCGGCCCCGCGGTCGAGAAGATGGGCGGCCGCTACATCGTGCGCGGCACGGCGGCAATCACCTTCGAGCATGGGCAGAAGGAGCGTATTGTCATCTCCGAGTTCGACAGCCTCGAGCAGGCGAAGGCCGCGCATGACTGCCCCGGTTATCAAGAAGCCTTGCGCGCGCTTGGCGACGGCGCTGTACGGGATGTGCGCTTGGTGGAGGGATTGAGCTGACCGTCTCGTCCGCTCGTCCCCGCGGGGGCGGGAACCCAACGGAGCATACCTCTCGGCAACTCCGTGCTGGAGTCCCGCTTACGCAGGAATAAGCGGGCTTCGGCTTACTCCGCCGCCTCGCGCTGCGGCTCCGCGCGCTCCACCCGCGCGGCGCAGTATTTAAATTCCGGAATCTTGCCGAACGGATCAAGCGCCGGATTGGTCAGCCGATTCGCCGCCGCCTCGAAGTAGGCGAACGGGATGAACACGACACCGTCCGGCACCGCATCGTCTTGCCGCGAGTTCAATTCCACCGTTCCGCGGCGGGTCGACACGCGCACCATGTCGCCGGGCTCAATCCCCAGCTTCGCGATCGTGCCGCGTGAGAGCCCCGCTGTCGGTCCGGGCTCGAGCGCATCGAGCACACTCGCACGCCGTGTCATCGCGCCGGTGTGCCAGTGCTCGAGCTGACGCCCCGTCGTGAGGATGAACGGGAATTCGTGGTCCGGCGTCTCGTTCGGCGGCACGAGCTTCGCCGCAACGAGCTTTCCGAACCCGCCTGGACGCGGGAAGCCGTCCTTGAACACGACGTCATTACCGGGCTGATCGGGCGCGTCGCACGGATACGTCACCGCGTCCTCGCGTTCGACGCGGTCCCAAGAGATGTTGTCGAGCGACGGCATCAGGGAGGCCATCTCCGTATAGACCTCGCTAGGATGCGTGTAATTCCAGTTCAGCCCAATGCGCTTGGCGATCTCCTGGATGATCCACCAGTCCTGCCGCGTATCGCCGGGGAGCGGCAGCGCCACGCGTCCCATCTGCACCTGACGGTTGGTGTTGGTCACCGTGCCGTCCTTCTCCGGCCAGGCGGAGGCAGGCAGCACAACATCGGCATAGACCGCGGTCTCGGTCAGAAACAGATCCTGTACGACCAGGTGCTCGAGATGCGCGAGTGCCCCGCGCGCGTGGTTGAGGTCGGGATCGGACATCGCCGGGTTTTCGCCGTGGATGTACATACCCTTGATCTTGTCCGCGTGGACCGCGTCCATGATCTCGACAACGGTCAAGCCCTTCTTCGGATCGAGCTGGACCTTCCACATGCTTTCGACCTTGCCGCGGATCTCCGGGTCCTCGACGGACTGGTAATCCGGGAAGAACATCGGAATCAGGCCGGCGTCCGACGCGCCCTGCACGTTGTTCTGTCCGCGCAAGGGATGCAGGCCCGTACCCGGCCGGCCGATCTGGCCGGTGATCAGCGCGAGCGCAATCAGGCAACGCGCATTGTCGGTGCCGTGCGTGTGTTGCGACACCCCCATGCCCCAGAAGATGATGGCCGAATGCGCGCGCGCATAGGTGCGCGCGACTTCACGCAAGGTGTCAGCCGGGATGCCGCAGATCGGCTCCATCTCCTCCGGCGTGAAATCCTTGATGTGCTCGGCGAATTGCGCGAACCCTTCGACGTAGGTCTGCACGTACTGTTTGTCGTGCAGGCCTTCCGTCACGATGACGTTGAGCATCGCGTTGAGCATCGCGACGTCGGCGCCATTCTTGAACTGCATCACGCGCCAGGCATGGCGTTTGAGCGCCTGTCCGCGCGGATCCATTATGACGAGCTTGGCGCCGCGTTTCGCCGCCTGCTTGAAATAGGTGGCGGCGACCGGATGGTTCTCCGTCGGATTGGAGCCGATGACGATAATGACGTCGGAGTTCTTCACCTCGTTAAAGGTCGCCGACACCGCGCCGGAGCCGACGCCTTCGAGCAGCGCCGCAACCGACGACGCGTGGCAGAGGCGCGTGCAGTGGTCGACGTTGTTGGTGCCGAAACCTGCGCGCACCAGCTTCTGGAAGAGATAGGCCTCTTCGTTCGAACATTTGGCCGAACCGAAGCCGGCGAGCGCCTGCGAGCCGTCGCGATCGCGAATTTGCTTCAGCCCAGCGGCGGCTTTGTCGAGCGCCTCTTCCCACGTCGCCTCGCGGAAATGCGTCCACGGATTCAAAGGATCGATGAGTTCGTGCGGCACCTTCGGCACACCGTCCTTGCGGATCATCGGCTTCGTCAGCC
>Ga0207780_1000039_pt1 | contig 27881 bp, 26 predicted proteins | sample LuqExpMetageno45_FD_187803 | JGI IMG/M metagenome (GOLD analysis project Ga0207780, IMG submission 187803) | Tropical forest soil microbial communities from Luquillo Experimental Forest, Puerto Rico - Sample 45 (SPAdes) | ecosystem: Environmental > Terrestrial > Soil > Tropical forest ...
CATGGCGCGTCATGTCCCTCGGATTGCGCCAATGGGCCCACGGGTTCTGATCAATGGGACTTGGTATTAGAGGCCGTGCGCAACAGCGCGCAACCGAAGTCGCGTCACGCGGCCATTTCCTTGAACACCGAAGCCGCTTCATGCATAGCGTGATTGCCGGCGGGCGCGCCGCAATAGACCGTCGCCTGCAGAATGATCTCCTTGATATCGTCCTGCGTGAAGCCGTGTGACAGCGCCGCGCGCACGTGCAGCTTGAACTCTTCCCATTGATGAAGGGCGATCATCATCGACATGACCATATAGCGACGGGTCTTATGATCGATGGCGGGGCGGGTCCAAATCTCGCCCCAGACATGCCGCGTGATCATCTCTTGGAATTCAGTATTGAAAGAATTGCGATTTTTCAGCGAGCGATCCACCCAGGGATCGCCCAGAATTGATCGGCGCACTTTCATGCCCTCTTCGTACTGATTGTCAGCTGGCATGTGCTTCCTCCCGGTCAAGTGACCCTTCGACAATGGATGGCGATGACGGCGCGCAGCCTGCAAGCGACCGCGCTGGCAGGCTTATGGCTCTCCGACGTGAACGGCGCAATTTCGCTAAATGTACGAGTGCGTGAGTTTTTTTTCACACCGCCCCGGAAAGGGTGGTCAGGCGGCCGCAGGGTTCTGTACGAGTTTTGCCAGAACCGGATCGAGTTGCCGCTGCAGCCAAGAGAGAAACTGCCGCGCTTTCCGGCTGGGGCCGGTCTCGGCACGCCACACCGCATAATACGAGCCTTGCCGGATCGGCTTATCGAACAACCGGACCAGCGCCAGCGCCGCAAACTCCGGTCCCAACACCGGGATCTGCCCGATGACGACACCGAGCCCGTCGACTGCGGCTTGGTACGCCAGCATCGAATTGGGGAATTCGATGATTTCCATGCGAGCCAATGGGAAGTCCGGCCGCCCCGCGGCGGTCACCCAGTCCACCCAATCGTTTCGGCGGTTCGCGGAAATGAGGAGCCGATAATCTAAAAGATCATCGAGCGTGCGGATCGGACGGCTATCCTTGAACAATTTGGGGCTGCACATCGGCTGCACCCAGTTTGCAAACAACATCCGGCTTTCGGTACCGAGCCACTCCCCAGAGCCCACCTGAATAGAGATATCGACGTCTTCCCGGACGAAATCGACAGAACCGAAACCCGTGGCGATGCGGACGTTCGTTCCGGGATGCTCGGTTCGGAATTCCGACAGGCGTGGAATAAGGAAGCGTACGGCGAACGTCGACGGGACGCGGACGTTCAATGGGGCGCTGTCCTGCCCGCGCATAATGCGATCGGTCGCCAAGGTGATCGTCTCGAAGGCGGGAGCGATTTCGCGGTAATATTCTTCGCCGACCTCAGTCAGGACGTTGCCATCCCGGGAGCGATGGATCAGCCGCACATGCAAAAATGCTTCCAGAGCGGCGATTTGGCGGCTAACTGCGGACGGCGAGACACTCAGAACCTCGGCCGCCTTGGTGAAACTGCCAACTCGACTTGCTACCTCGAACACGTGCAATGGGTTCAGCGGCGGTACCGACCTAGCCAAAACGCGGCCTCGTTGATGAAAACTCAAGCTGGATTACCCAATACGAATTTGTCCGCTCAAGTCAAATGAACGAACCAAGCCTCCTAGGCGGCACGTTTGTCCGTGAAATGGCTGGACAGAAAGTTCGTGCTGGAACATGAGAAGCCGCAGAACGGCAGGGATACGATGGTTGACCGCCAAACGTCCGGTTTGCCGCTTTCCGAAGTTGTCGAGCGCCTGCCGCAGTTGGTGAACGGAAATCCCGCCCTCCTGCGGCGTGGCAAGTACGTCACTACCGACATCATGCTTGAGATCGGTCCGATCCCCCTCCATGTGGCGATCATTGCCGGCCGGATCGAGACCTTGTCGCGCGGGCCGTTGCTCATGCGGTCGTGGTCTTTTGCGGTCCGCGGTCGCGAGCAAACGTGGCGTCGCTTCTGGGCGGTGCATCCAGAGCCGCGTTTCCACGACATCTTTGCATTGGCCAAGTTCGGCGAGTTCCGCATTGAGGGCGACTTTCGGCCGCTGATGACCAATCTTCTCTATTTCAAGGGCCTACTCGAATCCCCCCGCGTCCTCGCAGACGAGCGTTAGCAATGACAGCCACCATCGATCCGATCGTCGGCCGGTACGTTTACCTCGATCTGCAGGGGCGTCCGCATCGCATTTACTTCGAAGAGGCCGGCGCCGGGATCCCGCTGCTGTGTCTGCACACGGCAGCATCCGACGGACGTCAGTTTCGTCACATGATGACGGACAAGGACATCACCGATCATTTCAGAGTGATCGCGTTCGACATGCCGTGGCACGGCAAGTCGACGCCGCCCGACGGTTGGCAGGACGAAGAATATCAACTCACGACCGATGCCTACATCGAGTTGATCCGGACATTCCGCGATGCGCTTGGCCTGAAGAAACCGGTCGCGCTCGGCTGCTCGATCGGCGGCCGCATCGTGCTCCCGCTTGCCATGCGCCACGCCAAGGAGTTCAGCGCGCTCATCGGCCTCGAAAGCGCGGCCTACCAGACGGGCTGGTACGACTCGAGCTGGCTGCATCGCCCCGACGCGCACGGCGGAGAGGTCTGCGCCGGCATCGTATCCGGTATGGTCGCGCCGCAGAGTCCAAGCAGCAATCGTTGGGAGACGCTCTGGCATTACATGCAGAGCGGACCCGGCGTGTTCAAAGGCGACATCTATTTCTATCGCGCGGATTCCGATCTCAGGCCGAACCTCGACAAGATCGATACGTCAGTGTGTCCGCTCTACCTAATGACCGGCGAATACGACTTTTCGTGCACACCCGAGAATACGCTGGAGACCGCCGCCGAAATCCCCGGCGCGGAGGTGGTTATCATGAAGGAGATCGGGCATTTCGCGATGAGCGAGAACCCCAAGAAGTTTCGTCAGTACCTTCTGCCGGTGCTCGAATCCATAAAGGCGAGACACAGACGCACGCGCTGACTAATAAAAGTGAGGAGCAGACCACCATTGGCCCGCATCATGTAGAGCGGGTCCCAGGCGCTCTAGAGTCTACGTCTCGACCGAGCGAACCGACGTTTCGGGTTTCAGTCCGCCACGGCGGCGCGCCAGCGTGTCGACGCCGTTCTCTTCCCACTTCGCCGAGGTCGCATTCTGCGCGAACTGCTCCCACTTATCGCTCCAGTCGCCGAGCAGATAACCATGCCACGGCGCCTGGAAGTTCACGGGCGGGAGCTTCAGCCGATTCCAAATATCCTGCGCGCGCTCCATATAGGGCTTCGCCGGCAAGGCAATCGGAGGCATCGGATGCTTGAGCGTCGCATCGATCAGCAGCGTCGAATTTGCGACGCGCGGGTCGGGCTCCACGCCCGGCTTGCGGTCGGAGCTCGGCCCGTGGCCGGGTGAGCGGAACGGCAATACGAGCACGTCCTCAATCGGATTCGATCGGTAAGCCATCGACCAGAAAACAGCGTTTGGATTGGCCGGATTGACGTCTTCGCTCACTGCGATGACGATCTTACCGCAATCAGCGATGCGCGACGCCGCTCCCTGAAGGCCGCGCCAGACTTCCGTGCGCGGCGTATCGGGTGCGAATTGTAGAAAGATGAGCGGACGCAGGTTGCTCAAGTTCTCGTGCATCGACACTTGCTTGATGCCGCGAATGCCGAGGCCATCCTTCAGGTGCGTCAGAAACAGCGGCTCCAGCGCCACTTTGCGCATCACGCTGGATTCGCTCGGCGTGACCTGACTGATGATGGAGGTAAAGACCGGCGATTTCCGATGCGTGATCGCTGTGACTTCCATCGACAGATTGTAGTCCTCGAGCGCCACGTAGCCGGTGCTCTCACCGAACGGCCCCTCCGGCTCAAGTAGTTCGGTGCTAATGAGGCCCTCGATGACGATTTCCGCGTCTGCCGGTACCATGACGTCGATGGTCTTGGCCCGCACGACGTTGATCGGCCGGCCGGCCAGTGCGCCAGCGACCGTCAGCTCGTCGAAATCCACGGGAAGCCGTTGCGGGCCGTTATAGGCGACGATGGGCGCCGCACCGACCACGATGGCGCAGGGCATCGGCTTTCCAAGCTTCTGGTATTTAAGCCAATGGCGATACCCGCCGGACCCGCCGATGCGCGACGACATGCGTACGGCAAGGCGATTCGTGCTCTTCAGCGCCGCCCGATTGGTCGACATATTGGCAATGCCGTTCTCCGGATCCTTGGTGATACAGAGCGTCGCCGTTAATGTCGGCGCGGCATCGAATCCCGGAGTCGAGACCGGAACGGGCAGGCGCGCGAGGCCATCGCCGGGCTTCTTGAGGTCGTCACCGGTAATCACGACGTCTTGGCAACTGCCGCGTTCCACCACCTTCGGCGGAATCGGATTGGCGATCGCGGTCGCCCACGCAGAGCGGATGCGATCGACCGGACAGGCCATACCAATCGAATAGATTTCCGGCGACGCCGCTAACGCCCCGACGACGACCGGGATGTCGTATTTCTTGCCTGTGCAGTCCACGACATTAGTGAACAAGAAGGCGCGGCGGTCACCCTCCGGCAGACCACCGACAAACTGGCAGCGCACCAGCGGGTGGAGTTCCGTGTCCTTGTCGATTGGCTCGTCGATGCGAACGAGCAGCCCTCGACGCTCGAGTTCGGCGAGATGCGACTGGAGATCGAGGCTGACGGTACGTTGGATCTGAGTGTTCATCACAGTCGTTCCAAAATTAGGGTGGCGCGGACGTCAGGCCCGTGAGTCCAAGAGGGCATTGAGGTTGGCCTGGAATGTTCGGCGTGACTCGGGCCCATGAACGAGCGAGTAATCAAGCGTCGGTTTCTCGCCGGCGCGGACGCGTAGAGTTGCGAATGACGGACCTCGCGCCTGCATGAAACCCGGCAGTTCGGCGCGTAGGGTATCCAAATCGGAGAATTCGGTCACCAGGCGATAGCCGGCAGCGCGCGCGAAGCCGGAGAAGCAAACCATGTCTTGGGCCGGGATCGGATGTTCGCCGTTCGCCTCGTAACACCCGTTCTGGCAGACGAAATGGGTGAGGTTGGCCGGGGCAACACCGGCGATGGTTACAAGACTTCCAAGATTCATCAGAAGGCTCCCGTCGCCATCGAGCACGATGATCTTGCGGTCGGGCAGGCCGATAGCAAAACCGAGCGCGCTCGACGACGCCTGGCCCATGGCACCGACGGAAAGAAAGTTCAGCGGATGCGGCGAGATGCCAATCCATTCGAACGCGGAGGAATAGACGCCAACCACCAGTGCATCGCCGCGAACCTTGGCGATCTCCTTCAGACATTCGGTTCGCAGCATCATGCCTTTACCCTCCGGCCGAACAGCACAACGAGCGGCCGCGATTCCGCGTAAGCGCGGTCTACGGCCGCTGGGATTTTGGGAATATCGCTGTTCTCTTCGATGCAGAGGGTGGGCACCCCCATAGCATCCAATACTGGCTGTACCACGCGCACCGAATATTTCTTGTTCTGCGGCGGCGGCACGCCCGGTTCTTTGCCAAGCAGCCCGACGAACATGCAGACCGGCAGCTCGTACTCGACCGCGATGCCGCGCACGGCGTTAAGCGAATCGAACAAACCTGTCTGTTGCATAAGCAGGGCCGAGCGTTTGCGGCAGAGCGCGAGTGCCGCGCAGATCGAAACGCCTTCGTCTTCCTTGCAGATGCGGACGAGGTTGATGTCCGGTTGTCGCGAAATTGGCCACAGCAGCCCGGCGCTGGTCGTGATGTCGGGTAAGGCGACGATCGTATCGAGTGCGGCCTGGCGCATGGCGCCAATGATCGCACCGCCATCGAGCATGGTGGTAGGGCCGGACGCGTTTGTCATTCGGCTCGCTTATCCTCCTGCAATACCGCTTTCCACTTGGAAATTTCCGTTTCGACCATTTGCTTCATCTCGTCCGCCGACATCGGCGAGGCGTAGATAGCTTGGTTTGCAAGCAGTTCTTGCTCTTTCGGGCGCGCCAGCATGTCGTTGATAACTGCGTTCACCTTATCGATGATGGGCTGTGGCGTTTTCGCCGGCGCCACCAACCCAAGCCAGAGCAAAGCCTCAAAACCGGAGAGACCTTCCTCGGATATTGTCGGCAGGTCGGGAAAGCGTGAAATCCGCTTCGTTGACGTGATGCCGAGCGCGCGCAATTTGCCCTCTTTAATGTATTGGTGCGTAGTCGTGAGAATGCCGAACTGGGAATCGATGCGATCGGACAGCAGATCGACGATCGCTTGGGTCGAACTCTTGTAGGGGATCTCCGTCAGTTTGATGCCGCCCATTCGCGCGAACAATGACGCTGCGAGATGCGACAGACTCCCTTCGCCTACCGATGAGTAGGAAATCGGCTTTTTCTTAGCGAGAGCAATGAATTCTTTCAAATTATGCGCCGGCACATTCGAATTCACGACCAGCACGTAAGGTGAGGTGCCGATCATCGCGACCGGGGCGATGTCCTTGATCGGATCGTATTTCACCGCATTAAGCAGCGGTGCGGTGACCATTGTCGTTGTCGTGGCGATGCCGAGCGTGTAGCCGTCGGCATCGGCATGCGCGAGCTCGGTCGATCCGACCTCCCCGCTCGCACCCGGACGGTTCAGCACGATCACCGTCTGGTTCAACTTTTCCGACAATTCCTTCGAGATGACGCGCGCAACCGTATCCGCGGCCGAACCGGCCGGAAGCGGAACAATGATCTTGATTGTGTGATCGGGCCACACCGCGTGCGCGGGCAATGAAAAGCTAAGCGCGACGCCCACCGCAGAGCCGGCGAAGATTCTCCGAATCATGTCTCCTCCCATTGGCGCTGCTCTAATGGCAGGTCCCTGATCCGGGCGATGCTATCGAACGGGTCTCCGACCGAGCAATGAACAATTGGGAACCCACCCTTGATATTTTGGAAAACACACCGGGAACTGACGACCGAGGTCCGAGTGCCGGACGTTGAGAACACGGTCGCCCGTCCCCACGTTTCGCTGGTATCGCAGCCTGAGACGATTGCGAAGCTGATTCTGGACGCAGCTGGTTGATACAGGTCGGGCACAATTTAAAGGAGCGAATTTTGCAGTCCTCACCTGGTCGCTGGGTTGCGGCGAACCCGAGCGAATCGGATGAGTGGTCAATCCACGCGCAGGTTTGTGAACACGTTCAATCGTTGACGCGGATGTTGTCGCGCTTCGCCACCTCGTCCCATTTCTTCTGCTCCGCGTCGATGAAGGCGGCGAAGTCCTTTGCACTCGTTCCGGCCGGCTCGAGCCCCTGCAGCTCAAATTTCTTCTGCGTGTCTGGATCGGTAAGCGCCTTCTGCACTTCGGCGTTCAGCTTCTCGACGATCAGCTGCGGCGTTCCGGCCGGCGCCAGCATGCCGACCCAATCGGCGATTTCGTAGCCGGACACGCCGGCCTCAGCGACCGTCGGGACGTCCGGATGCGTCGGCGAGCGCTTGCTGCCGGTCAGGCCGAGAGCCTTGACGGTCCCGGCTGCGACCAGCGGCCACGCCGCACCCTGCCCGCCGAATGTCACCGACACGTTCCCCGCAGCGGTCGCCGGCGCGGCTTCCGACGCACCCTTGTACGGGACGTGGAGCATCTGCACGCCGGCCATCTGGTCGAATAGCGCGGCCGCCATGTGCGCCGCCGAGCCCACGCCGGCCGTGGCGAAGGTCAGCTTGCCGGGATCCTTTTTCGCAGCGACGATCAGGTCCTGAACCGTCTTGATCTCGAGCGAGGAATTTACAATCAGCAACAGCGGCGAGATCGCGAGGCGGCTGACCGGCACGAAGTCTTTCGATGTGTCATAGGGCAGATGCTCGCGGACCACGGGATTGACGCCGAGAATGCCGAGGTTCGCGACGAGAAGAGTGTAGCCGTCCGGCTCCGCCTTGGCGACCACGTTCGCGCCAATGCTGCCGTTGGCCCCCGGCTTGTTCTCGATGATCACGGTCTGGTTAAAGTCGATCGACATGCGGTTTGCGACGAGGCGCGCCGCGAGATCAGGATTTCCGCCGGGCGGGAACGGCACAATGATCTTGATAAGGCGGCTCGGATAATTCTGGCCCTGCGCCACGGCAGGAGCCGCTGCCGCGACGATGAGCGCGCTGATCAGCGCTGACAGAACTGCTTTGCGCGACAATTTCATCTGTTCCCAACCTTGCTGATCTTTCCGACGCTCAACCGTGACAACCTGACCGTCCGGCCGTGCGCCACTGCCCGCATTGTTGACAGCCTGCCATAACTTACTTACCGTTAAGTTAGTACGAGGCCCCGAGACCCGTCAATGCCGGCCGTGCACCGGAGCAGAAATCGCGAGCGAACGCGCGGCAACATCGTTGCTGCTGCACGCGCCGAATTCGCGGCGCGCGGATATTCCGGCGCGCGCATCGGGCAGATCGCACAGCGCGCCGGCGTGAACAAAGAGCTGATCTACCATTACTTCCGCGGCAAGGAGGAATTGTTTGAGGAGGTGAGAACCGAACAACTCGCCGATGCTGAAGCCGATCACGCGATACCGCAGAGCCCGCTCGCCGATCGCTCGCAGGACATGTCATCGCTCTTCGCCTGGCGCTTCAACCGTATGCTCGGCGATCTAGAATGGATCAAGCTGCTCACCTGGGAAGCTGCGCAGACCGACGTCGGCCCGCCGCCAAACGAGGAAGGTCGCCGCGCGACCATCCGGGAATCAATTGCCGGCCTCAAGGCGGCTCAGAAGGACGGATCCGTGCCGACCGATCTCGATCCGCGCTTTCTACAACTCGCAATGTTTGCGCTCGCGACCTATCCGCTCGCATTCTCACAAATCACGGCCATGACAACCGGCATGGCCGCATCCGAAAAGCGCTTTCAGCGCGCCTGGACCGGATTTCTCCAGCAAATCGGCGAGCGGTTGCTGTCCTCTCCGCGGCAGTCCCGTAGCGCGACACGGTCGGCTTTGACGCCAAATGCCGCGCGTTCCTGCCGCGCGTTGAAAGGAAAAGAATGACCAAGGTACTGACGGGCAAGATCGACCCGAGCCGCATTCGCATGCAGAGCGTTCCGCGCGTCGCGGAAGACGTGCTGGCTCGTTACCGCGCTCTCGGCGACGCGACCTGCACCGTGTCCGATGCGCTCGACGAGTTCGGGATTCGCGGCGCTATCGCCGGCTCCCGGCTCGTGCCGACCATACCGGGCGCCCGCATGGTCGGCGCCGCGCTAACGTTGCGCAACGTCCTTCGACAGGACGATCCAATGATCGCGGCGAGCCGCAAGGACAACCGCATGGCGGAGATCGAATGCCACAATCTCGCTGAGCCCAGCGACGTACTCGTCATCCAGGGCGCATCAGGTGTTTCTAACATGGGCGGCGTCGGCACCAGTATTGGCAAGCGTCAGGGCGAAGCCGGCGCAATCGTCGACGGAGGCGTCCGCGACGTCGGCCAGTCCCGCGAGCTTGGCTATCCGATCTGGTCGACCGAGCGCACGCCGGTCACCGGCAAATGGCGGCTCGAAGCAATCGAGATCAACGGACCGGTGGTTATGTGCGGCATCCGCGTGGAACCTGGCGACCTCGTCGTGGCCGACGACACGGGCGTGTGTTTCGTCCCGCGCGAGCGCATCGTGGACGTGCTCACCTTCGCCGAGAAGAAGACCAAAGCCGAGCAGGACAAATGCGCCGAGGTCGATCGCGGCGACTCGGTGCCGAAGCTCGCCGGCCTGAAGGCGGCCCAGTGATAGCGTGATGGACGGAGTGGATCGCATGCCGATGACCATGGCGGAAAAGCTGCTCGCGAAGGCGGTTGGACAGCCGAGCGTCAAGCCGGGCGAAGTGATCGCACCCGATCCGGAGTTGGTCATCCTGCACGATGGATACGTGGAGACGGCGCATCGCCAGCTCACCCAGATCGGATACAAGCGGATCACCAATCCCGAGCGTGTCGTCATCCTGACCGACCATAACGTCATCAACACGTCGCCGCGCGCGATCGAGCAGTCGCGCGCCAATCGCAGGATCGCGGCGGAATGGAAGGTCGGCGCCTTCTTCGACGTCGGCCGCGGCGGCCACGGCCACATCTACCCGATGGAAGTCGGCATGGTCCGGCCGGGCATGTTTCTGATTGCCTACGACATGCACTGCACGAATTTCGGCGCGATCGGCGCGTTTGCGATGCGTGCCGGACCGGACGTTCCCGTTGTGCTGGCGACTGGCACGCTCTGGACAATGGTGCCGCAGACGTTGCGCATCGATCTCGTCGGCACGTTCAAGCCCGGCGTGTATGCACGCGACCTCGGCTTCAAATTGTCGTCGGACCTCACATCCGGCCGTCTCGGGGTCGAATACGACGACCGCGTCGTCGAATTTGGCGGCTATGCCACCGCTACGATGCCGATCTCCGAGCGAGTGGCGCTGTGCAACTCGCTGACCGAGATCGGCGTCAATAATGTCCTGTTTCCACCGGTGTCATTCAACGGTGAGACGATCAAAGGCGGCATTGTGAGCGACGCCGATGCAAATTTCGAGAGTCGCATCACGCTCGACCTGAGCAAGCTCGGCCCGCAGGTCGCGCTGCCGGGTGGCCCCAATCGGGCCGTCGATATCGCGACCGCCGTCGGCCGTCCGGTCGATCAGGCTTACATCGGTTCGTGCGGCTCGGGGATGTACGAGGACTTCGAACGCGCGGCGGTCCTCATTCGCGGCAAGACGATCGCGCCGAGCGTGCGCTTCTTCGTCGTGCCGGGCACGATCGCTATCGCCCAGCGCATGATGGAGAGCGGGCTCACGAAGGACTTCATGGACGCAGGTGCGATCTTCCTGCCGGCCGGCTGCGGCCCCTGCGCGGGCGGCGTTGGTGCACCGCTCGGGCCGGGCGAGGTATCGATCTCGACGGCCGCCACGAACGGCGCCGGGCGAATGGGCGCTCGCGATGCCGAATGCTATCTCGCCAGCCCCGTGACAGTCGCGGCATCGGCGCTCGCCGGCCGGATTGTCGATCCGCGCGAGGTTGGCAAGTAATCGGACGAGGTAACGCTATGGCTCTCGAACGTGGCTGGAAAACACGTGGTGTCGCTCACGTGCTCGGCGACAACGTCCCGCATGACGGCGGCGTGATCCGCTTCGATTTGGTAACGGCGCGCGTCCAGGATCCGGCGCAGCTCATTCCGCACCTGTTCGACGAGATCGATCCAACGCTCAAGGAGCGTGTCAAGCCGGGCGACTTCGTCGTCGCCGGCAAGAACTTCTTTTGCGGCAAGGCGCACAATCAGGGCATGATCGCGATGAAAGCGTTGGAACTGCGCGTTCTGTGCGAATCAATGCCCTTCCGTTCGTTTCGCGCCGCGACTGGCGTCGCCCTGCCCTGCCTCGTCAATTGCGAGGGCATTACCGGCTGGATCGCGACTGGCGACGAGATCGAGGCTGACTTTGACACAGGGATCGTCACCAACCTGAAGACCGGCCGCTCGGAGCAGTATCCGTCCATTCCGCTCGAGATCAAATCGATCATCGAGGAAGGCGGCATGCGAGGAATGCTAGCGGCGTGGCTGCGCGATCATGCGGAGCTCGGCCACCCGGCGGAGTGAGCGATAGAAGCGATAGCCACTTCTTCATGCCAGCCTCCAGCGACCTCACGCGAATAGTGAAACTGTACAAGGGTGAACTGATTGAAGAATGACCATTATCCCAATCATCCGGTCCGGGTACGATCCGCATCGTTGTTAGATTAATGTGCGTTCAACTGCTGCACGATCGGAGTCCAAGTCGCGGACTCCTTCTCCAGGAAAGCCTTGAATTCATCGGGTGGCATCGTGCCGACATCCGCACCCAGCTGCTCCATTGTGTGGCGCACTTTCTCGTCCTTAAGCACCGCTACCAAACTGGTATGCAACTTCGCGACGATATCCTTCGGCGTGCCGATGGGGGCCATTACGGCGGTGAAGGTATAGCCGACCAAGCTGGGGTAACCCAACTCGGTCAGGGTCGGCACGTCCGGCAGGACCGGCGAGCGATGTTCGCTGGTCACCGCCAGCGCCTTCAGGTTGCCTTGCTTGACGAACTGTTCGGCACTCGAAACCTGATCGATGCTAAATTGCACATGGCCACCGATCAGGTCGGTCATGGCCGGCGCGGTGCCCTTGTACTGCACCGTGGTCCATTTCAGCTTCAGACGGTTCTGCATTAACTCGCTGAAAAGATGGTTGATCGTGCCCAGGCCGCCGGCGCCGAAGGTGAGCGTGTCGCCTTTCGCTTGGGCGAACGCGAGAAAGGCCTTGAAGTCCGGGGCGGGAAACGTCGGGTTCACCAACACGACCAACGGTGTCAGCGACACAGTCGAAACGGGTATGAAGACCTGGTTCCAGACATAGGGGCGCGGATTGACCAGTTCAGGCGCAAACAAGATTGGGCCGTTGGCGGAAATTAGCAGGGTGTAGCCGTCCGGCGCCGAGTGGATCACGGCGTTGGCGCCGATTACGCCGCCCGCGCCGGCCTTGTTCTCCACCACAAACGGCTGATGCAGTATTTCCTGCAGCCCCTGTGCCACAATGCGCGCGATCACATCGGCATTGCCGCCCGCCGGATAGGGCACAATGAGCCGCACCGAGCGTGTCGGCCAATCCTCGGCCTGTACCAGCGTCGGCGCGGCAACCGCATACAACGCGACGAGGAGCGACATAACAACTTTCATTATGGAACCTCCTGGTGCCCGGCCTTCGCGTGCGTTCACGGCTGGAAACGACAAATGACCGACCGCCGTTTCTGAGCAGACCTCGAAAGGCGGGGCGGCATCGTTGTATTAGACAGGCCATGAATGGCCGGGCGTGGTACAATGTCAATGAATGTAACAGCCAAATCCCGTGTAGCAGAATTATGTGAGAGCGCCTTTAGCGGGATTTTCGGGTAACAGGGTAGAGCGACGGAAGTTGCAATGCGCAGTGGTATCGATCAAATTCCGTTATATGGAATTTAATTGGTTCTCGGTTGACCCCGCATTTTGGCTGGCTCAATAATTTTACAGACATGGTGGCGGCTGTCCCGTTTGGCATCCGAGGCATTTATGGAGGCCAGCTATCCATGTCGCGGCGTGCCGAATTCGCGATATGGGGAAGCATGCAGCTCAAGAACAGTTTCGACGTAGCGCGGCCGCCAGTGCAGGCTTGGTCGATCCTGCTCGATATTCCTAAAAGCGTAACCTGCATGCCCGGCGTTGAGCTCACTTCGGTCGAGCCCGACGGAAGTTACAAAGGAAAATTATCGGTCAAACTTGGGCCCGTCGCGCTGAAATTTAGCGGTGTCGCCACGCTCGAAGATATCGATGAAGTGGCGCACAGCCTCACGATTCGTGCAAAGGGTGCCGACCTGCAGGGCCGCGGCAGTGCCGGTGCCACCGCGAGGCTGCGCGTGATGCCGAATGGCAATGACTCCACTGTCTTGATCGATACAGATCTCCAGCTTTCCGGGCTAGTTGCGCAATATGGCCGCGCCAGTGGTGTCATTTCCGCCATGGCGGCGGAGATGGTATCGGCCTTTGCGACCAATTTGCGCAGCCGATTGCTGGACTTAGGAGAAAGTGGGGACGACATCGCCAATACGCGCGCTGTCACAGACGCCAGTGTGCCGGTCGGGGGCAATAATGCAATCGGCTCGGGTCTGATTTGGCGCGCGCTGTGGGCTTGGTTCCGCGGGCTGTTCGGGGCCAAACGCTAGTGGGACTCGCGCGATCGGTGGTCCAACGCAGCACTCACAGTTATTGAATTGGATTTGAAGACACTCACATGAAACCCGCACACTTCACCTACCATGACCCCGCCGCCATCGCCGACGTGTTGGCGCTGCTTGGCGAGCACGAGGACTCGCGGCTACTCGCCGGTGGGCAGTCGCTGATGCCGATGATGAACTTCCGCTTCGTGCAGCCAGCGCATCTGATCGATCTCAACCGGGTGAAGGAGCTCGGTTTTATCCGCGCTGACGCCGACACGCTGGCCTTCGGTGCGATGACGCGGCAGCGGCAGATTCAGCGCGATGCGAGTATACGGCAGTCCTGCCCGATCATGATCGAGGCCCTATCTCATGTCGGCCATCGGCAGACGCGGGCGAGGGGAACCATCGGGGGGTCTATTTCGCACTTCGATCCGTCGGCGGAGCTGTGCAACATGGCGGTGCTTCACGACGCGCAATTTGTGCTGGCGCGCAAAGGCAGCCGACGCACGCTTGGGTTCGATCAATTCGCGCGCGGCTATATGAGTACAGCAATCGAGCCAGACGAGATGCTGCAGGAGATCCATCTCCACCGCTGGGCCAAGCCGCAGGGCTTTGCCTTTGAGGAATTCGCCATGCGCCACGGCGATTTCGCCATCTGTGCGGTGTCGTGCTTGGTGACGTTGAGCGGCAGCGGCGCCATCGACGCGCTTGCCATCGCCATCTCCGGTGTGGCGCCGATCCCGCAGCGCTTGCGGAATTTCGAAACGGCGGCACGCGGCCAGATGCCGGATCATACGCTCTACCGTGAAGCGGCTCTGCAAGCGGCAGCGATCGAGGCTATGAGCGATGCCTATACGACGGCCGATTACCGACGGCATCTGGCGAGGGTGCTTACCTATCGGGCCGTCGAAAAGGCCGCCGCGCGCTTCAAATCGCAGGGGATGACATGAGCGATACGAGAAACATTGCGGTTGTGGTGAATGGCAAGAGCTACGAACGCACGGTCGACACCCGTCGTACCCTTGGCGATTTTTTGCGACTCGATCTCGGCCTCACCGGCACGCATTTTGGCTGTGAACATGGTGCCTGCGGCGCCTGCACAGTGCGCGTCGATGGCATCGCGGTGCGCTCCTGCTTGATGCTCGCAGTGCAAGCGAATGAAAAATCTGTACAGACCGTAGAAGACCTAGCCAAGGGCGATAGTCTGTCGCCGCTGCAACAGTCGTTTCACGATCGTCACGCGCTGCAATGCGGCTTCTGCACGCCAGGTATTCTGATGACCATGACGGAGTTTCTGGAAGAAAATCCAGCGCCGAGCGAAGCCGAAGTGCGCGATGCGCTTTCCGGCAATATCTGCCGGTGCACCGGCTACCAGAACATCGTCGATGCGGTGCTGCTAGCCGCCGACACGATGCGCAAGACTCAGGACGCTGTATAATGAGCGAGACATCGTTTGGCGCCAGCCCTAAGCGCAAGGAAGATCCCGACCTGTTGACCGGCCGCGGCCGGTTTGTCGACGACATCGTGCTGCCCGACATGTATGCGGCCGCTTTCGTGCGAAGCCCGCTAGCGCATGCGCGGATCAAATCCATCGATACCAAAGCCGCGCTGGCAATGCCTGGCGTTCACGCGGTTATCTCCTACCATGATCTGCCCGCCACGTTGCGCAAGCGGCGGTTGCCGCTGTTTGTTCCGCATCCGACCCTGACCCCGCGGATGCAGAATGCTTTGGCGAAGGAAGAAGTTTGTTACGTCGGAGAGCCAGTGGCCGTCGTCGTAGCGGACAATCGCTACTTGGCCGAAGATGCCCTCCAGCTGGTTGATGTTGATTACGAGCCGCTTGCCGCCGTATCCGATTGCAAAGCGGGAGCCAGGCCCGATGCGCCCCGGGCGCATCTTGATCTCGAATCCAATATTGCCTCGCGCATGCTGAGCAGCGTCGGCGACATTGAGGGCGCATTCCGCGACGCCGAACATGTCTTCCGGGAAGAGATCTTTCAGCACCGCGGCGGCGCATTCTTCATGGAGTGCCGCGGCGTCATCGCCAATTACGACGTGGCCGAAGGTGCGCTGCTGATATATGTCTCGTCGCAAGGTGCGCACCGCATCAAGCGCGCATTGTTGGATCTGTTCGATCTGAGCGATACCCAGGTGCGCGTTGTAACTCCCGACGTAGGCGGCGGTTTCGGCCCGAAAGGCTCATTCTACGCCGAATATGCGGTCATCGCAGCCTGCGCGATGATGCTGGGTCACCCCGTCAAATGGATCGAGGATCGGCGAGAGAACTTTGTCGCGACCCACCAGGAGCGCGACCAATACTGGGATGTTGAAATCGCCGTCGATGATGCGGCGCGCATCCGAGGGCTGCGCGGCACCTTGACCCACGACAACGGGGCTTACACCCCTTGGGGTATTGTTCTTCCCTGGATCTCGGTGGCGACTGTGCCAGGCCCTTATGTTGTGCCGGCGTATCACTTGGAGATGCGCTCGGTACTGACCAACAAAGTCATGGCGACGCCGGTGCGTGGCGCCGGCCGGCCCGAGGGCGTCGTTGTGATGGAACGACTGATGGATCGCGTTGCGCGTGAATTCAAGCTCGATCCGGCCGAAGTGCGCCGGCGGAATTTCATCCAGCCTTCGCAAATGCCCTACAATGTCGGCGTAGTGTTCCGTGACGGACGCAAGGTCGTCTACGACAGCGGCGATTACCCGGCCTGCCAAGCGGCCGCGTTGCAGACCATCGACTATGACACATTCCGCAAACGCCAGGCCGAAGCCCGACAGCAAGGCCGCTATATCGGCATCGGAATTGGCAATGCGGTGGAAGGCACCGGGCTCGGTCCCTATGAGGGGGCCGCCGTCAAGGTCGCCACAAACGGCCGCATCACCGTTAGCACTGGCGCAACGCCGCAGGGACAGTCGCACAAGACGACACTAGCGCAGATCGCAGCCGATCAGTTCGGCGTACCGATCGATGCGATCCGGGTGGAAACCGGCGATACGTCCAAGATCTCGCAGGGCATCGGAACTTTCGCCGCGCGCACCGCGGTGAATGCCGGTTCTTCTGTTCATCTGGCCTCCGTGAAAGTAGCGGCAAAGGCGAAAGCCATTGCTGCCAAGCTACTCGACGTGCGTGAGGAAGACCTTGAACTGCGGGACGGTTATGTCCAACTCGCCGCAATTCCCGGGAGCTCGGGCGCGGCCTCGGACAATGCGCGACAGATGCGCAAAAGCCTCGCGGAGCTGGCGGTGGTTGCAGCCGGAATGCCGGGTTTTGCTATGCAGGATGGCGCCGAGCCTGGGCTTGAGAGCACGGCCTATTTCACGGCGACCCAATCGACCTACGCGAACGGCACCGCCGTCGTCGAGGTCGAGGTCGATATTGAGACCGGCCGAGTTACCATTCTGCGTCTGATTTTAACGCATGATTGCGGCAGATTGATCAATCCGATGGTTGTCGACGGCCAAGTGATGGGGGGCGTTGCCCACGCAATCGGAAATGCACTATTCGAGCGCATGCTCTTCGACGATCAAGCACAGCCTTTGTCGACGAACTTTGGTGAATATCTGCTGCCGCTTGCGACTGATGTACCCCGGATCGAGATCGTCCACCAGGAAACGCCGAGCCCTCTCAACCCTCTTGGCATTAAAGGGGCAGGCGAGTCGGGCACTATTCCGACCATTGCGCCTATTGTCGCCGCCGTAGAAGATGCTCTCTCGCCATTCGGCGTGAAGATCTTGGAAACGCCGATAACACCCCAAAGAATCGTTGAATTGCTTGGAGATGCGGCTCTTGGACGAACTCGATGACATCGCAGCTGGTACGTCCAAGCCGGCAAGCTATGTCGAGCGGCTATTCTGCATTCTACGCTTGTTCGCCGAGGGCTCGGAAACGCTCGGCGTCAAGGAGATAGCTGAGCGGCTGACGCTCCCCCCGAGTTCGGTGCATCGTATCCTCGAACCATTGGTGCAACTCGGGCTGGTGGAACGAGCGCCGTTGCGCCGCTACCGGGTTGGGACCGAACTTTTCCGCATCGCCGCGCGCATCGAGCACCGGTTTGAGTTGATCACTATTGCCAAGCCGCTGATTGCTGAAATCGCCGCGGAATCAAAAGAGACTTGCATCTTCGGCCTGCTGACGCCGTCCCGCAGCCGCATTGTGCTTTCCTATAAGATCGATACGCAGCTTTCGCATCGATTCAAATTCGATCTGTTGACAAACAACACACCGATTTGGGGCTCGCTCGGCCGCTGCGTTTTGGCTTGGCTGAAGCCGGCCGAAATCCGCCGTGCGCTCGCCGAGGCCGAACCCTCGCCGGCAACCGGAGCGCCAGTGCCGGACTGGAGCAGCTTCCAGCAGGACTTGAAACTCATCCGCGAGCGAGGCGTGGCCGTCAGCCGCGGCCAGCGCGCCGCGCCGAACGCGATCGGCGTCTCCGCCCCGTTTTTCGACTCGTCCGGGCAGGTTCGCGGCGGCCTGGGCGTCGTTGCGCCGGACTTCCGTATGCCGCCCGAGCGGATCGCGGCCATTGAAACGCTAGTCAAGCTGCATTCCCGGCATTTGTCGCACCTGTTGGGACATCACTTTGGACGAACATCCGCTCTGTTCGGAAGGCTCAAGCCGGCGCGCGTTCCAGCTACAAAAATTCCGACTCCCGAAACGCCATCAATCCCTCACATCCGAATAAAAAAATGTCCACCGACACAGAATTTGAATTTGCCATCCAAGCCGAAGAAAAAATCGGCTACCTCGATCTCAATAGGCCGGAAGAAGCAAACCGCCTTACGCGTGGGATGATCGCGGGCCTTGCCCGCACGATCCGACAACTCGGCGAGCGCAACGATATTCATGTGATCGCCATCCGCAACCGTGGCGAGGCCTTCTGCGGAGGGCGCGACGGCCGTGGTGAAACGGCCGCCGGGCTAACGCCTTATCAGGTCCGCAACCAGATGATGGGGCCGGTGCTGTCGGTTTATGAGGCGCTTGCGGCGGCGCCCATCCCGGTCGTCGCTTGCGTGCATGCGGACGCTATCGGGTTCGGCGCGGCACTCGTCGGCGGCTGCGATATCGCCTTGGCCACATCGACGGCGGAATTCGCCTTTCCGGAAATCGCCCACAACATCGCGCCGACCATGGCTATGTCGGCGGTGATCCGCAAACTGCCGCCTGCGGTTCTCAGCTATCTGATCTACTCGGGCGAACGCATCACGGCGGTGGAAGCCCTGCAGTACGGCCTGATCGGCAAGATCTATCCGAGGGAAGACTTCGCGGCGTCGTGCAGCGCATTTCTCGCCAAGCTTGCGGCGCGCCCACGTCCAGTGCTGGAGACGATCAAGAAATACCAGAACGGTGCTGTCGGCCTGTCGGCCGCGCAAAGCTTCGATTACGCAGGTGCGCTGTTGGCACTGGTGCGGCAAGAGAAATAGGCAGCGCTGATCCTCGCAGTTGCCAGAATTGTGATCCTAAAGTTCCGTCTCATGGAATTCGAAGATGTTTTGCACGATTTGAGCCGCGCGTTTTTGTTAAATGAAATAGAATGGGAGCCTGAATGATGTCTGCCAACCTCGCTGAAAACAATGCTGTGGTGGGTGTGGGAGACGAAAAGCCGCGCCTCAACCTGCAACTCCATCTGCGCGATCTCGAAGCGCAGGGTCTGCTTCTGCGCATCGACACTCCGATCAATAAGGACACGGAGCTGCATCCGCTGGTGCGGTGGCAATTCCTTGGCGGCATGTCCGCCGACGAACGGCGCGCTTTCCTATTTACCAATGTCACCGATTCGAAGGGGCGCAAATACGACATGCCGGTGGTTGTCGGCTCTTTGGCGGCGTCTCCGCGCATCTACGCGCTCGGCATGGGCAGGAAGGTTGAAGAGATCGGCGACGCGTGGGTGAACGCCATCCAGCATCCAATCCCGCCGGTCCGCGTCAACGCCGCTGTTTGCCAGGAGGTGGTGATTAAGGGTGAGGCCTTGACGAAGAAAGGCGGCGGGCTTGCCGCGCTGCCGGTGCCGATCTCGACGCCGGGATTCGACGCGGCGCCATATCTGACGGCGACGCTATGCGTGACCCGGGATCCGGAGACGGGCGTCCAAAATATGGGCACTTATCGCGCCGCGCTTAAGGCAACCGACCGCCTCGCCGTGCGCATGGTGGCGCGTCCGGGCGGCGCCGGCGGCTATATTCATTGGCTCAAATATCGCGAGCTGAAGAAGCCGATGGAGATCGCCATTGTCGTCGGCGCAGCCCCAGTGGTCGAGTTCACCGGCCCGCAGAAGCTTGCCATCGATCTCGACGAGATGGCGGTCGCAGGCGGTCTTGCCGGACGGCCGATTCCGATCGCGCGTTGCGTCAGCGTCGATCTCGATGTGCCGGCGGATTCTGAAATTGTCATAGAGGGCGTGATTGATCCGTCGGTTCTCGAGCCGGAGGCGCCCTTTGGCGAGAGTAACGGCTATGTCGCACTCGAAGCTTTCAACATGCCGATGCGAGTGACCGCGATAACTCATCGCAAACAGGCGGTCTTTGCCTCAATCATCAGCCAGGTGACGCCGAGCGAATCGAGCACCATCAAACTGGTCGCCTACGAGCCGCTCTATCTCTCTCATCTGCGCAACAGTCTCGGCGTGCGAGGCGTCAAGCGCGTGGTGATGCACGAGGCGCTCACCAATCTGCGGCCGGTCATCTTCCTGCAATTTGAGCGCGACACGTCGCGGACCGAAGTGTGGCGTGCGCTGCACGGCGCTGCCAATTTCACAGCCGGAGTGGGCAAGGTCTGCATTGCGGTCAGCGAGGACATCGAGCCCACCAACACAGACGCGATATTGTGGTCCATCGCGTACCGATCCAATCCGATTGAGGATGTGCACATCGCGCCCTGGCGCCGAGGTGTGCAGGGTTCGATTTACAGCGGCGGAGGAACGGATTCGGCGATGCTCATCGACGCCACGCTAAAGCACAAAATGCCGCCGCTGGCGCTGCCGGCGCGCGAATTCATGGATGGCGCGCGCAGAATTTGGGAAAGGCTCGGCCTGCCGCCGCTCACGATCCGTCAACCCTGGCATGGATACGAGCTCGGCGACTGGACGGACACGTGGGAGACGTTTGCGCGCCGCGCCATCGTCGGCGATTGGGAAGCGAACGGCGAGGAGACGTTGCGACGCCAGCGTGACGGGGTCGAACCAGAAACGCCAGTTTGGCAGGTCGAAGTCAAAGAAACGAAATAGTAGCGGACCGGCGGTGGGTCGCAGATGCCGCCAGGCGAAAAGGGAGCTAAGCCGATATGAGGTTTGCCACCATTCTCGCGTTGATCGTCGGCGTCGCGGTGTGCACCGGCGCGTCCGCGCAGGATTATCCGGCGAGGCCGATCAAGCTGATCGTGCCTTACAGCGCCGGCGGCCCGGCCGACGTCGTCGCGCGTGTGATCGGCCAGCGCATGAGCGCCATCCTAGCCCAGACCTTCATCGTCGAGAATCGAGCCGGGGCGGGAGGGTCGATTGCCGGACGGCTGGTCGCCAGTTCCGATCCGGACGGATACACGCTGATGTTTGGCGCCACCGGTCCGCTGGTCATCAGTCCGCTCGTGTTCAAGCTGCCGGATTACGATCCGTCCAAGAGCCTGGTGCCGGTTGCTTTGATCGGAACGACATCGAACATCCTGGTGGTCAATCCGAATCTTCCGATCCATTCCGTGCGGGAGCTGATCGCCTACGCCAAGGCTAATCCGGGAAAGCTATCTTATTCATCGCCGGGGGTCGGCACGCCGCCGCATATGATTGGCGAGATGCTTAAGTTAAAGACCGGCATTCGCATGGTGCACGTGCCATACAAGGGCGGCGGCAACTCCACCCAGGACGTGATCGGCGGCCAGGTGCAGCTAACTTTCGAGAATCCGGCAGTGTCGCTTCCGCTCGCGCGCAGCGGGTCCATCCGTGCGCTTGCAGTCACCAGCAGCGTGCGCAACCCACAAATTCCTGAGCTGCCCACGATGATCGAGGCCGGCGTCCCGGATTTCGTCTCGGTGTCATTTACCGGACTCGTCGCCCCGGCTGGCACTCCTGAGGCAATAATCCACAAGCTCAATGCGGCTGCCAACGAGAGCCTTAAGGATGCCGCGGTGCAGGGCGTGCTACAGAAGCTCGCGGTCGATATTCATGGCGGATCGCCCGAGGAGTTCGGGGCCTATCTCGCGCACGAACGAGAAAAATGGGGTGAGGTCGCGAAGGCCGCCAACGCGCAGCTAAACTGAGCGCGGGTGATTTCGGTGGTCCTCACCAAACCTCGAATCTGGTGCCCACGACTGAGTATTTTGCCGCAGAGGTCGGTCAGGCAAATATCCCAGCGACATCCGCTTAGATGTCGCCAATCCTGGCCGTTTGAACGCTGGCCAAACACCTAGAGAACAGGGGCGCAAGACGGGCTGGCGGAGGGAGAGGAACCAGATTCGAACTATTCTCCGCGTACTACATCGCACCCCAAAGTATTCAGGGGTTGGTTTGCGGACAGCCACGGCGCAGGGGAGCTTCCGAATGTCTGCTTCCACCGAAAAACCAGACGGGGGACCCCACGTTGGCTAAGGACCCTGTTGTGGACCTTGCATAGTCCAGCACAACTCAAATGATCGCCCGCCGCACCTTCGCGGAAATCCATTCGCTCACAACCACGCTGGCGAGGATGACCAGCAGGATAAGCGACACCTTAGTCCAGGCGAGCGTCGTAATGGCCGCATTCAACGGTAGGCCAATGCCTCCCGCTCCGACGAGGCCGAGCACGGTCGACTCGCGGATGTTGATATCCCATCGAAACACAGAAATGCCCGCGAATGCTGGCATAACCTGCGGCACGATCCCGTAGGCGGCGACCTGCGGCGCGCTCGCCCCCATCGCGCGCACTGCCTCCACTTGATGCTCGTCAATCTCTTCGATCGCCTCATACAACAACTTCGCGCAAAACCCGATCGAGCGCAGGCCGATCGCCAAAATGCCGGCGAGCACGCCGGGGCCGATGATGGTGACCAGCATCAACGCCCAGATCAGCGAATTAATCGAGCGCGTCGATACGATGACGAAGATCGCGATAGGACGAAGGACAGCGGCGCTCGGCGTCGTATTTCTCGCAGCGCAATAGGCGATCGGCACCGCAAGAACGATGGCCATCACCGTTCCCAGCGTGGCCATGTTGATCGTGTCCCACATCGGCCGCCACAGCACACCGATGAAGGTCCAGTCCGGAGGTACCATGCGGACGGCAAGATCGGCGACCTGCTCCGGCGCATCGAACACGAAGGGCCAGATTGTCTTGTCGGCGATGAACTGGCAGCAAAAGACGAAGCTTGCCGTTCCAGCAAGCCATAGACTCCAAATCGCGAACTGTGTCCTGCGGTCGCGCCGCTGCCAAGCCTTCGCTTTGCCGCGCAGCGCTATTGGCATCACTGCACCCAGCGCCGGATGAAGCCGGACGAATATTCCATCAGCATGACGAGGCCGATGATGATCAGCAGAATGGCGGCTGCGGAGTCAAATTCATAACGGTTGAACGCTGTATCCAGTGTGGCGCCGATGCCGCCAGCTCCGACAATGCCGACAACCGCGGATTCCCGGAAATTGATGTCGAGGCGATACAGCGCGAGCCCGAGCATGCGCGGCATCACCTGCGGCTGAATTCCATAGTTGATCCATTGCAACCAGCCAGCGCCGGTCGCATGCACCGCTTCGGCTTGCGCGGGGTCGACATCCTCGATGTCCTCGGCAAGCAGCTTGCCGTAAAATCCGATCGTCGCAACGACCAGCGTGACGACGCCTGCAAACGGACCAAAGCCGAAGAATTTGACGAAGAAGATCGCGAGGATGATCTCCTGGAAGCTGCGCGAGACCGCGAGGAATGCGCGGCAGAGATAATAGACGGGCGCGGGCGCCACGTTCCTGGCAGCCCCGAGCCCGACGGGAACGGCGAGCACTATCCCGGCCGCGGTCGCCACCACGGTCATCCAGAGGCTTTCCAACATACCTTCGAGGATTTCGGACGAGCGAGTGGTGAAGTCCGGCGGCAAAAACGCCGAGATGAATCGTGCGCCGCGCGGCAGCCCTTCCCAGACGCGGCTCCAATTCACTTCGGTCGTTCCGAATGCGGCCGCCAAATACACGACAGCACCGATCCAGATCGCCCAGCGCAGCGCCGCACTCTTGATGACCGGCGGCTTCCGCCAACCGCCCGGAGCGGTTGCGGCGACGCTCATGGCACAAACCGACTTATGCGCACAGCCGGTAACCGCTCGGGCGAGCTATCCGGCATCAGGTCAAGCCCGCCATTCGGTCGCGGTCGAACTGCCGCCCATCCAAGTTTTGGGTCGAGCGTGCCGCCGAGCGATGATCATCCGCCTCGTCATCGTCGGCCTCGGTGTCTTTCGTGAGCGTCGCGGTCCAGTCCTCTTCGCCATAAATGCGGGTCAATACGTCCGGGGCGAGCTCCGCCGGCGGACCGTCGTACACGATCGTGCCGAGCCGCAGACCGACGATGCGGGACGCGAACATCCGTGCGAGCTGCACATCATGGATATTGATGATGGCGGGGAGCCCGCGCTCGGCACACAGCTCAGTGATCAGCCGCATGATCTGCCGCGACGTTTTCGGGTCGAGCGACGCCGTCGGTTCATCGACCAGCAACATATCGGGCTCCTGCATCAAGGCGCGGCAGACGCCCACCCGCTGACGTTGCCCACCCGAGAGTTCATCCGCGCGCTTGTCCATCAACTGATCGAGACCGACGCGCGCCAGCAGGCGAAAAGCATTATCGATATCGGACTGGGGAAATTTGCGCATGGTGCTGCGCCAAAAACCGACGTAGCCCAGCCGCCCACTGAGCACGTTTTCCATGACGGAGAGGCGCTCGACGAGCGCGTACTCCTGAAAGATCATACCGAGCTTCCGGCGGGCGCGCCGCAACGCGCTTCGAGAGAGGCTCGTGATCTCGACAGCGTTGAGCGTAATGGTTCCGACTGTCGGTTCGACGAGACGGTTGATGCAGCGGATCAATGTCGACTTTCCCGCCCCCGACGGACCGATCAGCGCGAGCACCTCGCCTTGTGCGACGTCGAGATCGACATTATCGAGCGCCAGGTCGCCGGTGCGATAGCGTTTCGAAAGTCCCCTGATCTTTAGCATGCGCCGGCCCGACGTTCGTGCCGATTATTTACATGTGTATTTCACGCCGTTCGCTGCGTCGATTTTGCGAATGATGCTCCAATCCTTTTTGTACGAGATGGGCACGAAGCGGTCCTGCTCCTTGAATTCGGCTTTCAGCGCCGAGCCCTCCCAAGGAAAAGTGAAAAACGCCTCCCTGATCTTCGCGACCAGCGCGGGATCGAGATTGTAGGCATAGCCGTAACCGGTTGTAGGGAACGTCTCGGACTTGTAGATCGACCTGATCTTGGCACGATCAACGACCTTGCGTTCGAACATGCGATACATCACCTCATTCGCAACCGCGGCCGCATCGTAATCTTTATTGGCAATGCCGATCACCGAATTGTCGTGCTTGCCGGAAAACACTGCGGTGAAGTCGCGGTCTTTCTCCAGATTGAAGTCCGCCTTGAGAATCGCCGAAGGCGCCTTGAAGCCGGAATTCGAGGTCGGCTCGGTGAACGCCACTTTCTTGTTCTTCAAATCTGCCGGCGTCTTGATTGGGCTGTCCGCTGGCACGATGATTTCCATTTCGTAGCCAAACTGCCCGTCCTTGCCCCCCATGATCGCGAACGGCACGAAGCCGGCACAGTTGACCGCGATCGGATTGGACCCGGTATTGAACCCGGCCACATGCAGCCGGCCCGACCGCATGGCCTCGATTTCCGCCGCGTTGGATTGAACCGGGAAAAACACAACTTTCTTACCTGTCGTCTTTTCCATGTGCTTGATAAAGCCGTCCCAAACCTTGCCGTACACGGCAGGATCCTCGACCGGGGTGTAGGCGAAAACCAGGACGGAGGGGTTGACCAGCTGTTTCGGATCGGTCGGCGCATCAGCGACGAGATCGCCGTCGCGGTCGCAGTACATTCGGTCGAGGTCGCCGCGCGGGCAATCTTGGGCCCGGACAGTGACCAGAGATGCGAACATTGCAAAAAGTACCGTTGCAATCGCGGTGTGACGTAACATGTCCCCCTCCCGCTCCGCGGCGTAGCCTACTTTGAGCTTACCATTGGCTGACCTGTGCACAACGGCCGGCCCAGTATATTACACGGAACAGAGTCCTGCACTTCGCACAGTCCGATATGGGTCAGATCCGGATGTAGACGGATCTCCGTCCCAGGTCAGCTTTAGTCTGCACTGCGGGAGTTCATACGCGGGCTGGTCCGGCTTAGGCCAAGATCTGGATGCAGGCACGACGGCAACTTCGATCGGGTTGTTCGGATGAACGCGTCGCTTGGCAGCTAAACTCGCACTGGATTGCAGCAGCGGATTAAATCAAGCGCACAGAGCCTCGCGTAACCTGTTGTAATCGACATCGCGACCGGTGAAGACGCAAAACGCGTCGACGCCCTGGTGGAAGAACAACTCATACCCGCTCATCACCGAGAGGCCTGCACCCAGCGCGCTCTTCAGAAATGGAGTCTCGACGGGCGTATAAACAGCGTCGAAAGCCCAACGACGGCCGGCGCGGCCTGATGTCCTACGATCACCTCGTCAGCGCGGGCAAGTACCGATGGCGGAATCGTGAGGCCAAGTGCCTTGGCGGTTTTAAGATTGATCACAAGTTCGTACTTGGTCGGCGCCTGTACGGGCAGGTGCATGAGTCCGCTTTTGGCCCAGGGCGGACATCGGCTACTGCACTGCACATGTCCGCTTTTGGGAGTGAAGCGGGCATGGCTCGGACTACCCGCTACAGGAAAAAGGCCTCGAGCCGGCAATTTTAAACCACGAACGCGCACTGCTCCTGGGGGGTCCGTGTATCCATGTTGCGGCCGCGATTAAGATGATCATCGATCTCCGCCGCAGCCCCGATCATGCGGCCATAGAGGAATACATTGAAAGCCGCAGTTTCCAAATTCTTCTCGGTTAAGGCACCTGAGCGATAATCCTTCCACAGAATGGCGAGAAGCAATGCCGCGATAACGGCATCGACGTTGACACAAAACACATAGCGCGTCGCGCCAGTGTCATAAAGCGCCTGGACAAGCTCGCGATAGAAGGCGTGGAAGACGTTATAGTCGCCCCGTTCGTCCATGAAATTGGCGATGAAGCGCTCGCGTGGATCATAGTTGACGGGCTTTCCCCTGAAGATCGGATGGTGCACTCCGGGCAATGCGCGCGGCCCGTCAAAGCCAGACTCCTTCGATTGCGATTTCTCCTCCTTGTACGCTTCCGCAAAGCGCGTCGCCATCGCCTTGAGATTCAGACCGTGATTGCGATCGGTTGGATCATTCAGGTCGGCACCCTTGAACTGCTCCAGCAGGAACGCCATTCCTTCGAAGCCGTTTCCGCCATGGCTATAGCCGCTGTGGGTGAGAAAACCGATCATTGCCTTGTTGATCTGAACCCGGCCCGGCGTCTGCGGTCCGTCAGCAGCAACGGCGCCTTTGGCGCCTTGCGCCGATATCGAACCTGGACCATTTGAGATCAGCAGCCCGATAAGGATTTGCAGCGGTCTTGCTTCGGCCTCGGTTGGTCTCTTTCCGGTCAACGCCAGGAACAGCACATCCGCCATGCCCCAGCGGCTGAATCGTTCCTCACGCGAAATGCCACACAATTTGCCGGGCTGGTGATGCCTGGCGGGAATGGAAGCGCCGATCATCACACCGTAAAGTCTCAGATACCAAGGCAACGTCTCGGCGGTGAGGCGTGAGATGCGTTTGCGCATCAAGGGGCCCCAAGCGATCGTCGTAGAGATCGCCGCGAGGATGGCGTCACGCGACGGCCGTCCGCCAAGAGATTCCAGGAATTTCAAGAACAGCGATTTGCCGCCACGATCACGAACGGCCTTCAGCATGGCCTCGGGGCGGGGATCGTCGGCCTCGGCGGTCGTCGCGATGAAGATCATGCGCGTGCTCTCGTCGACCTTGATGTTGCGGCAATCGAACGCCTCGTCGCGAGCATCCAGCAAGCCGGAATGAGCAAACAGATCGATCAGTCGGGCTGCGCAGGCAAGCGTCCGCTCTACTCGTTTTGGACCGACGATCGCCA
>Ga0207780_1000041_pt1 | contig 27769 bp, 26 predicted proteins | sample LuqExpMetageno45_FD_187803 | JGI IMG/M metagenome (GOLD analysis project Ga0207780, IMG submission 187803) | Tropical forest soil microbial communities from Luquillo Experimental Forest, Puerto Rico - Sample 45 (SPAdes) | ecosystem: Environmental > Terrestrial > Soil > Tropical forest ...
CCGCTCGAGCTTGCCGGCGTCGCCAAAGCAGAGCGCGAGGCGCGCGCCGACGCCGCGATCAAGCAGGTCGGCATAGATGGATTCGAAACGCGCTTTCCCAACGAATTGTCAGGCGGCATGCGCAAGCGCGCCTGTCTGGCCCGCATGATGCTTTATGGCGCGCATACGGCTTTACTCGACGAGCCGTTCGCCGCGCTTGATGCACAGCTCAAACTAGCCATGCACGACCTGTTGCTGCGCCTAGCGGCGGACAACGGCCAGACTGTGGTGTTTGTGACCCACGACTTGATGGAAGCGGTGACGCTCGCGGACCGCGTGATCGTCTGCACGCGGCGGCCGGCGATGATAGCGCTTGAGCAGGAGATCCCACTCTCCCGCCCGCGCGACGTGCTGAACGTCAGGTTCACTAATGAATTTAAAGATCTGTACGATGCGCTCTGGGAGCGCTTGCGCCTGGAATACCAGGAGGACCGGGTGTGACCTCGCTCGACGATAAAGTCGACCTCTCCGTGTCACCGCCTGATACCGGCAGTGTCGCCATGGTGCTGTGGCAGACCGCGCTCGGCATCGCGATCTTGTTCGTCTGGCAAGGCGTATCGGGGCGGTTCGTCGATAATTTCTTCATCTCCAATCCGCTCGAGGTCGGCCGCCGGCTGCTGGGCTGGACGATCGATGGCTCGATTTTCATGCACCTGTGGGCCACCGTCTATGCGACGGTTGTGGGCTTCGCGGTCGGCTCGGTGATTGGAGCGACGCTCGGCATCTGGCTGGGCGTCTCGATCTTTACCAGCCGCTTGCTCAACCCTTACTTGAGCGCGCTCAACGCCTTGCCTAAGGTTGCGCTCGCGCCGTTATTCGTCCTTTGGTTTGGCCTCGGTATCGAATCCAAAATCGCATTGGCGGCCGTGCTCGTGTTGTTTCTGGTGTTCCTCAATACGTTTGCCGGCGTGCGGCAAGTCGACCAGGATTTGATCGATGGTGCGCGTTTGATGCGTGCGACGCGCATGCAGGTGATCATCAAAGTGATCCTGCCCTCCACATTGTCCTGGCTGTTCGCCGGACTGCGCGTCTCGGTGCCCTACGCGCTGATCGGCGCCGTGCTTGGCGAGATGATCGCGTCCAACCGAGGGCTGGGTTACCTCGTACAATACTCGGGCGCGCAGTTCGACACCGCCGGCGTTTTCGCGGTACTGATCGTCATCGCTTTGCTAGCGATGCTACTTAACTTCGTCGTCGATCTCGTGCAAAATCGCATGGAACGTTGGCGGATCGTCAGCCGCTGACGAGGAAGAACAACGGACGTTCGGGAGGAAGCGCTATGAAAATGTTTAAATTAGCCATTTTGGCATCATCTGTTCTGTTGTCATGGGCTGCTTGCGCAGAAACGGTCAAGATCACGAACATCGGCCATGGCTATTACTCGGGGGCGCTCTACATTGCCAAACGCGAAAAACTGTTCGAGAAATATGGCCTGGAGCCGGAAATTTCCTTCGTCCAAGGTGGCCCACTCGCATTGCAGGCCGCGCTCACCAAACAGGCGGACGTCGCGGTGGTGAGCTACGAGCACATTTTAACTTCGGCTGTGCAAGGCAAACAAATCGTCGCGTTCTTCAATATCGCCAATCGTCCGGTCAATAACGTGATCGCCAATGACAAACTGTTCGCAGGCTCAGAGAAGCTCAGCGTCGAAGACAAAATCAAGCGCCTCAAGGGCATGCGTGTGGCGATGCCGTCGGCCGGCGGCTCGGGTGAGAAGATGCTGGGAGTGCTGGCAAAAAAATACGGACTGACGCTGCCGGGCGATATCACCAGTGTCTATCTGGGCGCCGAAGCCCCGTCCTACGTTGCCGCTTTCCAACGCGACCTAATCGATGCGGCGCTGCCGTTCGAGCCGGCCGGCGTTCTGGTGCAGCAAGCCGGCAAGGGCAATATCTATCTCAACATGATGAACGGCGAAGTACCGGAAGTGCGCGACATTCTGTTTATGGTGCTCGCCACGCATCCGGACAATATCAAGGAGAAGCCTGAAGTGCTCCGCAAAGTCGCGCACGCCTTCTTTGATGCGGTGCAGATCCTCAAGGGCGATCCCAAGCGCGGCAAGGCACTGATGGCTTTGGAATATCCGTCGATGGCACCGGAAACCAATGACGAGGCCTTTAAGATCGTCAGTCAGATCTGGACCAGGGACGGTCGTATGACTGAGGCGCAAGCCCGCGCAACATTCGCCTACCTGCAACCCAGCGGGCCGAAGAGCGTCGATTTCCCATCGACGTTTACGAACGAGTTTCTGCCGAAGTAGCTTGGCCACCCGTTAGTGGATCCGGCGCGTCACCTTCATGCGCGATACGCTGTCGCCGGCGAGATGGCTCCAAATGAACGCGTCGCGCGCGATCTTATCGGCATGGTGGTCCATGTGACAGCCCTGCGATCCCCTGATCGCCATATAAAGCTCGGTTACTTCCTGCACCACATCAGTCGAATAATTCATCGCCAGCCCGGCATTGTGGGAGTGGATTTTCCGGTCGTGCTCCCAGGCCACCCGCAAGACATATAAGCGCAGCGCCTCGGTCAGCATGAACATCCGGTTGATCTGCAACTGGACATTCTGCTGCGCGAACAGCACCTGGCCGCCCCGTTTTGCCGTATTGACGAAGCGCAACGCGGTCTCGCAGGCATCGTCGCAGATGCCGAGCGCATTAGCGCTGAGTTCGAGGTCGCCGAACAGATCGCCGCCGGTGGTATCGCCGCCGGCGCCGCCGGCCTTGTGCACCGCGCCGCCCACCTCACCGACCACATTGGCATGCGGCACGCGTGCGTTCTCGAAGATCATCTCTCCGTTCTGGTAGAAGCGCCAGCCGCTCTTGTTGAACACCTTGCCGATGCGGAAGCCGGGCGTATCGCTCGGCACCAGGAACATGGTGGTGCCCTGCTTCGGCGGCACGGTCGTGTCGGTGCGCGCGTCGATAAAGAACAGTTTGCCGACCGGCGCATTGGCGATGAAGGTCTTCTCGCCGTTCAGGATCCACACATCGCCTTGGCGTTCCGCGCGCAGCTTAACGCCGGTCTTGGGATCGTCCATCGGCATCCGGTTGTCGGAGCCGGCACTCGGCTCGGTGATGCCCTTACCAAGCACGAACGTGTCGTCGGCGACAAAGGCCGGCAGGAAACGTTTTTTCTGCTCCTCGGTGCAGGAGGCCGAAATCAAGTGGCTCCATTTCCAGTTCTGGCTGAAAGCCTTGGAGATGGCGCTGTCGGCTTTGGCGAGCTCGGTCATAACCAGCGCTTGGGTCACGAAATCGGTGCCGTGGCCGCCCCATTCCTTCGGCACCGCCATGGTGCGGAAACCGAGCTTGGAGCCCTTCTTGATGATGTCCCAGTCCCAGGTTTCGCGTGGCGTTTCGATGGCATCGCGCGCGAGCGAAATCGGTCGGATTTCCTCCTCGGCAAATTTGCGTGCCAGCATCTGCCAGGAGCGTTGTTCGTTGCTAAGTTCGAAGTCCATGGGAATATCCTAACTGGCGTTTGTCGTCATTCGCCCGCGATCGCCATTGCCGGACCGGCCGGTCGCCGATAGCCGGCGATGACCTCGGCGAGGCGCAGCTTGGTATCGCTATTGCCGTTGCCGCTGTGAAGGCACACACGCGCATCGTGGATGTATTTCTGCAGCGGCATGTCGCGCATCACGCCCATGGCGCCGAAGATCTCGGCCGCATCCTTGGTGGCCTTCATCATCATTTCGGAGGTGAAGATCTGCGCGATGCTCTTCAGCGGCAGATCGGGCAGGCTTCGGTCGGCAATGGCATCGGGATGATCCGAGGCCCAGGCAGCCTGCCAAACCGCCGTGCGGGCGACCTCGAGCTTGATTGCGATCTCGGCAAGCTTGGTTCCGATTGCCTGATGTTCGATCAGCGGCCGTCCACCCTGCACACGGATTTGCGCATAGTCGACCGCGGCTTCGTAGGCGGCCCGCCCAATGCCAAGATTCAACGCCTGGAACGACGATATCCCCTCGCCCGGCGCATCGATGCCAACCAGTAATGCAGCCGCGTCGTCACCGAGAAGATGGTCGGCCGGCACACGACAATCTTTGAAAGTAACATCGCCGCTGCAACCGTGTCGCCATGGCTTTTCGTATGCCCGCACGCTGAGCCCGGGCATATCCCCGGGCACTAGAAGCACCTTGGCGTTCGATTGCCCCGGTATTGCTACCGAAACTGCAAACAGCGCGGCAATCGGCGCGTTGGCGACGCAGTCCTTGATGCCATTGATGATCCACTCGCCACTGCTTGCTTTCACGGCGGTTGTATTGACCGGGGCGGTGGTCACCGCCGGACGATGGTAGTTCACGCCCAGCCGTGTATCGACGTCGGCTTCGTGGCCAGCGAATGCGAGGTGGAAGCGATCGTCACTGGCAAACTTCGTGAGGAAACGTTCGCATTGGGCGTCGCTCATAGCATAGTCGAACAGGATATGACCGAGCCATGAGGTTGTTGCGAGCACAGCGGCGATATCGGCATCGCCCGCGGCCAGTTCTTCGGTCACGATGCAGCAGGTAAGTTCGTCGGCCCCGGCACCGCCGCGATCTTCCGATAACGCTAAAGTGCGCAGTCCCATCGGCGAGGCCTGATCGAGCAGTTGCATCGGCAGGCTGCGGTCGCGGAGGTCAAGCCGCTCAGCCTTCAGTGCAACCGGCTTAATCTCGCGCGTGACGAAATCACGCACGGTGTCGCGGATTTCCAACTGTTCGGCACTAAGATGAAGATTGTACATGGTTTTTGGTGTCCGAATTATACAGCTTCGCGTTTCACTATCGCATGACGGCAGCCGCGATGGCGTCGCCCATCTCTTGCGTGCTCGCCTTACCGCCCAGATCGGGCGTGAGGTGCTTGGCCTCGGCGATAATAGTTTCGATCGCCTTTCGCATATACTCAGCGGCAGCGGTCGCCTTCGGTTCTTTATGCTTGCGGCCGAGCCAGTCCAGCAGCATCTGGCCCGACATAGTCATGGCATAGGGATTGGAGATGTTACGGCCTGCAATGTCAGGCGCCGAACCGTGGGTTGCCTGCGCCATGGCCTGACGTTCGCCGACGCAAAGTCCGGGCGCAAGCCCGAGCCCGCCAACCAGTCCGGCGCCAATGTCGGAAAGAATATCACCGAACTGATTGGTTGTGACGACCACGTCATATTGCTGGGGCGCCATCACGAGCTTCATTGAAATGGTGTCGATCATCGCTTCTTCGAAGGTGATATCGGGATAATCCCGCGCCACCTTGCGGCATTCTTCCGCGAACATACCGCAGGCCAACCGGTAAACCGGTTCCTTGTGCGCGGCAGTGACTTTCTTGGGTTTGCGTGTGCGCGCAATCTCAAACGCCTCGCGCGCGACGCGGTTAGCGCCTTTGCGCGTGATCACCCTCATCGCGACGGTGATGTCGTCGTTCGGCCGGAACTCCGCGGAGCCCGCCACAACAGTTTCCGAATACAACATGCCTTCAGTGAGTTCGCGCACGAAGACAATGTCGACGTTCTTGTGGATGGACTTCAGATTGGGATAGGAGCGCGACGGCCGGGCGGCCGCAAACAGCTCGTACTTCTTTCGGATTGGCGGCATCACCCAGGTCGGGTCATTGCGTGGATAACTGGCGTGGCCGATCGGACCCAGCACCCATCCGTCGAGCTTGTGCAAGGCCTGCTCGGTTACCGCCGGTAGCGTATCGCCATGCTCCTCGTGCCCGGCGCGCCCGATCGGCAAGGGCTGCCAATCGATGCTCAGTCCCGAACGCGACGCCGCCGCCTTCATCACCTTTACGCATTCCGGCACGACCTCGCGGCCGATATCGTCGCCCAACAAAACTCCAATCTTCACAACCATCCCCCCGGGAAAAACTCTCGACCCGCAGCATAAGCGATGCGGTCAACCGGCGCCTCTGCCAATCGGTCGGCTTCGCTTGTGTTCTGATAAACGGAACGCTATCTTGATGAATGAAACGGTAGCGAGCAGCCCTGTGCGTTGTCAACGCGCCTGCATATGCATCGCGCCGTGACCGAGGCGCCGCTGGACAACCCATGGCGGACGATACCGGTACCGTGTCGCGTACCCTTCAGCTGCTCGGCTGCCTGGCCGAGCGGGAGATCTGGGGTGTTAGCGCGCTATCGAAACGGCTCAATCTGCCGCGCAGCACCGTGCACCGGCTGCTCAACCTCTGTCGCGGCCAAGGCTTCGTCGACAGCGCCGGGCCTGGTCTTTATGGGCCCGGGCTGGCGCTTTTCCGTCTAGCTGGCCGTCTCTCATTCCAGATGCCGCTACGGCGAATTGTCCTGCCGCTGCTGACCGAGTTCACACAACAGTTCGGCGAGACGTCACTCCTTGCCGTGGTCGACCGCAGCGAATTGAAAGTGTTTTTCGCCGCCAAGGCCGAAACGTCCGCACCGATGCGCTACGTCATCGAAACCAACACGCTCGGGCCACTGGGCTGGGGCGCGTCAGCACGCGCCACCCTGGCCTATATGCGCGAGGCCGAAATCGCCGAGGTGATCCGCCGCGCCGAACCGTCGCCGGTCGATGGCCGGCCTTTGGACCCCAAGGAGTTACGCAAGTCGCTAATTGACATTCGCGCCAAGGGCTACGCAATCACCGAGAAGCAACGCACCCCGGAAGGCGTTGGAATTTCGGTACCGATTTTCGATGCGGCCGACCGTGTCGTGGGCAATGTCGGTGTTACCGTGCCAACCTTCCGCTTCCGCCCACGCGACGAGCCAATCCTTGTACGCGCGCTTGAGAAAATGGCCGCCACCGTCTCGGAGGCCCTCGGTTCAACGATCTCCCACCGAGTTATGCCTCGCAGCAAAGGTCCTGCGAAATAATTGCTGGTATCAACGAGACCCGCCGGCCATAGCATCGAGCACTTCGCAAACCGACGCCGTATCGGATTGCCCAAAACCTTGTGCCTTGGCCGCGTTGTAGATCGGGATACAAGCAGTAAACAGTGGCAACGGGCAATCAACTGAGCTTGCCATTTCCCCAATGACCTGCATGTCCTTTTGCCAGGTCTCAACCTTCATCGTCGGCGGCACGTATTTGCGGTCAACCATAAACTTACCACGTAACTTGAACACACCGGTGCCGACCACCGGGCTCATCGCGAACAAATTCCATACCTGCTGCGGATCGAGCCCCATCGCTCGTGCGAAGGTGAGCGATTCGCCCACCGAGACGTTGTAGATCGCGACTAGATGATTGGCGATGAATTTCATCTTGCTGCCGTTGCCGAAGACACCGACATAAGGCGCGTTGCGGGTAAACACCTCAAAGATGGGGCGCGCCCGTTTGCAGGCGGCAGTATTGCCGCTGACGAAGATGGTCCACGCCCCCTCCCTCATACGCCGTGCCGTTCCACTAATCGGACAATCAAGCACAATAGCCCCAGTCTTTTTCAATTGGCGAAATGCACGCTCCTTATCGGCGATCGGCAGCGTGCTGGTCTCGATCACGATCAATTTTGACTTGCGTGCCGTTCCACTCATCGAGATGATATTGTTGACGACATCATCAAGTGCCGATACTGACGGTAGCGACGTGATCACCACGTCAGCGCTGTTGGCGACCCCCGCGGATGAGGAAAGCGCACGTCCGCCAGCCTTTTTCAGACGTCGCCGCGCCACTGGCTGCATATCGTAGCCACACACGCGATAACCGGCGGCGATCAGAGATTCCGCCATTGCGCCACCCATAATACCGAGACCGACAATTCCGATGTGCGGTTTCATTTTGAATTCCCTTCGAGCCCAAGATGCATCAGTATGCACGATCGACGAGCCGTCTGCTGCATTGCACACGCGGTGCAGCCTTCACCCATCGGCGGGCGCGTGACCTTGGTCAAGGTCTCCGCAGATACCGTCAGCCGGTGATGCGAGATAAACCGGAATCCGGACCATGTCGCAGCGCGACCCCCTGAAGACGATTCCTCCAGGAATCATCGATGTTCCGGTTACACCATTCACTACGGCTAACGAGATCGATGTCGATAAGTTCGCGCGCGTTATTGAATTTCTGCTTCGACACAACGCGTCGTCGCTGTGCGTCAACCTGCACCTCGCCGAATCGCTGAATCTGACGCTCGACGAGCGCAAATTGCTTGCCAAAACAGCGGTTGAGGTGACCGCAAAAAAAGTGCCGGTCATCGTGCACGTCAGCACGCCGGGCACCGACCAAGCGATCGACCTTGCGCGTCATGCCGAAAGGATCGGCGCCGATTGCATCACGGCCATCGCGCCCTATTATTGGAAGCCCTCGCAGGACGCGCTTTACGAGCATTTCTGCGCGATTATTTCGGCGACCGATCTGCCATTTATCGCCTATAGCTCGCCGACAATCATGGACGGCATCGGGATTGCACCAGAGACGCTCGTGCGATTGATGGAGCGCTTTCCCCAATTTATCGGGCTCAAAGAGGCAAGTCACAACTGGGAAAAATACCTCGAGCTCGGTAGAGCTGCGCGGAAAGTTCGTCCCGATTTCGGTCTGTTTGTCGGAACCGAATGGATGATTCCATGCCTCACCTTGGGCGGCACCGCCTGCATGTCGGTGTTTGGCGGTATTGTGCCCCACTTCGTCCGATCCTTGTATGAGGCAACTACGAGCGGACGGCTCAAGGAGGCGCTCGAGCTACAATATAAATTTTCCGAGCTTTATCAGATCGCAAAGGCAGAATATCCGGCGCCGACGAAAGCAATGTGGGAGATCATGGGACGACCGGTCGGCGCGCCGAGGCTGCCGAACCGTATGCTGACGGACGAGCGAAAAAAAGAAATCAAGTCAACGCTCGAAACGCTCGGAGTTTTCGACACCGAACCGCATGGTTGGTAACAGAACTAAAATAGAGAAGCACAGGGAGGCGATAATGAAAAAATCAATATCCATACTCGTAGCCGCGCTTGGCCTATTGGCCATCACAGCGGCGCCGTCGACTGCGCAAGACTGGCCGAACAAGCAGACAATCCATATGATTGTACCGTTTCCGGCCGGCGGCGGCACCGATGTGGTTGCGCGCATTGTTGCTAAGTATCTGCAGGAACGATTGCATCAGACAATCGTCATCGAGAACCGCGGCGGCGCCAACGGCCAAATTGGCCTGACCGCGCTGAAGCAATCGACGCCCGACGGCTACACTATCGAAGTCACTTCGGACACGCCGATGACGGTCAATCCGTGGATTTATAAGAAACTCCCCTACGATCCGCTGAAAGATTTCATCCCCGTGACGTCACTGATCCGCCTGCCTTCGATGCTGGCAGTGCATCCTTCGGTGCCTGCGCGCACGATCGCCGAGTTCATCGCGCTGGCGAAGTCGAAGCCCGATGGCTTGACCTTTGGCTCGGCCGGTGTCGGCAATTTCAGCCATCTCGAAATGGAGTTATTCTCACTAGCGGCCGGCATCAAGCTCGTGCACGTGCCCTACAAAGGCACTGGCCCCCTGGGACTGGCTATGATCGGCGGCGAAGTGCAATCCGGCTTCAACAACGTCTCGACCCTGCTGCCGTACACGCAGTCCGGCAAGTTGATCCCGCTCGGGGTGGCGGAGCCAAAACGCATGCCTGAGCTGCCCGATATACCGGCAATTGCGGAGACACTGCCCGGTTTCGAGATGGCACCGTGGGTTGGCCTCGTGGTGCCCGCCGGCACGCCGAAGTCGATCGTGGACAAGCTTGCGCAGGAAACCATCGCGGTCATGCACGACCCTGTGGTTGCCAAGCAATTTGACGATCAGCAACTGAAGGTGATGGTACTTGAAGGGGATAAGTTTGCCGACCTTATCCGCAAAGACCTCGAAAAATGGGGCAAAGTAACCAAGGCCGCCAACATCGCGATGGAATAACGGCTGAACGCGATGAACGAAATCGTTCCCGATGATCCGCTCGCATCATTCCGCCTCGATGATCGTTTGATTATCGTAACCGGGGCGAGTGAGGGAATCGGGCGTTCTTTCGCCGAAAATTTTGCCCGCGCCGGCGCGAGCGTCGTGCTCGCGAGCCGGCGGCGGCAGAAGCTCGAGGAGGTCCGGCGCGCTATTGCGGACCGTGGCGGCAAGGCCGAAGTCGTCCCCACTGATGTACGGCAGGTCGGCGAAATCCGCGCGCTTGCGAACGCCGTCCGCCGACTGGTGCAGGGCGACGACCGCAAAATCGTACTGGTGAACAATGCCGGTCTCGGCTTCACAAAACCCGCCCTGGACGTCACCGAACAGGACTGGAGCAGCGTGTTCGAAACGCACGCGAAAGGTGCGTTCTTCTGCTCGCAACAGATCGGAGCGCTGATGCTCGAACGGGGCTACGGTAAGATCATCAATATGAGCTCCACTTGGGCTGTCGCGACCGACGCCGGAAAGAGCATCTATTGCTCGGCGAAGGCAGCGATTTCGCATCTCACCGCGGCGCTGTCGACCGAGTGGGCCCCGCGCGGGGTTCGGGTCAACGCACTTGCCCCGACCACGACCATGACCGATTTCGTCAAGAATTCGGCTGCAAAGAATCCAGCGCGTTTCGAAGGGCTGCGCAGCCGGATCAAACTCGGACAGTTCGCGCAACCCTCCGATCTCGTTGGCGCCGCGATCTATCTTGCCAGCGGCGCCTCCGATTTCGTGACCGGCCAGACGCTATTCGTCGACGGAGGCTTTACGACCTGAGCGGGTTATTCCACGATGCTATTGGCTCGCGTGAATATCGTTGTCGCGGATTACTTGACCCCAACGCACGATCTCACTCTTGAAGATATTGCGTCCCGCCGCGGCTGAGCGTTCATCTCTCGGAAAGGCGGAAACTCCCTCAGCCTCCCATGCTTTGAGGATTACAGGATCGGAGACAGCCTCTTGCACCGCCGCATTCAGCTGGGCGATCACTGCATCCGGGGTGCCGGCCGGCGCGAATAACGCCTGCCAATATTGAATCTCAAACTTCGGTCCGAACATCGTCACGAAGCTGTCGATGGCCGCGAGTTGAGAGGACTTTTCCTTCGAGCTGACGCCATAGGCCTTCAGCTTCCCAGCCACCACCTGCGGCATCAGCTGCTGCGGCGTTCCGAAAAACAGATCGACATGGCCGCCGAGAATATCGCTCATAACTGGTGCACCGCCGCGATAGGGAATGAGATCGACGGCAAGTTTGGCTTCCTGCACAAACAAAGCTGTAGCGAGATGCCCGGTCGTTCCGTATCCCGCGATCGCCGCCTTAGCACGATGTGTTTTCATCCAGGCGACCAATTCCGCAAGGGTATTTGGTTCGAGAGTCTTGCGCCCGGCCAGTACCAGCGGGTTACGGTTGATGAATATGACGGGTGTTAACTCTTTTTCTGTATCGAAAGGCAGGTCCTTATAGAGTGTGGCATTCGCGGAAATAGCCAGATTGTGCAGCAGAAGTGTGTAGCCGTCCGGCGCCGCATGTGCCACGCGGTTCGTGGCGATGATCGTGCCGCCGCCGCTAACGTTCTCGACAATGAAATTCTGTTTCAGCCTATCTGATAGAAAACGAGCAACCACGCGCGCTGTCTCGTCGGTCGGTCCGCCGGCCGCGTAAGGCACCACGATCGTGACGGTGCGGTTCGGATAAAATTGCGCCAAAACCGGCGCAGCGACGACAAAGAAGCCAACAAGCGCGAGCGCGAAAGCAACGAAACGGTTCATGGTTGAAACCTCCCGAGTACATTGGTTTTTTTAGAAGCTTACGCTTGATGTCTTGGAGGCAACAAGGGGCGACCATTGGCCGGCCCCGGATTGCGGGATCGCCGTATGCCGCGGCGCAACAGTGCAGTTTGAAACTTTTACCGGACTTCCGTTGTAGGCCGATGGGCCGCCGCAATCTGCGTCAATTGCTGCAGATAAGCGATCTTTTCGTCGGCCGTACTCTGGATGTGTGCGATCTGTTGTTTGCTCAAATGGCGATACTTGCCGATTAGCTTGAGATACTTCTCGATTGGCTCCGGCCGGTCGACTGGATGCGTAAAGCGCAGTCCGTTGACCGGGTCGTATTCCCACAGCGCGATGAAGTTGGTGCGCACCTGCATGCGGCATACTTCCGTTGTCATTGCGGACGGGAAACGCCAGCCGGTCGGGCAAGGCGCATAAACGTGCAGATAGGCCATACCGGTTGTCGATACTTCGATCGCTTTTTCCAGCTTGGCGTAATAGTCCTCCAGGAAAGCAGTGGAGGCGGTGGCGACGTAAGAGCAATTGTGCATGGTCATGATGACTGGGAGATTTTTCGCCTCGGTCCGCTTGCCCTGCATCGCACCGCCCACCGGCGTGGTCGAGGTCCATGAACCGAACGGCGTGACTCCGGACGATTGCATGCCGGTGTTCATATAGCCTTCATTATCGACGCAGATGAACAATATCGGATCATTGCGCTCGGCCGCGCCCGACACTGACTGGAACCCGGCATCGGAAGTGCCGCCGTCGCCAGCAAGCGCGATCGCGGTCACGTTTCGTCCGACGCGGTTGTATTGCATCTTCACGCCGGCGAGCATGGTCGCTGTATTGGTGAGCAGTGAATGAAAGATAGGCACCTTGGCGCCGGTCTGCCCGTTGTAGCCGACCGTACCCATGCCCGGAATGCAGCCGGGTGGCGCTGCGACCACTGAGTCGGGCCCCACCTTGCGCATGGTGTGACGGATCAACAGCTCGGAATTGCAGCCGTGACAGGCGGCGAGCCCGCGGCAGAACAGGTCCTCCTTGTCGGCGTATTCGTTAAAGATGCGCGCCTCGGTGCGATATTCCAGCGCTCCCTTCGAGCAAACTTTCACACAGGACGGATCGCCATCGCAGGTGTCGCATTTGGTGACGTGACCGATTTTGGCCTCATAGAGGATGCCGGCATAGCCGCAGCCGGCGGTGCACAGGAGGCAATTGACGCATTTGATATTGGCCCAATCGATCACGCCGGTTTCAGCGTTTTTCGTCAGCGCACCGGACGGACAGTTGGCGGCGCAGATCGGATCAGCGCATTGCCGGCAAAGCGCGAGCTCGACGCCATCCATGCCGGGCATAATGCGGATACGCGACTGCGTCGGGTTGTCGGTGCCCGACTTTGCCTGCGCACAAGCGGTCATGCAGTCGCCGCAGCCGTCGCAGCGGCTGGCGTGGAATTGCAATGTGGGGAAACAGGTTGCCATCGCCTACCGCCACATCTGCGACATCAACTGCCGCCCGGTGAGTTGCGGATTGGCAATGAAGGCTTCCTTGACCGCGGAGAGATCAGTCCGCCGCAGGATCAGCTGCCACATAATGCCAGCGTCGATGAAGTCGTTGATGGTCGAGATGCCGACCAGCCGGCCGTCCTTCAGCACGATGTGGCGATAACTTCCCCCGCCGCCGCCCTCAACTACTTCCGATCCCGGGCTACCGCAGTGGCCGACCGAGATCGCCTGCTGGCCGAAGAAGCTGTAAGTATTGAGCGGTACCGCGCCACGGAACGGCTGCACGCCGGCATCCTCAGCCATGTCGGCGCCAGCGATACGGCCCTGCTCGACTGCGTTGGGCAGGATGCCATTGACGACCTTGTCGCCCCAGAAGCCACGCCCCTGCGCCACGTCACCGGCAGCCCAGATATTTGCGACATTAGTGCGCATGCGATCGTCAACCAGGATGCCGACGTTCGTCTCGATACCCGCGCCCTTGAGGAATGAGATATTGGGCTTCACGCCTGTGCACACCAGCAAGAGGTCGGCCTCGAGCGTTGTGCCGTTACTGAGCGTGGTCGCGATGCCGTCACCGGCACGCTCGACGCTGACCAGCGTACGGCCCATCAGCATCTGTACGCCGTGCTCGGCAAAGGTGCGCTCGATCATTGCCGAGGCCTTCGGCTCGAAATAGACCGAGAGCGCGAAGCGCTGCAGCTCCACCACCGTGACCTTGATTCCCGCTTTGGCCATGTTCTCGGCTGCGTGCATACCGATCAGGCCAGCACCAAGCACGAGGGCTGACTTCGCCTGCTGCATGGCCCGGCGTAAACCCACGGCGTCATCGAGCGAGCGCAGCACATGATATGGAACATCGGCGAGGCCGCGCACTTTCGGCAGACTTGGCGCAGCTCCAGTCGCGATCAGCAGGCGCTCGTAATGCCAGCTTTCGCCGGTGGCGAGACGTAGGCTCGATTGTGCAGGATCGACAGACACGATCTCCGCGCCGGATACGAAATCGATGGCGTTGGCGCGGAAATAAGCTGCATCGCGCAAGGTTACATTGTCGGGCTGCGATCGCCCCGACACGACATATGGCAGGATAGTAGGCGAATAGGGCAGATGTGCATCGCGCGTCAGCAGCGTCAGCGTGCCCACGCTGTCGAACATGCGGATCGCGTTCGCCGCTTCGAGCGCCGCGTGGCTGCTGCCGACGATGAGATATTTGCTCTGCATCGCGTCCTCAGTCGTTCTCGTTCAACCAGACCGGCTCTTGCGCGCGATCCCATTGTGCTTCGCGCGTCAGCGCGATGGCACGGGCGAAATGCTCGGTGGTGATGTCGGCGCCGGCGAGCCCGCCGACGAAGCTGACGGCGGGAATCTGCTTGCCGGTGCAGTAGAGCGCGCCCAGCGTTTCCTGATAGACTGGGCCCGAATTCCAACCGAAGCTGACCGAACGGTCGACGACGCCGACGCTGCTAACCTTGGCAAGCGCCGCGGTCATTGCCTCCAGCGGGAACGGCCGGAACGTCTTGACCTTGATCAGCCCAACCGCTTCGCCCTGGTCGCGGGCGATGTCGACTGCGTCCTTGGCAGCGCCGGTCATGCTGCCGATGGTGACCAGCGCATAATCGGCGTCGTCGAGGCGATACTCCTCGACCAGCGGCGCATGAAAACGGCCGAAGCGCTCGCCCCAGGCCGCGTGCACCTCGCGGATCACGCGCAGCGCGTTCTGCATGCCGCGGCATTGGCCCTTGCGGTAGCGCACGAAATTGCGTGGGCCCGGACCGCCGGCCCCGCCGGTGAGCGGGTCGACGCCCATCGGGCGCAGCGGATCGAGCGCGATGTGCCAGTTGATGTTCGGAGGCCCGAGGAACTCATCGACGGCATCTTGGTCGGGCAGTTCCACACGGGTCACGCCAAACGACAGGTAATTGCCGTCATGGCAGACATTCACCGGCAGCATCACATCGCGATGCTCGGCGATCTTATAGGCCATCACCGTGGTATCGAGGATCTCCTGGACCGTCTCGCAATACATCTGGATCCAGCCGGCCTCGCGTACGACCATGGCGTCCTGCTGGCCGCCCCAGACGCATTGCGGGCTCAACAGATCGCGCGTGACCAGTGAGGCAACCATCGGCAGACGCAGACCGGGCGTGCGCACATAGGGCTCGAACATGAAGGCTATGCCCGGCCCGCAGGTCGCGGTGAAGGTCCGGCCGCCGGCCAACGCCACGCCCTGCAGTCCGTTCAGCACCGCGTGCTCGCCTTCAACATTCATCAGGTCGGCGCGCAGCCTGCCATCGGCTATCATTTGGGAGAGATGCTCTACCAGCGACGACTGCGGCGTGATCGGATAAACCGCCACCACGTCCGGGCGCGACAGTCCGACCCCGATGGCGGCCGCCTCATTACCTTCGCACACCACAAAGGCGGGCTTGTTGTTGGCGGTCTTGGCAGCTGCCGCGGTCATCGTCCGGCGTCCTCGACCATCGTGATGGCGCGCTGCGGACATTCCTGCGCGCATACACCGCAACCCTTGCACACCGCCAGATCAAATTCGAACCAGCGCGGCTTCTCGGTCACGCACTGCACCGGACAATACAGCCAACAGAGAGAGCACTTGACGCATTTGCGCCGGTCGATCACCGGCCGCAGGCTGCGCCAGTCGCCCGGCAGCATCTTGCTCAGCACAGTGGCAATCGGCGCGAGATCGTCCGGAATTGTGGAGGCGTCGAAATGGTCACGCGACTGCCGCTGCATGCGTCACCTTGCTAAGGTCGTAAACCTGCGTTTCGTTGTAGCCGCGCTCGGCCGCCGTGAGATTTTCGGTCAGGCCGGCGTCGCGGAAATCCATCTGTTGCAGCGCTTCCTTGAGTAAAGCAAGCGACAGCATGCCGGTGGTGCGCGCAAAGGCGCCCAGCATGACCGCATTGGTCACCGGCTTGCGATATATTGGCAGCGCGATGCTGACCGCATCGCACAGGCCGACGCGCGCAACCGTGTCGGGGAATTTGAGTTGGTCAGGTTTTGCCTTAGTAGCGAGCACGACGGTGCCGCCATCCTTCATACCGGCGTAGATATCGACAGAGCGATGCACGGTCGGGTCAATGCAGATGACGCAGTCGGGATGATACACGTTAGTCATCGCCCGGATCGGCGCGTCGGAAAAACGGAGGAAGGCGGCGACCGGCGCGCCGCGACGCTCGAAGCCAAAGGAGGGAATCGCGACCGCGTGCTTGCCGTCGTCGATAAGCGCCTGAGCGAGAATCGAACAGGCCAGCACGGCGCCCTGGCCGCCCCGCCCGTGAATGCGCACCTCGTGCACGTTAGGCACAGTTTGCTCCGAAATTCACTGAAAACAGGCAAGTCGTTAAATGGGCGTGACGCGCCACTGAAAAACACGCCATGCGTGATCCGAAACCGCTTTGATTTTTGTCAAAACGCTTGCCAACTAATTCACTGGCATCGCCGTGGGGTTAAGCTAAGATGTGCCCGTCACTTTTCTGGCACGGAGGTCTGCATGATCCCACCGGGTCAAAACGCCGCGATAATTGCTGCAGCGCGCGTTCGGGCGGCAGCATAGCGGCAGGTAAGCGAACGGTGCGCCGGGAGCGATCTTCGCGGGTCGCATCAGTCAGGCAAGACCCCACTTCGGTCGCCCCGGCGCATATTTCCTCTCTTTAACGGCAATCCACCAGCATTGATCAGTTGGGCGCGACGGCCTCCCATTTTGGGCAGGCGCGCGCCTCAACGGGCATGTCAAATTCCTTGTAATTGCTGGCATCGATCACCGACGGCTTCAAATACAGCTCGGGCGGCGTCGGCTGTTTGCGTAGGCTGCGAATTGCGATGATCGTGCCGAGACATCCCTGCATAAACGGATCGGCCTGCCCGCTGGCTAGCAGCTTACCTGCTTTCACCGCATCGACTGCCTCTTTGGTACCGTTGATGCCCACCACGATCGCTTTGCGGTTGGCTGCATCGAGTGCCTCGATCGCGCCGATCGCCATCGCGTCGTTGGCCGCCATTACCCCGTCGATCTTCGGGAACGATTGCATGAGGTTTTCCATTACCTGCAGCGCATTCAGCCGCTGGAAATTTCCAGCCTGGGTGGCCAGCAGCTTCACGTCCGGATGCTCCTTAACCACATCGGTGAGGCCACGAGTGCGATCTTGATTGGAGATTGAACCTTTGACGCCTTCGATGATCACGACGTTGCCTTTGCCACTGAGCGCCTTCATCAGAGCCTCGGCAGTGGCGCGACCGACCTTATAGTCATCGATGCCGACATAGGAGACGATCTTGCCGCCCGCCATATGATCGGTGACGTTGACGACGGGGATACCGGCCGCATTCATCTTTTCGACACCCGGTACCAGCGCCTTGTAGTCGACCGGAGTGAACACGATCGAATCCGGCTTCTTGACGATGACGTCCTCGACTTGGCTCAACTGCTCGGGAATGCTGTCGGGCTTGGTCGGCACGTACTGTATGATCTTGGCGCCGAGCTGCTTGGCGGCATTTTCGGCCCCGACGCGAACGTTTTGAAAGAACGGATTGGTTTGGTTCTTGGTGAACACCGCAATGGTCTCGCCCTCGGCTCGGGCAAGTCCCGCGCCCGCTCCGATCGCGATCGCGGTCGCCAAAACTGAGTACAGCGCCTTCATGGAATTCCCCCCGTGTTGGATGCAGCATTAGGCGAGCGGGGGGCTGGTACGTCGCCCCCGTTTTGCGCTTGAATTGCATTATATAAAAATTGTTGCGCGGCAGGCCTCAAATGGGCATTGACTTACGTCAAGCAGCAAGTCCGGCACCGTCCGTATCTTCGATGGTCTTGGTGTTTCCGGAAAATCGACAAGGGGATCGCCGCGTCGCAATAGATCCGGCGTGATGGGTGGAGCGCGTGACAGTCTCGCCTTTGTTCGAATTGCGCGGAATTTCCAAGGAATTCCCCGGCGTCAAGGCACTCGACAACGTGTCGTTCGAGATCAACGCCGGCGAGGTGCACATGCTGGTCGGCGAGAACGGCGCCGGCAAATCGACCTTGATGAAAATTCTTTGCGGCGCCTATCGCGCCGACCAGGGTTCGTTTTTTCAAAACGGCGAGCCAGTCGGCATCCATGGCCCCACCGACGCCCGCAAATTCGGCATCGCGGTCATATTCCAGGACTTCACGCTGGTTCCCTATCTCGACATCGCACAAAACATTTTTCTCGGCCGTGAATTCGCGAGCCGGCTGCCCGGGCTGATCGACCGGCGACGCATTCACGCCGAGGCCAAACGTGTGCTCGATATGATCGGCTTCGACATCGATCCGCGCATCCCCGTGCACAAGCTCGGTGTCGCGCAGCAGCAGATGGTCGAAATCGCCAAGGCATTGTCGCAAGACGCGCGCATCTTGGTCATGGATGAGCCGACGGCGACGCTCTCCGACCGCGAGACCGAACGGCTGTTCGCGATGATCGACCGGCTAAAGAAGAAGGGCGTCGCGGTCATCTACATATCGCATCGGCTGTCCGAGGTATTTGCGCTCGGCGATCGCATCACCGTGCTGCGTGACGGGCGCAAGATCGCCTCGCTGTTACCGGCCGAGACCACGCCCGATCAGCTGGTGACGCAAATGGTCGGCCGACCGGTCGACGCAACCTATACGCGGCCGTCGCGGCCGACCGCCGGCGTGGTGGTGCTCGAGGTCAAGAATATCTCCGGCCCGAGCGGGTTTTCCGACGTAAATCTGACCGTGCGCGCTGGCGAGATCGTGGGCCTGTGCGGGCTGGTCGGTTCCGGCCGCACCGAGGTTGCGCGCGCGATCTTCGGCGCCGACCGGGTGACCGCCGGCGAGATCAGGCTCAATGGCGAGCGCATCGGGCACTCCGCGGAGGATTCGGCGCGGCGCGGCATGGCGCTGATTCCGGAAAACCGCAAGACGCAAGGTCTCGCGCTCGCCCGTTCGGTCGGCGACAACATCGTGCTGGCGGGACTGCGCAAGCTGTTCCCGTCGGGATTTTTCGTGCCACGGCGAGCCTTGAAGGCCGCCCGCGCGATCATTGACAAGCTGCGCATTGCGACGCCGACGCCGCGCCGGCCGGTCGCCACGCTATCCGGCGGTAATCAGCAGAAGGTCGTCATCGGCAAATGGTTGAACGCGGACGCCCGCTTCTACATCTTCGATGAGCCGACTCGCGGCATCGATGTCGGCGCCAAGGCCGAGATATTCCGGCTGCTCGATGGCCTGGTGCACAACGGCGCTGCCATCCTGATGATCAGCTCCGAGCAGATCGAAATCGTCCACATCTGCGATCGCGCCTATGTGATGCGCAGCGGCCGTATCGCCGGCGAGCTGGCGCATCACGAGCTGACCGAAGCCAATATCGTCCGTCTCGGGATCCACCAATGAGTACGCTCAGTCTTGTAACTGCACCGCTTGCCCGCGTGCCCGGCGTCGCTATCGCGCTGATCGCGCTTTGCGCCGTGTTTGCCGTGACCAGCCCGGGATTCGCCACGCCGGCCAATATCACCAACATCCTCACGCAATCGACCATTCTGTTGCTGCTCGCGCTCCCGATGACCCTGATCATCATGACCGAGGGCCTTGATCTGTCGATCGGTGCGGTGCTCACCTTCGCCTCCATCGTGCTTGCTATCACCGCAGTGACAACCGGCTCGCCCACGCTGGCGTTTCTGGCCGCGCTGGCGGTCGGGCTGTTCTTTGGGCTGGCCAATGGCGTGCTGATCGCGGTGTTCGACATCCCGCCGTTTATCACCACGCTCGGGACGCTCGGTATCGCGCAAGGCCTGTCGCTGGTCGTGACCGACGGTCAAAGCGTGGTCGGCATTCCACGTTCGATCGAGGCGATCTATTCCGGAGCCGTGGTCGGCATTCCATTGCCGGTCATCCTCGCCGCGCTCGCCTATGCCCTTACCCACACCTTGCTGTACCATACGCATTTCGGCACCTACGTCTTTGCGCTCGGGGGGAACCGCGAGGCGCTGAAGGTTGCCGGCATTTCGGTGCGTGGCATGCTGATCCGCGCTTATATTTTCGGCGGCTTAATGGCGGGCTTTGCTGCGCTGCTGATGACCGCGCGTTTGAATTCGGCGCATCCCACCGCCGGTATCGGCATGGAGTTCGACGCCATTGCCGCCGTCGCGGTGGGCGGCACCTCGTTCGAACGCGGCAATGGCTGGCTGCTCGGCACGCTGCTGGGCGTAATGACCGTCGGCGTATTGCGCAATGGGCTCAATCTGCTGGCGGTTCCGTCTTCGGCGCAGGTCGCCTGCATAGGCGCCCTGGTCATTATCGCGCTGTTCATCGACGGCTTGCGGGGCGAACAATGAGTACTGCCACCAGCAAAGCCGCCGCCCCACGCTTCGCGCTGTCGGGTGATGTCATGCAGACGCTCTATCGCGTGCTCGCGGTGGTGCTGCTCTGTTTGATGCTGACGGCTCTTAGCGATGTGTTCCTGACCGCCAACAATATCCTCAACGTGCTGCGGCAGACCGCGCTGCTGTTTCTGTTGGCGTCCGGTCTCACCTTGGTGATCCTCACTGCCGGACTCGACCTGTCGATCGGTGCCAATGTCGCGCTCTCGGGATGCTTGGCTGCCAGCGTGATGACGCTCACTGGCTCACCCCTCCTCGGGGTAGCAACGGGTATCGCCTGCGGCACGGTGATCGGCCTCGCCAACGGCGTGCTCGTGACCACGCTGCGCATCCCATCCTTCATCGCTAGCTACGGCATGATGTGGATGCTCACGGGCATTACATATTACTACATGGCTGGCGAAACCATTCACGGTTTCCCGCCCGGCTTTCGCCAACTCGGCAGCGGCCACCTGCTCAGCATCCCGATGCCGGTCTATGTCATGGTGCTTTTTTTGGCGATCGGCGCGCTGTTCGCACAGCGCACGATCTGGGGCCAGCAAATCTATGCCATTGGGGCCAATCCGGTCGCCGCGCGGCTGTCCGGTGTACCGGTCGAGCGGCGCCTGGTGCTGGTCTACACCATGAGCGGCGCGATGGCCGGGCTAGCCTCGCTGATCATTCTGGCGCGCATCAATTCGGCACAAGGCGACATCGGCGAAGAGCTGACCCTGCCGGCCATTGCCGCAGTTCTGGTTGGTGGAGCCTCGCTATTCGGTGGCTCCGGCACTGTAGCGGGCACGCTGATCGGCGCGCTGCTTCTCACGCTCGTGCTCAACGGCATGAACCTTCTACAGATCAACTCGTCGTGGCAGCCGCTTGCCACCGGCATCATAATTCTGCTCGCGGTCTGGATCGATACCCGTACGCGCCGGGTCGGCGAATAGACACTTCACCCCCTCACGCATCGAAAAGGAGTAAGAAGAATGAAATACCTGGTTGTCAGTCTAACCGCCGCATTGACAGCACTGTGGTCCGGCTCGGCGTTCGCCGAGGGCGAGACCATCGCCGTGTTCACCAAGAACTTGACGAACCCCTATTTCCAGGCGGTTCGCGTTGGTACCGAAACTGCCGCCAAGACACTTGGCGTCAAGGTCATTCAATATGTTCCGACCAAGCCGGACAGCATTCCCGAACAGCTGTCGCAGGTAGAGGACGTCATTGTGAAGAAGCCGGACGCCATCGTGTTCATCCCGGTCGATTACAAAGCGCTGGTGCCGGCGGTCGAGAAGATCAACGCCGCCCACATTCCGGTCACTAACATCACCGACCGCTCCGCGGCTGGCGATTTCGTCGCTTTTGTCGGCGCCGATGACTACAGCATCGGGCTTGCCATCGGCAAACGTCTGCTGACCGCGATAGGCGGCAAAGGCAATGTCATCATCCTCGAGGGCGTCAAGGGCTCGCTCACCAGTACCAATCGCGTGCGCGGCTTTACCGATGCGCTGAAGGATTTTCCTAACGTCAAGATGCTCGCCTCACAGCCGGGAAATTTCCAGCGGCTGAATGCGCTGCAGGTCATGGAGAACTTGATACAGTCGTTCCCGCAGATCGACGGCGTTCTGGCGGCCAACGATCCGATGGCCGTCGGTGCCATCGAGGCGCTCGAAGCCGCCAATCGCAAGGCGCTGGTCATCGGCATAAACGGCAGCAGGGAAGCGGTCGACCTGATCAAGTCTGGAAAGCTGCTTGCGAGCGGCGACTTCAACGGCTTCATCCAGGGATGCATTGGCACCGAAATCGCGGTGCGCAATCTGCGCAAGCAACCGACGCCGAAGGAAGTGATGTTGAAGCCGGTCGTGGTCGACAAGACTAACTTCGCGCCCTACGAGACGCCGGTCGAGCAGCGCACCTGCCCAACACTAGAGCAAATCACGTCGAACTGAGCCCGGAATGTCTGTGCGGGCCGGTCTCGTGGCCGGCCCGCCTGTTATGAGGGGCGATCAAGACTGTTATCACGATTGCAAGGTGCGCTAATCAATGACGCCGGTTGCATTGCGGCAGGATTGATATTTACCAAGGTGCACCCTAGGTTTAAATTTCGCTGCGCTTATTGGAAATCGGTGATATCCAAAGTACCGTTTCCAATAGTTACCGGATTTCACGAGAGCGGGCGGAATGAAGCCATTTGAGTACGTTGCGGCGAGGGATTCTCAACATGCCGTCGCCCTTCTGGCCGAGTACGGCTCGGGCGCCAAGGTGCTGGCCGGCGGCACCGATCTGTTGGCCGATTTGAAGGCCGCGCAGCACTCGCCGCGCGTGATGGTCGATATCTCGCAGGCTGCGGACCTCAAGGGCATCTCTTTGACTGACGACGGGCTCCGGCTAGGAGCGCTTGTTACCCATACGGAGATCATGCGGTCTTCCGTCATCCGCGACTATTGCCCGGCGTTGATTGAAGCTGCCCATACGATTGGTGCGGTACAGACGCGCAACCTCGGCACTATTGGCGGCAATCTCGTGACCTGCGTGCCATCGATGGATAGCGGACCTACGCTGCTCGCACTCGATGCGCAGATTACCGTGGTCGATCCGGGCGGCCAGCGGCGTATGCCGCTTTCGGCGCTGTTTGTTGGGCCGCGCAAGACAAGTCTCGCCGACGGACAGTTGCTGGTCGACATCGTCATTCCCAAGGCAAGCGTTGGCAAACCAGCCGCATTTCTGAAATTCGGGCTGCGCAAAGGCCAGGCGCTCGCGCTGGTCAATGCCGCAGCGAGCCTCTGGGTTGACGGCGAGCGGACGACATTTGTCGCTCCGCGAATTGCACTCGGTGCGGTCGCGCCGACGGTCATTCGGGCGCCAAAAGCGGAAGCGTTTCTCGCCGGCCTCACCATTTCGCCTGAAGCCATGGACAAGGCTGGCCGAATAGCGGCGAGCGAAGCCAAACCGATCAGCGATTTCCGTGCCAGCGCGGACTATCGGCGCGATCTCATTGCGGTGCTCGTGAAGCGTGCGCTGGCAACGGCCTATGAGCGCTCAACTGCACAAAAGGAGCACGTTCAGTGATCGACGTGACAGTCACCGTCAATGGCAGCGTCCGCCGCGCAGCGGTACCGCCGGAAACGACCTTGCTCACGCTTCTGCGTGACAATTTCCAACTGACTGGCACAAAGCTCGGCTGTGATGTCGGCGACTGCGGCGCTTGCACGGTTATCGTCGACGGAATGGCCGTGAACGCCTGCCTCATGTTGGCCGCGCAAACCGATGGTCGTCAGGTACTCACCATCGAGGGGCTTGCCACCAAAGACAAGCTGCACCCTTTGCAAAAGGTCTTCGAGGAAAGCGGCGCGCTGCAATGTGGTTTCTGCGGGCCCGGCATGTTGCTCTCGGCTAAGGCCCTGCTTGATGAAAATCCGGAACCTTCGGTGTACGAAATTCGCGACGCGCTTGCGGGCAATCTCTGCCGCTGCACTGGCTATTCCAAGATTGTCGAGGCCGTGCAGGATGCCGCCCGCATGAGACAGACTCCGCAAGCGCACGAAGCACACCAGCTAGAAATGCACGGGCAAGATCATGGCTGATGAAACAAAGACCCTGACGCGAGAGCGCATCGCCCTCGGCGATCTGTTGCGCCACGCCGATGATAAACAAAAGCTACCGGCAGCCGTTCCACCCAAGACCGTTCCCGTTGAACCGCTTGTGCCGCAGCCCGGTCAGCAGACCCTTGCCGTCGGTCAGCGCGTCACGCGGCCGGACAGCCGCAATCACGGTCTGGGCCAGACCAAATATATTGACGATTTGACCCTACCCGGCATGCTCTACGCGAAGATAAAGCGCGCAGGCATCGCTTCGGCACGCATTGTGCGCATTGATACAAGCGCGGCGGAAGCCGTACCGGGCGTGATGGCTGTCATCACCGCCAGCGATATTCCAGTCAATTCGTTCGGCCCTACCTTCCAGGACCAACCGGTGCTCGTTGGCGATATCGTACGCCATGCCGGCGATGGCGTCGCAGCCGTCGCAGCCGTCACTGAGCAAATTGCTGCGGAGGCGGTCGAGAAAATCGTCATCGAATTTGAACCGCTGCCAGCGGTGTTTGATCCGCTCGAAGCCATGCAGGAGCACGCGTACAAAATCCACGCTCCCAACAGCAATATTTATGCTTCCAAAGTGATCCGCAAGGGTGACGTTGAAAAGGGCTTTGCACAATCCGATCGCATCTTCGAAGGTCAGTTTACCACCCAAATGGTCGAGCACGTCCCGCTCGAGCCGCATGCCGCAATCGCCGATTGGGATGCCAATGATCGGCTCACGGTTTGGGCCACGATTGGCCGTATCACGTTGGCCCGCGCCGACCTCGCTCGCACGCTCACTCTGCCGATGAGCCGTGTTCGCCTGATCGGCACTATTGTTGGTGGCAATTTCGGTGGCAAAAATGAGATCACGCAGGAGCCAGCACTGGCACTGCTGTCCAAGAAGGCCGGACGTCCGGTGAAAGGCGTGTTCACACGAAGCGACGAGTTCATCTCGACCACGACCCGCCATCCCTTCGTCATGAATTATAAGACGGGCGTTACCAAGGATGGCCGGATTCTGGCGCGCACCGTGCGACTCGTGTTGGACGGCGGCGCCTATTGCTCGTGGAGTGCGACCACGCTCGGCAAGGCCTGCATTCTCGCGTCGGGTCCCTACAACATCGAAAACCTCATTTCCGAAGCTTTCGTCGTCTACACCAACAAGACCATGACCGGCGCCATGCGCGGCTTTGGCGCGCCGCAAGTCTGCTTCGCCTACGAATCACAAATGGATGACATCGCTAAGGCGCTCGGCATCGATCCGATCGAGATTCGCCTGCGCAACGCCTTCGGCGAAGGGGCGATAAGTCCGACCGGTCAGAGCCTACACAGCGTCGTGGTGAAGGAGTCGCTTCTTACCGCCGCCGAGCGGTTCGGATGGGAGGAGCGGCCATGAAGCGACGCGGACGCGGTGTTGCCTGCATGTGGTATCCGATCGGTTTCACGGTCGACGCCAATCCGAGCGCGGCGGTGGTAAAAGTGAACGAGGACGGTACCGCCACAGTGCTAACCGGTACGGTCGAGACCGGCCAGGGCTCGCTCGCGGTGTTAGGCCAGATTGCCGCAGAGGCGCTCGGAATTGCTGCAGCTGACGTGTATCTCGTATCGGGCGACACCGATACAACGCCGATGGATACTGGCGCCATCGCCAGCCGGACCACCTACGTCACCGGCAATGCAATCGTTCGCGCTGCGGAGAATGCTAAAGCGATCCTGTTTCAGACCGCCGCGCAGATGCTTCAGGTCGCGGTAACCCAGCTCGAGGCTCGCGACCGTAAGATTCAGGTGAAAGGGTTTCCGCAGCACAGCGTATCGATCGGCGACGTCGCCAAGCGCTCCCAGGTCGTGCTCGGGCAGCCTCCGATTGGTAGCGCGTCATGGAACCCACCCACCGTCGCGATGGATCCCGAAACCGGGCAAGGCAAGCCGTTCAGCACCTACGTTTATGCCACGCAGATCGCCGAGGTGGACGTGGACGATGAGACCGGCGAGGTCGACGTGCTACGCATCGCCGCCGCTCATGACTGCGGTACGCCGATCAATCCGATGTTGGTGGAGGGGCAGATCGAAGGCGGTATCTCCATGGGCATCGGTTTCGCGCTTCAGGAGGAGATGTTGTTTAACGCCGACGGCCGGCAGATGAATCCCAACCTCACCAATTACATCATGCCGACATCGCTCGACATGCCGGAAATCGCGGTCGATATTGTCCCAAATTATGACGCAACGGGGCCGTTCGGTGCCAAGGGTGTCGGCGAGCCGAGCCTGGTGCCGACCGCGGCGGCGATTCTCAACGCCATCCATGATGCCGTCGGGGTCCGTATCACCTCGCTGCCGGCGACGTCGGAAAAGATACTAGCTGCAATCAAGGCGAAACGGACCGGTCAAAATCGGCAGGTAACTTCGGAGTTGATGCCGAGCCTACTTGAGGCAAGCCCAAGGGCCGACCGCACGCTCAAAGATCTGGCTTAGTAGAACCAACAAATACCGACCTGACCGGTCCTTTCCGAGTCACTACTGTTTATCCTTAGTGAGGTCTGCTATGCGAATGTTTGGAAAACAAACGATGTAAGCGTATCAATCTGCGTGACGGACCCGACGACGCTTGAGTTGTTAAGTTGTTTATCCCATCTGTGAATCACAAATTCTAGCCGATCAACAGGTGCGGATATTGCAAAAGGATGAACGTGCATGGCTCTATCTTCACTGCGTAAGACCAGCGCTGCGTTTGCCTTTGCAATTGTCGCTATAGCCTCTTTATTCTCGTCGAACTCACGGGCAGAGGATAGCGCGATGGGAGCTCCGGCTGATTCGACCATCAGGATTGTTGCTATCGGCGCAAGCAATACTGCGGGCTGGGGTGTGGGCTCACAAAATGCCTACCCGGCACAATTGGAGATCATGCTCAAGGCGCAAGGTTATAATGTTCATGTCACGAACGCAGGAAAAAGCTTCGACACGACTACTGGAATGTTACGGCGTTTAGACGCTGCTGTACCCAAGGGCACTAGTATGGTCATCGTGCAGCCGGGCGGCAACGATTTTCGTTTTTTTGGATCGAAAGAGCAGCGCGCCGCGAATATCGTCGCCATTGCGGACCGCTTGCGCGCCGGAAACATCAAAGTGATTATGTTCGAGAACAAAATTGTGCCATCGAACCTTTACCAATGGGACGGGATTCACTTCACGACCAAAGGTCACAAGTGGATTGCATCCTACCTCATGCGCCCAGTGCTAGCCTCGATCGACACTTATGGAATCGCCGATCAGCTAAGTAGCGAGGCTCCGAAAAGCTTGAGCGAGTAGGCGCAGCAATTGCATCGCAGCTGATGAACGCGCTTTTTGAACCTTTCCAACCAGAAATTGATCCTAGGGCAGCGGAATTCCCTATTCGACTTTTGCGTGTAGCAATTGGTCGAGCGTAAGAGCACGGTCTAACCCTCCGACTTTGTTTTCAATGCCATCCGCTCGCAATAAATCACGTAGTGAACCGTGGGCCCCGACAATGCGTAGTGTAATCCCGCGGCTAGCAAGTTTGCTATGCAAGTCATTCAGCATGCGTGACCCAGCGAGGTCGATATACGGCGAGGCCGAGAGATCACAAACCACGAGGTGGATGCTGGGAGGGCCAGCTGAACGAAGGTGGTCCAACACTGTT
>Ga0207780_1000044_pt1 | contig 27389 bp, 20 predicted proteins | sample LuqExpMetageno45_FD_187803 | JGI IMG/M metagenome (GOLD analysis project Ga0207780, IMG submission 187803) | Tropical forest soil microbial communities from Luquillo Experimental Forest, Puerto Rico - Sample 45 (SPAdes) | ecosystem: Environmental > Terrestrial > Soil > Tropical forest ...
CATCCCTGCTGAAGGTCTCACGCGAGCTGGAATAGAGATAGAGCATATGCCCGCCGCGGTAGAGCTTGAGCTGCGCGCGGCCGGGCGGCTCCGCATTCGGGAGATGATCGAGCAGATAACGCGTATCGCCGTACGGCGTGACGAGATCGGTCATACCGTGCGCGATCAGCAGACGGAAATGCATGTCGAATGACAGCAGCACGCGCAATTCGTCATCGACGCCCGCCTCCACGCGACCGCCACTCCAATCCCAGTGGCCGGTGACGTCGTTCGCGAGCAATTTGTAGGTGATCTCAGTGTTGAAACCAAGCTCGTTGCGCGCATAGTTCGCGAAGGCGCCGCCATAGGCCCGCGCCACGCCGTCGAGGATCGGATCGGGCGCGCGGTTTGTGCGGCGCTCGGGGAATGGATCGTCGATCGCAAAATTGGCGTCGTAGCGGCTGACGAGCTTTCCGTCCCGCAGGACTTTCAAAACTTCGCCGGTCACGAAGCCGCGCGCCTTCGCTATGCTGTCGGCCGGCAGCCCGGTCACCTCGGCCACGCGCTTGTAAAACACTTGCGCCGCGTCGCCGGACAGCGGCGGACCCGCCAAGGCGGTCAGATAGTCGGTGAGCGCGAATTTTTCCGCCTTGCCGAGCGCGTCGGGCGAGAGCTTGTTCTGTGTCGCGAGCTGCGCGGCAGCGAGCGACGGCAGCAGCAGCGCGGAGCGTAATGCCGACTGATCGTCGCCGAAGGTGAGCCAACCTTCAAGCAGCGGGGATAGCATCACAATCCCATTCACCACGACGCCGTAATCGCGCTGCAGTGTCCGCGCGACCTTGGCCGCGCGGAAGCCGCCGTAGCTTTCGCCCATGAGATAGATCGGCCCGAGCGTCCGGTCGTGCTTGGCGGCATAGTTCGAAATCGCCTTCGCCATCGAATCGGCGTCGCTCTGGACCTTCCAGAAGTCCTTGGCGTCGTCCGCCTTCGCCGTGCGGCTCCAGCCGGTACCGATCGGATCAATAAGGACGAGATCGGTGAAGCGAAGCCAGCTATCGGGATTGTCGACGAGCTTGGCATCGCTCGGATTCCGAGCGTCGGGCCCGAGATCGAGCCGGCGCGGACCGACAAGACCGAGATTGAGGAAGGCGGACGCCGCGCCGGGTCCGCCGTTGAAGGCAAAAGTCAGCGGGCGTTTGTCGCCGGCGTTCTTCGCAACATAGGACGTATAAAAAATCGCCGCGATCTGTTCGCCCGACTGGCCGTAGAGCGGGATCGTGCCCGCCGTCGCGGTGTAATTGAGCTTGCCCTGCGGCGTGTCGAGCGCGTGCTCGGTGACCGAATCCGAAGGCAGAAGCCGCAGCACGCCGCTGCCGGCCGGCTGATGGTCCTGCCCCTGCTGTTGCTGCCGCTGCTCGGAGCCCCTGTTCGATTGCGCCAGCGCGGGCGCGGTGGCGGTCAGCAGGGCGAGCGAGAAAACAATAATGCGGTGCAATTGCATGAGGGACTTACAACTCCTTGAGGCCCCCCAAGCCCCTCAATCTCAGCGGCGGCGGAAATTCGGCCGGCGCTGCTGCGGCGCCGCCGTGGGTGCATCGCCGCGGTGACGGAAGCTGATGCGGCCGCGCTGAAGGTCATATGGCGACATTTCGACCACGACCCGGTCGCCGACACCAGTGCGGATGCGAAATTTGCGCATTTTGCCCGCGGTATAGGCGAGCACTTCGTGCCCGTTGTCGAGTTTCACGCGGAAATTCCCGTCCGGCAGCACCTCGGTCACCGTGCCGTCGAAGTCCAGCAGTTCTTCCTTCGCCATTCAGTCGTCTCCGATCGAGATTCAGCGCACCGGCAAACCGGTTTCTGCCCCGTCCGTCAAGACGGGGCAGAGGCTAGCGGTCAGCGGGGCGCCTGCCGGCCCGCTTTATGGCGCGGCTCGCCCGAACGCTGCATGAACGTAACAGTTCTGAAGTCCTTTGGCTCGCCCTTCGCTTGCTCGGCGCGACCATGCGGATGACGATCGCGCTGGGCGCCGTTCTTTGGCGGGCCGGAACGCTTGTGACGGCGGCCGTTCCGCTCGGCATTGCGGCCGTTGGCATGATGATGATGCGCCGCGGGTTCGTGCGCGACGGGTTTGCCCGTCCGCCGGTCGGTCGCCGGGATGCTCATCCGGATCAGACGCTCGATATCGCGCAGATAAGCGCGCTCCTCGTGATCGCAGAACGAGATCGCGGTGCCTTCGGCGCCCGCGCGCGCCGTGCGCCCGATGCGGTGCACGTAGCTTTCCGGCACGTTCGGCAGATCGTAGTTGACCACATGGCTGACGCCGTCGACGTCGATGCCCCGCGCGGCGATGTCGGTCGCGACCAACGTTCGCAATTCGCCGGAGCGGAAGGCGCCGAGCACGCGCTCGCGCTGGTTCTGCGACTTGTTGCCGTGGATCGCCTCGGCGGCGAGCCCTGCCTTTTGCAGCACGCGCACGACCTTGTCGGCACCGTGCTTTGTGCGGGTGAAGACCAGCACGCGATCGATCGACTCGGTCTTGAGCACTTCCGTCAGCAGCGCGGATTTTGCCGGCTTGTCGACGTGGATCACGCGCTGCGCGATGCGCTCGGCGGTCGAGGCCTGCGGTGTCACCGCCACGCGCTCCGGATTGTTCAGCATCGCGCCCGCGAGTTGCACGATCTGCTGCGGCATTGTCGCGGAGAAGAACAAGGTCTGCCGCTCGCGCGGGAGCATGGCGACGATCTTCTTGATGTCGTGGATGAAGCCCATGTCGAGCATGCGATCGGCTTCGTCTAGCACCAGCACTTCGATCCGGTTGATGTCGAGCGCACGGCTGTGCACCAGGTCGAGCAGACGGCCCGGAGTCGCGACCAGCACCTCGACCCCACGTTGCAGGGCGCGGATTTGGCGGTTGATCGGCACGCCGCCGATCGCGAGCGCCACGTCAAAGGGGCGGACGTATTTGCCATAGGTGCGGAACGAGTCCGCAATTTGGCCGGACAGTTCGCGCGTCGGCGAGAGCACGAGCACGCGCGCCGATTTGCGCTCTGGGCGGCGGCGGTTGCCGATCAGATGGTTGAGGATAGGCAGCGCAAACGCTGCGGTCTTGCCGGTGCCGGTCTGGGCGATGCCGATCACGTCGCGCCCGGAGAGCGCGATCGGGATGGTCTGTGCCTGGATGGGAGTGGGAGTGACGTAGTTTTCGTCGCGCAGCGCGCGGGTGATCGGCTCTTGGAGGCCGAAGTCGTTAAAGGACGTCAAAACGGGTCTTTCTTAAGTACGGCGAAACGGCCGGCTCGCCTGTCGAGGCGGCGGAATCGCGGGGTTTCACAACATCCCGCGTGGCCAGGGTTGTCGTCGTTCGGGGATTTCGGATGGCGGGGCGAAATTCGTGGAATTTCGAGCTTCGTGCACGCGGCCCGCTGGCCCAACAATGGCCGACTCATCCGCTGCCGTTCATATGACAGCGCGGCGTGTTCTTTTCAAGGCGCGGCGGGAACTTGGCTTAAGAAAGCGTGTGGCGGCAGGTATTTGATTCCGGATTGCAGCTTTGCAACGTGTTGTGCGGCTCCGTGTGGACAACCCGGCTGAGATCGGGGAATGTTCGCGCCCGCAAATTCCGTCTTGCGTAATCCGGAGTGTTTTCGATGCCGTTTCCCAGGGCTTCCCAGGCCCTTTCCCGATTTACCGTCCTCGATCTCACCCGCGTCCGTTCCGGCCCGACCTGCGTCCGCCAACTCGCCGACTGGGGCGCCAATGTCATCAAGATCGAGACGCCCCCGCATCTCGAAAAAGGCGAAGGCCCTGGCGGCCCGCGCGAGAATGCCGATTTCCAGAACCTACACCGCAACAAGCGCAGCATCACGCTGGACCTGAAGTCGCCTCAAGGGCTCGCCGCCTTCAGGGGCATGGTCGCGAAGGCCGACGTCGTGGTCGAGAACTTCCGCCCGGACGTGAAAGACCGGCTCGGGATCGCCTACGAGGACCTCAAGAAGATCAACAAGGGCATTGTGCTCGGCTCGATCTCCGGCTTCGGCCAGGACGGCCCCTACCGCGACCGCCCCGGCTTCGACCAGATCGCCCAAGGCATGGGCGGGCTGATGTCGATCACCGGCCTGCCGGGTCAGGGGCCCGTGCGCGTCGGCATACCGGTCGCCGACCTGACCGCCGGCCTCTTCTGCGCCATGGGGATCCTCACCGCGCTGTTGGAGCGCGAGGTGTCCGGCGAAGGCCAGTGGGTCTCCACCTCGCTCCTTCAGGCGCAGATCTTCATGCTGGACTTCCAGGCCGCGCGCTGGCTGCAGATGCACGAGGTCGCCAAGCAGGCCGGCAACGATCATCCGACCAGTATCCCGACCGGCGTGTTCCAGACCAAGGACGGCCACATCAACATTGCCGCCGCCGGCCAGGTGATGTGGGAGCGCACCTGCGAGGCGATCGAAGCGCCAGAGCTGATCAACCGCGATGACATGAAGACCGGCCTGCTGCGCTCGAAGAACCGCGTGGCGGTGAACGCTGAGATCGGCAAGCGCACGGTGAACAAGACCAGCGCCGAATGGATCGAGATATTCAACCGCACCGGTGTGCCGTGCGGACCGATCTATTCCATTGACCAGGTCTTCGCCGATGAGCAGGTGAAACACCTCGGCGCGGCGATTGCCGGCCACAAGCCGGACGGCAGCGAGCAATTGTTCGTAGCGCAGCCGTTCAAGATGTCGCGCACGCCGACGAAGATCGCCACCACGCCGCCCGCGCAGGGCCAGCACACCGACGAGGTGTTCAAGGAATTCGGCTTCTCGGATTCCGAGATTAAGGCGCTGCATGACGCCAAGGCGGTGTGATGCGCTCCGCCTTCGTCATGCCCGGCCTTGAGCCGTGCATCCCGATCATGGACGCACTGACTCTCTAAACGGGATGGCCGTGACAAGTCCGGCCATCCCAAACGGAAAAGACGGAGCGTCTGAATGAGCAAGACCGACAAAATGCTGTCCCGCAAAGAGGGCGGCGTCGGGTATCTCATCTTCAACAATCCCGATCGACATAACGCCGTGTCGCTGGAAATGTGGGAAACGGCGAGTTTCTATCTCGACGAGTTCGCGAAAGACAAATCGGTGCGTGTCGTCGTGCTCACTGGCGCGGGCGGCAAGGCTTTCGTGTCGGGCGCCGACATTTCAAAATTCGAGAGCGAGCGTGCGAGCAAAGAGGCGATCGACCGCTACAACGTGGCAGTCGATCGTGCGAACACGGCGATATACGAATTTCCCAAGCCGACCATCGCGATGATCCGCGGCTACTGCATCGGCGGCGGCGTGGGCTTGGCGCTCTGCTGCGACATTCGCATCTGCTCGGATAATTCCAAGTTCGGCGTCCCCGCGGCCAAGCTCGGTCTCGGCTACGGCTATAAAGGGGTCAAGAAGCTGGTCGACGTAGTCGGGCCCGCCTACGCCAAAGAAATCTTCTTCACCGCGCGGCATTTCACCGCAACCGAGGCGCACCAGATGGGGCTCGTCAACAGCGTGCTGCCCGAGGCAGACCTTGAAGCCTATGTGCGCAACATGGCGCAGACCATCAGCGAAAACGCGCCGCTGACGGTCAACTCGGTCAAATTCATCGTGGGCCAGGCACTGGCGCACGAGTCGCAGAAGGACCTGAAGGCCTGCGATGCGCTGGTGTCGCAGTGCTTTGCGAGTCAAGATTACACGGAGGGCCGCAGGGCCTTCATGGAAAAGCGCAAGCCGGATTTCACCGGCTCATGATAGGATGCTCCCGGCCGGGCAAATGATCGGCCGGGAAAAGGCCAAAAGCCGCGGCTCAAGCGGCGGGCGCAAGGGGGAGGACGAGAGTGGCATCGGTCGAATTGCGTGGACTGACCAAGCGCTACGGCGATCTTGCCGTGGTGGACAATATCTCGCTCACCATTGCGCATGGGCAGCTCGTATGCCTGCTCGGACCCTCTGGCTGCGGCAAGACGACGACGCTGCGGCTGATCGCAGGTTTCGTCGAGCCGAGCGAGGGCGAGATTCACGTCGGCTCGCGCCTGATCTCCTCTCCGGCCCAGACGGTGCCGCCTGAGCGGCGCAACATGTCGATGATCTTCCAGAGCTACGCGCTCTGGCCGCACATGACGGTCGCTGAAAACATCGTTTACGGGCTCAGGCTTCGGAAGGTGGACCGCGAGACGATCGGGAAGAAGCTCGACGCGATCCTCACCACAACCAAACTCGCGGCGCTGGCGCAGCGCTATCCGGGCGAACTCTCAGGCGGCCAGCAGCAGCGCGTCGCGCTCGCCCGCGCGCTGATTGTCGAGCCGGAGACACTGCTGCTCGACGAGCCCTTGTCCAACCTCGACGCAAATTTGCGCGAGGAGATGCGCTTCGAGGTGCGGCGGCTGCATGACGAGTACCGCTACACGACGGTCTACGTCACGCACGATCAGTCGGAAGCCATGACCACCGCGGACCTCATCGCGGTGATGAACCTTGGCAAGATCGAGCAGGCTGGCTCGCCGGAAGACATCTATGACCGGCCGCGCTCGGAATTCGTTGCGCGCTTTATCGGCTCGAGCAACGTCATCCGCGGCAAGGGCCTGGAGACGAACCGGATCGAATTTGCCGGCGTGCCGCTCGCCTGCATCGGCGAGCCGGTGACGCGCGGCGCCGACGTGCCAATGTCGATTCGGCCGCACGACATCGCGCTCTCGGTGCAGGAGCTGAACGGACAACAGAACGTCGTGCCAGGCCGCGTGAAGCGCCACGTCTTCCTCGGCGCAAGTCGCGACTACGTCGTCGAGACGCAGGATGGCACGCAATTGCGCGTGCTGACATCTGCGGGGGAGAGCGTCCCCGAAGGAAGCTCTGTCTATCTGCATCTGCCGCCCGAGCGCTGCCGCGCCCTCGCAGGGTAAAGCCAATAAGAAGAAAAGACGCACAACAAAATAGATAAGTGGAGGAAGCGAATGAGCGAATTTTCAATCTCACGCCGCGATCTGCTGATCGGCACGAGCGCACTCGCCGCCGGCAGCGCGTTCTCGACCGCGGTGCTGTCCGCCGCGCCGCCCGCGAGCGCGGTCACCCCGGAACTGATCGACGCGGCGAAAAAGGAAGGTAAGGTGATCTGGTACACCTCGATCGACCTTCCACTCGCCGAAAAGATCGCGAAGTCTTTCGAGGCGAAATACCCGGGCATCGCCGTGCGGGTCGAGCGCTCCGGCGCCGAGCGCGTGTTCCAGCGGATCGGGCAGGAATACGCCTCCAATATTCACGCTGTCGACGTCGCCAACTCCTCCGACGCCGCACACTTCATTATCTGGAAGGGCCAGAACCTGCTCGAAGCCTACGTCCCCGAGGACGTGGCGAACTTCTACCCAGCCGAGCACAAGGACGCCGACGGCCAGTTCGCAAGCTTCCGCGTCTGGGTCTGCATCATCGCCTACAACACGAACCTCGTGAAGAAAGAGGATGCGCCGAAGAGCTTCGCCGACCTGCTCGATCCGAAATGGAAGAGCAAGATCGTCAAGGCGCATCCGGGCTACAGCGGCACGATCATGACCGCGACCTACCAGATGCAGCGCGACCTCGGCTGGGACTATTTCGAGAAGCTCGCCAAGCAGAACGTCATGCAGGTGCAATCCTCGGCCGACCCGCCGAAGCGACTCGCACTCGGCGAGCGCGCCGTGATGGCGGACGGCAACGAGTACAACATCTTCGAGATTAGCGAGAAGGGCGGCCCCGTGGCGCCGGTCTACGCGACCGAAGGCTCGCCGCTGATCGTCGGCCCGACCGGCATGTTCAAGGCCGCGCCCAATCCGAACGCGGCAAAGCTGTTCTGCAATTTCAGCTTCTCGCCGGAATGCCAACAGCTCATCATCGACGTCGGCGGCCTGCGCTCGATGCATCCGCAGACCAAGGACAAGCCCGGCCGCACGCCGTTCAAGGACATCAAGACGATGAAGGAGGATCCCGCCGCCGTCGTGAAGATGGGCGACGAGATCAAGGCGCATTACTCCAAGCTGTTCCACGTCTAGGCCAGTAGCGGCGCGAGTAAGGAGAGCAGACATGGCATTCAGCCGGCGCGATGTCCTCAAAGGATCGACTGCATTCGCGGTCGGAACCATTTTTGCTTCTCCTCTTCGCGCCGCCGTGCCGCCTCCGGATCCGATCACGCCCGCGCTGATCGAAGCCGCCAAGAAGGAAGGCAAGGTCGTCTTCTACACCGCGATGGATCTGCAGTTCGCGGAGCATCTCGGCAAAGCCTTCGAGCAGAAATTTCCCGGCATTTCGGTGCGGGTGGAGCGCTCCGGCGCCGAGCGCGTGTTCCAGCGCGTCGGCCAGGAATACAAAAGCAACATCCACGCCGTCGATGTCGTGAACACCGCGGACCAGTCACATGTGATCGTCTGGAAACGCGAAGGCTGGCTCGCGCCCTATCTGCCCGAGGAAGTGGCGAAATACTACGACAAGAAATACTACGATCCCGACGGCCTCGCGCTGACGACGCGCGTACTGGTGTCGGCGTTCGGGATCAACACCAATCTTCTGAAGATGGAAGACGCGCCGAAGAGCTTCGCCGAGCTGCTCGATCCGAAATGGAAGGGCAAGATGGTGAAGGCGCATCCCGCCTACAGCGGCACCATCATGAACGCGACCTTCGAGATCGCCCGCGAACTTGGCTGGGGCTATTTCGAAAAGCTCGCGAAGCAGAACGTGCTGCAGGTGCAGTCGGCTACGGATGTGCCAAAGCGGATTGCGCTCGGCGAGCGCGCCATCATGATCGACGGCGCGAGCTATCTCGTCATTCGCGGCAAGGAGTCCGGCCAGCCCGTCGACGTCATCTATCCGTCCGAAGGCACGCCCGTCGCCACTAGTCCGAGCGTCGTGATGATCGGCGCGCCCAGTCCGAGTGCGGCGAGGCTGTTCCAGAACTGGATGCATGCGCGCGAGGGCCAGCAGATGCTGGTCGATTACGCGCGTCAGTATTCACCGCATTCGCAGACCGTCGAAAAACCCGGCGTGCGCAAACTCGCCGACATCAAGCTGATGGATGAAGACCCCGAGGGCGTCGAAAAGGGCGCCGAGGAGGTCAAGCGTCGCTACTCGGAATACTTCAAGGTCTGATGACTCGCGCATGACGATCGCCCTGCCCGCCCGCCGCGAACGCCGCCTCCGTTTCGACATGACGAAGCCGGTGCTCTACGGCTTCGCCGCCGTCCTCTGCGTGCTTATCGTGCTGCCGCTGTCGTGGCTGTTCATCTACAGCCTCACCGACCAGAAAGGCGCACTGACGTTCGCCAATTTCTACCGGCTGTTCACCGAGTCCTCGTTCTACGATCCGCTCGCCACGACTTTCATCCTGGCAACGACCTCGGCGCTGATCTGCTGCGCGGTGGCCGCGCCCATGGGATGGCTTGTCGCGCGAACGGACCTGCCCTTCGCGGGCACGGTGCGCGCGCTGGTGACCGCCTCGTTCGTCACGCCGCCGTTCCTCGGCGCGATCGCCTGGGAACTGCTGGCCGCGCCGAACAGCGGGCTGCTCAACCAGATCTTCCGCGCAGTCACCGGCGCCGAACAGGACGAGCACCTGTTCAATATCTATACGCTGCCCGGACTGATCTTCGTCATCTCCTGCTACACGTTTCCCTACGTGTTCACGCTCGTCGCCAACGGCCTCGACCGCACGCCGGGCGAATTGGAAGACGCGTCCTCCGTCCTCGGCGCCAGCCACTGGTACACCGCACGCCGCGTGACGATCCCGCTGGTGCTGCCGGCGCTGCTCGCCGGCGGACTGGTCGCCTTCCTGCAGGCGATGACCTTGTTCGGCTCGCCGGCGATCCTCGCGCTGCCCGCCGGCTTCCATACGATGACGACGAAGATCTGGAGCCTGTTCCAGTTTCCGCCCAAGCCCGAGCTTGCCGCCGCCGCCTCGCTGCCGCTGTTGATGCTCACCGTCATCCTCTTGCGCGCCGAGCACATGATCCTTGGCCGCCGCGGCTATTCCATCGTCGGCGGCAAATACGGTGCGCCACGGCTTATCCCGCTGGAGCGCTGGCGCTGGCCGGCCTTCAGCATCTGCATCGCCGTGCTGACGCTGCCGGTGTTCCTGCCATATGCCGCGTTGCTCAACGCCGCCTTTTCGCCGATCGCGACGACGTTCGTGACGTTTCAGAACGCCACACTGCACAACGTGCAGTTCGTGCTGTTCGAGCTTTCCTCCGCATCGCTCGCCTTGAAGAACACCGTCATTCTCGGCACCGCGGCGGCGACGATCGGCACCGTGATCGCGCTGGTCATCTCCTACGTCACCGCGCGGCAGGCGGTCACCGGCTGGCGCGTGCTCGGCTTCCTTGCCACCGCTCCGATCGCGATCCCCGGCATCGTGCTCGGCGTCGGTCTATTCCTGAGTTATACGCGGCCGCCCTTCGTGCTCTACGGCACGCTCTGGATTCTGATGATCGCCTTCGTCACCATCGCGCTGCCATCGGCCTACCAGCAATTACAGGCGGCGATGCGCACGATCCATCCGGAACTGGAGGACGCGAGCCGCATCCTAGGCGCGACGCGCCTGCGCTCGCTCTGGCAGATCACGGCGCCGCTGTTGCGCACCGGCGTGATCGCCACTTGGTGCTTCATCTTCGTCGGTGTGATGCGCGAGCTTTCCGCCGCCATTATCCTGTTCACCTCGGAGACGAAGGTGCTCTCGGTGCTAATCTACGATCTCAACGAGAGCGGCGACCTCGGCGCGATTTCGGTGATCGGGCTCGGCATGCTGATCATCACCTTCAGCGTGGTGATCGCGGTGAACAAGATTCCCGGCTTCGGCACGGTCCGCTTCAGAACCTAAGGCAACATGGACGCACAACTCCCTAAAATCTCGGTCGCCGAGCAGCTTGCCGCGCGCATAGTCGCGCTTAAGTCATCCGACCTACCGCCCGGCGTGCGGTCTGTGTCCGACAACCTGCTGATCGACGTCGCAGGCCTATGCGTCGTCGCCCGCAACGAGGACTACGTCCAGAGCTCGCTCGCCGGGCTCGAGGACGACGGGCCCTGCACCGCGATCGGGCATGCGCGCACGCTCACCGCCGCGGGCGCGGCCTTCGTTAACGGCACGGCCGCACACGGAGAGGATTTCGACGACACCTTCGAAGGCGGTCCGGTGCACGCAGGCGCGGTGATCGTGCCGGCGGTACTTGCTGCGTGCGAGCGGCACAATCGCGACGGCGCCTCCGCGTTGCTTGGCATCGCGATCGGCAGCGAGGTGATGTGCCGGCTCTCGACCGTCGTCCCGAAGGCCGTGCACAAGGCCGGCTTTCACCCGACCGCGATCTTCGGCGCGATGGGCGCCGCCGCCGGCGTATGCGCAGCGCTCGGGCTCAACGAGAAGCAGACTGTCGACGCGCTCGGCATTGTCGGCAGCTTCGCCTCCGGCCTCATCGAGTATCTCGCCGAGGGCACCTGGACGAAGCGCCTGCACGCCGGCTGGGCTGCGCAATCCGGCTATCGCGCCGCGTTGCTCGCGCGCGGCGGTTTCTCCGGACCGCGCACGGTTTTCGAAGGCGTGCACGGCCTCTTCCACGGGTTCGCCAACAAGATTCCGGACGACGTCAAGGCGCTCGACGACTTCGGCGCGCGCTGGGTGATCGAAACGCTCGCGTTCAAGCCGTATCCGTGCGGGACGATGGCGCATCCTTACATCGATTGCGCGCGCCGGCTTGCCGCACAGGGCATCAAGGCCGACGACATCGAGGAGATCGTCTGCGAGGTCGGCGAAGGCACCGTGCACCGGCTGTGGGAGCCGCTCGCGGCCAAGCAGCGCCCGCCGAATGGCTACGCAGCTAAATTCGCCACGCCCTTCCTCCTCGCCAGCGGCTTTGTGCACGACGGCGTTGGGCTCGACAGCTTCACCGAAGAAGCCGTGCGCGACGAACGCGTGCGCGCGCTGGCTGCAAAGGTCCGCTACGAGATCGATCCAAACAATCCGTATCCGGACATCTTCACCGGCCACATCCGCGCCACGCTGAACGACGGTCGCGTCGTCGAGGAGCGGCAGCCGCATTTCCGCGGCGGCGCGCAGGAGCCGCTGACGCGCGAAGAGATCGAGCAGAAATTTGTGCGCAACGCGATGCACGGCGGCTGGGACGAGGCGCGCAGCGTCAAGGCGCTCGCGCTGCTCAAGGCGCTCTTCAACAAACCGGTCGATTTGACCGCTTTGCGCGGGTAAGGGGCACGACATGGAAGGGAAGCAACTCGCCGGCAAAGCCGCGGTCGTCACCGGCGGAGGGCGCAATATCGGCCGCGCCATCGCGCATGCACTCGCGCGCGAAGGCGCGAACGTGCTGATCAACGTGCGCTCGAACGAGGCGGAAGCCGACACCGTCGCGCGCGAAGTCGCGGCGCTTGGCGCGCGCGCGGCGGTGCATGTCGGCGACGTCGCCGATCCAAAGGCGGTCGCGGCAATGGCGGAAGCCGCGCTCGCCGCATTTGGCCGTATCGACTGTCTGATCAACAACGCGGCGCTGCGCGCGGAAAAGCCGTTCGATCAAATGAGCTACGAGGACTGGCGCACGGTCATGGACCTCACGCTCGACGCGCCGTTCCATTGCGTGAAGGCATGCCTGACGGCGCTGAAGGCGAGCGGCGCAGGCCGCGTAGTCAACATCGGCGGTATGAGCGCCCATACCGGCGCGAAAAACCGCGCGCATGTGGTGAGCGCGAAGGCGGGCCTCGTGGGTTTCACCCGGGCGCTGGCGAACGATCTCGCGGAGAGCGGCATCACCGTGAATTGCGTCGTGCCGGGGCTCATCGGCACGCCGCGCCCAAAGGACTCGCCTGAGCCGCAGCATCATTTGACGCACTCGACGATCACTGGCGAGCGCGGCAGGCCGGAGGACGTCGCCGGCATGGTCGTGTTCCTCTGCACGGGAGCCGCGCGCTACATCACCGGGCAGACCATCCATACCAACGGCGGCGCGTATTTCGGCTCTTGACCCGGGTCATTGGCCCCACTCGGCGCAAAATGCTAAGCCACCGCCAATTCCTTCCAGTTCAGTAGGGGTCCCGCGCATGTACACCGATCTTGCCCTTTACATCGACGGCCAGTGGCTTTCCGGCAGCGGCCGCAAGACCGAGGACGTTATCAACCCGGCGAGCGGCAAGGTGCTGGCACAGCTTCCGCACGCCTCCCGCGCCGATCTCGACGCGGCGCTTGCCGCGGCGGAGAAAGGCTTCACCGTATGGAAGACGACTTCGGCCTATGACCGCGCCAAGATCATGCGCAAGGCGGCCGACCTGCTTCGCGAGCGCGCTGACCACGTCTCCAAGGTTCAGACGCAGGAGCAGGGCAAGCCGTATCCGGAATCGCGCGCGGAAGTGCTCACCTCCGCCGACATCATCGACTGGTACGCCGAGGAAGGCCGCCGCGCCTACGGGCGCATCGTCCCTGGCCGGCAGAAGGGCGTGCGCCAGATCGTGCTGCAGGAGCCGGTGGGCGTCGTCGCCGCGTTCACGCCGTGGAATTTCCCGACGCTCACGCCGGTACGCAAGATCGCCGGTTCGCTCGCGGCCGGCTGCTCGCTGATCATCAAGGCGTCGGAAGAGACGCCCGGTGGCTGTGTCGAACTTGTGAAGTGCTTCGTCGACGCAGGGCTGCCCGCGGGCGTGCTCAATCTCGTGTTCGGCGTGCCGTCGGAGATTTCGGAGTACCTGATCCCCTCGCCGATCGTGAAGAAGATCTCGTTCACCGGCTCCGTGCCGGTCGGCAAGCATCTCGCCGGCCTCGCCGCGCGCGGCATGAAGAAGGCGACGATGGAGCTCGGCGGACATTCGCCGGTCGTCGTGTTCGGCGATGCCGATCCGGAGAAGGCGGCCGACACGATCGCCGCATTCAAGTATCGCAATGCCGGCCAGGTCTGCATCTCGCCGACGCGCTTCTACGTGCAGGAAAACTCTTATTCCAAATTCCTCGCGCGCTTCACCGAATACGCAAAGGGCCTCAAGATGGGCGACGGCCTAGAAAAGGGCACTGCGATGGGCCCGCTCGCCAATCCGCGCCGGCTCGACGCGATGGAATCCTTCGTCAACGACGCCAAGGATCACGGCGGTAAGATCGTCGCCGGCGGTTCGCGGCAAGGCAATCAGGGCTTCTTTTTCCAGCCGACGGTAGTCACCGAAGTGCCCGACAACGCCAAGATCATGCGCGATGAGCCGTTCGGGCCCGTCGCGCCGGTCGTGCCGTTCAAGACGTTCGACGAAGTCGTCGAGCGGGCGAATTCGCTGCCGTTCGGGCTTGCCGCTTACGCCTTCACCTCGTCGGGCGCGACGGCGACCGCCATCGGCGACGCGCTACAGTCCGGCATGGTCGGCGTCAACAGCATCGCGATCTCGACTCCGGAGACGCCGTTCGGCGGCGTCAAGGAATCCGGCTACGGCTCCGAAGGCGGCATCGAAGGCCTGCAGGCGTATCTGAACACGAAGTTCATTTCGCAGGCGTAATCCCGCGACGTGTCCCGGACGCGGTGCAGCGCTCAGCGGTGCACCGCAGATCCGGGATCCAGCTTTATTCAATTAGCCGACACGAACCTAGTTGCCCGCGGCCAGTCCCCTTTGGCACGCCTCCCACACTTTCGCGGGCGTGGCGGGCATGTCCATGTGATCGGCGGCCCCGTTAGGGATCGCGTTTGCAATCGCGTTCATCACCGCTGCAATCGCCGCGGTCGTACCCGCCTCTCCGGTGCCTTTCACGCCAAGCGGATTGGTCGTCGAGGGCACCGAATGCACCGCCTCGCGCAGTTCGATCGGCATCGTGTGCGCGCGCGGCATGCCGTAATCCATGAACGAGCCTGAGACGAGCTGCCCGCTGGCGGAATCATAAATCGCATTTTCGGTCAGCGCCTGCCCGAGACCGTTCGCGATCGAGCCCTGCACCTGTCCCTGCACAACGATCTCGTCGAGCATGTTACCGGGATCGTCGACCGCCGTGTAGGTGACGAGATCGACATTGCCCGTATCCGGATCGATCTCCACTTCTGCGATGTGGCAACCGTTCGGAAACGTAAGCGGCGTGTCGGTCTTTTCCTTGCTGTCGAGCGGCTCGCCCGCATCCTTCGCGCGCCGCGCCGTCTCGAACAACGTGATCTTGCGGTCGGTGCCGACCACCTCGAACCCGCCGTTGCGGAATTGAATGTCGGTCTCGGACGCTTCGAGCAGATGCGAGGCCGCCTTCTTGCCTTTCTCGATCACCGCCTCGACCGTCTTCACCAGCGCCGCGCCGGCGCACATCGCCGAGCGCGAGCCGACCGAGGCGAAGCCCGGCAACTGCATCGCACTGTCGCCGTGCTTGTGCAGAACCGTCTTCGGATCGATGCCGAGGCGATCGGCAACCATGCGCGCGAACACGGTCGCATGGCTCTGGCCGGTCGATTGCACGTTGAGACCCATCACGAGCTCGCTATCGCCCGTAAACGTCAGCGATGCGCTCTCGATCGGCATCGCGCCGGCATGCTCAAGCATGCATGAGACGCCGATGCCGCGCAGCTTCCTGCGCTTCGTCGATTCCCGCTTGCGCTTGTTGAAATTGGCATAGTCGGCCATCTGCAACGCCTGATCGACGATCGCCGAGAAATCGCCGCTGTCATAGGTGTTGCCGACCGCAGTCTTGCACGGAATGGCTGACTTCGGGATCAGGTTCTTCTTGCGCAGCCGCACCGGATCCGTGTTCATCACGCGCGCCGCTTCTTCCACCACGCGCTCCAGCGCGTAATTCGCTTCCGGACGGCCCGCACCGCGATAGGGACCGATCGGCGCGGTGTTGGCGAAATAAAGCGCGGCCGACACGTCCACCTTCGGGATGCGGTACATGCCGGGTAGGCAACGCGCAAAATTATTGGTGTTGATACCGGCGCCCGCGGGGCTCACGTAACAGCCCTGATTGCAAAGATGGCGCATGCGCAAGGCGAGAAACCTGCCGTTCTCGTCCATCGCCAGTTCGCATTCGGTCACTGTGTCGCGTGCCTGCGTGTCGGTGAGGAAGGCTTCCGAGCGCGTCGATTGCCAATGCACCGGGCGACCCGTCTTGCGCGCAGCGACCAGCACGCAAGCATATTCCGGATAGAACGGCGTCTTCATGCCGAAGGCGCCGCCGACATCGTCGGTAAGCACGCGCAACTTCTCCGGCGGCACGCCCATGATCCCAGTGCCCTGCCCGTGCAGTGCGCCCGCGCTCTGCGAGCAGGCGTGCAGCGTGTAGCTCTCCTTCTCCTTGTCCCAGATGCCCGTCGCGCCGCGCGTCTCCATCGAGGCGACGACCATGCGCTGATTGGTTACCGTCACGCGCGCGACGTGCGGCGCTTCCGTGATGATCTTCGCGACCTCGCGTTCGTTGTCTTCGCTCGGCACCGGACCGGGCCAGTCGATCACCAGATTGCCCGGCACGTCGTCATGCAATTGCGGCGCATCCGGCTTCATCGCGTCGCGCAGGTCGACGACCGGCGTCAGTTCGTCGTACTCGACGACAACCAGATCGGCCGCGTCATAGGCCTGCCCCAACGTCTCGGCGACGACCATCGCCACCGCCTCGCCGACAAAGCGGACCTTCTCGCCCCCCAGCGCGCCACGGTAAGGAGTCGCGAGCTTCGTGCCGTTGCGGCCCCCGATCGGCGGATGCCGCGACAGGCTGCTGATCCCCGCCTCCTGCATGTCGGCCGCGGTGAGCACTGCGAGCACACCCTTCGCCTTCTTCGCCTCGTCCGTATTCACCGACACGACGCGCGCATGCGCATGCGGCGAGCGCACGAAGGCGGCATAGGCCTGACCCGGCAGCCGCGGATCGTCGGTGAAACGGCCCTTTCCCGTCACCAGCGCTTCGTCTTCGACGCGCGGCGGACGGTGGGCAGAGGTTATTGCTGTCATGGCGTGTCCGGCAAAGATCAAACGGGGCCGGAGCCTAACGCAGGAAAGCAAAGCCTGGGAACCCGTTTTCTGCTCGGGCGCCAGAGGGCTTGCGCGCGCGTGGCAGGTCATGCACGGAAGGCGCCGCACACTTAGAACCGCTTTCAGGGGATGAAATGACCAAGCCGCGCACCATCGACATGCATACGCATATTCTCGCGCAGGAAACGGCTGCGCTGCTCTCGAAGGAAAGCACGGACGTCACGATCACGCCGGACGCCGACGGCGCAAACGCGACGCTTGACGTGATGGGCACCGTGTACCGACCGTTTCCGCGCGGCGGCTACGACGTCGAGCAACGGCTGCGTGACATGGACGCGACTTATGTCGATGTGCATGTGCTGTCAGCGACGCCGCAGACCTATCTCTACAGTCTCGAGCCCGCGCGCGCCGTGGTCACGTCGGCGATCCAGAACGACCAGATGGCGAAGCACGTCGCCGCGCATCCCGACCGCTTTGCCGCGATCGCCACGCTGCCGATGCAGGCACCGGACAAGGCGGCCGACGAACTGCGCCGCGCGATGACCAAGCTCGGAATGAAGGGAACGATGTTTGCGTCCAACATCATGGGCAAGAACCTGGACGATCCGAGCTTCGAACCGGTCTGGGCGACGGCGCAGGAGCTCGGCGCCTTCGTCTTCATCCATCCGAACAACATCGCCGGCGCCGACCGGCAGAAGTCGTATTACCTGAACAATCTCATCGGCAATCCGCTCGACACCACGATCGCCGCCGCCTGCCTCATCTTCGGCGGCGTGATGGACCGCTATCCAAAATTGAAAGTGTGCCTGGCACATGGTGGCGGCTTCACGCCGTATCAGGCGGCGCGCTGGGAGCACGGCTGGGCGGTGCGGCCCGAACCGAAGAAGAACGTGAAGGAGCAGCCGAAGAAGATCGCGCAGCGCTTCTATTACGACACGATCCTGCATTCGGCGAAGGTGCTCGAATTCATGATCGGGCATGTCGGCGCCGACCGCGTCGTGCTCGGCAGCGATTATCCCTACGACATGGGCATGCTCGACTGCGTCGATCACGTGCGCGGCCTTTCGGTGCCCGACGGCATCAAGACCGCGATCCTGCACGACACCGCGCAGAAGCTGCTGCCGGGAGGCGTGGCATGAGCGACACGCAAAAGCGCGTGCCCACGGCCGCGGTGCGCGGACTGGTGAACGACTGCATGCTCAAGGTCGGCGTACCCGCGCAAGACGCGGCGAAGATCGCCGAACTGATGCTGGAAGCCGACCTGATCGGCGCCGACGCGCACGGCGTCTTCCGCCTGCCGCAATATGTGCAGCGGCTGAAGCTCGGCTCGACCAATCCGCGGCCGAATATCAAGGTCGAACGCTCGGCACCGGCGACCGCGCTGGTGCACGGCGACAACGGCATGGGCCATCTCGTCGTCGCGCGCGCGGCGGAAACCGCGATCGAGCTTGCGCGCGAGACGGGCGTCGCCTGGGTCGGCTGCGCGATGTCGGGCCATGCGGGCGCTGCGGGCGTCTACGCCGCGCTTCCGCTCAAGGCGAACATGATCGGCATGTATTCTGCGGTGGCCAACGCCAATCACATCCCGCTCGCCGGCGGCGCCGAGCCGCTGCTCGGCACCAACCCGTACGCCATTGCAATTCCGGCCGGCGAGGAGCCGCCGGTCGTGCTCGACATTGCGACCTCGATCGTCTCCTACGGCACGATCAAGAACCATCGCCTGCAGAACATTCCGCTGCACGACGACTGGATGGTCGATCCGGAGACCGGCGAGGCGATCACCGATCCGCACAAGAGCGCCCGTGCGTTGCTGTTGCCGATGGCGGGCTACAAGGGCGCGGGCCTCGCGCTCACCTTCGGCCTACTCGCCGGCACGCTCAACGGCGCGCTGTTCGGCCGCGACTGCGTCGATTTCAACGCCGAGCCCGACCGCGTGACCAATACGGGACAGTTCGTCGTCGCGCTCGATCCGTCACGCTTCCAGAAGCTCGAGCATTTCAAGGCGGAGGTCGACCGGCACGTGCGTTCGCTGCGCAACTCCAAGGCGCTGCCGGGCCAAACCGTGCGCCTGCCCGGCGACCAGCGCGCCCGGCGCCGCGCCGACCGGCTGGCGAACGGCCTCGCGCTGCCGCGCGAGTTGCTGAAGCAGTTGGACGCGCTGGCGGGCGAGATGGGCGTCAAGGCGCTCGGGGAAAGATAGAAGTCTCAATCGAGATGGCCGGGCTTGTCTCGGCCGTCTCGATTAGCGACGCACTCTGCGCTCCTAAGCGGGGTCACCGGGACAAGCCCGGTGACGACAAAAAACTCACTCCGCCTTCGCGCCGACGTCCCGCGCGACCCTGCCCCACTTCGCCGTTTCTGTCGCAATGTAAGCCTTGAACTCCTCCGGCGAGGCGCTCGGGTTCGGCAGCATGCCCGCCGCGATCATGTGCTCGCGCACTTTCTGATCCGCGAGCGCGCGCACGATTGCGGCATGAAGCTTCGCGACGATCGGCTGCGGCGTGCCGGCGACCGCAAACAGCCCCTGCCACGAGGACGAAACGCTTTCCGGATAGCCTAGCTCCGCGACGGTGGGCACGTCGGGCATCGAGTCGAGCCGCTTCTCCGTCGTGACCGCAAACGCTTTCAACTTGCCTGCCTGCACATAGGCACTCGCCGAGGAGAAGGTCACACACATCAGGTCGACATGCCCTCCCATCAGGTCGACGATCGCAGGCCCCGCGCCGCCTTTGTACGGCACCTGCGTCATATTCAGCCCGGCGAGTTTCTCGAACTGCATCATCTCCAGCGTGTTGAGCGTGCTGATGCCGGCCGCAGCATAGCTCACCTTGCCGGGATGCGCCTTCACATATGACGCCATCTCCCGGAGCGAATTCGCCGGGAAACCCGGCCGTGCGATGAAGATGCCGGGCGTATCCGACACGCGCGAGATCGGCACGAAGTCGCGCTCGGGCTTTACTTTCAAATCCGGATAGAACTGCGGATTGATCGCGACGGTGCCGATATTACCGAAGAACAGCGTATAGCCGTCCGGCGCCGCGCGCGCGGCAAGCTCCATGCCGATATTGCCCGCCGCACCCGACTTGTTCTCGATGACGAGCGACTGGCCGAGCGCCTGCTCGAGCCCCGGCTGTAAGAGCCGCGCGGCGATATCGGTCGCCCCGCCCGGCGCGAACGGCACGATGATCTGGATCAGGCGCGAGGGATAATCGTCGGCACTCGCGAGCGCAGGTGCGAGCAGGAGCGCAAGGATTACGAACAGCGCGTTTCGCATCACACGTCTTCCGCTCCAGCCATCAAGCCACCGCGCGCACGTCCTCCGGATCGAGCGGCAGCTTCAATGGCGCTTTCCGCTTCGCCGAGAGGTCGAGCGCCTTGGTCAGCATCAGATTGCGATGCGCCTCTTCCACCGTCGCCGCCGCCGTTGGCAGGCCCAGTGAAACGCGGTTGAGCCAGCTTACCGTTTCGTCCGCCATCGGCCCGCGCAGTTCGCCGAGCGCCATGTCGCCAGGCGGATAGCTGCCCATGAAATCGACGAGCCGCGTCGCGTCGGGATTGTAGCCTTCCGACTGTGCCTTCGAGACGGCAAGCACGATGTCGCGATGCGTGTCGTCGATGGTGAGCACGCCGGTCGTGCCGGAAATGCCGACCTCGAGCGAATAGACTGCCGCCGGCCAGGTGACCGGCATCGCCCATGACATGCTGAGATGATAGATCGTGCCGTCGGAGAAGCTGATCATGCCGGCAGTGGCGTCGATCCCCTGGTACAGCGGCCCCATGACCTTGTCGATCGAGCGCGCATAGACCTCGACCGGCGTCTTGCCTTCGAGACACCACATGCAGATGTCGAGGGCGTGTGTGCCGGAGATCACCATCGGCGAGATCGTCGAGGGATCGTCGGTGCGTTTGTAATTGTCGATCGCGACGAGGCGATTCATGAACGCGCGCGAGGTGACGAGCGTCACGTCTCCCAGCGCGCCCGAGCGGCATTTCTCCTTCGCCGCCAGCCAGCGGCGACGGAAGCGCTGGGTGTAGCCGACGACGGCGTCGAGCTTGGCGTCCTTGATCAGCTTCAAGACGCGCGCGGATTCGTCGAGCCGCGTCGCCAGCGGCTTCTCGATCAGCATCGGGATGCCGCGTTCGACGCAGGCCATGATCGGATCGACGTGCAGATGCTCGTCGGTCGCGATGATCGCGCAGGTCACTTCCGGCCGCTTGATTAGTTCGACGTGGCTGTGCGTGACAAAGTCGGCGTTCACCTTCGGCCCGACTTCGCCGGCGCGGTTCGGGTTCTTCTCGGCAAGCCCGATCCATTCCACCGCCGGATGCCGCGCCGCCACCTCGCCGCGGAACAGCCCGACGCGTCCGCCGCCGATGATCGCGAGCCCGAGCCCTTTGGCTGATTTTTTCATTTCGCTTCCTTCCTTGTCCCGGGCGCGGTGCAGCGCGGAAGCGGTGCACCGCTGATCAGGGACCCCGCTTAATTGAAATAAACCCGGATCCCGGGCCTGCAGCGCACCGCTAGCGTGCTGCGTTGCGCCCGGGACAAGACGCTAATCATTCACCCCGGCCCGGATCTTCTGCTTGAAGTCGGCGATCGCCGCGATGGTCTCATTGGTGAGCGGCAGGTCGACCGGCTCGTTGCGGTCGGCGGAGAGGTCCGCCGCACTGTAGGTCTCCATCACGCGCCGCGCCGATTCCGGTGTCACCATCACCGGCGTGTCGCGGATGCAAGCCTCGAGGAAGTAGATCGTCTCCGGCCCCATGCCGCCGGCGAAGACATCGTTGACCCATTCGCCCGGCATCGTCGACATCGGAAACGTCTGGCCGTCCTTCATTGTGTTCAGCCAGTTGTCGCGTTGCGTGTCGTCGAGGAAGAGCGAGCCTTCCGTGCCGGTGATCTCGATCCAGGTCGCGCAATAGTTCGGGTAGCTCGGCGGCAGATTCCAGCCACCGCCGATCATCACCGCGACGCCGTTGTCCATCGTGATCGTGGTGAACATCACGTCGTGCGAGCCGTTGACCGGCTTCATGTAGCCGTAGGCTCCCTGGCTGTAGACGCGCACGGGCTTGGCCGGCTCCAGGAGCCACATCACGAAATCGAGGTCGTGCGTCGATTCCATCACCACCGGTGACAACCGCACGCGGCTGGCGATCTTCTTGCCGAGGCTGCGCGAGAGATGCCGGCTCACAAGCACGGAGACGACATTGCCGAGCGTGCCGTCGGTGATCTTCTTCTTGGCGTAGGCGATCTTCGGGTTGAAGCGCTGCGAATATCCGATGGTGAATTTCAGGTTGTTGCGCTTGGCCAGATGGATCAGCTCGTCCGCCTCCCACAATTCCAGCGCGATCGGCTTCTCCAGCATCACGTTCTTGCCGGACTTCAGGCAGTCGCGGCAGATCGGATAGTGGTTCGACTCCGGCGTGGTCGAGATATAGACGACCGAGATGTTCGGATTGTCGATGATGTCCTGGTAGTTCGGTGTCGCCGTTGCGGGCTTGTACAGCGCCTTCACCTCGGCGAGCCGGTCCGGCCTGATTTCGCACAGATGCAACTTGTCGACCAGCGCCGTACGGGCGAGCGTGTCCGCGCGCGTCCCGCCCACCCAGCCGACGCCGATTACAGCAGCTTCAACAGTCTTCAAGGCAGTTTCCTCTAAGGTTTGTTTTTGGCCGGCGGAGACTAGCCTCAGTCCGTATGCGGTTGGAAGGGGCGCCGCGTCGCTGGGGAGTGGGTGAAATAACGCCTATACGCGCCGGCGGACTTTTCATCTGAACATCACACAATTTGGGGATATGCAGTCGGCGGTAATTCCTCCACAGTCCGGCCTGCGGGGCCACCGCTCACGGCTCACGACAGAGAACCCGATGCGTGGCGTCATCCCGATTTCAGTCGAAAAGGCCGCGCGCGGCGTATCGCTGTGGGATGCGCTTGCCGTCCTGCTGACGTTCGGCGTCCTCCTGTTCTTCGCCGAGGGCAGCAGCCACGTCTTGCTGCCGCTGTCTGAGCCACGCAGCACAGCGATCTCGCTCGCGCCCAGCGCGCTGCCCCAATACGCCGCCCGCACCACGCTGCGCATGCTGGTCGCGCTCGCGGTTTCCCTCCTGTTTACCTTCACCTATGCCACCTTGGCGGCGAAGAACCGCCGCGCCGAGCTCCTGCTCATCCCGCTGCTCGACATCCTCCAGTCGGTGCCAATCCTCGGCTTCATCTCGATCACCGTCGTGTTCTTTATGTCGCTCGCGCCGGGGCGCGTGCTCGGCGCGGAATTCGCGGCGATCTTCGCCATTTTCACCAGTCAGGCCTGGAATATGGCGTTCAGCTTCTATCAGTCGCTGCGAACCGTCCCGGTCGAACTGATCGAGGCCTCGCGCACGTTCCGGCTGTCGGCCTGGATTCAGTTCTGGCGCGTGGAAGTGCCATTCGCGATGCCCCAGCTGATCTGGAACATGATGGTGTCGATGTCCGGAAGCTGGTTCTTCGTGGTGGCCTCCGAAGCGATTACCGTCGGCAACACCACGGTCACGCTTCCCGGCGTCGGCTCCTATCTCGCCGCCGCGATCGAGCAGAAGAATCTCACCGCCGTGCTGTGGGCGGTCGGCACGATGCTTATCGTCATCCTGATCTATGACCAGGTTCTGTTTCGTCCGCTCGTCGCCTGGGCCGACCGTTTCCGCTTCGAGCAGCAGGCCGGCGTCACGCCGCCGAAGTCCTGGGTGCTCGACGTGCTGCGCCGCTCGGCGGTCGTGCCCGTGATGACGCGCCCTTTTGCCGCCTCGCTGCGGCGGATCAACTCGCTGTCGGTCCTCTCGCACGTTTATCGGCCCGGAAAACCGGGAACTGGCAAGCTGAGCCGGCAGATCGATGTGCTTTGGCTCGTGTTGCTCTTGTCGTTCGCCGCCTATGCAGTGTGGGAGATCGCGCAATATGTGACGGGCACGCTCTATCTCGCGGAAGTCGGAAAGGCGGCCCTGCTCGGCTTCTACACCCTGGTCCGCGTGATGGTGCTCATCGCAATCGCGACCGTGATCTGGCTGCCGATCGGCGTGCTGGTCGGTTTGAGGCCAAGTCTTGCGCAATTCATTCAACCGATCGCGCAATTCCTCGCCGCCTTCCCGGCGAACGTGCTCTTTCCGATCGCGGTGTCGGCCATCGTCGCCTTGCACCTCGATCCGGATATCTGGCTCAGCCCGCTGATGATCCTCGGCACGCAGTGGTACATCCTGTTCAACGTCGTGGCGGGCGCCTCCGCGATCCCATCCGAACTGCGCGACGTCGGCACGAATCTGCAGGTGAAGGGATGGCTCTGGTGGCGCAAGATCGCGCTGCCGGCCGTATTTCCCTATTACGTCACCGGCGCGATCACGGCGTCGGGTGGCTCGTGGAATGCCAGCATCGTCGCCGAGGTCGCGTCGTGGGGCGACACGCATCTCAAAGCAGCTGGGATCGGCGCCTACATCGCACAGGCTACTGAAGCGGGCGACATGCGCCGCGTCGTGCTCGGCATCGCGGTGATGAGTTTTTACGTGGTGGTGATTAATCGCGCGCTGTGGCGGCCGATGTATTGGCTTGCTGAGCGCCGTTCGAGAATGGGCTGACGGAGGGGACGATGGCGCAGCAGCTCTTACGTATCGAAGCCGTCCGCCAGGCCTTTCCGAAGCCGGACGGGCGGCCGCTGCTCGTGCTCGACGACATCAATTTGGACATGCGCGAGGGTGAGATCATCGGTTTGCTCGGACGCTCCGGCTCCGGCAAGTCGACCTTGCTGCGGCTGATCGCGGGTCTCGCGCAGCCCGTCGCCGGAAATATCGTTTACAACGGCCAGCCGCTGAACGGCCCCGCGCCAGGCATCGCGATGGTGTTCCAGTCTTTCGCGCTGTTTCCATGGCTAACGGTGCTGCAGAACGTGCAGCTCGGCCTCGAGGCTCTGGGATTGCCGGACGCCGAAATCCGCCAGCGCGCGTTGGCCGCAATCGACCTGATCGGCCTCGACGGCTACGAATCCGCCTATCCGCGCGAATTGTCCGGCGGCATGCGTCAGCGCGTCGGGCTTGCCCGCGCGTTGGTCGTGCATCCGAACATCCTGCTGATGGACGAGCCGTTCTCCGCGCTCGACGTGCTAACGGCGGAGACTTTGCGTACCGACCTGCTCGACCTGTGGGGTGAAGGCAAGCTGCCGATCAAGGGCGTGCTGATCGTGACGCACAACATCGAGGAAGCGGTGCTGATGTGTGACCGCGTGCTGGTGTTTTCGCGCAACCCCGGCCACATCATCGCGGAGATCAAGGTCACGCTTCCGCAGCCGCGCAACCGGCTCGATCCGCAATTCCAGGAGCTCGTCGAGCGCATCTATGTCGCTATGACCGCGCGGCAGGCGCCGCAGCCGCGCGCGACCGCAGCCGCTGCGGGCGGGATCGACATGCCGCTGCCGCGTGTCTCGGCGAATACGATCGCGGGCCTCATCGAAGCGGTCGCCGGCGCGCCGTACAACGGCAAGGCGGATCTGCCCGAGCTCGCGCGCGCGACGCAGATGGAGGTGGACGATCTGTTCCCCGTCGCCGAGGCGATGCAGCTCTTCGGCTTCGCCGACCTCGAAGGCGGCGACATCAAGCTGAGCGATTTCGGCCGGCAGTTCGCGGAAAGCGGCGTCGACGAACGCAAGAAGCTGTTCCAGCGGCAGCTGATGACGCATGTCCCGCTCGCCGCGCATATCCGCCGCGTGCTGCAGGAGCGCGCGCAGCACGAGGCGCCGAAGAGCCGCTTCCGCCACGAACTGGAAGATCACGTCGACGAGGAGACCGCCGAAAACGCGCTGCGCGCGGTGACGGGATGGAGCCGCTACTCCGAAGCCTTCGCCTACGACGACCGCACCGAGCGCTACAGCCTGGAGAACCCGGAATAGCCGCACCCGTCAGAGGCACTCAGAGCCACCAAATCATTGCCGATCATTGCCGATCAATAAGCGCTAACGCGGGCATGTTGAATTGCGCCAGCAATAACAGCGCAGTCAGAGTTGAGAAGGGGCGGCATTGCGCCGCCCTTTTATATTCGCCTCGATCAACCGCCTTTGAATAAGTGCCAGACGACCGATACGACAATGAAGAAAACAAACAATCCAACAACTCTAATTCTCAGCAGCATGGCGAGCAGCACACCGATCAAGAGCAACGCAACAAGGAAACCCATTTGCGGCCGTCTTTAATTTGCGAGTACAGCCAGCCTAGCATGCCCGCCAGCGGCGGAAAGCCTGTCGGTGGAGCGGACATGTGCCAGTCACCCTGCAGTCGCTTTTTGACCCAAAGCGGAAGTCCCACCGTGGAGGAGCGTCATGATGCACAACAGAGGTCATTTTATGTGATAAGGTGGCTTCCTCCGGCTCGGGATGCCCCAATGAGACGACGAGATTTCATTGCGGCCCTCGCTGGCTCGGTGGCCGTATGGCCGCTCGCTGCGGGTGCACAAGACGATCGGAAACGGCGAATTGCCGTGCTCATGAACCGCGCTGCAGGGGATCCCGAAGGTCAGGCTAGAATAGCGGCGTTCCGCGAGGCTTTGCAAAAATTGGGCTGGAACGACGGTACCAATGTGCAGATTGATATTCGCTGGGGCGAGGACGACGTTGAGCGCGAGCGCAACGGCGCGGCGGAATTGCTCGCACTCAATCCGGACATTGTTTTTGCGAGTGGCACGTTAAGCGTAGCTGCCTTTCAACATACTGCTCAAAAATTGCCAATCGTATTCGTTGCCGTGACCGATCCGGTCGGCGCGGGCTTGGTCGATAATCTTCCGCGACCGGGCGGCAACATCACCGGCTTTATGAATTACGAATATAGCTTTGGCGGCAAGAAGCTGGAGCTGCTCAAGCAAATTGCGCCGAATGTCAAACGAGTAACGGTGTTCCGGGATCCTGCCAATCCTGCAGCTAGCGCCGAGTTCGCCGCCATCCAGGCTCTCGGGCAGTTGCTCGGCGTGGAGGTGCATCCGATCGATAGCCGCAAGGACCTTGGGCAGATCGAGCGCGCAATTACCACGTTTGCCAAGTCTCCCAATGGGGGCGTCATTCTCACACCGAGCGCCGCTGCGACACTTCGAGGCGATCAGATAATTTCGCTGATCACCAAAAGTAAACTTCCCGCGGTGTATCCTTTTCGGCACCTAGTTGCTGGCGGCGGTCTGGCATCCATTGGCCCGGACGTTGTCGCGCAATGCCGGCTCGCTGCCTCTTATATTGATCGCGTCCTCAAGGGCGAAAAGCCCGGTGAGCTTCCGGTGCAAGCGCCGACCAAGTACGTTGTCGTCATCAATCTTAGGATTGCCAAGTTGCTTGGCCTCACCGTTTCACCGGCTTTGCTGGCGGCGGCGGACGAGGTGATCGAGTAACGTTCAGTTTATTGCGCCGGAAATGGCCCATAGATGGGGTACTCGGCCGGCGTTGTTGTGGATACGCGAAGAAATTTGGGTGCTGCGCTTCAGGCTGATGGTGAAAC
>Ga0207780_1000061_pt1 | contig 25077 bp, 20 predicted proteins | sample LuqExpMetageno45_FD_187803 | JGI IMG/M metagenome (GOLD analysis project Ga0207780, IMG submission 187803) | Tropical forest soil microbial communities from Luquillo Experimental Forest, Puerto Rico - Sample 45 (SPAdes) | ecosystem: Environmental > Terrestrial > Soil > Tropical forest ...
GATGCGACCTCGCTCACTTCGTCGCTGGGCTATGACGGCAGCATCTCCGAGATGTACAGCGCCTGGGTATCGGGCTGCGCTGTGGTCATGCTGACCAAAGAGCAAATTCGCTCTGGCCCGGATCTCGTCCCGGTCCTCCGCGAGGCTGAGGTCACGGTGCTCTTTTGTCCGCCGGTGCTGCTCACCACCCTCACGCCAACTCCCGAAATGGATCTCCCTTATCCGCTATGCCGCTACATTGTGCCGGCCGGGGAGGCCTTCCCCAGCGCGCTCGTGGAGCCGTGGACCCGGGGCAGACGGCAGATTATCAACACCTACGGCCCAACTGAGGCAAGCACCGACACGAGTCGCCAGAGTTTGCGTCCGGGCGAGCCCATCACCATCGGTTCGCCGTTTCCCAACGTCACCTATGTCATCCTCGAGGTCGATCAGCTCCGCCCATTGCCCCACGGGGAGATTGGAGAGCTCTGCATCGGCGGAGTGCACGTTGCGCGCGGCTACCGAAACCTTCCGGAGCAAACCGCCCAAAAGTTCATCACGCACCCTCAGTTCGGCCGCCTCTACCGCACCGGGGACAAGTGCAAAATCGATATTCAAACACAGCGCGTGCACTTCCTCGGCCGAATCGATGCGCAGCTCAAGGTACGCGGGCATCGCGTCGAGATGCAGGCCGTTGAGGACATCCTCCAGACCCAGTTCGATGAGATCGAAGCCGCCGTTCTGGACTACCAGAACGAGACGCTCGTTGCCTTTGTCTCCGCGCCTTCAATCTGCGAAGGCCAGACCTCGGTCGTCGCTCCAGCGCCGGCGGAGTGGGGCGCCCGGGTGACGGCAACACTCGCCAAGCAACTTCCAGCGCCGTCGGTCCCGACAAAGATCTTCCTTGTCGAAAAATTCGTTATGAAACCGGTTTCGGGGAAAATCGACCGGGAATGTTTGCCAAAACTGTCTCATCTGCTGAGAAATGCCAAGTCGGACGCGGAGTATGCATCGGCCAGCCTGCAGACCACAGGGGAAAAGGATATCAAGCTGCCTGACGCCGGCGTGGCCATGGACTCTGCGTGTGAGGAAGTGCTGGCGATCTGCAGGGCTGTGTTCGAAATTCCGTTGGGATTGGACGACGGGTTCGTAGAGACCGGTGGTCACTCGATCCTCATCGCGCGCTTGGCGCAGCAACTTCAAGCTTCAGGATGGTCGGTGCCAGTTCGAGCGTTGCTCAGTGACTGCAACACTGCACGAAAAGTGGCCAGCTGCCCGCGATCGCTCCGGGAGGCGCCCAAAGCTACTATAGTCCCTGTGGAATCCGACGAGAACACCGCTGAGCACGATCAGACCGCGGCAGTCGTGCTCTCGATCGAATACTTCACTGCCCTGCAGGTTCTATTCGCGATACTCGTGTATTCGCCGGGCTTAATGGCCTTCCTCTTCGCCCTGAATTCCCTCGAAGTCGGAACGTTTTTCACGACTGCCAACCTCGGAGAGTTCATCATTGTCGGGTTCTTCCTGCAGCTGCTGGGCCTCGTCACGCCCTTCGCGTTCCTACTCTGGGTCATGATTATAAAATGTTTCACTGGGGGTGACATCTACTCGAACGATGTGAGCCCCGGCGTTTACCCCAAATGGAGCAAAATGCATCTGCGAATCTGGTGCATTGGACGACTGGAAAGTATTGTTCTCCTCACGCTGCGTGTGATGTATCGCAGCGCGCCGCTTATGGCATTCGTGTTGCGGCAGCTCGGCGCTAGAGTGGGCGATAACCTTCAGTGCGCGCACGATGCTTTCCTCTCCGGCCCGCTGGATTTGATCTGCATCGACGATGATGTCGCCATCCAGACTGGAGCCTACATTCAAACAACGAGGTGGTCGGGGCAGTACCTGCACGTCGGCTCTGTTCATCTCGAGAGCGGGTGCAAGATCGGGATGCGGGCCGCCATTGCCAACGGTGTAACGGTGGGCGGCGGGAGCTGGATCACCCCGTTCACTCCCATTCTCAGCAACGTGGGTTCCCAAGAGATGTGGGAAGGCGCTCCCGCTCGGCTCAGCGGCCGCTGCACGGAGCTCATGCGCACGGCGAACACCTGCAAGTACGCATCTCCGATCTGGTTACTGGAAACTGCCAACATCCTCATGCAAATCTTCATATCCTTTTGTCTCGTGGTGGTCCCCACCGCCACGATCTTGTGGTTCGCCAGGAGTCTGATACCCGCTGGAGACGCTAGCCTTTCTGATGAATATTTTCGGGGGGCGCCGCTGTTCGACGTCGGTTGGCAGCTTACTGTCTACGCCTTGATCACCACTTGGGCGACCGTTGTCGTGACCTCCGTGCTGGGCTGCCTGTTCATCCGCTACACGGCCGCTTCGTCGGGGCTCTACCCTTCGCGCGGGCTCAGCGGTGCTCTTCTCATGTACAGAATGCATATGATGAATCGCATCCAGAGGCTGTGGACCTGGACCGTCACCGGGCAATACTTGCGGGCGCTCGCCGGGATGAGCTTTCCGCGGGTGGGTGCCTCGGAGTGCGACCTCATGTTCAACCTCGTTCCGGAGCTTGCTAGTGCTGACTCCCAGGTATTCTGGTCCAATAGTTGCTTCACGAACATGCTCGACTATGGCTCCAGATACTTTACGCTGCGCCAACTCGACATGCCCCACAATTTCTTCAGCGGCAACAACTGCGTGATAGAGTACGGGCAATTCCCCTCGAACTTCCTTTTGGGCGTGTCCACTCCAGGCAGTGACATACGGTTCCGACGACAGTTGCGGTCTCGATTTGGCAAACCCGTTACGGTGGCGGGAAACCCGCCGGTAAGATTTGCGAGTGCGTCGTTTGAGGCAGAGAGTGAAGCCCACAGACGGCCGAAATTGCCCATCTTCCTGGCTCGCGTCCTCCTGTTTGACCTCTTCGGCATCAGTGTTCTGCCCATCACGGAAGGGCTGATATTCACGATCTTGTACCTTTGCTTGTTGCGATTGGACGGATATTTGGTCGCCAGCGCCGTGATTGCTTTGCTACTCACAGAGGTCAGTCAGGTTCTGTTCTGCGTAGCGATCAAAAAAGCCCTCGTCGGGAGAGAATGGGGAGCCGATGGCTCGGCACCCTTCTGGTCTTGGCGGCACTTCGCCTACTTCTTGGCGCAGGACTGCTTCTTCGTCTGGTGCAGGGGGCCTCTGGCGTTTTGCGCCGGAACCATCCTATCGAATTTCATATTACAATGGATGGGATGTCAGATAGGACGTCGAACGATCGTGACGCAGCCAATGCAGTGCTCGGACTGGAACGCGGTGCGCTTTGGCGACGACTGTGTCGTGGATGGCGTCCTTCAGTTTCATACCTTCGAGAATATGATCCTGAAGGTAAAGCGAGCTTGCATTCAGGACGGTTGCGCCGTTTCCTTTGGCGCCACGGTGATGGGCGGCGCGGTTATTGAGCGTGACACAACGCTCTTGCCGTTGTCCCTGGTTCTCAAGGGGATGTATTTGCCGACAGCTACCTATGCGGGGAGCCCCGTGGAGCCTGTAAGTGTCACAAGTTAGCAAGGGATTGCACAACGCCGCGCGTTCAGGAGCCCCGCCTCACGCGGTTGACAATACCGATTGGCTGAAAACCGCCGCAATCATCTTCGTCTCGGCTGGTCATTTCGGCTTTTTCTTCATGGAAGACGAACTCTGGTGGAGTGTATTCGGACGGTTTGCAGCTCCACCGTTCTTTTTCCTCGTGGGCTACGCACAGAGCCGAACTGTCCCGCTTCACTGGATTTGGATCGGCGTCATTCTGACGCTGCTCGAAAGTTGGAACGCCGACTGGACCTGGGTGGCACCGAACATTCTTTTGAGTTTTGTACTTATCCGCATCGCGCGGCCTTATGTACAGATGTTTTTGCAAAATCGTGGCTGGCTCGCTTTCGTCGTTCTCGTGTCTGTCCTTCTCGCGTCGCTACCTGCAGCAGCAGAGATTGTCGACTATGGCGCGGAGGGATGGCTGTGGGCGCTGTTCGGTCTATGCCAGCGCCGATATCTTGACGGCATATCCGCGGCCACCACCGGCGGAGATCGAGGGTCGCCAGCACCCACGCTGACCGCGACAGATGCCGCTGGCCTGATGCGCCTTTTGGCCTGCTTGGTCGCTGCGGTCGTCTTCGTTTGGCAGGAACAAGAGGAATTCTCGTTTCCGGCGGTTCATTTGGTGGTCGTTATTCTTGGCCTCGGGGTTTTGTCCATCAGCCTGTGTCTATTCACACGCGGCGAGAGCCGCTTCCAACCCCCAGAGAAGGTAGCCAGCATGCTTCGCTTCATCGGGCGGCACACCCTGGAGATTTACGCTATCCAGCTTGCCGGCTCCGAACTCCTTGTAAAGTTCGTGCCCGATCTCTCGGTCTGACTCGAGACTGGAGCACTCTTGCTTCGCTTCGATATGGGATCTTAATGTTAGCTGGTACATCAGGTCTTGCTTTGGTGAATCATCTGCGACTTCCGCGATCTTCGACTTAAAAACGTGGCTCAGTGGCCCTTGCGCGCTGGGATTCACATCGCCCATCATGGTTCGCGACCCTGAAAGGAACTTCGAATCTTTGTGGAAAACCTTCCACAACAGATACCCATTTTTTGAGCTGAGGAATGTTAACTGGAAAAAGCAGTACGACACGTACAGACCCAAAATCACAAAAAAGACAAGCGATGATGAGCTTTTCGATATCTTCTGCCAGATACTCGATCCGTTGAATGACGGGCATATCGAGCTAAAGGTTAGGGGAGGCGGGCATCAGAGGGCACGATATTTCAGTCCAGAAAAAAAGCCTAAATTTCATCAAGAATTTACAAAACGAGAGATCAAGCAACTTTTCAAGACGACCGAGAAGTCTCTTATCAGCCATGGATTCGACAGGCCTAGGGAGACCAAGGCTTGGATGCTTCACTACTGCAGGTCCAGCAAATTTGGCTACATTCGCATCTTAGAGCTGGAGAGGATTAAAAAGCGAAGTCTGACTGCCGCTCTTAACAAGATTGCTCGTGATTTCAGATCTCTGAAAGGTATCATCATCGATATTCGTGATAACCCCGGCGGGGAGGACAGCATTGCGATCACCATCATCAATCGCTTTTGCGATCATAAACGCGTTGCCTTCCACAGGAAGACCAAGATTGGTCCAGGCAAGAATGACTTTACGCCCCTGAAAACCTGGTACCTCGAACCGCAAGGTGACGTACAATTTACCGGTCCGATCGTGCTCTTGACCTGTGATTCTGTTTTTAGCGGTGGAGAGGCCTTTGCTTTGGCGATAAAGCAGTTGCCCCACGTTACAATTCTAGGCGATCGCACAAACGGAATATTCTCGTATCAACTCGAGAAGAAGCTACCCAATGGCTGGGAGTATCGTCTGTCGTACCAAGTATATCTCTCGACCGACATGGTGTGCTACGAAGGAAAAGGTGTACCAGTCGATATCAAGTTGTTAAACAAGAAGGCTGATATCGAAAACGGTATCGATCCATTGATTACCCGCGCGATTAAAGTGTTAATGTCTAAAAAACGCAGGTGCAGTGAGAGATGATTGATTGCGCACGCGGACCGACCTTATGAGCGCGCGGAACCTCCGAAAACGTATTGCGCCCATGTACGAAAGTTGCTCGACAGGCCACAACCTGATGGTGGGCCACCGCAATGCGGCTGGCACCGTCGACAACTTGTTTGGACTATTCAGCATCAAAGCATTCACAGCTTGCCTTCCCTGTGACCCAAGAGGTCGCGAGGCAAGAAAAAGACAAACAAGCAACATATAGCAGAACCCACCGCGAATAGTTTGACTACGTCAAATAGCGTCATCGATAGGCGCTCTACCAACAACGCGGCCAAATTGTCTCCGATGGCGGCGCCTACGTTCGACGCACTCATAAACACTGCAAACCCAAATGCGGCAGAAGAAGATAACGTTGATATAACCGCAGAATGCATCAACGCCAATGTGCCTATACCGAATAGAAAGCCACCTAGAAATTCAACGGTGACCGCAGCTGGAACAGACGTATAAAAAAGGTAACTTACTATTCCAATGGAGGGGCCTAGTGTTCCCAAAACAAGGAGCCATTGCATCGGCAATTTGCGGCACAAGAATTGATAGAGAACCGAAGCCAACAAGCCGCCAACTGCGTTAACGGCCCGAAGATACCCGATTTCGATATCGGAGAGAGGGAGTGCGTTCTTCTGATAAAAATAAAGAGGCGTTTCGAACGATTGCGGAATGTTGGAGACGAGCAAAAAAAGTGAAAGCAGCCACATAGTTCGTGAATTTAACGCCAGCCTGAGATCGCGTAGACCGTGTTTGGTTCCAACAATTGTTGATTTGTCTTGAATAGGCTCTGCAACGCCTACAGCTGCGACAGGCGCTATAGCAACGGCAATCATGGCGCCGACTATTGTTGCCGCGCCAATCGGGAGTCCAGCGAGATATCCTGCAAGAGGGCCTGCAATCAGAATGCATGCATTCTCAACAAATGTTTGGGAAGAGACTAGTCGTCCTTCAGCCCTTAGAAGCTTACCCCGTTCGACAAGAAAGCCACCCAACACAGTGCTTCCAATTACTAGCATTGACTGCATCGCAACTACGGTAAGCAATAACAAGAAATAGGAACTCGAAACGATCCCGAGGAAGAGCCAAAGTGCAGCCGTTAGGAGCGCGCTAATAATTAGATAGTGGCGCCGATGCGTTCCGAAGAGGGCAACATTGTCGACAAGAAGACCAGCCAATGGCTTCAGATACCAGGCAAGCCCGCCGATGCCAAAAAGCATCGCCATGTGCCATTCGGAAACACGAAGCTCATCTTTCAGCAAATGACGTATCGGTAAGTCGAGGAGATCAGGTTGAGCGAGAGAGGTAGAAATAATTCCCGCTGCAATGATTAGCCTCGATAAGAGCAGTTGGTCGTTTAGGAATACCATAGCAAAAGCTCACCTAAACGAGGCTATTGCAGAGCAGCAACATAACCATGCTTCTTGCGGTGCTGACCGGACCGATAGGCATGGAACAAGCGGATAGTGCCTGTGTCTTCTAATAGATCGACGCCATAATGGCAAAATCGAGAGTGGTGCCGACATGCCTCAATTTCCTGGATGCCGTGGCTAGCAGGAAGGTAGCAACAGCCGGCAGAGCCCTGTCACGCACGATTGCCAAAAGATAAAGATAGCTGGCGGAGCGGCTAATCGAAGTATCGCTCGAGAGTTCCGGCTCGCCGAACATCCAAAGTTACACAATGGGGGCCGCCACCCAGCATTTTCGAATGCCGTAATCTGAGAGGAATGACATCGATGCCTTCCTTCTCCAGAAGCCTTATGAGAGTAGGCTGGTTTTGATCGACGACGACCAGATTCGGATTGATGCTGAATGCGTTCATGTCGATCCAGTCGCTACCGATTGATTTCGACAGATAGTCAGCTTTGTACCGATCGGTATTCTCCATCGACGGACTGTAAATGACTTTCCACCGTTTCAAGATCTTGGGCAGCGTCTTGTCGTTGACGCGTGCCGGATTGGCGAGGACCAAGCCGGGACGCAAGGCCACAAGGGTAGAATCGATATGGCTCCCGTAATAGACGTCCTTGAAGAAATGGATCCGAAATTGCTCCCCCAGAATCGATTGAAGCCAGCGCCCGCCCAATTCGTTGCCTGTGGCGCTCACAAGGTAGATCAAATCACGGCCGAAACGAAGCACGTTTGCTGCATCGAATGCCGGCTCATCGTCGCGCGGTATGGGCTTGTTCAGATCGGCACCCTCGAAGAGCGAGTCCAACAGCATGGGCTTGGGGGCGCTGTACCACTTTGCGCCCGATTTCATGTAGTCTATTAGCAGGGCGCGATAGCTGAACGTTTCCTGTGCGCGACTTCGGATGACATTGGGCGTTTCGATGATGTGATCGCCGATCACCAGCAGCACGTCACGGGGACAATAATTATAGTATCCCTGAGCCTCCCAATGGATGGTGGAGAATTTGGCGTGATGCGGCCATGTCTGCGGCCGCTTGACGGCGATACCGAGGCCTTCAAGGATTTGGACAAACCCGTCCAAATCCTCCTGAGTTTCTTCAATGATCTGTTGCGGGAAGGGCCCGCGAGGTATTTCGGCTACAGGCCGGTCGGGAAATTCTGCGAGCTGGGTGCTCAAGTCAGCCGTAGGGAACCGCGCATTGAGTGGATTGCCAATGATGACCTCCTCTAGTTGATCCCACTCATTGCAACTCCACACCGTTGACATTCAAATTGTCCTTCAGCCTCTCACCATCGCGCAGAATTGCTAAAGAAGTCGGGTATGGCAATCGCCGCGCCGGATGATATTGCGGCCTCGAGCACAAAATTGCCGACCGCGAGATCAAGAACACCAAGCCCAAATGGCGAGAATATGCGGGGCCTGCCGTAGTCCGGTTTGACTTTCTTCTCTAAAACATCGACCAAAGTACCCGAGACAAAGGACCTGCTTCCCGTCGCGATTTCCGCTAGATGAGGCGACGTTCTCGCCTTCAGGCAATGATCGACGTCGTCGACGATGTTTTGCGACTCAAGAATCACATTCACGCAAATGTCCCGCAGCGATAGGTGGATGACAGTGGGCGAGTGCGCGAACAGCTTCTCGTCTGCAACATAGGGTTCCGGTGCGGTCGTCGCGAAAACTATCAAGGACGCGTGGCCTACGGCGTCTTCCAAGCGATCTTGAATGTCTGCTTTGAGATTGTGCTCCTCCCGAAGCCACTTGCTGAACAGCTCCGCCTCCCTGCGGTCCAGATCGTGCAAGCTGATTTTCCGAAAGTTCCAATTTCTGAACAGGAGCCACTCGACGGTTGCGCGCGCGATAACCCCCGTTCCAACTACTGCAAGAGCTCCCTTGAACGGGTCGGGGGAAATATGCTCCGCGGCCAACGCGGCAGACGTTGCGGTGCGTGTCGCGCTGATCAGCGATGCCTCGATGCAGGCCAGCGGATAACCCGTGGTGGCATCGTTCAAGATCAAAACCGCCGACGCCCGGGCCAAGTTGCTGGCCCTGTTTTCCGGGAAGCTTGAAATCCACTTGATACCGCTCTTTTGAATCGCACCACCAATATGGGCGGGCAACGCGATGATGCGAGCGCTCGGCTTGTCCGGATATCGCAGGAAGTAGCTGTCCGGGTTGAGAGTGTTGCCGGACGCGTGAAGGCGGTAGGCCGTCTCGACGGTGCCGAAAATCTGCCACCGATGGTCGTCAATGATGCTCCTAACAGCCGAACCGGAAACAACGTGGAATGTCGGAGCAGATGGCACAATTATTTTCCGCCTAGACTCTGACGGTTTCTGCGGACGGGCTCAACGAGCTTGCGGCGAGCGCAAGAGTGTTCGGTGGATTGGGCATTTCCTTCGGCGCCCACGAACGCGTGAACCCGCGCAGACTTGTTGACACCCGCCGCGATGACGTTCGCCACCCAGATCGGGTCGTAAATAGTGTCCAGGTATTTCTCGCCGAGATCAGCCGACAGAGCGACGATGGTCTCGCCACGCCCAAACTCCGGAGCTAGTTGTTGCACTGCGGCCAGAACCGATCCGGTGCTTCCCCCAACGAGCAGATGATAATCTCGAACGAAGGAAAGACAGGCTTCGACGGTCTTCTCTTCCGTCACCGCCACGATTCTGTCCGGCTTGACGAGATCCGCAAGCGGGGGGCGTACGCTCGTCCCGATGCCCGGGATGTTTCTCTTTGCGGGCGCGCCTCCAAAAGTGACGGAGCCTACGGGTTCGACGGCGACAATCGTGATGTTCGAGAATTTCTGACGAAGCCGCTCCGAGATTCCGGCAAGTGTGCCTGTCGTTCCGGCCCCGACGAAGACCCAATCGACCTGATCGAATTCACGTATGATCTCATTCGCCGTTTCCTCCGCATGCACTTTCTTGTTGGCGACATTGGCGTATTGATTAAGCCAGACGGCATTTGGATTCGAGCTCAGGATCTGGTTGATTTTCTTCAACCTGCTTCCCAGGTACCCTCCCGCGGCGTCTCGCTCTTCCACGACGATTACCTTTGCCCCATAGAGCTCCATCCCCCGTAAGGTGGCACGATTGGCATTCGGGTCGGTCACGCAAACGAATTTGTAGCGTTTCGCAGCGCAGACGAGGCTCAGGGCGAGGCCGAGATTGCCTGAGGATGACTCGACTATGACCGTCTCGTCTGTCCTGGCGGCGCCACTTTGCTCCAGGTCCTCGACAAGAGCGATAGCAGTCTTGATCTTGATGGAGCCGGTTACGTTGAACCCCTCCAACTTCAGAAAAACATCGTTTCTCCCGGCAAATGTAGGAACACGATAAAACAAGTCTCGAAAAATCAAGTCTAACGGCGACTCGATAATCACATCCGGCCTCCCGGGAGCATTTTTTTTAACTGTTGAGCTGTTGGACAAACCTGAGCTGTTGAACAAACCGGCCCGATTATATTCCAATGCGCGACACTGTACATGCGGTTCCAAATACCGCCTGCGTCCCTCTGGCGGCACTAATCGTCAAGTAAATTCAGTGGCTTGCGGAATTCATTTAACTCAAAGGAGTTTGGCCGACAGCTCAAGCATTTCTGTCTCTGCAAGCGCACTCTTGATTGACGAACTTATGGGCTTGGAACAGGACCCTGTTTCAAGGAACAGCTTCCCAGTGGGCGGATGCGTCACAGTCCGCGTCAACGATCGCGGTCCGTGGATTCGAGGTAGACACATCGACCTGTCGCCAGCAGTCGCTCGACCATCGGTTTGTGCACGACGAAGCGCGTTACAATGTCAGCCGACCTGAGCCACCCCCACTGAAGTGGTCCGCCTTAAAGTATGTGTTTTGGCAAGTTCCGGGTAATGACACAGCGGGATTCACGATGACGTGGGTGAAACGCGTCAGCGCCTCGGAGCTGCCGCGTGCTCGTTTGAAAAAAGTAGAGAAGCGAGGGGGTGCACCATGTTTAATGCCGTTTTGGTGCCGCGGCGGAGAAGGAGGCGAGGCCTGTCTGCGAAAGGAGCCATGATTGTATATCTGCGACGTCTTCGAGTGAGCCTAGCCTACCTGATGCGCCTTGATGACCCGCACTCATGTTCACTTTGAAGAGCAATTCGTGGTCATCCGTCTTCCGCGCACGGAGCCGTGCGACCCATTTAGCCGGCTCGCGAACCGTGACCTGAGTGTCGAGTAGAGCGCCGGTGACAAACATGGGGGGATAAGCTTTCCGAGCGACGTTGTCGTACGGTGAGTACGACAGCATGTATTCATACTGCTCATTCACGCGTGGATCGCCCCATTCTCGATACTCGAGCGTCGTCAAAGGGACGGATGGATCGGAAGCGGTCGTAATCACATCGACGAACGGCACTTCGGCAACGATGCCTGCGAAGAGGGCGGGGCTCATATTCGCCGCGGCAGCAACGAGCAGTCCTCCTGCACTCGCCCCCTGGGCGAAAAGAGCATGAGGAGAGGCGTAGCCTTTTGTGATTAGGGCTTCTGCGGCCGCGATGAAGTCCGTAAAGGAATTGCGCTTGCTCAATTGCCTGCCCTGAACATACCACCGTTCCCCACGCTCCCGGCCGCCGCGGACGTGAGCCAAGGCGTAGATGAACCCACGGTCAACTAAGCTGAAGATTGTCGGATCGAAATCTGGAAGCGTACTGTGCCCGTAGGCTCCGTAACCGTAAAGCAAGGTCGGATTTCCCTGCGGACGCAGCAGGTCTTTTCGGTAAATGAGCATGACCGGGACTTCTTCACCGTCGTCAGCCCACGCGACGATACGCGCAACAGCGTAGCGGTCCGGCACGAGCCATTCGAATTTCTGAGGTTCTGGAAGCGTTCTCAGAGTCGAGGCGGCAACATCGAAATCATAGGTCCGCTCAGCCTCATTCAGGCGGCTATAGCGAACACGAACCACCTCGGTTTGCGGCTCCCGGTTTGCCTCCGGGTCCAGAATCAACACGGAAACGTCGGTGACTAGCGGAATAATGACGGTCCGACTGTCGCCTAGTCTGATGACGCGGACTAGGACGTTTGCATCGTCCTCCTGCTCGATCGCGACGAAGTCATTGAAGGCCTGGAAATCCCGAATGTATTTGTTGGGCGTATCCGGAATCAGCTCGGACCATCGATCAGGATGGTCCTCAAGGGCACTCATGATCCGATAATCTGGAGCATCGAGATTAGTCCGGATGAAAAAACGTCCGTTTACATGATCGACAAAATATTGGATTCCATAGCGGCGTTTGACAATCGGCGTCGGACGATCGTCAGGTCGAGCCGCGGGGATAAAACTTACTTCGGTTGAATCCTCTCGCTCGCTTTCGATAAACACGAACTGGCGCGATTTTGATTGCGAAACCGACACCTCTGATCGAGGATCCGACTCGGAATAGACGAGCATATCAGTCCGTGCGCTCAATTGACGACGCCAGACTTGAAAGTCACGTAAGTTGACCGGATCCATGCGAACGTAGAACAGCGAGTCGCCGTCAGCAGAAAATGCCAAATCGGAACCGGCGTCTTCGAGGCCCAGGTCGAATACGTCACCGGTGCCGATGTCGCGAACGAAAAGATGGTGGCGGCCGTCACCTGTTAAATCGACCGCAAATGCAACAGAGCGACCGTCCGGACTCACCAACCACTTGTCCATGTCGTAGTAGCGGTGGGAGGAAGCGAGCGCTGGCACGTCGAGCACAAGCTGTTCTTTGCGGCTGTTCGGAAACCATCGCATGATCGTGGGATAGTTCCCATCCTGATCATATCGAACTTGGTATACGTAGCCATGATCCAGAAAGGGTGGGCGAGTCTCTTGCTCTCCGACCCGCGCCTGTAGTTCCGATTGTATCTCGCCAATCATTGATTTGAGGGGCGCGAGATGGCACCGAGCATAGGTGTTTTCGGCGGATAGGTAGTTCAAGACTCTCGAATCGCTTACATTGCGAAGCCACGCATATTCGTCGGCTCGCGTGTGACCGTACTCGCTCACTCTCGCTGCAATCTGCACTGCAATCGGTGGAGGGCCGCACCGAACAGGAGCGACGTTTTGCGGAGCGGCTACTAGAAGCTCCTGGGAAACGACCGAGAGAATCGCAATGGCTGATATTTGGGCGAACCGCATCGATCCTGCGCACCTCGAAATCGACAGGCGATGTGCCCCCAACTAAAAAGCTCGGTCCACTATATTGTTCCTGGAACCAGCTAAATCCCATCGACAAGGGAGGGTGTCATCGCGTGGCGACCTAAAGAGACTTGATGGTCACCAACCGGATGCGTGTACGTCCGTCATCGCAAGCTTTAGCGCGCTTTTTCGCTTTGCGGTGCTGGATTTTCCCATGGGAGCCTTTCAATGGCTCCCATGGGGGTCGCCTGGTTCGATAGGAATACAACGGCACGCAACCCGTCCGTGTAGTAAGGATCTCCTGTAAGATTGGTCCGCGGCGCGTACAGCGGCGCGGCGCCTACGCCATCTATGTAACCATAGCGTTCGACAAAGCCCGACATCAAAAGGTCTTGAAGCAGGTAGTCTCGATCGAAATCGACGTCGGCGCCAATTTTATGCGTTGTCAGGTTCCACGTCTTGTCAGTAAGACGGACACCGATGTCACGGCTGACTTGCCCGATCCATATTCTTCGTCCCTCGAACGTGTATGGCGCCAGCCAGAACCGCGCGTGGACGCGCTCGTTGATGGTGGATCGTGCCTTCTGCAAGGCCAAATCCTCACGGCGGTCAAATACGTACAGTGGGCTGACCGGAGAGGTAAGAAATGCGTTTCGAGATATGAAAGCGCGCGCGGTGTCGATAGCACTCTCTACATCGAGCTGTCTGGCTAGATGCCAGCCTCGAGCAATGAAGGGAACAATCGGATCGTGCTTACCTTCCACAATGACGAGATTGAGCGGGTCGCCGTCGCGCGTACTGGCTGAATTTTTTGTGCAGCAGACTTGTTTTGCAAATATCGCTCGCAGCGCGTCCAGCTGGAGATCCTCGATCTTCTTGTCAGGGTAGATGTTGCTGGCACGAATATTGGTGCCGACAAATGGTGGTCCAGGTACCGGCAACGCAAAGTCGAAGGTTTCTAGGCGATTATTTCCCGCAATTAAAACGTGCGCATATTTAATGCCGGCGTCAAGCACGCCATACACAAACCCGGTTGTGCTTGAATGCGGTGGCAGAATGCTTGGAATTTGCTGTTTAAGAAAGAACGCGTCGCGCGCGCGATTGGCGGCAAATGACAGGACGCCGTGGAATCTGTAAGAGACCTCGTAAGGTGAGTAGCAGTCAGGGTCCATTGCTATCGGGAGAAAGACAAGCTGCTCGTCGGTTTCGTTTTTGATCGAAAGCCACACCGGTTGAATGCCATGCTTCGCAAGATTCTCTCCAAAGCTTTGAAGGCTTTCACGGTCGCCAAGCGCACTAGCAGTTACCTTTAGGCCGGGTGCAGACCTTTCTTGCGCGCGCGCGATGAAACCATCATCGCCGCTCGAATCTGGACTGAATGAAAATGAGCCTATCAAACCTGCCATGGTCGCGATTATTCCAAGCGAAATAGCACCGACAACGATTTTGTATGATCGAGAGCGCTTCATGTGATTGCATTATATGACGAGTGTCTATATAGCGGGAACCAAGAGTCAGTTTATCGTGCACCGTGTCAAGCTGCTACTCAGCTTCGCTGACATGGCCAAGCGGATGCGTGTGCGTTCGAACGTGAAGGTCGCGCCACTCGTGCGCGCGGGCGCCAACCAGGCATCTCACATGCATCTCACATGCATCTCACATGCATCTCACATGCATCTGGGTGAATGCGCTACTCCACTTCGACGATGATTTTTCCAGTTCGCACCGCAGCCTTTAGCGCGGCATAATCCCGCTCCGCTTGATCTGCGTATGCCAATGCAAAGTTTCCCATCGCCCCATCGAACGCATCGCTTGAGGACCCAAGATAACCACTGATCGTTGCGGAACTCTCAGCCCCCTTAGCGTGACCACGGGCGAGCGCCCAACCACAAGCTTGCGCATAGGCGTCGAGCATTTCGGCGTCAAAGGTCTCTACCAGTGGCTTAATCTTAGCGTCGTGCAGCTGGCGCACGTAGAAATGCCGACCACTAGGAGCGGTCGTCCACCCGAGGAAGATATCCGAAGCAGGCTGCATGAGCCGTTGCCCTATTACGACGCGTTGCCCGTGATGAGCATATGCACTTTTCCCGCAATATGCTTCAAGTACCGACGGTACGGCCTCCTTGAACTGTAAAAACAACGGATCATTGCCTTCAGACATCATCAATACAATCCAGCACCTGCGTCCGACGCTGCCTACACCGACAACCTTAATCGCAAAGTCAATGAGGCTATAGCGATCCAAAAGAAGGCGCCTGTCGGCGCTCAACGATTCGCGATAAGTGTGAAAGATCTGGTGAATTAGCGCCGAGGCGCCCGCTTTATTAGCGGTCTCTGGATGGAAGATAATCGGCGGGTGATCCGTAATGCGTATTTGTCCACCGATTGAGCCCGATAGCCTGGGGAAATCGTATTCTGACCCACTGCGGGCAGCCATCTTTTCAACCCGCTTTTTGACCTTCTTCTGAAGCGACTTTGGCAATGAGTCGATAAAGTCACTCGCTTTAGTTTCCGCATACCACACTTGGAGCGGGTCCATCCTCGATAACGTGCGCATGTGTTCGCGGTACTTGCACGCACAACCGACCGCGCAATCGTGGCCTTGGGCATCGGACAATCCATTCGATCTGGCAGCGAGCACGACTGACGCAACCAAACGTTTGATATCCCATTCCCACGGCGCTGAAGAGGTTTCGTCAAAATCGTTGATATCGAAGATGATACTACGCTCGGGTGTGGCAAAGCCGCCAAAGTTGAGTAGGTGACAATCACCGCACGCCTGCACCTTCAGATTGGTGTTGGGCAATTGCGCAAGGTCGGCCGCCATGATCCCCGCTGCCCCACGATAGAACGCAAACGGAGACTGCAACATTCGGCCGTAGCGGATCGGTATGAGTTTTCTCATCCGACCAGCATCGGATTTGCGCAGCATCCCAATCACATCACGCCTCGACTTAACAATATTCAATCGGCTATGCTGCTCGCGGGCAATCTTGTCACGCAGGGCCTTCCCGGCCGCTATTCTCGCATCTGGCGAGACAATGTGCGCAGCGGGCAAAGCATCAAGCGAGAGCCTGGATTGGGCGATGTGACTTGCGCGTTCCATGTTGAGCTAGCCTGGCTATCAGCATCGATGGACGAGAATCATTCCGCTCACGGCATCCTGCGGCGCGTCGGCGATGGGACAAGCTAAGCAACAGCACCATGTTGTTGCCAAGCATGGACGCCATCTGTGGTCCTTTCGTAGAAATTGTCTGGTCCGATGATTGCCTCTAATCCAGAACGTTTCATGTCATCTCGAACGGCATCGCGGACACGGACGAAGCCGACGGTAATGCTCATGTTCTGAAGTTCTTTGATGACACCAATCAATTCATCGCCCGCAGTAACATCAATAAAATTGACCGCAGCGCAATCCAGAAGAACTCGCTTCACATCTGGTCTTTCGGCCAGTGATGCTTTCAGACCCGTGCTGATGTTGCCGATACTGGCGAAGAAGAGGTCGCCAGCCACGCGCCAAATCAGAAGTGCGGGAAACGTCGCCGCCGCGGGGTGACGCTGCACGCTTCGGTACGCCTCGGTGCCCGGAAGCTGACCAAGCTCCTCTCCTTTCGGGTGGCTGGTCAGATAAATCAGACTCAGTAATGACAGCACGACCCCTAGTGCGATTCCCTGAAGCACCCCCAAGGTCAGTTCGCCGGCAATGACAACAACCATGTTTGCGAACGACCAAGGGCTCCTGACAAAAAGGTCATGCAGGTATCTCGGCTTCGTCAAATGCAACATTGCCGCAATAACGATGGCGGCGAGCGCTGGCTGGGGCATGTTTCGGAATAGTGGCGTCAGGAAAAGCAGCGTAAAGAAGCAAAAGACTGCCGCGACCAGGTTGGCGAGCTGACTGCGCGCGCCGGCAGCCGTGGCCACCGACGTCTTCGACAGGCTTCCTACGACGAGAAATCCGCCGAAAAGCCCGCTCAGAATGTTCGCTGGTCCATGAGCAACTAGTTCCTGGTTTGGATCAATCTTGCCGCCGGTTTGCAGAGCGGCAGCCTTTGCTGCTCCGAGCGCCTCGGCGTAACCGACGAGCACGATCGCGAGCGCGCCCGGCACGAGGTCGCTCAAAGTGGAGATTTCCAGAGTTGGTAACGTCAGGTGAGGCAAGCCTGAAGGGAGATGCCCAGCGACGTGGACACCTGTCGCTTCTCCACCGAGCAGTCCTATTGCGATCGTGGCCGCCGCCATGACGACGAGGGCTGCCGGCACGGCAGGCGCGAAATGACGGAACAAGAGCATGGCCGCGAGCGACAGCACCCCGGTCACAACGGGCGCGGCTGAAACCTCGGGCAGATGCTGCAAGATATGCCACAGCTTCATGAAAAAATTGCCGGACGCACCGCTAATGCCGAGCAGATGCGGCACCTGCCCGATGATGGTGACGTATACGAGTCCTTCGATAAACCCACGCATCACCGGCGTGGGAATAAAGCTTGCGACCCACCCCATGCGCATGAGCCCGAAAACGAGAAAGAAGAAACCGATCAGGACGGCAAGGGTGGAGGTCAGCGAGTTGAATTCCACCGTGCCCTGCGTCGCGATGGCGCCGACGGTCACAGCGGAGATCAGGCCGGTCGCCGTATCCGGCCCCACGACGAGTTGCCGCGACGTGCCGAGGACCGCGTAGGCGAGCAATGCCGGCACGAGTGTGTAGAGGCCCATGATGGGAGGCACGCCGACAATGCCGGCGTAAGCCATTCCTTCAGGCACCATGACGGCCCAAAGGGCGAGGCCGGCAAGAACGTCAGGCACTAGCCAATCGCGGTGATAGCCGAGAATCCAATTGAGGATCGGCAGAAACCTATGAGCCGCAGCATCGGAGCTGGCCATTGTCCAACATCCCGCGGACAAGCCGAACTATTGAAATTGAGCTCTAGTCCAAAGTCGTTGATCGAGATCAATGGTACACGCACAAACGAATTGATTGCGACTTCGATACCGCAACGCCCACGACGATCGGGAGCCGTCAAGTTGTACCCTGCGGCGTAGAGACTTCCCTGCAGTTGGTTGAACTACCGACTCTGCGGCTAGTTTGATTTGTTTGTGGCTCTCAGCCGTCTTGCGAGTACTTTGAGAAGATTAAGTGCAAAAACGGCGTTTGACTCACAAGAAATAGGAGTTGCTTCTCTGAAATCGGGACCACTGTAACATCCGAAGCAGCAACGGCACTTGCGCTCCGCGGCGCGGCGTCGATAAGCGCCATCTCTCCGAAGATGCCGTGTCCGTCTATGCTGTCCAACAATCTGTTTCCGCTGAGAATATCTACTCGGCCTTCTTTGATGATAAAGAGCTCAGTTGCTGGGTCTCCTTCGTGAAAGACGATTTCGCCGGCCTTGTATGATCTGGTTGGAATATCCTGGCCTACCAACAGCTTAAAATCTATTCCATCGTGTGACACTCAAAGTCCCCAAGCAAGCGCTCCGATCTTACACGTCCGACAGGTGCGGTGTCTCGCGTTTGGGACGAGTTCAACCGCGAACCGTTGACGAGTTCCCGCATTGTCTGTCACAAAAGCCAGACATATGCGCGGTCGGCCGTTGCACGAGCATACTCAACCGGCGGCGCGGTCTCAGCAACGGCGCAAAGCACGACGACGGGCAGAACGTCGTTTCCGTTCAAAGAGTTTTGGGGTATGGCCATCTAGGAGTATCCTCCCATGGAGTTAATCGATTTTCCTGACGAGCAGGGCGGGGAGACTGTGTCGATCAACCCAGCAATGGTGACGCATGTGATTGAGGTGGGCCGGGGAGGCGACAAATACACCGAAATTTTCGTCATTGGAGGGGCTAAGATTACGGTTCATGCAGCGGCTGACGAGGTCAAAACAAAACTCAGAGCGCGCTCTGCCTAACCATGACTTACGAGTTCCTCGATCCTGGCATCTACCGGCAATTACAAAACGAAAGCGATAGGGGTGCGGCTGAAAAGCGGGCCCGTGCGCCGCTGGAACGACGCACGATCCCTAATGCCATCTGGGGCGGCCCGCGCTCCGAAGAAGACGCCTGCCGCAGCCCTTGAAGGCGCTAACCCCGCACTTGCAGCGGTTAATCGGGCTCTAACGGGCGCTCTTTAGGACACCGTCCACGACGCGCCCCCGGCTGATCGTCCGTTAGGCGAACTGCTCGACGGCGGATGTGCTACCGCTTGAACGCTTCTCTGCGCGTTCGGCCAGATAGTCGTAGTCCTTAGCGAGTTGTAGCATTTCTTTCTTCGCTTGCTCGTTATTCAAATCTTCAGCAAGCGAACGGAATTTCTCGGCGCGGGCGCGCCAGTGACCAGGGTCGTTGATGTAATGGGCCTGCGGCATGGCTTGATTCCTACCCGGACCATTCGTCAGGCCGACAACGTACAAATGTCCCCCGAGGTTCCAGGTTCCGCAGTTGGGCGTGTAGTATTGAGGCTCGAAGAGCGCGAAGGTTTTGGCGCCGCGAGACGCATTCCGCTCTGGGCGTCTAAGTGTAGCAAGGCGCTGCGCCAGGTCCTGTGATGAGACCCAAAGCGGACATCAGCGTTCGGAATACTGCGGAGCAACCTAGCGCCCTAATGGCCGGTCGGGTCAGAGGAGAGGGAGGAGAGGGGTAGATAGAACTCTGGCTATGGGCCTATAGACCATAGATAGCCGAAACAAGTGCGACAGTAACAAGCATCGTCAGTACCAGCAGGGGCAAACCGACCTTAACGTAATCGCTAAAGGCGTAGCCACCGGGTTCCATCACCAACATATTCACTGGCGATGATACGGGTGTAACAAACGCAGCGCAGCAAGCGATCGCTACCGTCATCGCAAATGCACGTGGCGAAACATGAAGAGTCTCGGCCGCATCGATAGCAATCGGCGCAATCAACACCGCGGTTGCCGAGTTCGAAAGGAACAGCCCAACCAAAGCGGTGACGAAAAACAGTACCGCCAGCATCGAAATTGGTCCTAGCGGTCCCAAAGTCGTCACCAGTCCATTTGCCATCAGTGTGGTTGCGCCTGTTTTTGTCAGCGCCGTCGCCAAGGGCAACATGCCGGCGATTAACACCACTGTTTTCCAACTGACGACCCGATAAATGGATTCGAGTCTAACGCAGCCGCTGGCGATCATTGCCAACGCAGCAAAAAGCGCTGCGGCCGAATTCGGCACGAGTTCGAACGCCATCGCTGCAACCATGACAACGAGAATGCCGACGGCGACGGGCGCAAGTTTGCGGGCCGGCAATCGTTCCGAATATTCCGCTGGCAGGGTCAATACGACAAAGTTCTCACGGTCATCCCGCAATCGGCCAATATCGGCCCAATTGCCAGCCACAAGCAGTGTATCACCAAAGTCCAACGCCTGATCGGGCAAGTTCGTCGTCAGCGACTCGCCACGATGACGAACGGCCAACACGGCCAGGTGGTATCGCGATCGAAATTCAAGTTCGCCCAGAGTCTTGCCGATCAATTTCGACTCCGGCGCGAGCATGATTTCTGCAGCTCCCACCTCTTGCAACGCCTCGCCGCGCTGTCGCTCGTCAAGTCGAGGCAGTTCCACGAGTCGTTCGGTCTCGACCAACTGCTGCAACTGGTCTGCGTCAGCAACGACGAAGATGGCGTCGTTTACCTCAAACACAGTTTCCGGACGAGCGGCCGAGAATTCCACCTTTCCCCGTGGATGCTTCTCGAAGCCCACAACAACAGCGCCCAAGCCATCGTACAGGTGTGGCCTCCGGGCAACTGCCCGATCGATCAGCGGCGAGTCCGCAGGCACGCGCAAGCGGTGCCAATGATCAGCTAGATCGTAGGAGCCGATCAGATCATATGCGCTGGGCGCCTTGGATCCAGCGTGCTCAAACACAAGTTGTTTGCTCAGCACATGGCGTTCAAGCAGCATGAAAGCGATAGCAGTGGCCAAGACCGCAAGACCGAACGGGGTCCAGCTAAAGAAGCTGAGCGAATCGAGACCTCGCGATTTGAGGGCGTTTTCGATGATCATGTTGGGTGACGATGCAATCAGAGTCATCATCCCACTGATTAGCGCAGCTACGGATAGTGGCATGAGCATGCGTTTGCTGTTCAACCCCGTCCTCTTAGCGACGGTCAGAACCACTGGGATGAACATGGCAACTACCGCAGAGGAACTCATAAAGGCGCCAATCCCACCGACAAGCAACATGACGAGCACAATCAAGCGCGTCTCGTTGCCGCCCCCCAGTCCCATTACGGCTTCGCCTAGACGATTCGCGACTCCGGTGTTTACCAACCCCTCACCGACGATAAAGATCGCGGCGATGAGGATCACCACCGGGTTGCCAAAGCCCGCCAACGCTTCGTCGGGCGTAAGCACGTGGCTCAACATTAGCGCCAGCACGACGAGGATAGCTACGATGTCGACCCGGATTCGCCCCCACGCAAACAACGCGATGGCACTGATTAATACGCAAAAAACTATCAGGATATGATTCGTCACGGTTAAGCACCTCGACGACCTGGCGCATTAGCAAAAGCAAAGCTAGGAAAGTTTGGTGCGCATTATTCTTTCCAACTCCTCACGATGGCTGCAATAATCAGAGCTTACTGCCATATCGTTTGGTTTTGGATGACAAGGACCATGCGTCGAGTTTAACCAGAAATTTGCGTTCCACATCCTTGGCCATTTTTGCTCAATCCTCTGCCTTCGGATCACTCATGGGCTGTTGGAGCGTTGCCAAGGAGACGGTACACGATGCCAGTCTTCGTCGAGTTCAGAGTGATATAATCCTGGGCGGCGAACTGCAGTGCGAGGAAGAACCGCTCGGCTCGTTTCATCGCGTCTAGCGAAAGGGATTTCCTATTGCGGAAGTGGATTTGGAAGGCGAACTCCCCAATGAGTGGCCTATGTTCTCCCCTTGTTCGCCAAATCGACACGTTGGCTTTCGCTTTGAGTCCTGAACCGAGGTCGAGCAATCCAATATCTTGCAACACTTCTTCGACAATGACGCCGTTGACTAGCACGATCTTTTCTCTCGGCGACCGCTTCAGGCGCTCCAGCACCGGGAAGACCTCCGTGAGTGTCGTGAATTTTAGTACGTTCTCGCCGCCGCCGATGTGAGAGCGCGGGAACTGCACATTATGGGAAAAGAGCATTCGAATCCCACCAAGTCGGTCCTTGAGTGGTAGTGCCTGACACTTAAACTTCACTTGATGGGCACCAAGGATATGCGGTCGGACATCGGTCTCAGCCGCCGTCTGGATGTCCGGGTGCCTGAACTTGAAAACAATCTCCGGCTCGCCTGAAGGGAAACCATCCGTGTAGGGAATACGTCGGCGGAGGATAAACGCGTTGTTGTACAGTCGGAAGTCCGTGGTATCCACGAATAATACTTCCCGAATCTTGATCGGCGCGCTTTCGAAATCCACGGTAGAAAAGTTAACACCACACTGATCAGCGGGCGCCAGAAGCACCTTCCCAAATTTAAATAGACTTTGGCGTGACGTGAAGCTGTTGGGTTTTAGGATTAGCTTGCATGCCAAGTATTCGACCTGGTGAAGGGGCATGCCGTCGGCATATGTACCTTGTTTCAAGTGCGGGACCCGTCCCGCCCACTTTGTCTCGAGCACATCTTGCGATGCAGACCTTGGCTTACCTGTGCTCGTTCTCGCGTCCATCGTCGTGCCTAGAAGGAGGACGGAATTCGCTTGCTTAGATTAGGTGCGAAATCCGCGAAGACATTGATTTATACCAAAGAGAGCGTCGAGGTAGCGAGTCCGAGAAAAACGGTATCGTTTGCCTGCCTTCAGTTGGAGCAGAAAATCTCATTGACATCGCGACCTCCTGAGAAAGTACCCCCCAGGATTAGGCTCCGGGCGCTGGTTTGGTCGAATGCAATGCCCTATTCTTGAGTGTCGGGGCAGTAGCAATGCCTGTCAGAAACCTTCTCCGAAATCATTGGCCTTCTATCACGATCGCCATGACGGCCGCTGTGATCGCGTGCGCCGCCGTTGTGATGCTGAGCAACATGCCGCCGCACCGGATCGTCATGGTGACTGGGCCCGAGGGCGACGCTTACTACGAGTTGGGCAAGCGCTACCGCGCGGTGCTTGCGCGCGCCAACGTCGAAGTGCAGCTGGTACCGACAGCGGGATCCGTGGAAAACCGAGCCATGTTGCAAGATCCGCATTCGGGAGTGAGCGTTGGTTTTATTGGGGGGAGCGTTCAGCGTGCGCCCGATACTTCAAAACTCGAATCGCTTGGGACGGTGTTCTACGAACCCTTGTGGTGCTTCAGTAGGCGCGGGATCCAAGGTCTCGGGGTCGACGCTCTGCGCGGCCGGAAGATATCAATTGGTCCCGACGGCAGCGGGACGCGCGCGTTGTCGCTCGAACTCATCAAGCGCACCGGGATGGAAGGGCAGTTCGGAGAGTTACTGGCGCTCAGCTTGCGCGACGCCGCCGAAAAGCTGCCTGCCGGAGAGATCGACGTAGCGTTTACGATGAACTCATGGGACTCGCCGATGGTGCAGAAACTGCTTACCGACGAGCGCGTTGCGCTTTGCGGCTTCCCCCACACGGACGCCCTCGTCGCGCTGTATCCGTTTCTCAATAAGGTGGTGGTGCCCAGGGGGGTGGCAGATTTAGCACGGGATCAACCGCCAACCGATGTGGCCTTGGTCGCAGCGAAAGCCAGCCTAGTGGTGCGCAAAGACCTGCATTCCGCCCTTCAGTACTTGCTGCTCAACGCCGCGGCGGAGATTCACTCGGAACCGAGCATTTTCAATCGCGCCAATGCGTTTCCTGCCCCCGAGGCCATCGACGTACCATTGAGCATCGAAGCGGTGCGGTTCTATAAATCGGGCCCGCCGTTTCTGCACGATTATTTTCCATTCTGGATGGCGGCGCTAATCGGCAAGCTCATCATCCTTCTCATTCCGATCTTGGCCGTGCTCTACCCAATGATGCGGTTTCTGCCTCGACTCTATGATTTTGCAATACGATCGAAGGTTCTCCGCCTGTACGGAGAGCTGAGGCTTTTAGAGGATGAGATGGAAAGCGCCAGTGGCACTGGGCGCAATATGCCTGAAATGATCGAGAAGCTTAATCGCCTAGAGGACCAAGCAAACCATCTTCGAGTGCCAGTCGCGTATGCGAGTATGCTATACATGTTACGAAATCATATCGACCTCGTGCGCGGAGGATTGACGAAGCGCGCTGATGATAAGACGGAATAGTTGTTCGGTCCGAGTGACCACACATGCTGGAACCCGCTGTTGGCAGAACTCGAGAGGGTGATACTTTTGAAACACGGCCAAAGTTTCGCCTAGATCATAGAATCAGAATTAGTACTGGGGTTAATAGGGAGGGAGCATGACGTCACCGGACATATCCAAGCCGCGTCAATCTTCGCTTACTTCCGCTCGGGTTTCGAAGTAGCGGCAACATCACGAGCGCTGCGCCGTGAGCCGTATATTGGGCCGCACAGTGAGGTGTGACTCGGCTTGACCGCTCACGGCGCGCTTTATTTTTTGATGTTTACAGGAATTGTCATTGAAATCGAATGCGCTATCATCGTTGAAATACGTTACTATTCAAACAGCACGCGTGCCTAGCTTTTTTAGTTCCTGCAATTAGAACTTGTCCTCGGTTAGCCCGGCCGCGTCTAGTATCAGCTTCGCAATCGTCTCAGGCTGCGATATCAGCGAAACGTGACTCGCGTTGACTTCGATCGTCTTGGCGCCCATTCGCTTTGCCATGAAGCGCTCGAGATCAGGATTGATGGTCCGATCCTCCGTGGAGACGGCGTACCAACTCGGCTTTAAACGCCATGCCGCGTGGGTGGTTTTGCCGGCGAGCAAAGCCTTATGAAACGGCCACTGCACCGCGAAGAGCGCCCTTGCCCTCGCTTCCGGCAAGTCGCCCGCGAAATCACGCAGGAAAGCCTCTTCGCTGAGGCGCCCTTCATCGCCATCGAATACTATGAC
>Ga0207780_1000062_pt1 | contig 24933 bp, 23 predicted proteins | sample LuqExpMetageno45_FD_187803 | JGI IMG/M metagenome (GOLD analysis project Ga0207780, IMG submission 187803) | Tropical forest soil microbial communities from Luquillo Experimental Forest, Puerto Rico - Sample 45 (SPAdes) | ecosystem: Environmental > Terrestrial > Soil > Tropical forest ...
CATCCCGTCGAATCGTCCGAAGGGCGGCGCTGGGCGATCCGCTTCTTCCAGCCGCGCGCGGTAGAAGCGCAAGTTATCCGGCCCGGCGCGGAGCCTATTCCGATGCAGAAACACCGGCCCGAGGGCCTGTTCGAAGCGGTGCTACCCGGCGTAAGTGAACTTGTGCCCGCGCCTTCCAGCTACCGCATACGCTTCCGTACCGGCTACGGAGAAACATTTGAGAATTACGACACCTACGCCTTCTCTTTTCTACTTACCGAATTCGATCTGTATCTGATGGGTGAAGGCCGTCACTATGACGCGTACGAAAAGCTGGGCGCGCACATGAAAACCATCGACGGCGTCACTGGCGTTCACTTCGCCGTGTGGGCGCCGAGCGCGCGGCGCGTCAGCGTGGTGGGGGACTTCAATCGCTGGGACGGCCGCGATAATCCCATGCGCTATCGCGGCTCGTCCGGTATTTGGGAATTGTTTATTCCCGAGCTTGGGCCCGGCACGATCTACAAATATGAGCTCGTGGGGCCGAATGACGCGGTTCTGCCTTTGAAAGCCGATCCGTATGGCTTCGGCGCGGAGCTGCGCCCGAATAACGGCTCGGTTGTCGAGCAAATCGATACGCATCACTGGAACGACCCCGACTGGATGCAGCAACGCGCGCACAAGAACTGGCTGGACTCCCCTGTCACTGTATACGAAGTTCATCTCGGCTCGTGGCGGCGTATTCCCGAGGACCACAATCGCTGGCTCACCTACCGCGAGCTCGCCGACCAGCTCATTCCTTACGTGAAAGATCTGGGCTACTCGCACATCGAGTTGCTGCCCGTGATGGAACATCCCTACGACGGCTCCTGGGGTTACCAGACGCTTGGCTACTTTGCCGCGACCAGCCGCTACGGTTCGCCCACGGATTTCATGGAATTCATCGATCGCTGCCACCAGGCCGGCCTCGGCGTTTTTCTCGATTGGACTCCCGCACACTTCCCGCGTGATGCTCACGGCCTGGCGAACTTCGACGGCACGCACCTCTACGAGCACGCCGATCCGCGGCAGGGCTCGCATCCCGATTGGGGCACGCTGGTCTATAACTACGGCCGCAACGAGGTGCAGAACTACCTCATCTCCAACGCTCTATTCTGGCTCGACAAGTTCCATATCGATGGTCTGCGCGTCGATGCTGTCGCCTCCATGCTCTACCTCGACTATTCCCGCAAGCACGGCGAGTGGATTCCGAACCGCTATGGCGGGCGCGAAAATCTGGAAGCCATCGATTTCTTCAAGCGGCTTAACGAGGTCACGCACTTGCGCTTTCCCGGGGTACTCACGATTGCCGAGGAATCCACCTCTTGGCCCAGCGTTTCGCGACCAACCTATCTAGGCGGGCTCGGTTTCAGTTTGAAGTGGAATATGGGCTGGATGAACGACACCCTGCACTACTTTTCGAAGAACCCGGTCTATCGCCGCTACGAGCACAACAAGCTCACGTTTTCGTTTCTTTATGCTTTCAGTGAAAACTTCATGCTGCCTTTCTCCCACGACGAGGTCGTGCACGGGAAAAATTCCCTGCTGCACAAAATGCCTGGTGATATGTGGCAGCAATTCGCGAATCTGCGACTACTTTACGCCTACCAATATGCGCACCCCGGCAAGAAGCTGCTTTTTATGGGGCAGGAATTCGCCCAGCGGAGCGAATGGAACGAGGCCCGTTCTTTGGATTGGCACTTGCTGCAGCACGATTCCCACCGTGGCATTCAGCGGCTCGTCCGCGACCTCAATGCCCTTCTGAATTCCGAGCCCGCGCTGCATCAGGTCGATTTTGACTGGCAGGGTTTCGAATGGATTGACGCCAACGACTCCGACAACAGCGTGTATTCCTTTATTCGCCGCGGAAAGGATCCCGACGACCTCATCATCGCCGTCCTGAATGCCACTCCGGTGGTCCGCTACGGCTATCGCATCGGGGTCCCGCGTCCCGGCCATTACACCGAGGTTCTGAATACTGATGCTGAGATTTACGGTGGCTCGAACGTCGGCAATCTGGGTGGAATGAACGCCGACGAACACGCCTGGATGGGCCGCCGCCACTCCCTGCCAGTCACCCTGGCCCCGCTCGCCGCCATCTTTCTGAAGTGGCACCCTGCTTGAAGAAATACGAAACGTAGAGGAGCAAAGGACAGGGAGAGGTTCAGCTCTGTTGGTCTCGTACAACCCATCGCCATACGCTACACTCTATATTGCTGAGACCAATGACGTTTTCTGTTACGAGGTTTGCCGTGACGTTTTCGTATTCATCCGGCTTGCTCCGCTTATACATCGCGCTGCTGTTGGGAACCGTGGGAGCATCTCTTGCTTTCGCACAGGACCCGGGGCCACTCCCCACACCCCCTGCTGGCCGCACCCAACCCGTGCATCCCAAGCCCGCCCCGCAGGATCAATCGAGCCAACCCGATCACGGATACCACTCGTCCCCGCCGCCCGAGCGAATTCATTCTCCGGGCGACAATCCGATCACCAAGGATCCGCCGTCCATGCCTGTCGAGGACATCATCAAGCGCTTCGCGGAGAAAGAGGCGCAGTTCAAAGCGGAGCGGGACAATTACACCTACTCGCAAACGTTTTCCATTCAGACCCTTGACGAGGACGGCCGCCCCGACGGCGAACACCGGGAAAGCAGCGACATCATCTTCACTCCAGACGGCAAGCGCTTCGAAAAAGTCACCTTCGCTCCCCAGGACACATTGCAGCGCATCCAGATGAGTCAACAAGACTATGACGACGTGCGCAAAGTCCAGCCCTTCGTTCTGACGACTACTGAATTGCCAAAATACGACATCAAGTATGTAGGACGGCAGCAAGTCGACGAACTTTCCTGCTACGTCTTCGATGTTGGGCCCAAAGTGATCGAAAAGAATCAGCGTTATTTCAAGGGCCGCGTATGGGTGGACGACAAAGATCTGCAAATTGTGATGACCGACGGCAAGGCCGTGCCGGACATCGTGACCAAGAACAACGAGAACGTGTTTCCGCGTTTTCGAACGTATCGCGAGAACATCGAGCAGGGCTTCTGGTTTCCCGTCTACACACGTGCCGACGACTATCTGCACTTCCGTTCCGGCGACGTGCACATCCGTATGACCATTCGCTATTCCAACTACAAACGGTTCGGGAGCACCGTCAAAATCGGCACGCCTGTCGAAATCAAGAAGTAGTTATCGAAAAAGAGTTGTGCTGAATTCACAGTTTTCCTACTTGGTTTTCACGCCCACTTCGGTATTCTGGAGGGAGTTCAGGTTAGCAGTTCCCTTACGGATGCCCGCCCCGTTCTGCCAATGCACGCCGAACGTCTGCCTGTCCGTGTTGCCAGTTGTGTTTTTCGCTAAGCCTGACGAGATCAAGGGCCGTGCTGTCCTGAGATAAGGGCAAACTGGACGTGTTCAGGTAGCCCCATTTGGGTGTGGGTGTTTATGGGTCTGGGGGAAGGTTTCAACTTACGCGCTGTCTCCGCGCCTCCTTGCAGGAGTAGCTCAAGTGGTCGCACCTGTGCTGCGGCATTTGCGCTTGCGGTTGGCTTCTTGCTTGGCACCGCCGCTCCTGCCCGCGCCAAATGTGACTACATCCCAGCCGGCAAGTCATTCTGGGTGCGCCTTTTGGATCCTCTAGCCTCGTACAGCTCCAAGCCGGGCGCCTCGATTCGCGCCATTCTGATTCAATCTCCCGAATGTGGCTCGACTCCCGTTTTCCCTGCCGGTCTCGAGGTTGACGGCGAACTCGTTGCCGTTCACAAGGTGGGTCTCGGCTTCCGCCGCGACTCCGCCTCGCTGGAAGTGCGGTTCGATCGCATCGTTGCCGGTAACGGCGCGGTGCTCCCGATGGCTTCGCAAGTCGTCGAGATCGACAATGCCCGAGAGACCGCCCGGCACGGGGTGATTCACGGAATTCGCGCAACCGACACTCCCCAGGGCCGCATTACAAGCCGGCTTGGTCATTTGCCGACGTTCAACCCCTATAGCGATGTAGGCTTGATGGTCTATCGCGCAGTTTCCGTTCTCCCAGAACCTGAGATTTATCTCCCGCCGGGCGCCGACCTCCGCCTGCAATTGACGGTGCCTTTGTATGTAGGGGACCAGCCGGAGATTCCTCGCCCCTCGCTGGAGCTCGACGAGTATGAGCGGGGCGACATTGAGATGCTGCTTCAGAACACGCCCGACCGCACCGCCACGTCCTCCGGAAAAGATGCCGATCTCGTGAACGTGCTGTTCGTCGGCTCGCAAGAGCAGCTCGATTCAGCATTCGCCGCTGCTGGTTGGCTCCCTGGCGACCGCAACTCTCCCCACGCCGTCCTGAAGGAATTCTCCGCTTTGCTGACTTTCACCAATTACCCAACCATGCCGGTCTCGAAGCAGTACCTGAATGGCCAGGTCCAAGATTCTACGTGGCAAAAGAGCCTGGACAGCTACAACAAGCGTGAGCATCTGCGGATCTGGGGTGAGCCGCGCATGGTGCTGGGCCAGCAGGCCTGGCTAAGTGCCTATACTCGCGAGACTGGCGCCGCGCTATCGATCCGGTACCACCAGTTCATCCACCACATTGACCGCAATGTCGATGAAGGTGTCAACATGCTGGTCCGTGACCTTACGCTCTCGGGTTGCGTCGACGCGGTCCGGCTCATGCCGCGTCCCAACGTCCATCACCTGATGGTCAACGCCACCGGCGATGAAATGCGAACGGACGGAGACCTTACGGTCGTTCACCTCAAGAATTGTGACCGCCCGACTTTAGCCTATACACGCGACAATCCGCTGGTTCCTATCCGGCCTCATTCGCGGGTCGTTCGATATTTTCGGGATGAAGTGTTGCTCTACAAGAGCGATGTGGTTCGCGGAAACATTCTGTATGGCGCGTTCGATCTTTGCAGGATGTCCATCCGCTCGTTTCGCCGGAGGCACAACCCGAATCGAGAAGAGGACGACGAGAACCTGCCCCTCTCCCCCGTCTCCCCCGAGACCCTCTTCCCCCAACTGGCTCTAAACTCCGCCCCCATAGAGCCTTAGCAACATTGCTCGCCAGCCGGGCTCGAATCTCTGGCAAAAGACTGTCGCTGGCTTCGCCTGCCTGATGTGGAACTTTTTCCTTCCTGAGTCCGTACTCATCAGCAAGGAGTCGCACATGAACGAACTGTCTCGGGGTATCCTCCGCCTTTCCGCAGTCCTGGTCCTCGCAGCTTTTACCTTGCTTCCGTGCGCTTCGCTGGCGCAGAACAGCGCCAAATCCGACCAGTGGATCCACGTTCGGGTTGAAAACAAGGATGAGGGCGGCGAAACCGTTCGCGTCAACGTTCCAATCGACATGGCCGTCAAAGTTCTTCCTGCCATCAAGCACAACCAACTTCATGACGGAAAGGTCCACCTGGATTGCGCGCATCTGGACGATGTGGACCTCCGGGCGATGCTCGACGCGATCCGGAGCGCCAAGGACGGCGAGTATGTCACCGTGCAGAGCAATGAGAATGACGTCCGTGTAGCCAAAAACGCCGGATATTTGTACATTCACGTAACCGAGAAGAAGCACGTAGCTCACCCCAAGAAGAACGCGGAAGGCAAAGAGGCGACGTCCACAAACCCGGGCCACGAATCCAAAGTGGAAGTGAAAGTCCCGATGAAAGTCGTCGATGCGCTGTTTTCCTCCGGCACCGATGAACTTGATATCGTTGCCGCGCTGCGAGCCCTTTCCAGCAACGGAGATACAGAACTCGTGAGCGTCAAAGATTCCGAAAATACCGTGCGGGTGTGGATCGATTCCAAGAACGTTACAGACTAATACGCGCTGTTTTCAGGAGAGCAGGCGATGCTATTCATTGCAAAAGCTGCGCTTGGGGTTGGGGCGACACTGGCTCTATCGACCGCCTACGTCTTTCACGAGGGCGTGATTCGCGTCGACGTCGACGAAAATCGAGACGGCGGCTCGCACGTGCACTTCTGGGTGCCCGCCACAGCTGTTTCGGGCGGCCTGCGCGTCGTGCCGCGGCACTATATTCAACATGCGGCCGAGCAATCCCGTCCGTACCTTCCGGTCATCCGGGAAGTTGCCAAGGAGTTGGAGAAGTACCCAGACGCCGAACTGGTGGACGTGCGCGGTCCCGAGCACCACAAGGTTCGCATTGCCATTCATGGTGGCAGGATTTATATCGACGCCGTCGACAAAGAGAACAACATTCACGTCTCTGTCCCAGCCGAAACGATCGCCGACGTGGCTAACCGCCTGGAAGACGCGGCACCTGGGATATAGAGAGTTGGTCGTCTAAAGCTGCTGCACGTCTCGGCCGGGGACGAAATAGACCTCGTCTTGTACTGCTTCTTTCTTCCATCCGGCGCGGAACAGGATGCCTCGTCCGTTTTCCACCATGCTCGGGTGCCCGCAGAGATACGCGGTGGTCTCCTGCGGCTTCAATCCCCAAGCACGCGCGTAGTCGCGGATCAGGTCATCCACTCGACCGGTTTCGCCCTGCCACTCCGGAGATTCCCAGGGCCGGCTGACCGTCGGCGCATACTTCAACCACGGCACTTCAGCCGCGATTCTCTCCAGTTCGTCACGATAGCCGAACTCGTTGGAGCGGCTGGCGCCCTGAATGCAGAACAGCCGGTGTTCGCCCGGCATGGGGGTCCCGCCCGTTTTCCAATCGTGGTAGATAGTACGGATGTAACTAACATAAGGCGCAACGCCTGTCACGGTGCCGAGCAAAAAATGATTCGTTCTTCCGCTTCGCAAATCCAGGGTGAAACGGCCCTTCGCAAAACGACGCACCAGCAACGGGGCACCCTTGTCCATAGCATAGAGGAGCGGCGTCAGCTCCCCGTTTGTCACCCGCTCGACAAAGAATTCTAGCGTCTTCTCGTAAGGGGACGAACAGAGCGAGTACGGCCGCTCAATTCTTTTCCCATCGAGTTCGACGCCCAAGGTCGCATATTGCCCCGCAACGAAGGGCAGGTCGCCCGCCATTTGGACGTTTAATACAAACAAGTCGGGCGCCACGTCCCGCCTGTCTACAATTTGCCCTGCCAGATGTTTCTCCGCCACTCGCGTGTCCTTCCCCGTCAAGTCGCTCTTAACGGTTTACGTTAGGATGCGGTCGTTGCCTAAAACGATGCGGGCGGAGCCTTCGCTTTCTCCGCCCGCAATTGACCCGATCTTGATTGCCGGCTACGGCTTCTGCTGCCTCTGTTGCTGCATCTGCTGCATCATTTGCTGCATGTCGAACTGCTGCACGGGGCCGGTGATCTTGTCCGAGTAGTTGTCGATCACCTTCACCAGCACCATGGAGCGATTACGCGAAACCTCTTTCACGACTCCGTAAGACGGGACCTTCTCGCTCGTCCAGATCTCTGATCCGTTCTTGTCGTTCTTCCAATGCTCACAACTGAACGTGCCCGCCGGCACGGTTACGCTCTCGGTGCCCACGGAATGCCAGTCGTTCAGATTCGCTTCCGCATTGCCCTTATGCTGTCCGGTCATGTTCATGGGCATTTCCATAGCGGGTTGCCCGGATTGTTGAACAATCATCCTGTGAATGGTCACCTCACCCTGCATGGACATGAGAATCTTGCCGATCATGGGTTGACCTTTGCCGTCAGCCATGCTGGTTTCGACCCAATAGGCGTCCTTGCCGTCCACCGGCTCTTTTCCGACGATTCCGATCTCGGTGGTGGAAGTCTTGGCGTCGCCCCCGGAATTGACCGTAGTCTCGTAGATACTGCCTTTCCCCACGGTGGGATGAAACACCTTGGCAATCGCGGGTCTCGTGAAATAATCCATTCCCATTTGCGCCTGGGCGGAACTCGCAGACGCCAAGATCACGAGTGCCACTCCGTATTTCGTCCACTTCATCGCTCTCTCCTTGGAATTCGCACAACCGAGGCAGGGCGGCTGCCTAGTCGACTCTCCTCCTCATACCAGTTCCGGTATTGCGGCGCAATGATGCGCACAGCCGTGGCTGGTTATGAGTAACACTCAGGAATGGGCTGTTACGTGCCCGAATTCTTCGAGCATTGAGGAAAAAGGAGCGTTGCTGGAATGAGCTCGTTCTATTGCTCGTAGTTCTCGACGATGTTCTTTGGGCGCACTTCGGCCTTGTCCGGGTCTTCGCCAAACTCCCGCAGGGCTCTCCTTTGGCGCAGCAAGTCCCAGCACTGATCCAGCTCGACCTTCAGCGAATTCAGTTTCTGCTGGTCGTCGACCGACAACTGGTCTTGCCCGTACAACCGCTCCTCTTCTTTCACTAGGTTGTTGATGTGATCCAGAACCGACTTGTCTTGATTGTCATTGCCCATGTGCCGTCCCCCCGGTGTCCTTGAGAGTTTGCCTAGCATTCAGCTGTTAGATGCACGTGTGGCTACTCTGGGAGACTATTTCGCAGCCGGGGCAGGATTCTATTCGTAGGCCAGCGCTTCGACAGGATCGTAGGTCGAAGCCCGAATCGCCGGGACAGTAGCGCCCAAAGCCGCACCAATTAACGCCAGCCCGATAGAACTAAGCACCCATGTGGGCGTCAAGAGCATCGAGAGAGACGGGTTGGTCTTCTTCAAAATTGCTTCAATCAGGAACGTCGCTCCGATCCCCACCAGACTTCCGGCCACAGTGAGAAGCGCGGTCTCCCCCAGCAGCATTGTCACAACATCGAACCGCGTGAATCCGAGCGCTTTCAGAATCCCGATTTCCCGGGTGCGTTCCATCACCATCGTATGCATGTTCATCAGCACAACGAGGAAGCTGATGACGATTCCCAAACCCACCATGGTCTTGATGAATGGTTTCAACTCGGGCAGGTTCGAGGAACTCATCAGCGTCACGTACTCCGCCATCGAGCGCACACGGTTTTGCGGGTTCAGTTGAAGAATTTGCGCGCGCGCGGCCTCGGTATCTCCCTTGCTACGCACATAAAACATAGACACGCGCTTGTCTGCGCCCACCAGGTCCTGTCCGGTCTTCAACGGAATAAAGAACCGCGCGCCCTTGCCATGAGCCACAATCCCGCAGACCTGAAACTGGTGATTTACTAGTGTGACGGTGTCGCCCACTTTCAAGTGACGTGTCTGCGCGACAATATCGTCGGCGATGGCCTCGTCCGGCCCTTCGAAGGGACGGCCAGCGCGAAAGATGAATCCCTGGCTCAGCGCGTTGAACCGCTTGTAGTCGATTCCATAGACGATGATTAACGTCTTGGGGTCGCTCACGATGAGCGTTGGCGAGGCTTCGTCAACAGAAGGCAGCTTACTGATCTCGTCACCGAGTGATTCAGGCATTACGGCACTCGAAAATGCGAAAAAAATAGAAGAATTCGGTGGCTGCACGAGGATATCCGCTCCGACACCCTCGACACGCTTGCCCCATTCGGAAACCACGCCGGAGGTCAAGCCAACAATCATCAGAACCAAAACCACCTGAATGGCGATCGCCAAAATGCTGAGCAAGCCGCGCAGAGGACGCGCAGCCAGGTTCCCCCAGAACATGTGTATGAGTGAGAAGGCTCCCGTTTCGCGATCAGTCATGAATCTGCACGCTCAATTTCACTGTAGCATCCGCGAAATCGATGGGTCAAAAAGTGGTGAAGTTGAAGTTTGTGATAAAACTTCTAACACGATTTGTTTCTCTCCGCGATAGAAATTATTTCTCTCATGTTAAGTTTTGCACACAATCGTGGAAAACTTTGTGGAAAGAGAACTGTTTTTGAGAACTAACTCCGCAAATTTCAACATGATGATGCGGATTGCACAATTTTTGTGCAATATGGGCCTTGCGCAGCAAATTTTTTGTTAACGTTGCGGCGATCTAGGGAACGGCAGTCCCGCAAATCTCGATGCGCAAATATTTTCCGAGACGTCAAAGCCGCCATTCGCTCCCGTGGCATTTCTAATACCACTTCGGCGGCCTCTCCAGATGGATCTTGATCGCCTGCTTGAGATCCGTCACGTCGTACCAATGCCCGTAGGTTTTCCATCCGTCCGCGACCACTTGGATCAGGAGTCTTCCCGTAGGCGCATCGGGCACATGGGCAACACCTTTCATGTTTGTTTTCACGTTCACTTCGAACTTTTTGTCTTTGATCAAATGCTCTTCGACTGTTTTCACGTACACGCTGGCATTCTCGATCGGCTTATTTTCGTCACCGCCAGTCACTTCAATGGTCAACTTGTTCGCGGACGCGGGCGGCTGTTCCTGTTTTCCTTTGGAGTCCTGGGGCCAGACCGGCGCCGGTTGCACAAGCAGCGTTGCCAGTACCAGCAGGTATAGTAATTGGAACGCTCTGGGTCGCATGAGTTCATCCTCTCCGCAACTCCGCGTTCCGTCAAGTTTGCTGGCGTGATTTGACTCGCCCGCCCCGCGTCTTGTAAGTTCTTCTTGCCTCTAGAGTTTCGCGGCTAACTGTTTGTCCGCGCTTTGTTTGGTCGACGGCGCACTCTCGCGGCACTATACGGCATCTCAGGGACGGCTGCGTGGCCTTCCTTCCCGTCATATCTGAGACAAGGAGAACCTCGCATGGGTTTTGCCACAAACGCGATTCATATCGGACAGGAGCCGGATCCCTCGACCGGTGCGGTGGTTCTTCCCATCTACCAGACCTCGACGTACGTCTACGAAGAGCTCGGCAAGTCCAGGGGCGGATACGATTACGCCCGCACCAATCATCCTAACCGCAAAGCGCTCGAACGCACCCTCGCCAAACTCGAAGGCGGAGTCGCCGCGTATGTCTTCACGTCTGGCATGGCGGCCATCGATTCGGTTTTCCGGCTACTGCGCCCCGGCGATCACGTGGTTCTGTCGGAAGCGGTGTATGGCGGCGTGTACCGCCTAAGCACGCAGCTGCTGGTCCATTTCGGACTCGAATTCTCTTTCGTGGATACCACCGATCCTGCGGTTGTCCTTGGCGCTCTTCGCCCGAACACGAAAATGATTTACATCGAGACGCCAACGAACCCGACCCTGCGCATAACCGACATCGCCGCGATGGCCAAGCTGGCGAACGAACGGCGTGTAACGCTGGTGGTCGACAATACGTTTCTGACTCCGTATCTTCAGCGGCCGATCGACCTGGGAGCGCACATCGTCGTGCATTCGCTCACCAAATATCTCAACGGCCACTCCGATGCGACCGGTGGCGCGGTGATTCTCACTCGTACCGAGGATGCGGAGAAGATCTACTTCATTCAACGGTCGGCTGGCGCTGGTCTCGCTCCGATGGATTGTTTCCTGACTTCCCGCGGCGTCAAGACTCTAGCCGTCCGCATGCTCCAGCACAACGCGAATGGACTGGCGGTGGCCAGGCACCTCGACGCACATCCAAAGGTCCGCAGAGTGTTTTATCCCGGGTTGGCCACGCATCCACAGCATGACTTGGCTCGCCGCCAGCAAAAGGGTCCGGGCGCGATGCTCTCATTCGACCTTGGTTCCGAGGAAGCAGCACGCCGCTTCCTGAATCAAGTGAAGGTATGTTCGCTCGCAGAGAGTCTGGGCGGAGTCGAGTCCCTGATTTCGCTGCCGGCGCAGATGACCCACGCATCGATGCCCAAAGAAATTCGCGACCGCGTGGGCATTACCGACTCGCTGGTCCGCCTGTCGGTCGGCATCGAGGACGTTGAAGACATCGTCGCCGACATCGATCAGGCCTTGCTCTACATTTAGGCGGGCTTAGACGTTTTTGACAGACTCCCCGAGCCATTCCAGGTAGGCTTCTGCTCCGGAGGCGATCGGCAGCGCCACAAATTCCGGGGTGTCGTAGGAATGCATCTCGAGAACTTCCTTCTTCAGCGCTTCTAGACGCTCGTCGCTGGTCTTTATCACCAACAGGTATTCGCTCGCGTTTTCCAACTTCCCTTCCCACATGTAGAAAGACTCGACGGCGTGCGTCACGATATTGACGCAGGCGGCCAGGTGTTTTTCGACAACCGCCCGGGCGATCTTGCGCGACTCCTCCAGAGTGCCGCAGGTCACAAGCACGACTCGATACTTCGTCTCCTTCATTTCTGATTTCTCCGCCACTGATTCTATACGAGCCGTCTCGTTGCTCCTATTCGCGATCATCAAGACGTGATTGAGCGTTGACCGCTCATTCATGGCGTTGTAACCTCGTTGCTCGGCCAACCAGCAGACGACTGCTTGTCTGCCCGGCTTCGCTTCCTCACTTCGCTCCAGGAGGCTTCATGACCTTTTTGTCTGCTCTAACGCTCTTCCACGTGATCCTGAGTCTTGTCGGAGTCTTCTCCGGGTTTATTGTCGTCTACGGATTGCTCACCTCACGACGTCTCAACAGTTGGACGTCGATTTTTCTCTGGTCCACCGTTTTGACCAGCGTCACCGGCTACTTCTTTCCGTTCCATAAGCTCTTGCCGTCTCACATACTCGGAGCGATGTCGCTGGTTGCGCTCGCCATAGCCATCTATGCCCGTTACCCGGCCAACCTGGCGGGAGGCTGGCGCCGCACTTATGCGGTCACTTCAGTCCTTGCCCTCTATTTCAACGTCTTTGTCCTGATCGTGCAGCTGTTTGCGAAAGCGCCCGCCCTCCACGAACTGGCGCCGACGCAAACGGAGACACCGTTTAAAGCTGCCCAGCTTGCCGCGCTGCTCGCTTTCCTGGTCGTCGGCTTTCTGGCCACCAGGAATTTTCGCGCCGAGCAACTCAACGCCGCATAAATTTTTCCCCGACCCGCGCCGCTGACGGGACCGGTCCACTTCCGGCGTATCTTCGTTCAAGAGGAGAACTTATGCCGACGATTACCGTGAATGACGGCACACAAATCTACTTCAAGGATTGGGGACATGGCCAACCCGTCGTGTTCAGCCATGGCTGGCCGCTCTCTTCCGATGCCTGGGAAGACCAGATGATTTTCCTTGCGGCCCGCGGGTACCGCTGCATCGCCCATGACCGCCGCGGCCATGGCCGTTCCAGCCAACCGTGGGGTGGCAATGATATAGACATGTACGCCGACGACCTCGCGGCACTCACGGAGTCGCTTGACCTGAAAAACGCCATCCATGTCGGTCATTCCGCTGGTGGCGGAGAAGTCGCGCGCTACCTTGGACGCCACGGATCGAAACGGGTCGCCAAAGCCGTTCTCATCGGCGCGGTTCCGCCCCTCATGCTCAAGACCAGCGCGAACCCCGGCGGGCTCCCCATCGAGGTGTTCGATCAAATCCGGGAAGGCGTCCTGCACGACCGCTCGCAGTTTTTCAGGGACCTGGCTATTCCCTTCTATGGCGCTAATCGTCCGAACGCGAAAGTATCGGAGGGTCTGCGAGAATCGTTTTGGCTGCAAGGCATGATGGCCGGGCACAAGTCCGTGTATGACTGCATCAAAGCGTTCTCGGAAACCGATTTCACCGATGATCTGAAAAGAATCGACGTACCCGCGCTGATCCTTCACGGCGACGACGACCAGATCGTCCCCATCGCCGACTCTGCGTTTCTTTCCGTGAAGCTCGTCAAGGGCGCCACTCTTAAGGTAATTCCGGGTGCTCCGCATGGCATGTGCTCGACGCACAAAGAAATCATCAACGCGGAATTGCTGACGTTCCTTCAGCAATCTCGGCCGGCCACGGCGTGACCGTTGGGGCGTGCTAGCCGGGGTCAGCTCATTACAGCCGGCCCCGGCCACACGATTCAGTTGGCTGCTTGTGCCACTTCCTTCGTCTCATGCACAGCGGGTTGCGCTGCCGTCGCGGCGGATGTGGACCCGCACCCTCCGTAGTTGTTCACTAAAGCGCGCACATGGAATGCGTTCTCCGCCGAGCCCTCCTTGGCCGGAACGCCTTTCACTTCGACGCGCTGGCCAGGCTGCAAGTTGATGCCGCCGGTCAACAGCGTATAGCTCTGATTGTCCTGCTCGTTCCTCAAGGTCAGTTGGTTCATGACGGACTCGGTGCAGCCGGTGAGGGCCTGCTCCGCTTTTGCCGCCGACTTATGGTGATGGTGCACCAGCAGAGCAATACCTACTCCTGCGGCAGCGGCCGCACCGACGCCGATCCCAATTGCCTTGCCATTCCCGTAGCTGTAGTGTGTGCCCGGCATTCCGGTTCCTGCTCCTCCGGTTCCCGTGCTACCGCCGGAACCGCCACCGTACTGCGCGGAAGCGGTCGCGCTCACACCCAAACATACCAACAGAGCCCCTGCTACCTTCGCGAATCCTGTCAATCGCATAATGCTTCTCCTTTCGACGTCTGCCCCGAAATGCATCCGCGGCAGCTCCACGTCTGTCCTGGAGAAGTGTGAATGGGGGAATGGAGATAGTTGTCGGCTACCGGCAAAATCCTTGTCTCAGGCCGGTTATAAATTGCACCAGGAACTGTACTTAAGGGCAAGGAGCGCGCAGGATTGACGTGGATATCTGAGCACAGTCAAGGAGCACTAAGGAAAGATTTCGGTCAGGCTCCGTGACCAGCGACAATCGACGAGTGTCCACTGCCTTCGCTCGCGACTGACTCTTTTTCTTGGCGAACCGGTAAAACTGCCATCACCGATGTGCCATGTTCATCGGAGATGATGTCCAGGGTACCGCCGATCTGCCGTACTCTCTCCCGCATCCCGCGCAGTCCGACTCCCGAACTGCGGCCGGTCATAAACTTCTCCTGAATGATGCGATCGATGCCTTTTCCCTGGTCGATCACTTCCAGGCTGATCTCCTCTGGGCGACGGGTCAACCGGACCAAAGCCAAGGTGCTCCCCGAATGACGGTGAATATTGGTCAGAGACTCTTGCACGATCCGGAATAGAGACAATTCGTAATCTCGTGGCAGACGTTCGTAGTTCTCTGGCAATTCCAGCTTCACTTCGATCTTGCTTCGCTCCGCGAACCCGCTTACATATTCGCTCAACGCCGATTTCAGCCCGACTTCATCGAGCAGTGGTGGGTGCAAGAGGTGCGACAAGGTGCGGATTTCTGTCGACACTTGCTGCACCAGGTTCATGCTTTCGTCCGCCAGGCGTGCCGCGCCTTCGGTTAATCCGCTGCGGTCTCTCAGAATCGCTCCCAGATTCATGCTGAGCGCCGCCAAAGACTGGCCTGCGCCATCGTGTAGTTCGCGGGCGATGTGTCGCCTTTCCTGGTCCTGCAATTGCAACAAACGCCCCGAGAGTTCCGCTTCCCTTTCGGCTTGCTCGGCCATTTTTCGTCCGGTAACGTCTCGCGCGATCTTGGAGGCGCCGACGATGCGCCCGCTCGCATCGCGCACCGGCGAGATTGTCAGCGAGACGTGGCGCATCGCCCCATCTTTCCTTCGCCGCACCGTTTCGTAATGAGCGATCCTCTCTCCACGGCGAAGTCGCGCCAGGATGTCTTTTTCTTCTTCCTGTAGTTCTGGGGGAATGATGAGCATGATGGACTTGCCGACAGCGTCTTGAGCGGTGTACCCAAAAATCTGCTCAGCAGCTGTGTTCCAACTGGAAATGATTCCGTTCAAGTCTTTGGAAATGATGGCGTCTTCCGAAGATTCCACAATAGCGGCCAGCCTGCCCTGAGCCATCTCCTGATGAGCGCGTTCCGTCACGTCGCGAGTTACCGACAACTCGACTACCGATCCGTCCGGCCTTCGTAACGGGACGGCATGCGTCTCCATATGCCTCAGCGTCCCGCGCATTCCAACGACATCGAATCGCGAGGTACCCCTGGTTCCGGAGCAGACGGTTTCATGAAACTCCCGGAAGCGTTCCCGATCCTTCGCCACGATGAGATCAAATAAGCTCTTTCCCAGCACTTGGTCGGCGCGTTCCGCTTCGACCATGCGCAAGCCCGATGAATTCATGTGCAGAACCGTTCCATCCCGGGCCACAAGCTTCACGCAGTCTGGCGTCGCCTCAACAATAGCTCGGAAATATTCTTCGGCCTCCAGCAACTCTTCTTCGGTCTTCTTTCGCGCTGTAATGTCCTCGACAACGGAGACGAAATATTTGACTCTCCCCACCGCGTCACGCACCGCCGTGGCGGTCACATTGACCCAAACGCTCGAGCCATCCTTGCGGAGATAGCGCTTTTCCATCGTAAATTCGTCGACCTCCGCACGAACCAAGCGCGCTGTAAGCTCCAGATCTTGTGCCAGGTCAGCCGGGTGGGTGATCTGCTGGTAGGTCATCTGTTTGAGTTCATCCGCGGAGTACCCGACGATGTGGCACAACTTCTGATTTACCCTCAGCCATCTTCCGTTCTCCGCGATATGCGCCATTCCTACGGCTACATGCTCGAACGTCAGGCGGAACAACTCTTCGCTCTCGCGCAACGCCCGTTCGAAGGCGGCGCTACGCTGCAGGATCTCTTCGAGGTTCACTTCCCGCTGCACCGCGCCCAACTTTCCATTGAAGAAAGTTTCGCCGTCCTTGATTTTTTGCAGCGCAGCGATCAGTTCGGTGGAAATTGCCGACTTTACGACGTACCCGCTGGCGCCGGCTTTCATGGCCTGGCGCGTCATCTCAGGTACGTCGTGCTGGCTCAGAATCAGCACCTGCGTGTCCGGCAGGATTCGTCGGATTTCACGGGTCGCCTCCAGCCCGTTCATGTTGGGCATGCTGATATCCATCGCCACCACGTCAGGCCTGAGGCGCTGTGCCTTTTCGACGGCGTCGCGCCCGTCGACGGCTTCACCGCACACTTCTACTCCCTCGGTCGCCGACAAGAGCGACCTGACGCCGCGACGCACTACTTCGTGATCATCGACAATGAGGATGCGCATCTCTGCCATCAGCGGATGGGTACAGCGGGCGCAACCACCGCGAAACTCAACATAGTTCGCAAGAATACTCCGTATGGTGTCCTTTTCGCCTACAGAATTCCCTGTAGCCTGGCATTTCTCCCGTGCTCGCTGGCGCCAGTTTGGACTTTGAGAGACGGTGACCCGCCTATGCGATACTACCCGGCATGTTTTCACTGACCGATGACAGTAAGAACACGTCGACCATCGTCGAACAGGAATCACGCCAGCAGGACGGCCTTTCCCCGTCCGGCCCACACATTCGCTGCCCCTTGTGCGCGTGGACGCCAAGCCAGGGCTGCGTGTGGTCTTGTGTTTGCCTGCATATCTGGAACACGTTCGACACCGGCGGCGTCTGCCCGGCGTGCCTCTTTCAGTGGACTTCGACGCAGTGCCTCCAATGCGGGCGCTGGTCGCCTCACTCGGCCTGGTACGCGCTGTAGAGAACTGTCGTTTTCCACGAAGAGAAGGCAAACATCATGGACGGGACGCCGGTGGACGCTTCGACACTCCGTCATCGAAAAATCGTTTCGGCGTGCGCTTTCGTGGCGCAGAATCTTTAGTTGGGGACGAAATTTCTCGTGCAAGACACTGCCCGCAAGCTACTGAGCCACTACGGACGACACCTGCTGGTTATCTTTGTGGTCGTGCTACTGGTCCACGACGTCTTTGGCCCGCACGGATTCCTGGTGATGCGGCACAAGCAGCAGGAAATTGAAAAAGTGAACGCGGCGCTCGACAAGCTGAATAAGGAGAATGCTGCGCTTGAGGAACAGATAAAGGATTTGAAGACCGACCCTCAGACCATTCGCAAGATTGCGCGCGAAGAATTGGGCCTGGTGCAGCCTGGCGACATCGTCGTCAAACTGCCGGCACCGGCGCCGGAGAATTCCCCCGCAAAGCCTTAGCTCTCTTCTTGTAATCCGTCCGCAAAATCGAAAGCGCCAGCATCGCCAGAAACACGATCAGCAGACCAAGCGTAGCCTTCGCAACAGAACATCCTTGCTTCGGCAGGATCGAAAATCTTCCGTACACAAACTCGATGTGGACCCAGTACACCAACAGCGACGTCTGCCCCAACTGAATCACCGGGCTGAAGCCTTTCTGCGCTAAACCCCAGCGGCACCATGCATAGACCAGGCTGAGGATGATCAACAACACTCCACAGCGAAGAAGCAGGAAGTTGGGATTCGAATGCCAGTAATCGTAACCCGCATAGAGTCGTATTGGAGACGCATCGAAAGCGATCGACAGACCAATCGCCGTCACTCCGGTCAATCCAAGCAGAGCAAACAGTCTCCCCTCATTTCGCCGCGCAAAATCGCTGAAGATGACGAGGCCCACCGCCAGGCCGGCGAAGGCAAACGCGCTCCAGGGAAAGAGCGGGAATAGCCAGTGCTGAGGCTCCGCAAAGGTGTGCACTCCGTTGATATACGACTCAACAGGCCATGGCAGGAATTTTGAGCGCCAAGTAGTCCAGAGCAGGGGCGTCAACATTGCCACAGCAATCGCGGTTCCGAGGGCGGCGAGGATGGTGCGATTCCGCGCGGCGTTCACATTGGCCGACGACGTGATCCGGCATAGCACACCCATCAACATCATCGATAACCCCAGAATGTTCAGCACGTCCACCCGCAACAGATCTGTCCACGGCACCCACTTGTAGCCGAGCGCGTACTCCTGCACGCGGAACAAGATGCCCAAGCCGAAAACTTCCGCGCCTCGTAGAATCGTTTGCCGCGCAATTGCGTTCGCCGCAACTCCTTTCTCCCGCAGTCTTTCGGTCACCTGCGCTGACGAGATCCCCGCCAGGAAAATGAAGAGGGGCGCGGGAAGGGTGCCGCCCAGTTGCGACCATCCGTACAACTGCGTATTCCGCAAATCGGGTCTCAGCCAGGAATCGTAACAATGCGTCTGGAACATCAGCAGGCAAGCTAACCCACGCATCCAGTCGATGTAAGACAGTCGTTTCAAGGCGAGTCTCTTCCGCCAGTTTAGGCTCTTCTAGCCGCATCTTCCTACAGGCCGGAACGGAATGTGCAAAGATTGTTACCGTGGAAATTCCATCGGGGAAAACGACGAGATGAAGCAGATCGGTCCATGGACGGCTGTGGGCATTTGGGCAGCACTGTGCTTGGCGGGCGTGCTCTACGGGTCATGGCAAGGGTACGGCGGCAGAGCGTTTGCCGCGACCTTGACCACGATGGCGTTCCTGCTGCTGGTCACTTTGTTGTTGGCCGCACGAGGCGTGGCTGACCGCTTGGCCGCTAGCTTTGGACCAGCTTCCGGTGTGATGCTCGGAGCGCTGGTTTTTCTCTTCGACGTGCTCTATCTCGTTGGGACCGGCACTTTCGATTTCCGTCGAGCGGCCGCGGTTCTGATGCTCATCTTTGTCCCGATCGGACTGGCCCTCACTGCGGGAAAGGCTGCCGTTGGCTGCTGGCAAGACTTCCTCACCATCCTGGGAATCTGGGTTTTCGTGAAGTTCAGCCCATCGCACTGGATCTGGCCGTACCCGGGAGGCCGACTCGCCTATGTCATGACCGTCCTTGTGGCCGTCAATGTGGCCCTCGCCTCATTCATTTTGGCGCGACGAGCAAAGGGCATTGGTTATGTCTTTGGTTGGGGCAAGGAATGGACCTTCTACACGGCCGGCGTCTTCCTGATGTTTGCGTGCATCGCCATCCCACTGGGGATCAGCATGCATTTCATCCAGTTTGCGCCGCAATGGCAGAAATGGACTTCGTACCTCGGGCTGTCTCTGGCGATTCTGCTCTTCACGGCTTGGCCCGAAGAGTTGCTATTCCGCGGTTTGTTCCAGAACTTCCTGTCGCGGGCCTCAAAGAGTGATCTCGCGGGCTGGTGGACAGCTTCCGTGCTATTCGGATTCTCCCACATCACTAATATGGGCTTTCCGAATTGGCGCTACGTGATTCTAGCCACGATCGCAGGGATCTTTTACGGACTAACTTGGCGGAAAACCGGGTCCATCTTCGCGTCCGCGCTGGTCCACGCAAGCGTCGACGCGACCTGGCACTTCTTCTTCCGCACTGTGCAAAGATAAGCGTTAATCGCCAAGCTTCAGCTTTTCGAGATAGTACGTGTAGGCCGCTTTAAGTTTCGCTTGATCGGGGGCGGAATTGGGATGGTCGATCAGCATGTTTCCGAACTGATCCATAGCCTTATCGATTTCTTCGAACAGCGCATGGTTGGTCTTGGACAAAGCCGTGTCGCCGCCATAGTCTTCCGCCTTATCCCAGGTGCGTTCCAAAATCTTGGCTAGCATTGCGGCCGTGGCGTTGTCACCCTTCTGGGAAGCGGCGTAGGCCAGTTGTGCGAGCGCGCGATAGGGTCCCATCTTGCTGTTATCCACCCCAACGGTCTGAGGGACTTTCCGGTCTTGAGCGGCTACGCTCGTGACACTTAGCGCAGCAGCAAGCAGCATCAAGCAGCTGATCAGGCAGACGGACAACCGAACAACCGGGGCCGACGAGCGAGTGGACACTGGAAGCCTCCTTCCTCTACCACATGGCAGAGGAGCGAATTATGTAGCCCGTATCAGGGCAACCGAAACCGATGGGAGAAGAATACAGGAACGAGAAGCTGCAGCGATTCAAAGTATCCGAATAGTCAATAACTGCCAGGCAGAAAAATCATTCAAACCAGCCGCTGCGAAACGCGACCCACCAACTGAATATGAGAATTGGCAGTGTAGCTCCGAAGGCCCACCAGAACGGCAGAATCAGGTCCGCAATCAAACCCAGCGCGATAAAGCTCAGCCAGAAGATCTTTTTTTGCATTCCTGGAGTGTAACCTGATTGCCACACCCGCGCCCGAAGCAGTAGCAAATCACTGTCAAGTGCGATAGAAGAGAGGGCACGTTCGACTGAGGAGAGACTCCATGACCGCAGACCGCGCAGGCAGTTCCTCCCGGGGATTTCGAGTTCACTGCTACGAAGAAGACGATATTCTGATCGCCGAGTGCCACGGCAAGCTGACATTTGAAAATACACCGGTGTTGAAAGATGAAGTGCGCGACAAAATTCCAGGCCACAAGCGGATCTTGATCGACCTGAAGGATGTTCCTCAGGTGGATAGCTCCGGGCTTGGCGCCGTGGTGGGTTTGTACGTTTCCGCGCGGACTCGCGGTTGCAGGTTGGAAATTACCAACGCCAGCCAGCAGATCCGGGACCTGTTCAGCATGACGAACTTGCTATCCCTATTCGAGGCGGCGGGCCGGCACCACGGCAAGACGATTTGAAGGAAGTGCTCCTGGCTGAGGAATGTGCCTGCTACTCCTGCGGCAGCAGAACAAGCTTTCCCGCCACCTGAGCCGCCTCGAGAAGTCCGTTAGCTCGCGCAGCTCCTCGTAGCGGCAATTTGCCGGCGATCACCGGTTGAATCTGTCGCGCCGCCAACATCTCAAACAGCCTGGAAAGGTCTTCGCGGAACCACTCGGGCTTCGCATCGCGCAGCAGTTTGACGTTGTACCAACTCGCACGTCGCCCGTCCGGCAAAACCTTAATCAATCCTAGCAGAGCAAATCCAAGAGCGGCCGCGCCCTTCCCTTCGGAAACCGCTGCCTGCGCCCCATAGCACACCAGATTCCCCGCGCTGCGCAAACAGCGGTAGGACTCCCACCAATGGATTCCGCCAATTGGGTCCAGCACACAGTCGAGTCCACCCGGCAGAGCTCGGCGCACAACTTCACGAAAATCTTCCGAGCGGTAATCGATGGGCGTGGCTCGCAAAGAATGGATCAACTCATGCTTGGGTTTGCTCGCGGTACCGAACATGCGCAATTTCAGTTTCTTGCCAAGTTGCAATGCCGCAGTGCCGACGCCACCCGCCGCGCTGTGCACCAGCATCGCTTGCCCTTCACTCAGCTTTGCGACTCGTTGCATCATCTGGTAGGCGGTCACGTAGTTCAGAACCAGGCTCACAGCTTCCGCAGCATCTAAACCCTCAGGCACCCGCACAAGGTGCGCTGCCGGAACCGCCGCGTATTGGCTGTAGCCGCCAATCATGGTGAGCGCCGCCACCCGTTCCCCGAGCCGGAATTCGTTTACGCCCTCCCCGAGAGAGTGGACTTCGCCAACGATGTCGTACCCAGGAGAAAATGGGAATGCCGGTGTCTTCGGGTAAAGACCGCGTCTCATCAGCACATCCGCGAAAGCGACCCCGGTCGCGAAGACTTTCACTCCCACATGTCCCGGCGGGACGGGCGGGATTTCCTCCTCGACCAGCTGCAACACCTCGGGTCCGCCCTGCCGCGTGATAACAACGCGAAGATTCTTGGGTGTAGGCATGCCTGCAGCTCCGGAGCACGACTGCAAATTCACAAAAATGAAGAAAGACCAGATCCGGTTAGCGAACGACGCCGGCTAACGGTGAGGAGGCGGAGGCGTACAGGCGCTTTGGCATTCGGCCGGCCAGATGGGCCTTACGGCCCGCTGCAACCGCATCACGCATCGCTTCGGCCATCAGCTCGGCCTGCGCGGCCTCGGCGATGGCTGTATTCATAAGGACCCCGTCCGCGCCGAGTTCCATCGCGACCGAAGCATCAGAAGCAGTGCCGACACCCGCGTCTACGATCATGGGAACTTCCGTGATGCGCTCGCGCAGAATTCGCAGGTTTGCGGGATTTTGGATGCCGAGCCCGGAACCGATGGGCGCCGCCAAAGGCATAACGGCGGAAGCGCCTGCGTCAATCAGCTTGCGGGCAGCAATCAGATCGTCATTCGTATAGGGAAGGACCACGAACCCTTCTTTCACGAGCACTTTCGTTGCTTCGATCAACTGCTCCGTGTCTGGAAACAGCGTCTGCTGGTCGCCGATGACTTCAAGTTTGATCCAGTTCGACAGGCCGACTTCGCGCGCCAGCCGCGCCGTGCGGATGGCCTCATCGGCGGAATAGCACGCTGCGGTATTCGGCAGGATGAAGATCTTTTCGCGATCGATGTAGTCCAGCAGTGATTCTTTTGACTTGTCCGTCAGATTCACGCGGCGCACGGCCACCGTGACCATGTCGGCTCCGGAAGCGGCGTGAGCTCGGGCCATCTCCTGAAAGCTGCGGTACTTTCCGGTGCCGACAATGAGACGAGATTTAAAGGCGCGGCCGGCGATGACAAGTTGGTCGGACATGGTGGGCTCCTGTGGGCTGAAAGGAGAATTGTAGTCCCGGAGGAGCACTACGACAAATCCACTGGATACGCCAACAAGATCGCCCAAGCACCCGAAGACTGTTTGCGGTCTTCGATTAGCGCGCCCAAGCTGAGCTACGCAGTCGTCAGGTGGGCTTCCAGGAACCACAGGTCCTTGTCGAGTTCCCGGGTCAACTGCGTGAACAGGTCGCAGGTAATCGCATCGCCAAGGTCGCCCGATTCCTGCACCGCTTCGCGCATGGCGTTGGCGTGGTGCGCCACGTTGTGCACCAGAAACTTCAACATGGATGCGCCATCAGAAGCGCTCAGGTCGGCTTCTTTCAAGCCGGACTTCGCCGCCGATTCCCTCACAGTGCCATTCGCAACCCCACCCAAAGTCGTGGCGCGCTCGGCGATGGTGTCGGTCTGTTCTTCCAGGTGCGAAGCAATCGAGTCAAATAGCTCTTGGAGCTGAATGAAATGCATGCCTTTCAGGTTCCAGTGCGCCCATTTCACTTGGCTCCGGAGGTCCGTACTGTCTGCAAGCCGGGCGTTCAATAACGCGATCAGCGCTTGCCGATTATTCTCAGGGACTCCCACACTGGTGGGATACGTACGATGCGTAGCGATGGCCGCTTTAGCCATGTAAACCTCCTCGGGGACACTGCGTTCCGTTGCTTAGGATGTAGGCGGGCAGAAAATGGATACAGCTAAATCGAAGCGAGTCGTCAATCGCGGACAAGATGCCGCGGTTCGAACGCATCGGCATAGAGCTTGTCGATCAGCGCGTGATATTGGTGCTCAACGACGCGGCGCTTCAACTTCATAGTGAAGGTGAGCGCTCCGCTATCGAACGTGAAATCCTCAGGCAATAGCGCAAATCGCTTGATCGTTTCATATTGCGCCAGATGCGTGGTGAGCCGGTTCACTTCTTCCTGAATGAGCGCGTACGTGCGCGGGTGTGCCGCCATTTCCGCCGCCGTACGGAACTCCAGCCCCTCCTCGGCCAGCCTGCTGCCAACGGTCACCGAGTTAATCACGATTAGCGCGACTACGAATTTGCGCTGGTCTCCGACAACCATTGCATTTAGTACGTAAGGACTGGTCTTCAGCGTGTTCTCAATCGGCTGAGGCGCGACGAATTTCCCTGCTGCCGTTTTAAGGAGATCCTTTTTGCGATCGGTGATGAACAGGTAGTTGTCCTTGTCCAGATAACCTATATCTCCCGTTCTCAGCCAGCCGTCCTCGGTAAATACATCCTTCGTGGAATCCGGCGACTTGAAATAACCCTGCATCACACAAGGCCCTTTCGCGAGAATTTCGCCATCGTCCGCGATCCGCAACTGCACGTTCCGAATCGGCCGGCCGGAACTCCCCACGCGATTCTCGGGGTAGTTGGACGTAAGCACGGGCGATGTTTCCGTAAGCCCATATCCCTGATAGATCGGAATGCCGATGCTCCAGAAAAATTCGGCGAGCGCTTTCGAAAGAGGAGCTCCGCCCGACATTACCGCGCGCAACCTTCCACCCGTCCCCTCGCGGATCTTGGCATAAACCAGCCGGTCGGCTATCGCCCATTTCGCTTTCAAAGCAATGCTCGCCGAACCATAGCCGCAGCGCCAGGGAGCTGCTTCCTTGGCCGTCTTCACCGCAAAGTTGAAAAGCTTGCGGCGAAGTCCGGTGGTTTTGCTGCCCTTCTCCATCAACTTTGCGTAGATTTTCTCGAAGAACCTCGGCACCGCCGCCAGGATCGTTGGATGAACTTCCGTCAGCGCCTGCGCGACGTTTTCAACCACCTCCACGTATGCCACCGGACAGCCCTGAAAGATGTAGAAGTAATCAAGCATCCGCCCGTAGACATGAGCCAAGGGAAGAAACGACACCGCCAGATCGGAGTCCGGGACGAGGTCAAAGTCGTGGCACGTGTCCTTCACGTTCGAACTGAAATTCGCGTGCGTCAGCATTACGCCTTTGGGCTCGCCCGTGGTGCCGGAGGTGTAGATGATGGAAGCAAGTTGATCCGGTTGAACCTGGGCCGCCCGCTTGCGATAAGCCGCGATCTCGTT